>ERZ1673962.985-NODE-985-length-15797-cov-3.894105_pt1 | contig 15797 bp, 16 predicted proteins | sample MGYA00580188_ERZ1673962 | MGnify/ENA primary metagenome ERZ1673962 (study PRJEB41334, sample SAMN05608104) | rock metagenome | biome: terrestrial subsurface; feature: shale formation; material: shale | place: USA: Pennsylvania ... | reverse complement strand
GGCGTGATCACCTCGTCGCGCTGCACCAATGAGGAAACCTATCTGGTGCAAAAACTCACCCGTGCGGTGTTTGGCAACAACAACACCGACACCTGCGCGCGCGTCTGCCATTCACCGACAGGCTATGGGTTAGGCCAAACATTCGGCACCTCCGCCGGGACACAGGATTTTGATTCCGTTGAGAAATCCGATGTGATCATCGTCATTGGCGCGAACCCGACGGATGGCCACCCGGTTTTTGCCTCGCGCCTGCGCAAACGCTTGCGTCAAGGGGCGAAACTGATCGTGGTGGACCCGCGCCGGATCGACCTTTTGCACACGCCACATATGGGCGAGGGCCATCATTTGCCACTCAAACCCGGCACCAATGTTGCCGTGGTCTCGGCCCTCTCGCATGTCATCGTGACCGAAGGGCTGATGGATGAGGCGTTTATCAAAGCGCGCTGTGATCTCGACGCGTGGGAGGATTACAAAGCCTTTATCAGTGAAGATCGACACGCACCCGAAGCCACTGAGGCGCTCACCGGCGTGCCGGCCGCGACCCTGCGGGATGCGGCGCGGGCCTTTGCGGCGGGGGGCAATGGCGCGATCTATTATGGGCTTGGCGTTACCGAACACTCTCAGGGTTCGACCACAGTGATGGCCATCGCCAACCTTGCGATGATGACCGGCAACATTGGCCGCGAGGGCGTGGGCGTGAACCCGCTGCGCGGTCAAAACAACGTCCAGGGGTCATGTGATATGGGCTCTTTCCCGCATGAATTTCCGGGCTACCGCCATGTGCACGGCGATGAGGTGCGGCAGATGTTTGAACAGGTCTGGGGGGTGTCTTTGGACGCGGAACCGGGTTTGCGCATTCCGAATATGTTGGACGCAGCGGTCGATGGCACCTTTAAGGGCCTGTATTGTCAGGGCGAAGACATCCTGCAATCCGACCCCGACACCAAACACGTTGCCGCCGGTTTGGCGGCGATGGACTGTGTCATCGTGCACGATCTGTTCCTCAATGAGACCGCCAATTACGCCCATGTGTTCCTGCCGGGATCGACGTTTTTGGAAAAAGACGGCACATTCACCAACGCCGAACGCCGGATCAACCGGGTGCGCAAAGTCATGGCACCGAAAAATGGCTATGCCGATTGGGAAGTCACCCAAATGCTGGCCAATGCCGTGTTAAAAGAAACCGGCGGCGCGCGCTGGACCTACACCCATCCGGCGGAAATCATGGATGAGATCGCCGCCACAACACCGTCTTTTGCCGGTGTGGACTATGCGCTTTTGGAGGCCGAAGGCTCGGTGCAATGGCCCTGTAACGAGGAGCATCCGATTGGGACGCCCCTGATGCATGTGGATGGGTTCATGCGTGGCAAGGGGCGGTTCATCGTCACCGAATATATCCCGACCGACGAGAAAACCGGACCGCGCTTTCCGCTGTTGCTGACCACCGGGCGGATTCTGAGCCAATATAACGTCGGCGCGCAAACCCGGCGGACGGAGAATTCGCTTTGGCATGACCAAGACCTGTTGGAAATCCATCCGCATGACGCCGAAAATCGCGGACTCAAGGATGGCGATTGGGTGCGCTTGGCGTCGCGGTCGGGCGAAACGTCGCTGCGCGCCAAAGTGACGGATCGGGTTAGCCCGGGCGTGGTCTACACCACCTTCCACCACCCGGACACGCAGGCCAATGTCATCACCACGGAGTATTCCGATTGGGCCACCAATTGCCCGGAATACAAGGTGACGGCGGTGCAGGTCGCGGCCTCCAACGGACCGAGCGACTGGCAGCAAACCTATTCGGCTCAGGCGGAAAAATCCCGTCGGATTGCGGCGGCTGAATGAGCGAAGTCACCATCTCCAAGTCCGGGGCCGCCATGGCCGTAGACGCCCTGCCGGAGGAGCAACCCGTGGCGCTGGTGTTCAATGGCTCGACGGCGGCGGTGATGATGGCATCGCCCTTTGATCTGCCGGATTTCCTGCGCGGATTTGCCCGTTCTGAAGGCATCGTGAAAGGGGCGGGTGAGGTCACGGAGGTGGTGGCCCTCCGCCATGAGACGGGCTTTGAGGTCCGTGGGCGCATCCCTGAAGATCGCTCCGAGGCGATGGACGCGCGCCGTCGTGCGGCGGTTGGCCCCGTTGGCTGCGGCCTGTGCGGCATCGACAGTCTGGCGCAGGCGAGTGCCTTTCCCGGACAAGTCGCACCGATGGAACCGGGGCTGATGGATCACGCCCGCGCGGCGCTTACGGCGTTGACTGCCGGACAGAAACGGCGCGAAGACGTGGGCGCGATGCATGCGGCGGGGTTTTTTGATGCCTCGGGATTGGTGGCGCTGCGCGAAGATGTTGGGCGGCACAATGCTTTGGACAAACTGATCGGTGCGCTTGAAACCCGCGATCTCACCAAAGGCGCGGTGTTGATCACCTCGCGGCTTTCGGTCGATTTGGTGCAAAAATGCGCGCGCGTCGGCGTGCCCGGATTGTTCAGCCTCTCAAGCCCGACCCGCGCAGCGGTCAATTTGGCCGGGCGTTGTGGCATGACGCTTTGCGTGATCCGGCGCGAGGCGATTGTGACCTATTCCACTGCGCAGACAGGAAAGGAAACCGTGCTGTGACCAATGATAAAATGATCTTGATGGCCAATCAAATTGCTGCGTTTTTCAACACCCAACCGGGGGCGGATCAGGCGCGCGGCGTGGCGCAGCACATCAAAGATTTTTGGGAGCCGCGGATGATTGCGCAACTGCGCGCTTATCTGGCCGAGGGCGGGCAGGGGCTTGATCCGTTGGTGATTGAGGCCGCAACACAGGTGTGATGCGGCCCTCAAATATTACATCCGCGCGGCGTGCCAGGCGACGTGATCGGCCATAAAGGTGGAGATAAAATAGTAGCTGTGATCATAGCCCTCCTGCATCCGCAGGGTGAGCTTTTGGCCTTTCGCGTCACAGATCGCTTGCAGCAACTCGGGCTTCAACTGGCCTTCCAGGAAATTATCCCCGGTGCCTTGATCGACCAAAATATCCGGCACAGAGGCACCATCTTCGATCATAGCGCAGGCATCATACTGGCGCCATGTGTTCCGGTCCGCACCGATATAGCCGGTCAACGCCTTTTCACCCCACGGGCAATTCAGCGGCGAGACGATCGGCGAAAAGGCCGAGACGGATTTGAACCGATCCGGGTTGCGCAGCGCGATGGTCAGCGCGCCGTGCCCGCCCATCGAGTGACCCGTGATGCCCTGACGCGCCATGTCGGCGGGGAAATGCGCCGCGATCAGATCGGGCAATTCACTTTCGATATAGGCCTGCATCCGGTAGTTTTTTGCGAAAGGCTCCTCGGTCGCATTGACATAAAACCCCGCGCCCAGACCAAAATCATAGGCCCCATCGGCATCGTCCGGCACCCCCTCGCCACGAGGCGAGGTGTCGGGGGCGACGAAAATCACGCGATGCTCGGCACAAGCCGCACGAAACTCGCCTTTTTCGGTAACATTGGCATGGGTGCAGGTCAGGCCCGACAGGTACCAAAGCACCGGGAGTTTTTCTCCCGGCGCGTGATCAGGCACGAAAACGGAAAAGGTCATTTCCGTTCCGGTCTCGGTGGACGGATGGGTGTAAACCCCCTGCGTGCCACCGAAGGCCTTGTTGGTTGAAACGGTTCCAAGCGTCATCAGAACACCACGACGGAACGGATCGACTTGCCCGCATGCATCAGATCAAAGCCTTTATTGATCTCATCCAAGGTCAGAACATGGGTGATCATCGGGTCGATTTCGATCTTGCCGTTCATGTACCAATCGACGATTTTCGGCACATCGGTCCGGCCTTTCGCGCCACCGAAGGCGGAGCCTTGCCACACACGACCGGTGACCAATTGGAACGGGCGGGTGGAGATTTCCTTGCCCGCTTCGGCCACGCCGATCACGGTCGAAACACCCCAACCCCGGTGACAGGCCTCAAGCGCTTGGCGCATCACGGTGGTGTTGCCGGTGCAGTCAAAGGTGTAATCCGCGCCGCCGTCGGTCAGCTCAACAAGGTGTTGAACGATGTCGCCTTCGACTTTGAGCGGGTTGACGAAATGGGTCATGCCAAAGCGTTTGCCCCATTCTGCTTTGTCGTCATTGATGTCGACGCCGATGATTTTATCTGCGCCAACCATCCGCGCCGCTTGCAACACGTTCAGGCCGATGCCGCCCAAACCGAACACGATCACGTTCGATCCGACTTCGACCTTGGCCGAATTGGTCACAGCGCCGACACCCGTGGTCACGCCGCAGCCGATGTAACAGGCTTTGTCAAACGGGGCGTCTTCGCGGATTTTCGCCAGCGCGATTTCCGGCAGAACGGTGAAGTTCGAAAACGTCGAACAGCCCATGTAGTGATACAGCGTTTCGCCTTTGTAGCTGAACCGCGAGGTGCCGTCGGGCATCAGGCCTTTGCCTTGGGTGGCGCGGATCGAGGTACAGAGGTTGGTTTTGCCTGAGAGGCAAGATTTACATTCGCGACACTCGGGCGTGTAGAGCGGGATGACGTGATCGCCGGGCTTTACGGACTTAACCCCCGCGCCGACTTCGCGCACAATGCCCGCGCCTTCGTGACCCAAAACGCAAGGGAACAATCCCTCGCTGTCCAATCCGTCGAGGGTGTAGGCGTCGGTGTGGCAAATGCCGGTCGCCATGATTTCAACCAAAACCTCGCCGGCCTTCGGGCCTTCAAGGTCAAGTTCTACGATTTCCAACGGTTTTTTGGCCTCAAAGGCCACGGCTGCGCGCGTTTTCATGGGGTCTCCTTACGGGGCGAAGTGTCTATCGCGTTATATCACAAGGGCACGATGCGTGAGCTTTTGCCCGCACATCGGAAATGAGAAGATTTCCCCATATTTCATGGGAAAATCGTCCTGTTTACGTTGCGGCAAAAAGCCTCTGAGGTCAAACGCTTGGGGGGCATTTTTTGCACAAAAGGGGTGTGTTTTTTCACCCCTATTTCGGCCTTGACCCCAGGTGATCCGGCAGAGGTCAAAAGCCGCGCGATCTTGTTGCTGTTCTCGGCTTTGATCTGGCGTTAAAAGAGGGGGATGAATGACCCATTTTCCAGTCTCAAGACGCTTTTGGACACGCCGTTTGACACGATCATCGACGTGCGCGCGCCCTTGGAATTTGCCGAGGATCATATCCCCGGTGCGATCAATTTGCCCGTTTTGAACGACCGTGAACGCACCGAAGTGGGCACGATTTACAAGCAAAAATCGCCGTTTTTGGCCCGCAAACTTGGTGCTGCCATGGTCGCGCGCAATGCCGCCACTCATATCGAAGGGCCGCTTGCGGACAAGGATGGCGGCTGGCAACCGCTGGTTTATTGTTGGCGCGGCGGGCAAAGATCGAACTCGTTTGCCTCGATTTTAAAGCAAATCGGCTGGCGGGTTGAGGTGTTGGAGGGTGGCTATAAAACATGGCGCAGGCTGGTGGTGGAGGCGCTTTATGATCACGCTCTGCCCTATCGGATCGTCTTGTTGGATGGCAATACGGGGACTGCAAAAACGGATATTCTTCAAAGGGTTGCCTCAAAGGGTGGGCAGGTTTTAGACCTCGAAGGACTGGCCCGTCATCGCGGGTCTATTTTTGGCGCGATGGGCACGCAGCCGTCGCAAAAAGGCTTTGAAACCGCGCTGGCCACTGCGCTCGCTGCGCTTGACCCGAGCCGCCCGGTTTTGGTCGAGGCGGAAAGTTCACGCATCGGGGCGCGCAACCTGCCCTCCATGCTTTGGGCCGCCATGTGCGATGCCCCGCGGATCGAGGTAAACGCCACGCTGGCCACGCGGGCCGGGTATCTGGCCGAAGCCTACGCCGACCTTGTCGCGGATCGCGATCAGATGGATCAGCGCCTGGATCAGCTTGTGCCGTTGCAGGGCTATGAGCGCATTGATGCGTGGCGGGCGATGGCGCAGACCGGGGCCTTTGTCGATCTGGCGGAGGCGTTGATGGCGCATCATTACGATCCGCGCTACGAAAAAGCCCGTGCCCGCTATGCCCATGAGGTTTTGGAGCAGGTCGATCTTTTGGACATGAGCGAGACCGCACGGCAGGCGGCGGCCGAGCGGATCATCGCGAGGCTCAATACGCTCTGAACGGCTTACTCCGTCACAGACAGCAGCCCCGAAGTCTCTGTGATTTCTCCAATGATCGCTGAGGGATAGCCTGCATCGCGCAATGCACTGAGGAGTTTCTCGGCCCGCATTGGCGACACGGTGGCCAACAGTCCGCCCGCCGTTTGCGGATCAAACAACAGATCGGCGCGGGCGGTTTCTGGCCCTTGATATTCTGCGGCATAGGCGCGGTTGGCGGGAAAAATGGTCGAGCGCATCCCGGATTTCGCCAGCGTCAAAGCCCCCGGCAATAGCGGTACATCCACGAGGCGCAAATGCGCGCCAACCTGTGAGGCGCGGCAGATCCCAAGCAAATGCCCAGCCAATCCAAATCCGGTCACATCGGTCATCGCATGGGCCGCATTTAAAATCCGCGAGGCGGCGCCCGAGCTTTGCACCATCGAGGCATAGGCCCGTTCCATGTCGCGGCCATGGGCCTGCATCGCCATGTCCGCCGCCAACATCACACCCGTGCCAATCGGTTTGGTCAGAATGATCTGATCGCCCGGACGCGCGCCTTTGAGGGTAATAGGACGATCCAAAAGCCCGGTGACGGTAAAGCCCATCGACAGTTCCGCCCCCATAGATGTATGCCCGCCGATAATCTGCGCACCCTCTGCGGCGAAGACGTCCTGCGCCGCCTGCATGATCTCAGTGAGCCAACGTTCCTGTAACGCGGCGCTCAGAGGCGGTAGGGTGATCGTCGCCAAAACCGCCTGAGGTGCTGCCCCCATCGCCCAGATGTCACCCAGTGCATGGGTGGCGGTGATCCGGGTCATCAACACCGGATCGGTGACAAAGCTGCGCAGGTGATCGACCGAGGCCACTTGCCAGGTGTCGCCATGGGTCAAAATCGCGGCATCATCGCCGGGCAAATGCAGAACGTCACCGCGATCTGGGTGCGGGTCTGTGCCGTCCGAGGCGTGCAAAACGCGGGTCAAAATATCGCCCCCGACCTTGGCACCGCACGCGCCGCACATCGGCTTTTTGCCCTCCACCTCATCGCGCAGTCCCAAGGCCACGCGGCCTGGCAAAGGCTTTGCGGTCATCGGATCTAAGTCTTTGAGTTTCGACATGAATGCGAGATCAATATGGTTCTTCCACCGCCACATCACTGGTCCAGACATACGGATGCCAGCCTTATCGGCAAGCGCCGATTTCGCCCCCAATGAGATCAGTTTGAGATAGTCGTTTTGCGGATGATAGGTGTGCAGATCGGCGCGCTCGGCGGGCTCCGATAAAAGTGCGCGCAGGTTGTAGAACAACACCGGGGCCTGCCGCACGGCGAACACCCCGGCTTTGGGACGTGGCGCATGGGCCATATGGGCGCAATCGCCCGCTGCTAAGATCATAGGGTCGGAGCTTTGCAAGCTCGGGCCAACGGTGACAAAGCCCTCGCTCAGATCAAGCCCGGTCTGTGCCAACCAATCATAAGGCCGCGCACCCGCCGCCCCCAAGGTAAAGTGGGAAGGCAGGGTGGACCCATCGCCAAGGATGATCGTCTCCGGGCCAATTTCGTCCACCTCGCACTGCGGGCGCAGGACGACGCCGGATGTCGCCAATGCCTCCAAGAGGGCGCGGCGGGTGCTGCGGCGCAACTCTGACAGGATCTCGCTGCGGTCGATCAGGGTGACTTTGGCCGAAGGGACCGCGCGCAAGGCATGGGCCATCGCCATGGCCAATTCCGCGCCTGCCACCCCTCCGCCGATCACCGCCACCTCAGGCACCACCTCACCCCGCAACGCGCGGGTGCGAAACGCGTGCCACCGGCTGGCGAAGGCCTCAAGTGGCTTGGCGGCGATGCCATGATCGGCAAACCCCGGCAGATCGGGCATGGCGGAGGTGATGCCGATGTCGATGGAGGCGACATCATAGGCGATGGGAGGGCGGCCTTCGACATGGATCAGCCTGGCCGCGCGATCAATGCCAGTGGCGCGTCCCAAAACCGCCCGCGCCCCGGCAAACCGCGCCAAACGCAACAGGTCAAGTTCCAAATCCTGCCGTTGATAATGACCGGCGACAAACCCCGGCAACATGCCGGAATAGGCGGCAATCGCGCCGGGGTTGATCACCGTGACGCGCACACCGGGCAGGGGATTCATGCCCCAGCGTTTGAGGATCAGCGCATGGGTGTGACCGCCGCCAATCAGGACCAAATCGCGAGTGAGGGGAAGCTCTTGCATGGCGGAGTCCGTTCTGTTCGTTTGGGGGAATCTGGTCTGATCCGGGCGTCTTGGCAAGGGTGCTGGACGCCGCAGTCTGATCGTGACACCATCCGGCTATGCAAATGCAGCACAGACAGTCCCAAACAGACAATCCCAAACAGAGACCCCAGCCATGACACAACTGGACCAGATGCGCCGGCAAGCCCGCGAGATTTTCCTCACAGGTGTCGCGAGCGCCGATCCCGCCCATGCCGTTGAAGACGCCCTCAAGGGACGGAGGTTCAACGCGCCTTTGATCATCGCGGTTGGCAAGGCGGCGCGCAGCATGGCCGAGGCGGCGATGCGTCAGGTCGATGCGGCGCGGGTGATCGTGGTGACCAATTACGAGAATGCGAGGCCGCTGGAGGGGGCCGAGATGCGCGCGGCGGCACATCCGGTGCCTGATTTTGAAGGCGCGCGGGCGGCGCTTTTGATCGAGGATGCGCTGGCCCATGCCAAGGGCGATGTCTTGGCGTTGATTTCGGGCGGCGGATCGGCGCTTTTGCCCGCGCCCGTACCCGGCGTCTCGCTTGAGGATAAGGCGGAGGTCAATCGGCTTTTGCTGGGATCGGGCGCGGATATTGTGGCGATGAATCTGGTGCGCCAACAGTTGTCTCGGCTCAAAGGCGGCGGTTTTTTGCGCGCCGCGGCGCCCTCGAAAGTGACGGCGCTGTTGCTGTCGGACGTGGTCTCTGATGATCTGCGTGCCATTGCCTCGGGGCCGACGGTTTCGCCCATTGGCACCCGCGAAGACGCGGTCGAGATGTTGCAAGAGCTTGATCTGTGGGACAAATTGCCCACCGCCGTGGCGGAGTATTTGGCGCGGCCACGTCCCGATCTTGGGCCTTTGCCCGAGAGTGAAGTGGCGTTGATTGGGTCGAATAAAATATCAGTGGCGGCCATGGCCCGCGCGGCGGGGGGCGGCGCGACACAGGGGGTTCATGTCTTTCCTGTCCCGCTTGAGGGCGATGTCGCAGAGGCGGCACGCACCATTGTTGAGAGCGCGATCGAGCCGGGGATTTTCCTGTTTGGTGGCGAAACCACGGTGAAACTGATCGGAGACGGCATGGGCGGTCGCAACCAGGAACTGGCGCTGCGCGTGGCGGTTTTGGCCGAAGAACAGGGGCTGAAAGACTATGTGTTTCTCTCGGGCGGCACCGATGGGCGCGATGGTCCAACAGATGCGGCGGGCGGCATGGTCGATCCCGGCACGCTGGATCGGATGCGCGCCTCTGGGCTTGATCCGCAAGATGTTCTGGCCCGCAATGACAGCTATCACGGGCTAGAGGCCGCAGGGGATTTGTTGCAAATCGGCGCGACCGGGACGAATGTGGCCGACCTTCAGGTGTTGATCCGGGGGTGAGGGGGCTCAGGTGTCGCTGATGTGGAGTACATGCGGAAGAGGAAAAGCGACCGTTTGTTTGGTGCATAACGTACGATGGCTTTGAGTCATTTTGGTTAATACAGCGCGACGTGAGAATTGGTGCGAAGCACTCAAACCTGCGCTTCGGCTGTGATTGTCTTAGGTTTCAGGATAGGGTTATCATGAGGTCATTCTACTATAGGGTGGCTCGGGTACGACAAGGATGGCGGCCATGGCGATGATTGCCGACGCGGATGATTTCTTTACCAAGGGATGTGGTCGATGCGACCGTTTCGCGACACCGGAGTGTTCGATCCGGTTATGGATCGACGGGCTGAATGATCTGCGCCACATTTGCCGCGATGTGGGACTGAAAGAAACCGTGAAATGGGCGCATCCCACCTATATGCATGCTGGCCGCAACATCGCAATCTTAACCGCATTTAGGGGCGACTTTAGGCTGAGTTTCATGAACCCCGGCTTATTGGCAGACACCGAAGGCGTGCTGGAGCGGCAGGGACCGAACAGCCAAACGCCGGGAATGATCCGCTTTAGCGATGTCGCGCAGGTTCGCACCATGGAGCCGGTGATACGAGCCTATCTGAGGCAGTTGATGATTCATGCCGAGGCAGGCACGAAACCACCTAAAGTAGACCGTGAGATCGACATGCCGGATGAACTGACCGAGGCGCTGGATGCCGATCCTGAGCTGGCCGAGGCGTTTCATGCACTGACACCAGGCCGGCAGAAAAGCTATATGTTCAACCTCAATCAGGCAAAGCAATCCGCGACCCGGATGGCCCGGATAGAGAAATTCCGTGATAAAATATTGGCAGGCAAGGGCGCGATGGACCGTTAAGGGCGGCACCCTTACGGAAATGGGTATGACAGAATTGCGCAAAAGCGGCACTTGCTGCCAGTGCAACGAAGGACCGGTTCGTTCGCAGACCGGACCTTTAGATAGACAGCAAAGACCGTTCGACCTGGCTCAACGGCCAAATGCAAAGCCATAGATCAATTGCCGCAACCCGATGGCCGCGCCGATGATGATGGCGATGATGGTCACGGGGGCGGAGAAGGCCAGAACGGAAAAGGCCGAAAGGCCTTGGCCGACGGTGCAGCCAAAGCCGACCACGGCACCGACGCCCATCAAAGCCGCACCGCCGATTTGGCGTTTCAATTCGCGCGGGTCTTCGCAGGCTTCCCAACGGAACTGGCCTTTGATCAGCGAACCGATGGCCGCGCCCAAAAGCACCCCGATGACCGAGCCGACACCAAAGCCGGGCGAGGAGGCCGACGAGGTCATCAGGTAAAACAACGTGTCACCAATGGGGGCGGAGAAGGTGTGGGAGGCGACGGGTTCGGCCTCGAAAGTGGCCAGAGAGAGCCAGCTTGTCCCGGCCCAGCCAGAGACAATGGCCAGCCCCACCGCGCTTCCCCAGAGGATCAAGCGCCGCTGTGCGCGAAAGGCACGAGACGAGAGGGCGAGGGTGAGGATGGCAAGACCTGCGACAATCCCGGTGGCCACGGTCGGCAGGCCAAACGCCCCTGAAACCGCATGGGCAAAGCCGGGCAGGGCGGAGGCCGGGCGGGGCGGAAACAGGGTGACACGCAATTCGGCCAGTGGGCCATTGAGCGCGACATATGTCGCCAGCCCCATGACCAAAACAATGACGAAATTGCGCAGATCGCCACCGCCCAAACGCGCCAAAGCGCCAAAGCCGCAATTGCCCGCCAGCGCCATGCCATAGCCAAACATCAGGCCGCCGGTGATTGAGGCCATGGGATACCATTTAAGGGCCAAATAGGGCGACATGGCGGGATCGAACAGGCCAAAGCCGACGAGGGTGAAGGTGCCAATCAAGGCCACACCAAGTGCCACGCCCCATTGCCGGGCGCGCAAATCGGAGCCTTGATACAGGGCGTCTTCAATGGCGCCCATGGAGCAAAACCGCCCCAAACGCGCGGCCAGCCCCAAGACGAGGCCACCGGCACCACCAATCAGAGCTGCAAGCAGCCCCGGGTCTAACAGATCGAACATGTCGTCTCCCTCCCTACGGGAGCGTGAAGGGGGCTTTAGCCGCGCTTCATTTTCCCGCCATCCACCGAACAGAACATGTCGTAGATGACTTCAAGGATGCGTTTGGGACGATCATCCGTCAAGGAATAGTAAATCGCTTTGCCGTCGCGCCGGGGCGTGACCAGACCTTCGAGACGCAGCCGGGCGAGTTGTTGGCTCACGGCGGCTTGGCGGGCGGACAGGAGGTCTTCCAACTCGGTGACGGATTTCTCGCCGGTGACCAGATGACACAAGATCATCAGGCGACCTTCATGCGAGAGCGCTTTCAAAAGCTGAGACGCGTCACAGGCAGAGGCCATCATGACGTCCATGTCATCTTCTGACATGTTCTCAGAAATTACCGGCAAAGGCGAATTCACTGTGTCCACCTCATTTGTCCTCTAGAAGGCGATGTCATCCATAATCGCGTCAATGCCCGCTTGGGCGCATTCCGCATCGAGATCTGGGCCGGGGGCACCAGAAACACCGATGCCAGCCACTATAGAGCCTGCTGCTTCAATCACAAGACCTCCCCCCAAAGCAAGCGGTTCTGTCAATTCGCGAATACCGGCCATCATTTGTCCGGGTTCGGTCAGGCCACTGAGAGACATCGTATCGGTGCGAAAGGATACGGCGGTCCAGGCCTTGCGCCGGGCGGTTTCAAAGACGTGCAGCCCGGCATAGCGGTCGCGCAGATAGACCTGTGGACTGCCAAACCGGTCCACCACCATGACACCGACCTGATAGCCCGCCTCGCGACAGCTTTGCATCGCGGCCAAGGCGGCGGTTTGGGCAACCTCGGGTTTGAGCACTTTGAAGGTGACGAAGGCGTCGTTGCTGTCTTGAGCAAGGATTGGGGTTACGAGGGTACAAGTGGCTGTTATAGCTGCAAAAATAAAGTGTTTCATGGATCTCCTCCCGAGAGATTTAGGGCTTTGGTGCCTGTGTTGCGTGAACGGCCTCAACATCAAAATCACTATGATCGCGCAGGGTGATGGTCAGCATCGCCCAAAACATTTCGTCACCGGCATAGCCTTCGATCCGCCCCTGTTCGATCCCGTCCTCCACGAGAACGAAAGTGGGCGTAAAGATCACCGGGCCTTTGAAGGTCAGGTCCGCAGGCAGTGGCGCGTGCAGATCGACCCGACGCAGAGGGGCGAATTTGCCCTCAGGCGTTTTGGGATAAATCTCAGAAATTTCCGCATCCCAGCGGGCGCAATAGGCACATCCGTCTTGCTCCACCATAACCAGTTCGGTGGCAAAGGCGGGGAGAATCGATATGATCAGGGCGGCGATTGATGCCAGAATTTTTGTCAACATATGTATACCAATTGACGGGTGCGACATAAACAACCTAATTTGAATATGTGAATGACACAAGCCACGGATCACTCATGAGCGGAGGAGGAGTTCCGCCATGCAGCCGCTCAAAGAGCCGATCTGGCAGTGGAGTCTTCATTCACATTAGGGAGGACTGAATGTTCGACGTTAATTTTATCTCGGCCCTTTTGGGCGGGTTGGTGGTGTTTTTCTCACCCTGTATCCTGCCGATCGTGCCGTTCTACCTGTCTTATATGGCGGGGGCTTCAATGGGCGAAATTAACGCCGAGGGCGATTTGGCCCCGGGCGTGCGCCGCCGGGCCGTGCTTTCAAGTGTGATGTTTTCGCTCGGAATCATCACCGTCTTTGTGCTCTTGGGCGCCGCCGCGTTTTCTCTGTCGCAGGCGTTTCGCAGCCATCAGGACATCTTTCGCTTTGCCTCTGCCGCCATTGTCTTTGTCATGGGGCTGCATTTTTTAGGAATCATCCGAATCGGTTTTCTCAACCGCCAGTTCCAAATGCAGGCGGGGGACACCAAAAATATGAACGTCTGGTCGTCCTATGTGGTCGGCCTTGCCTTTGCTGCCGGGTGGACGCCCTGTGTCGGGGGCGTTTTGGTCGGCGTGGTGATGATGGCGTCGAATGAATCGACGGCGATGCGCGGGCTGATCATGATGGTGGTGTTTGGGATCGGGATGACGGCGCCCTTTGTGGTGGCGGCGTTTTTCATTAAACCTTTCCTCAAATTTGCCGCAAAATTCCGCCGCCATTTGCCGAAAGTGGAAAAGGTGATGGGGCTGTTCCTGATCCTGTTCGCACTGCTGATCGTGACAAATTCGGTCAATATGATCGCAGCATGGCTTTTGGAAACCTTCCCGAGCTTTGCTAAAATCGGATCAAAAGGGAGTCTTTAAAAATGATGAAAATCGCACGACGTACAGTGATGGCCGCAACCCTCTCGGTCCTCGCCATTTCTCCCGCTCTGGCGTTTGAAATGGGTGACGACGGTCTGCACAAAACCCCGTGGCAACGCGACACGTTCAAAGATCTGCGCGATGATTTGGCCGAAGCCAATGCGGAAGGAAAGCGGCTTTTGGTGATGATTGAGCAGCGCGGCTGTATCTATTGCACCAAAATGCACGAAGAGGTTTACCCCGATCCCGAAATCACCAAGATGATCGAAGACAACTTTTTTGTCATTCAAATCAACATGTTTGGCGACGTCGATGTGACCGATTTTGATGGTGAGTCTTTGCCGGAAAAGGACATGGTGCAAAAATGGGGCGCGCTGTTCACGCCGACGAATCTCTATTTCCCCGAAGAGGTGCCCGAAGGTGTCTCCGCCAAGGATGCGGCGGTGGTGACCGTGCCCGGCGCCTTTGGCAAATACACCACGTTCAACATGATGGGTTGGGTGTTGGAACATGGCTATGAGGGCGATGAGCCGTTCCAAAAATACCATGCGCGTCAAGTGGTTCTCCAGCAAGAGGCGGGTCATTTGAATCTGACAGAATAGAGGGTATGATAGCGCTATACCTGCCGCAGCGCAGAAAAATTCGATTTTTTGAATTTGTTCTTGCCCTGCGACAAAATGGTGCGCTACGGTATCCAAAACCAGTACCGCAGATATGCGGAAGGTCGCACAGTTTAGGACATAAGTCTTTTGGGAGGAGACATGAAACGTATCGCAACTTGTTTTGTTGTGCTGGGCCTCACGGCAAGCGCAGCGATGGCCGAAGTGGCCCCGGGTAGCATTCAGTTTGAGGAAGGCGCAGTGGCGCAGTCTCTGACCGGCACCCTAGGCAACCCGGCCGAAGGCCGCACGATCATGACCACGAAATCCGTCGGCAACTGCGTGTCTTGCCACGCCGCCACAGACTATGCCGATGTGCCCTTTGCGGGCGAAGTCGGCCCGCTGTTGGACGGGGCAGGGTCGCGCTGGGACGAGGCGCAATTGCGCGGTCTGGTGGTCAATCCGAAAATGACGTTCGAAGGCACTGTGATGCCTGCCTTTTATAAGGTCGACGGGTTCAACCGTCCGGGCGACGCCTTTACGGGCAAAGCCGCACCTGCTGATCTGCCGCCGCTCTTGTCGGCGCAACAGGTCGAAGATGTGGTGGCCTATTTGATGACGCTGAAAGACGAGTGATCGCCTTTTCGGCCCCTGAATTTATGAGGAGCAAACCATGAATCTCACACGACGTGACGCTCTGGCTCTTGGCCTTGGTGCGACGGCTGCGGCATTTTTGCCCTGGCGCGCAACGGCCGCAGCCGAGGACGAAATGGCCACCTTTACCGGTGGTGCAGAGGCGGGCAGCGGGGACATCACCCTGACCGCGCCGGAAATCGCCGAAAACGGCAACACTGTGCCAGTCTCGGTCAATGCACCGGGTGCGGTCGCCATTGCTGTGTTTGCCACGGGCAACCCGACTCCGGGCGTGGCCACGTTCAACTTCGGCCCGCTGGCCGGATCGCAATCCGCCTCGACCCGCATTCGCCTTGCAGGCACGCAGGATGTGGTGGCCATCGCCAAACTGGCGGACGGCTCCTTTATCAAAGCGGCGTCGACCGTGAAAGTGACCATCGGCGGCTGCGGCGGCTAAATCGACTTATTCTAGGAGACAAAGACAATGGCATCTGGTGTCAAACCCCGCGTGAAGGTCCCCAAGTCGGCTGCTGCTGGCGAGGTGATCACGATCAAAACCCTGATTTC
>ERZ1673962.982-NODE-982-length-15895-cov-4.809533_pt1 | contig 15895 bp, 15 predicted proteins | sample MGYA00580188_ERZ1673962 | MGnify/ENA primary metagenome ERZ1673962 (study PRJEB41334, sample SAMN05608104) | rock metagenome | biome: terrestrial subsurface; feature: shale formation; material: shale | place: USA: Pennsylvania ... | reverse complement strand
TGAAGTATTTTGAATGACTACATATGCCGTTATAAAATGTTTTTTTTGCATAAGGAGGTATTTTCATGACAGAAGAAATATCTACGGGTAAGTTCTGCACGGAATGTGGCAAGCAGATTCACCTTAAAGCGGAGATCTGTCCTCATTGCGGTGTTCGCCAATCCTTGCCGGGGACCGGAGCGGGGAGTTCGGTAAACACCATACCCAACTATCTGGTTCAGGCCATTCTGGTGACGTTGTTTTGTTGCCTGCCCTTCGGAATCGTGTCGATCGTATATGCAGCTCAGGTCAACGGTAAAGAACAGGCTGGCGACCTTTCGGGGGCTCGTCAAGCTTCCCGATTGGCAAAAAAGTGGGTATGGACAGGTTTTTTCAGTGGAGTTGTGTTTATGCTGTTGTATTTCGGGATAATGGTATTTGCCGCTGTCCTGGGAGGATGACCGGGCTTGTCGCATATCACGAAAACCCGCTTTCCGGCGATTTGGCGGTCGGTTTGCAAATGCCTGTTGGCAAGGCGGTCTCTCGCATTGATCGGTGTCTGCCTGATGGCAGTCGGCCTTTGGGTATTCTACAGCCCTGCCGATAGTCGATGGTTTCCCCCCTGTCCATTTCGGGCCCTGACGGGGGTGTATTGTCCGGGGTGCGGTTCCACCAGGGCTCTGCGCCACCTGTTGCATGGCAGATTCGTTGCTGCTTTCGGATACAACATGATGATGGTTGCGTCCGTTCCGTTCCTTCTTGTCAACCTTGTGAGTCGTCTTTTTTTCGGCCCCACCCGCATTCTGTTTGATGAAAAAAAGCTGTCTCCGGTAGCCATTTTTGGTATATGGTTCCTTATTCTGATTTATGGCGTGCTGCGTAACATTCCGACCTATCCCTTTGGTTTTCTGGCTCCTCATGGCTGAAATAGCTGAAAAGACCACTTTTTTCGAATCTTTCGGTAGCTGCACGCCAGGAGCGGCAAGCAAGCAGTATTTGAATGTTTTTTTTAAAAAATAACCGTTGATTTTTCCCCGGGATGTATGGTAAAAAAGTGCAACTTAAGTAAGTTTGTGTAGATTTGCTTGTCGAGCAGATTGATCGTCAGTCGATTTCCAGCCGCACAGACCTCTTGGGATGTGTGGCTTTTTTACTTAAGGACAGCGCAAATCCTGCACAACCAACACACCCCTGCGGGGGAAAGAGGAAGAAAAATGGCAGAAGGTACAGTTAAGTGGTTCAATGACGCAAAAGGTTTTGGTTTCATCGAGCAGGACAATGGCCCCGATGTGTTCGTTCACTTCTCGGCTATTCAGGCTGAAGGCTTCAAGTCTCTGGCTGAAGGCGACCGGGTCAGCTTTGATGTTGTGCAGGGCCAAAAGGGTCCTCAGTCGTCCAATGTGGTAAAAATTTAAACCCGCTTTTGCCTGTTCGTGAGTGAGTCAACCTCTCGGACAGTGAATTTAAAAAGGGTTCGCGATCTCGGGTCGCGAACCCTTTTTTAGTGCCGGCTCAAATGTCTTCGCGTGTCGATTAAGCTTCCTGGTTGCAATGTCGGTCGGCGTGTTTCGATTTTCCTTGTTCGGAGACGGGAGGCGCCACCTTACATATAAGAGTTTTTCTCCTGCCATTTATGCACATGACCGACAGGCTGCTCGCAGCCTTCGATGTTGTCGAGCTCCTTGACCGCGCTATTCAGCTTTTGCAGCAGCATGATCGCTTCTTCCTGGTGGCCGGGGAGGTGGGGGCCCATCATGTGGCGGGTATAGGTCCGGGCAATTTTTTCGAGGTTTTCCAGGGCCAATATTCTGTTTTGTTCGCTCATTGCCGTAGCCATATTGTCCTCCTTTCTTTGACCTTTTCGTATTATACCTCCTTTTGCTTGCGTCAATCAAACGACAGGGCATCAACTTTTGCGTGAAAAACTTTCATGTGGTGAAGCGTGGCCCTTAATCTATTCACGATTTTTCAGTCCGGACAAAAGTGTTCGGCAAAGGCGGCGTATTTCAGAAACTGGATACCGCTGACTGTTTTATGAATGGACAAGGGGTGACAAAAACTCTTTACATTGTCAGGCCAGTTGTTGTATTCTGCCCAACCTGCGGAGAGGTGACCGAGAGGCCGAAGGTGCACGATTGGAAATCGTGTGTACCGCAAGGTACCGAGGGTTCGAATCCCTCCCTCTCCGCCATTTAATAATGACCTTTCGATCGGGTTTTGCCGATAGAAGTGACAGCCGGGTCCTGCGCAACGGACGGCCGCCAACCCCGTCAGACCCGGGAGGGAGCAGCGGTAACGGCCTCAGCCGTGTGCCGCGGGTCAGCCTGGCTGTCACTTGTGTCGGCAATGCCTTTTTTTGTCCCGCCGGCTGCATTCCAATGTATACGGAGATCCTTGCACTTCATGTCTTACCTGGTACTGGCTCGTAAGTATCGGCCCCAGAGTTTTGAGGACCTGGTCGGGCAGGAACACGTCAGCCAAACCCTGGGCAACGCCATAAAGACCCGGCGTATCCATCACGCCTTTCTCTTCACAGGTGCGCGTGGCGTGGGCAAGACCTCTGCTGCGCGCATTTTTGCCAAGGCTTTGAATTGTGAGCAGGGGTTGTCGCCGCAGCCCTGCAACGTCTGTCAGTCCTGCCGCGAAATCTCTGCCGGCCAGGGGTTGGACGTATTCGAAATCGATGGCGCCTCCAATACCGGGGTGGATGACGTTCGCGAACTCCGGGAGAATATCCGCTATCTTCCTTCGCGTTCCCGTTATAAGATCTTTATTATCGATGAAGTCCATATGCTTTCCATCAATGCTTTCAATGCCTTGTTGAAAACATTGGAGGAGCCTCCAGAGCACGCCAAATTTATTTTTGCCACAACCGAGCCGCACAAGATACCCATTACGATTTTGTCGCGTTGTCAGCGTTTTGACTTCCGGAAAATACCCTTGTCATCGATCATTGCGCACTTGGGGAAGATGGCTGAGGCGGAAAAAATTCAAATTTCCGAGCGATCGCTGGGGCTTGTGGCAAAACGTGGTGAAGGCAGTATGCGTGATGCGCTGTCGACTTTCGATCAGGTCATAGCGTTTTGTGGCGAAACGGTTGCCGATGAAGATGTCCAGGGGTTGCTGGGCATGGTTGACCGACGGTTGCTGATGGAAACCCTCAGTGGGCTGCTGGAGCATGACAGCCGCAGGGTCTTGCATGGTGTGCGACGGGTTGACGACCTGGGACACTCTTTCCGGCAGTTTTGTCGTGAATTGGTGGAAACCCTGCGCGCACTGGTTATTCTGAAGGTTGTTCCGGAGCCGGACGGGTTGCTCGATGGTACGGCGGATGAACTGGATGAGCTTCGGCAGCTGGTGAGTGCTGTGGATTTGGAAGATCTGGAGCGGACCGTGACCGTTCTGCTGCGCACCGAAGGAGAGCTTGCGAGTTCTCCCTTTCCTCGGCTGGTTCTGGAGATGACGCTTGTGCGTCTGGCACATCTGCCCGCCGGTCGGGAGGTTGCAACGCTGGTGCGCCGCATGGAGGATATGCAACGACGTTTCGAGGCGGGAGCGGCGACGCCGGAAAGGATGCCAACGAACGAGCCCGGCCGGGCGCCTTCAAGAGAGTTGCAGTCTTCGGGGCCGGCGGGAGACCAATCGACCGATCCCGCTTTGTCCGTTCGGGAAAACGCCTCCCCTTCGCCTGGCTCGAAAGCAGGCCGGGATGGTGCTCTTCGTCAGGATTGGCAGTCGCTGGTTCAGCGTATAAACAAGGAACGACCGCTCCTGGGTGGCGTTCTGGAACACGGGCGCCTTCTGACTCTGGAGTTGCCGGTTGTTGAGCTGGGCTTTGTCGAAGGGTCTTTCCATTATTTGCAGATGCAGGATTCCGATCTGCAAACTGGTTTTACGAAGATCGCTGAGGATTTTTACGGTCGATCTATTTCTTTGCGCGTCGTACCGATTCGTGATCGGGATCAAACCCAGGCGCCGCCATCTCTGGCCGAGGAACGGCAGGCTCGCGAGAGCACGCAACGCAATCTGGTCCGAGAAGAGGCCTTGGGGCATCCCGCCGTTCAGGCCGCAAAGAAGATTCTCGGAGGAGAGGTCGTGCAAGTCAAGCCTCTTAAAGAAGGGTCAGGCCTGGAACACGGGGATCAAAATTGAGACAGTAATTTCTGATTGATACAACAAAAATTCTTCAAAAAAGACGATAGCCGCTTTATAGAGGGCTTGGGAGGTTGTTGATATGGCTAAAGGTTTAGGTAACATGATGAAGCAGGCGCAACTCATGCAGCAGAAGATGGAGCGCATGCAGCAGGAACTGGAAACCCGGCAGGTCGAGGCTTCGGCTGGTGGCGGAATGGTGACGGCTGTCGTGAACGGCCGGCAGCAACTGGTCGATCTTAAAATTGAAGCCAGCGTCGTAGATCCGGAAGATGTTGAAATGCTTCAGGATCTTGTCCTGGCTGCCGTGAATGAAGCTCTCAAGAAGAGTCAGGATATGGCCCAGCAGGAAATGAGTAAAGTGACGGGCGGACTCAATATTCCCGGCTTGATGTAAACGCCCCTCTTTGTGTTTGCTGAGGGCAAAAAAAATTTTTTATCCTGAAAAAAGAATAGAACGTTATTTCAGAATGGATTGTCACGACTATAAACAACATGGTAAAATTTACCCCATCTTTTAATCGACTCGTCGGGGAGCTCGCCAAGCTGCCCGGTATAGGGCGTAAAACCGCTGCCAGGTTGGCTCTTTTTATTTTACGGCAGAATAGCGAAGATTCCATGGCTCTGGCGGAGGCTATCAAAGAGCTCAAAGAAAGAACCCGGTTTTGTTCGTGTTGTTTCCATTTTACCGAGGAAGACCCCTGTCCATTGTGTACCGATGTGGGCCGAGATGATCAGCTGATTTGCGTCGTTGAAGAGCCGCAGGACGTTATCGCCATCGAACGCAGTCGATCTTTTCGGGGACGATATCATGTTTTGCATGGATCACTATCTCCCCTGGATGGGGTCGGGCCGGATGATTTGAAGATTGACGGTTTGCTCAGAAGGTTGCAGCATAACACTGTTAAGGAAGTGCTGGTGGCAACGAACTTCGACGTGGAAGGCGAGGCCACGGCGCTTTATCTGGCGCAACTCATACGCCCTCTTGGGATCAAGGTGACGCGATTGGCGCATGGCATTCCCACCGGCAGCGACCTGGAATTCGTTGATGAGGCCACGGTCAATCATGCCGTGGAAGGCCGCCGGGAACTGTAAGTTCCAGCAAACAGGCAAATGTTTTGCATGACAACAGCTGACCTGCAAAAGATACGCTTCTTTTAATCGAGTAAATGCTCTCCCTGCCATGCAGCCAGGTGGCATGTGAGTGACGATAAGGTTTGCCCTCACCCGGAACGTGATTAAAACAGTAATTCAGTTAAAAGATCGAGACGATCCACAAGGAGGAACAAATGTCACGAAAAATGGTGACTATCGATGGCAATACCGCCGCTGCGCATGTTGCACATGCCACCAATGAGGTTATTGCTATTTATCCGATTACGCCCTCGTCCAACATGGGGGAAATCTCCGACGCAAAGAGTGCGCTGAATGAGGACAACATCTGGGGAACTGTTCCCGATGTGGTGGAGCTTCAATCAGAGGGCGGTGCCTCCGGTGCCGTTCACGGTTCGCTTCAGGCCGGAGCCTTGACCACGACCTTTACCGCTTCCCAGGGCTTGTTGCTGATGATTCCCAATATGTTCAAGATCGCCGGGGAATTGACGCCGACCGTGTTTCACGTATCGGCGCGTGCGATTGCCTGTCAGGCCTTGTCCATTTTCGGGGATCATTCCGATGTTATGGCCACCCGCTCGACCGGGTGGGCGTTGCTGGCAGCCAACAATGTCCAGGAGGTCATGGACTTTGCTCTGATTGCCCAGGCCGCAACTCTGGAAGCGCGCGTGCCCTTCCTGCATTTCTTCGATGGTTTCCGGACATCGCATGAGGTCCAGAAAGTCGAGGAGCTGACCAAGGACGACATGCGTTTTATGATCGACGACAACCTGGTGCGTGCGCACCGTGAACGTGCTTTGTCGCCGGAGCGTCCCAAAATTCGGGGGACTTCGCAGAATCCCGATGTTTATTTCCAGGGACGTGAAACCGTCAACGCCTATTGCGAAAAGGTCCCCGCCATTCTTCAGGACCAGATGGACAAGTTCGCCAAGCGTGTGGGACGTCAGTATTCGCTGGTCGATTATGTCGGCGCTCCCGATGCCGAGCGTGTCATCGTCGTTATGGGATCCGGTGCCGATACCGTACACGAACTGGTCGAATACCTGAACGCCAAAGGAGAAAAAATCGGGGTGCTCAAGGTACGGCTGTTCCTGCCTTTCCCCGTGGAAGCCTTTGCGCAGGCCCTGCCCGCCACCGTCAAGAAAATCGCCGTTCTCGATCGTACCAAAGAGCCCGGTTCTCTCGGTGAGCCTCTTTACCAGGCTGTGCGCACCGCGGTAGGTGAAGCCATGAGCGACGGGCTGGTAGAGTTGCAGGACTATCCGACCATCGTTGGCGGACGTTACGGCCTCGGGTCCAAGGAATTCACCCCCGCCATGGTTAAGGCGGTTTTCGATAATCTTGCTCAGGACAAACCCAAAAATCATTTCACCGTCGGTATCGTCGATGACGTGACGGGCAGCAATCTGGTGGCCGACACGGATTTCAAACTGGTTCACGATGGTCTCTATTCCGCCGTGTTTTACGGCCTTGGTTCCGATGGTACCGTCGGAGCCAACAAGAACTCCATCAAGATTATCGGTGAAACCACCGACAACAATGTGCAGGCCTATTTTGTCTATGATTCCAAGAAGGCCGGCAGTGTCACCACCAGTCATCTGCGTTTCGGAAAGCAGACCATTCGTGCTCCGTATCTCATCGACAGTGCGGATTTCGTGGCCTGCCATAATTTCTCCTTCCTGGAGAAGTACGATATGCTGGCCAAGGCCAAGAAAGGCGGCACTTTTCTGTTGAACAGCCCCTACAGCAAGGACGAGGTCTGGGAGCAGCTGCCCGCCGAAGTGCAGAAAGACATCATCGACAAACAGCTCAAGTTTTTCGTTATCGATGGTGTGCGGCTGGGGAACGAAATCGGTCTTGGACCGCGTATTAATGTCATCATGCAGACTGCCTTTTTTGCCATTTCCAGCATTATTCCGCTCGAAACGGCTGTTGAGCAGATCAAGCAGGCTATCGTCAAGAGTTACGGCAAGCGCGGGGAAAAAGTCATCAACATGAACTATCAGGCCGTTGAGGCCGCCCTGGCCAATCTGTACGAAGTGAATGTGCCGGCCAAGGTCGACAGCTCCCTCACGATGAAGCCCCCTGTGGGTCCTCATGCCCCGGCCTTTGTCAAGGAGGTGACCGCGCAGATCATCGCCAACAAGGGTGATGAGCTGCCGGTGTCTGCGATTCCGGCTGACGGTACCTTCCCTGTGGCGACCTCGCAGTACGAAAAGCGCAATATAGCCATCAATATTCCCGTGTGGGATCCTGAAATCTGTGTTCAGTGCGGTATCTGTTCTTTCGTCTGTCCCCATGCAACCATTCGCATGAAAATCTATGCTGCCGACAAGTTGGCAGACGCGCCCGCGACATTCAAATCGTGTGATGCGAAGGGCAAGGATCTGCAAGGCTTGAAATATTCCCTGCAGGTGGCCCCCGAGGATTGTACCGGTTGCGGCGCCTGCGTGCATAACTGCCCGGCAAAGAGCAAGGAAGATCCGAGTCGCAAAGCCATCAATATGGCGTTCCAGCCGCCGCTGCGTGAGCAGGAGGCGAAAAACTGGGATTTCTTCCTCGAACTGCCCGATACCGATCCCGCTCTGTTCAGTCGTGCTACGGTCAAGGGTAGTCAGCTGTTGCCGCCCATGTTCGAGTTCTCCGGCGCCTGCGCCGGCTGTGGCGAAACGCCTTTTGTCAAGCTGCTTTCCCAGTTGTTCGGGGATCGCCTGTTGATGGCCAATGCCACGGGTTGTTCTTCCATCTACGGCGGCAACCTGCCTACCACGCCCTGGACCGTACGCAAGGATGGACTTGGTCCCAGCTGGAACAATTCTCTGTTTGAGGATTGCGCCGAGTTCGGTTACGGCATGCGTCTCGCCGTCGATAAATTCAAGGCATATGCCTATGAACTGCTCGACAAAATCATGTCCTGCGCCAGCGAAAGCTGCAGTGCCGCCAAAGCATTGATGGCCGAGATCAAGGATGCGGACCAGTCGACCCAGGAAAATATCGAGGCTCAGCGCAAGCGTGTGGCCCAGTTGAAGGATATTCTCAAGGGATGCGACAAGGAAGAGGCGGGCCAGCTGCTGTCCGTGGCCGATTACCTGGTCGAAAAGTCAGTGTGGCTCATCGGCGGCGACGGTTGGGCCTATGATATCGGTTATGGTGGTCTGGATCATGTTCTTGCATCGGGACGTAATGTCAATGCCCTGGTGCTCGACACCGAGGTTTACTCGAACACCGGCGGCCAGGCCAGCAAGGCCACTCCCCTTGGGGCCGTGGCCCAGTTTGCCGCCGGCGGCAAGCGCATGCCGAAAAAAGATCTTGGCATGATCTCCATGACCTACGGCAACATTTACGTTGCCCAGGTCTCTTTGGCCAACCCGGCCCAGGTCGTCAAGGCTTTTATCGAAGCCGAGGCCTACGACGGGCCCTCGTTGATTCTGGCTTACAGCCACTGCATTGCTCACGGCATCAAGATGACCGAAGCGGTGGACGGTTGCAAGAAAGCGGTAAGTTCCGGACATTGGCCTCTGTATCGTTTCGATCCCACTCTGCTTGAAAAAGGCGAGAACCCCTTGCAGCTCGACAGCAAGGAGCCGTCTATTTCTTTTGAGGATTATGCATACAGCGAAAACCGGTATCGGGTCCTTAAAAAGTTGCATCCTGAAGCTGCAGCCCGACTTATGGACCAGGCCAATCGCGATACCAAAAGGCGTTTCGATCTGTATCGCAAGCTGTCCGAGATGCCTGCCGACTGCGGCGGCAAGTAAAATCCCAACACCTGAGAAAAACTCCCGGCGGGCTCCGTCGGGAGTTTTTTCTTGTAATGGGTGTGCGGCCGGGAAAAGCAAAAGGGCATAGCAGAAATTCCTGTTGCCAAGGGGCCGAGTTTCGCACTTTAGTCGCCGTCAAATGCCGGTCAGAAATACGAATGTTCGGTCGCAGATAAATTCTTTAGTAATGACAGGAAACCTTCCGCCATGTTGGGCGTTTTTTTGCATCTGTTTTTGGTCTGTCGCATGCCAGGGAAGTCCGCGACGATCTCCCTCTTGCGGTTTTTGCAGGAATATTTGAAAATTCAAAAATCTTGATCGTGCCAACTATAGATGTTATATAGTCCCTTGGCTTTGACACTTATCGCGGGAGCAGAGGCATGTTAGGTTACCAGTCCTCCTTGGTTATGTACGATGAGGAATATCAGCGGATCGTTGAGATCGCGGACAAGTTGTTGCGCGAATCCAATGGCAAGGCGGTTTTCCTGGTCGATCGCAATGGGCAGCTGATTGCTGCTACAGGCGAAACGGAGCATTTGGATACTACCAGTCTGGCTTCTCTGACTGCCGGCAATATCGCAGCGACAGGGGGGTTGGCGAAGCTGATCGGCGAAAAGGAATTTTCCATTCTTTTTCACGAAGGAGAAAAGGACAATATCCACATCTCCATCGTCGGTGGGCGAGTCATTCTGGTCGTTATTTTCGATCAGCGCAGTTCCCTGGGGCTGGTACGCCTGCGAGTCAAGAAGGCAAGCGAGGAGTTTGACCGTACATTGGAGGAACTCGATCGAAAATCCGCAGAGGACACAGTGGATGGCAATTCGCAAAACCCTTTCGCGGAAATTACCGATGATGATATCGATAATCTCTTTCGGTAACGGGATGAAAACGAATGGCTTTCATAAATTACGCATCACGTGAAATAAACTGCAAGATTGTCTATTACGGCCCCGGGCTTTGCGGCAAAACCACCAATCTGCAGACCATATATCAGCGTACTTCTCCTGAGGCGCGGGGGAAGATGATTTCCCTGGCTACGGAGACGGAACGGACGCTGTTCTTTGATTTTCTGCCGCTGGCTTTGGGTGATATCCGCGGCTTCAAAACCCGTTTCCACCTTTATACGGTTCCCGGGCAGGTTTTTTACGACGCATCGCGCAAGCTGATTCTCAAGGGAGTAGACGGCGTGGTATTCGTTGCCGATTCCCAGGAGGAGAGGCTGGATGCAAACATAGAAAGCATGGAAAACCTGAAAGATAACCTTGAAGAGCAGGGGTATGAATTGGAAAAGATTCCGTTTGTCGTTCAGTACAACAAACGCGACCTTCCGAATCAAACCCCGCTGGAGGAATTGAAGGAGTTGCTTAATCCTGACCAGGTGCCGGATTTCGAAGCCTGTGCGCTGACCGGAGAGGGGGTTTTCGAAACCCTTAAAGCGGTAGCCAAACAGATTCTTGTGGAGCTTAAAAAGGGGCGTAAGTGACGCCGCCTTTCGTTCGGATTATGAAACGGCCTGTCGACATGCTCGGCAGGCCGTTTCTTTTTTGAAATGGGAGAATCGAAAAGGGTTCGATGGCAGGGATGTGGTGAAATTGCAGAAAAAGGACGGTGGAATCAAAGATTACCAGTATCTGACCCTGCCGGTATCGACATGGATGAAGTCGGACTGTGGATAGTAGCCAACCCCGCCCCCTTTCATGGAAGCGGCCGCTTTGCGAAGGTTGACAAGAGAGCATCCCGGCAGACGGATGTCGATAGCCCGTCCGACCATATGCAGGCTGTTTTTGGCCACGCCTTTGGAATGTTTTCTAAGCTTGCGGTTGGTGGCGGGCGACCGATAGCCGGAGATAATCTCAAACGGTGAATCGGCGGGAATGCGTTGATGCAGTGCAGAGATTAGATCGAGCAGGTTGGGGTCGATGGTTTTGACTTCCCCCGTCCTGTGGTCTCTGAGGAGGTGATTGATCCGCTTCAACGAGTCCTCGAGGTAAGAACCTTTTTCCCAATATACCAAGTTCCGGAGATGTTCGCCGGTATGGGTATTGTAAAGAGAAAGGCAACGGTTTTTGTTGTCGGAAAGACCGGCAAAAGCAGGCCAGGGAAGAAGTATGCTGCCGGCGGTTGCCAGACCGAATTTTAGAAATTGTCGACGGTTCATGTCTTTTTGATGTGATTCCGGAATACAAGGCTTCCGCTGTCGTGCCTATTGCTCGTTTGAGTCAGTCGTCGGGAGCCGGCCAGACGTAAAGGCGTGGATATTCCGTTCCGGGGTTGCAGGAAGCTCTGTCCTTTATTTGTTGATAGTGGTGCCCGATGTAATTTTGATGATCTTACGCAGGCGATATGCCCAAAAACCCCGCCAGCATAGCAAACACCTGGGCAGTTTTCCAGATGCTTTTTGCTTAAAAATCAATTAAGTAGCAAAGTTTGTCCCGTTTTACAGCAAAGACTTATCGGGCAGGCTACCGTTGTTTGTGACAAAATTTGACAAGCTGTCAAGGCCAAATAGCGTAAAATCAGCGTTTTTCCCTTGATAGCAAAGCGAAAAATGAATAGTATCGCTGTTATTGCATCGATTAATGAATGGTTTTCCTGATATTGCTAATGGTTTGATTGAGGCCTGTCAGGCCTTTGACTTAGAGGATCTGCATTCAGGGGGGAGCGTGAGAATTTTCGGTGGACAACCGTCGTCGGCTTACGGGATGACGGGGGTTTCCCAGGAGAACGAGGGGATTGCCCTGGCGCATGTGACCGGTCGTCGTGACAAGCCCTATTTAAGCTGCTGCACTTTTTTCGAAGGCGGCCTTTCTGCAGTTGAGGACTCATTGCAGGAGCAGGTCAGGGATAGCAGATTGGTTCGTAGTCGCGCAGTCGGTGTTGTCGGATTTGGTTCCTATGGGCTTTTTCAGGTATCCCCGCCTCCCGTTCCGGATGACGAGATGCGTGACGCCGTCCGCTGGCAAATCAAGGATCTTGTCGACTATTCTCTGGACGAAGCCGTTGTCGATGTTTTTCAGGTGGGGGCGGACCGCCCTCGAGAGGGAGCCAGAAACGTTTATGTTGTGGTTGCCCGAAAGTCGTTTGTGCGGCAACAGATCGAATTGATGCGTCATGCCCGCCTTAAGATCGATGCCATAGACATTCCCGAATTGTCCCTGCGAAACCTTGCCGCCCTGTTGCCGGAGGATGCCCGAGGGGTGTCGTTGCTCCATCTTGGGGTTGACAGGGGAGTGGTCATCGTATGTCGTGGGGGACGTCTGCAACTGGCCCGTGACATTCCCTTTGGGACCGCCGCTTTGTCTGCCGGAAAGGATTTATCCGAACCAGACGGCTACGACGACAATTCCCGGGAACGTTTGAGTTCGTTGGCTCTCGATATCCAGCGATCCCTCGATTTCTACGAAAGCAGTTTTCGCCAAACACCCGTAGCAGCCCTTTATCTTCTGCCATCCCGGATGCCTTTGCCCGATCTCCTGCCGGAATTGCAAAACCGCCTCGGTACTCCTGTCAAACCCTATGTCCTTGGAGACGTTCTCAGCGGCGAACGCGAAACGCTGCTTGAAGCGGACAAATGTCTGCTGGCCGTCGGTGCCGCCTTGCGTAACGAAAAGGAGGAGGCATGAGGCAACAGATAAACCTTTATCAGCCGGCATTGTTCGAGAAGAAGGTGCATTTTTCATCCAGACTGATCGCCCTGTTGTTGATTGCAGGGCTGGCTTGTGCCCTGTTGGTCGGAGGGGGCGGTATGTGGCACCTTTCGAAGCTCAAATCGAAACTGGCACGGTTGCAGGCCGACCAGAATGTCGCTTTGCAGCGGGTGGCAGAGTACCAACGACGGTATCCCCCGCGAAGGCCCGACCCCGACCTGGCTCAAAAGGTGGACCAGATGATGGCCGATCGCCAGGCCCGCCTCGCTTTGCTGGATTTTCTGACCGAAGAACGGCCGGTTAATGGCGTGGGGTTTTCCAGTCATTTGGAAGGCCTGGCCAAAGAGGATGTCCCGACCGTCTGGTTGCGTCGTATCCGGCTTTCGGGCGGCGGCCATGATCTTCTGCTGGAAGGGAGTGCCACCCGTGCTTCAGATGTGCCCGTATATCTGCAGCGCCTGCAGCGTCAACAGGATTATGTCGGCCGTGAGTTCGACCACCTGCAGCTGAGCCGTTCGGAAAATAATCCCCAAGCCGTGGATTTTCTTCTGCAAACCACCAAAGAGAAAAAACCGTGAGGACGATAGGAAAAAAAATCATCCGCTGGGCGGATTGGCTCGACGGACGTAGTGTGCGGGAGCGGGTTCTGCTGACAGTCATGGTGCTGGCGGTCGGTTTCATGTGTCTGGATGCCCTGTGGTTTCATCCGCAGAGTATCGAGCGAAGTCGCCTGAATGATAAAATTGCAACCCTGGATGCCACGCTATCCGAACTTGGGCGCCAGACCGAGGCCATCAAGGCCCGAGGGCAGGAAGATCCGGACCTTGAAAATCGTGCCCGGCAGCGGCAATTACAGGCCGAATTGACCGTGCTTGACGAGCGTCTCAAAGCGCTTACCGTCGACCTGGTCTCTCCGCGAGACATGGCAGAGGTTTTGAGAGAGCTGCTGAAAAGACAAAAAGACTTGCGACTGGTAAGTCTCGAAAATTTGCCTCCGGTCGGTCTGCTGCCTCCCCGGGAAGGCAAGAACGCGGAGTTCGATGACGGAACCTACTCCAATCTGTATCGCCACCCTGTACGTATCGTTGTCTCGGGAACGTATCTTCAGGCCCTCGATTATTTGAGGGAGCTGGAGAATCTGCCCCGCAAATTATGCTGGGACAGTCTGGATATCGTGGTGGGGGACTATCCTCAGACGGAAATATCCCTGACGGTTTACACTCTGAGTCGTAGAAAGGGGTGGATCGGTGTTTAGGGAGCGAATTTGCATCACGGCTGCAGGTGTCGCACTGGCGATTGTCTGTTCGGTTATATGTTCTTCCGCAAGCGCAACGGAGCCGTTGCCCGATCCGACGCGTCCGGTATTGATGGGCGGCGTGCAGAAAGCCAAGACTGCAGATCCGAAGCATTGGCAACTGACCTCGGTCCTGATTTCCGCACAACGGCGCGTTGCGGTTATCAACGATCAGGTGGTACGGATCGGTCAGAACATAAACGGTGCGAAATTGCTCACAGTGGAACCCGGCAGTGCTTTACTGTCCCATGCAGGACGAAGAATTCGATTGGAGCTGATTGCCGAGCCCGTCAAACGGGTGGTTGCCCCGGCGCTTTGAAACGAGGATATGTGCGAAAACCGATGAAAATGAAAGAGCATTACAGTGTCAGGATACTGGTCGGACTGATCGGAGCAGCGCTGCTGGCGACGGGGTGCGCTCCCCAGCCGCGGGGAGATATGCCTCTGGCGCAATTTGAACAGCAGCTTGCAGAACAGACGCAGGCCCCGAAAACTCTTCCCGAGGAGGTGTCGGCGGCTCTTTTGCCACCTGTTGAGACCGAACAGCCTCTTTCCGAGCTGTCGGCTGAAGAGCCCCGTTTCGACGTGTCCGCCAAGGATACGCCGGCCCGGGAGTTCTTTATGGGCCTGGTGGAGGGTACGCCTTACAATATGGTGGTGCATCCTTCGGTATCCGGCACCATATCCCTCAATCTCAAAGCCGTGACCATCCCAGAGGTTATGAATATTCTGCGGGATGTTTACGGGTTTTCCTACCGCACGACCCCCTCGGGGTTCCAGGTCATGCCCGACATCCTGCAGACCCAGGTGTTTTATGTGAATTATCTCAACCTTGTGCGCAAGGGGTTGTCTCAGACCCGGGTAAGTTCCGGGCAGGTCAGCGAATCGGATGGCAGTGACGAAAACAACAATGATAACGGTTCGAGACGTCGCAATCGGGATGACGGCAATGAAATGGTATCCGGCAGCCGCATCGACACCGAATCGAACGCAGATTTCTGGACCGAGTTGAGTACTGCACTGCGCACCATGGTCGGCCAGGAAGGTGGGCGCCGGGTCGTGGTACAGCCGCAAGCCGGAGTGGTGGTGATTCGGGCCATGCCCGAAGAATTGCGAACCATCGAACGCTACCTGGCCACCATTCAGGGCAATCTGCAGCGCCAGGTGATTCTCGAGGCGAAGATTCTCGAGGTTGAATTGGGCGACGGCTACCAGGCAGGCATCAATTGGGCGGCCATGAACGGCGATGTTTCCATAGCCCAGTCGCGGGGAGATATTTTCGCCGATAACGGGATGTCGAATATTATCGGCAGCGACGGGGCGGCCATTGCCTCGGGTTTGACTTCAGGTGCCTTCGGCGGAGTCTTCAGCGCCGCCTTGAACTTCAAGAATTTTTCGGCATTTATCGAACTGCTGGAAACCCAGGGCGACGTGCAGGTGCTGTCCAGTCCGCGCATCTCCACGGTCAACAATCAGAAAGCTGTGATCAAGGTCGGTTCCGACGAATTTTTCGTGACGGATGTTTCCAGCGACACGGTAACCGGTACGACTACCACCACGTCGCCGGATATTACCCTCACCCCGTTTTTTTCCGGCATTGCTCTCGACGTTACGCCGCAAATCGATCCGGACGGACGGGTAACCCTGCATATTCACCCGACGGTCAGCGAGGTGACGGACCAGACCAAGGATATTACGGTAGCCGGCCAGACCCAGAGCCTGCCTCTGGCATTCAGCACGGTGCGCGAATCCGACAGCATCGTTTCGGCCAACAGCGGGCAGGTGGTGGTGATCGGCGGCCTGATGAAGGACCAGTTGCAGAAACGGGATGCCAGCGTGCCTCTGCTCGGGCGCCTGCCGGGGGTAGGCAGCCTGTTTCGCCACACGCAGTCGATTTCGCGCAAAAGCGAATTGGTCATTCTGTTGCGCCCCATGGTGGTCGAATCGCA
>ERZ1673962.981-NODE-981-length-15897-cov-3.456445_pt1 | contig 15897 bp, 16 predicted proteins | sample MGYA00580188_ERZ1673962 | MGnify/ENA primary metagenome ERZ1673962 (study PRJEB41334, sample SAMN05608104) | rock metagenome | biome: terrestrial subsurface; feature: shale formation; material: shale | place: USA: Pennsylvania ... | reverse complement strand
TTGTACAAGGTCTGTAAGACCAGAGGTTTTATTGTAGAGGTTTAGGTTGTCCCTCATGTCATGTCTGGATGCACTGGTAACCTTCCCGGGTTCCGGATCCTCTGCACTTTCCACAGGGGCCGGGATATCGAGGCGCTCCTCGTGCAGCCGCTCCCGCTCTTCCCTCAGCTCCTCATTGAACCGCGCATAGGCCGCCTCGAGCTCCGGCAGGCGCCGGGCGAGGGGGCGCAGGTCAATGCCGCCCGCCCCGTAGCGCTGATTCGCCCTGGTATAGCGGCGCACCAGCCAGCCGCGCTCTTCCAGCAGGGCCAGCAGGCGCACAACGCTGCGCTTGTTGATTCCGCATAGCCCCGCGATTCGTGCATTGCTCAATGTGCATTTAATGGTCTTGCCGCTCTTCCAGGCCTCGCGCGGCGTGTGCTGGACGAGCACATGCAGGACCTTTTCGGCTTTCCCCGGCAAGTCCGGTTCCACAAGCACAAAGGCTGACCCGACCAGTGACCCTGCCCTGATCGATGCGTAGTGGGGATCCCCCTCAAACTGTTCGGCAAGCATGTTCACGCTCTCGAAGTTCTCCGCGCGTTTGACGAAGCCCTTCGCATAACCAGCTTCATGTCCGACGTGCGTTTCAGTTGCAGCTACTTGTTCCATATGCATTTCGGCATCGGCTTAATGCCCTGCGCACTGCCCAGGCAGTTGACAACAGGGTTCCGTCGCCTAAAATGCACTCACAGTTCAGGCGAGCGCATTCAAAGCGTTTCTCAAAGCCCCGCAGTTCCCGCTGCGGGGTTTTTACTTTTCGGAAAGCATCAAGCCTAAATCACAGCCGTTCCCTCATTTAGGGCTTGTCGGCTCCAAGGTGGTTCATGCTAGAATCACCATGTCAGCGCGTGATGCGACGGGGATATGGTGGAGCCGAGGGGAATCGAACCCCTGACCTCGTCATTGCGAACGACGCGCTCTCCCAACTGAGCTACGGCCCCATAAGGCGGGCGGCGGGCGCCCGGAATTCGGGTTCTTTAGGGCCGGGAGGCGGGCGCTGTCAAGAGGCGAGGCAAGAGCGTGCGCCCGCCAAAGCGGCGCCAGGCGCGGCGGCGGGCATCTTGCGCAAGGGGGCCAGCGCGTTTACATCTAAGCCTCGGGATTTTCTCACAGATTCGCAAGGCGGCGGCATATGCCCTTTCTCAATATCATCATGCTCGTTATCCAGCTTTACATCTGGATCGTGATCGCGAGCGCTATCTTAAGCTGGCTCATCGCCTTCAATGTGGTGAACACGCAGAACCGTTTCGTCTTCACGGTGGCCGATATGCTTTACCGGATGACGGAACCTGCCATGCGGCCGATCCGCCGGGTCTTGCCGGATCTGGGCGGCCTCGACCTTTCGCCAGTGGTGCTCATTCTGGGACTTATCCTGCTGCAGGACATCATCGCCTATTATGTCGCCCCGGCGCTGATGGGCTATTGAGCGGCGGGCCGGAGAAAGCAGGGGAGAAGGGCGCGGGGCTGCGCTCTCATCCCGAAGGCCTCGCGCTTACCTTGAAAGTAGTGCCGGGGGCCAAAGCCAGCCGGATCGATGGCTGGGAGGAAGATGCGGACGGGTCACCTCTCTTGCGGCTGCGTGTGAGCGCGGCGCCGGAAAAGGGAAAAGCGAACGGGGCCGTTTTGAAACTGCTTGCCAAGTCGCTCGGTCTGCCCGCCGGGCGTCTTCGCGTTTTGAGCGGGCAAACGGGCCGCACGAAAGTGGTATTGATTGAAGATGCGCAGCGGCAAGAGGGCGGGGCTCTGACGGCCCGGCTCGAGGCGGCTGCCAGGAAAAAATGACGGAAGATGGGATGACGGCACGGATCATCGACGGCAAAGCCTATGCGGCGGGCCTGCGCGGGCGCATCGGCGACCATGTGGCGCGGCTTCAAAAAGACCATGGGCTGACGCCGGGCCTTGCGGTTGTGCTGGTGGGCAACGATCCGGCAAGCGAGGTCTATGTCCGCAACAAGGGCATTGCGACGAAGGAAGTGGGCATGAACTCCTTCGAGTTCAAACTGCCTGCGGATACGAGCGAAGAAGACTTGCTTGCGAAAGTCCGCGAGCTCAACGCCGATCCGTCCGTGCACGGCATTCTTGTGCAATTTCCGGTGCCGGATCAGATCAGCCAGCAGAAAGTCATCGATACGATTTCGCCGGACAAGGACGTGGACGGGCTGCACCCCGTGAATGCCGGGCGCCTTGCCAGCGGGCTTGACGGGCTTGTTTCCTGCATGCCGCTTGGCTGCCTGATGCTGATCAAGGATGTCATGGCGGATATTGCAGGCAAGAACGCGGTGGTGATCGGCCGCTCCAATCTTGTCGGTAAGCCGGTGGCGCAGCTGCTTTTGAAAGAGAACTGCACCGTCACGATCGCTCATTCGCGCACGGCGGATCTTGCCAAGGTGGCCGCCAGCGCGGACATTCTCGTTGCCGCGGTCGGACGCGCAAAGATGGTGAAAGGCGACTGGGTGAAGCCCGGCGCAATTGTCATCGATGTCGGCATGAACCGCATTCCCGCGCCGGAAAAAGGCGAAGGCAAAACCCGCCTTGTGGGGGATGTGGATTTTGAAGCGGCAAAGGAAGTGGCCGGCGCCATTACGCCGGTGCCCGGCGGCGTCGGTCCCATGACGATCGCTTGCCTCTTGCACAATACGCTCATTGCCGCTTGCCGCCAGGCCGGGATCGCCGCGCCAGAAGGATTGTAAGGAAGGCCTATCGATATGGAACAGCGCCCGCTCGGCTCTTTATGGCCCGTCAGTCTGCTCACCCTCGGGGGCGGAGGGCTCGGTCAGGTCTGGGGTGAAACGGACCGCGAAGAAGCGGTGGCAACGGCGCGCGAGGCGGCCGGTCTCGGCATTACGCTGTTCGATATGGCCCCGCTTTATGGGCGCGGGGAAGCGGAAGCCGTCATGGGCGAGGCATTTGGGGGAAAGCTGCCCGAGGGCACGCGGGTGACGACGAAATGTTTTCTGGGCTCGCCAGAGCCCGGCGATGTTTACGGCAAGCTCGAAGCCTCGCTCCGCCGCAGCCTTGACGCGATGAAGCTGGAGCGCGTCGACCTCTTTTTCCTCCACACGAATATCTGTCCGGACGATTACGTCTATCAGCACGATGCGCAAACGCAGACGCGCTGGGCAACGCGCTGGAGCCTTTACGTGGACAGCGTTATTCCGGCGATGGCGAAGCTGAAGGCAGAAGGACTGATCGGCGATTGGGGGATCACGGGCACGGGCCTGCCGAAATCCATCATGGATGCGCTGCGCCATGAGGAAAAACCCGCCGCCGTCCAGGCCGTAACCAATCTTCTCGATTCTCCTGGGTCCATGCGCCGCTATGACGAGCCGCCGGAGCCGCGCAATATCATCCGCACGGCGAAAAATAACGGTGTCGGGGTGATGGGTATCCGGGCGGTGCAGGCCGGCGCGCTGACAAAGGCGCTCGACCGGGACTTGCCGGCCGATCATCCGGAAGTGCGCGATTATGAAAAAGCGGCCCCTTTTCGCAAATTATGCGCGGAGCTTGGCGGGGACCCGGCGATCCTTGCGCATCGCTATGCGCTTTCCATGGACGGGGTGGATACGGTCGTGCTCGGCGTGAAAAACCGCGAGGAGCTGCGCGCCTGCGCCAAGGCGGCGGAGGCGGGCGTTCTGGAGCCGGAGCTGCGCCAGAAGATCGACGGGCTGCGGCTCAATTTTCAAATCCCGCGCATGCCGATCGATTGAGCGGCATCGAGGGGTAAGGATGAGGGGGCCAATGGGGCGGATTTTTTCAGCGGGTTGTGCGCGCCTCTCACCGGTGCTGTCCTCTTTTCTGTTTCTCGCGTTATTCACGCTGGCCTTGCCGGCCGCCGCCGACCGCTACCGCGAGGGGCAAGGCATGCTTTCCTGGCCCCAGGAAGAGATGGTTCAGGCGATGGAGCTTTATGTGCCCCGCCGCCTTGCCGAGCTTGATGTGCCGGGCGCGGCCATTGCCGTGGTGCGGGACGGGCAGCTTGTCTATGAAGGCACGTTCGGCCTTGCCGACACCTGGAACGGCGCGCCGGTGACGAAGAAGACGCTCTTCGAGGCGGCCTCGCTCGGCAAAAGCGTCAGCGCTTACGGCATTCTCATTCTGGCGCGGGAAGGTTTCCTGCCGCTGGATGCGCCGCTTCAAAAAGCACTGCCCCGGCCCTGGCCCATGGAAGGGGGCGATGTTTCCGCCCTGACGGCGCGCCAATTGCTCACCCACACATCCGGTCTCGGCAATAATACCGCCGCGCCCGACAGCGAGCTTGCCTTCGCGCCGGGGCGCAAGTTCTCCTATTCCGGTATCGGCTATATGTATCTGCAACATGCCGTGGAAGAGATTGCGGCGGCGGATTTTCAAACCGTGATGCGCGATCTTGTCTTCGCGCCTTTCGGCATGGAGGAAAGTTATTTTGCGCTGCCGCCGGCCTCGCTCGGAGCCCTGGCGCGCGGCTATGTGCCGGTGCTGCAGCCGGTGCTGATCATTCTTCTGCCTTTCCTTGCTCTCAGCCTGATCTTTATCGGCGCGGGCTGGGCGCTTTACCGCTTCGCGCTCGACCGGCCCAAATATTATTGGACGGATGCTTTACCGCCTGCAGGCCTTGCCTTTGTCACTGCGGTGGCGCTGGTCTGGCCCTATATCGGGACGGGGCGCATGCCGTTCATCCTGATCGTGACGATCGCTTATCTTGCCGCCCTTGCCGTTCTCTATTTTATTGTCAGTTTTCTTGCCGGGGTGCTCGGCTTTTACGGACCGCGCGACGGCACGCTTTCGCGCGGGGATGAGGGGAGCGGGCGGCTTGTCAGCGCTGTTTCCTTTCTTATTGCCATTGGTCTCAGCGTCGCTCTTTTGAGTCAGCATATTCCGGTGCCGCGCATGCCGGCGGGCGAGCTCAATGCGGCAAACTCTTTGCGCAGCACGGCGGGCGATCTTGGCCGCTTCGTGGCGGGCTTCATTCAGGCGCGCCGTCTGGGGACCGAATGGCGCGAGCGGATGGTAAGCGAAACCGTACCCGTGAGAGATGGGATGGAATGGGGGCTCGGCATCGGCATGCGCGAAGCGGAAGGGCGCAAGACCTATTGGCAGTGGGGCGCCAATCCGGGCTTTGCCTCGCTCATGGTGATCGATCCGGCGCGCCGGGGCGGCGTTGTCATTCTCACCAATTCATCCGATGGCGATAAGCTTGCTCAGGAAGTCGCGGGCCAGGTGCTGGGGCTTCAGCCGGGCTGGGAATTGCCCGCTGCCGCCGTTCCCTTTTAAGAAGGGGGCCTTCCCTTTTCCAGCGCCGCCTTTGCCTTCGTCACTGCCTTTTCCATGCGCGCGCGGAAAAGCGCGCCGGCATTCGGCGGGCGCAGCATCACCTCGATCAGTTTGATCTTATTGTCCTCGCCCAGCGTGATGAGGTCGATGCCTTTGAATTCAATGTCATCGATCTTGCCGGAAAATTCGAGCGCCGAGTCCTTGCCGTCGATCCATTCACGCACATACTTGATGGGGCCGAGCGCTTCGGGTACGCAGCTCATGATGACGAAAACCTCGATGCCCTTGCGCTCTTTCCAGTAAACCGGCGTGCGCAGTACCGCATCTTCGGCAAAGAGCGCGGGCAGAAATTTCGCATCGCCCGTTTCGACGAATTGATGCCAGAGTTTGTAGGTCTCTTCGGCGCTTTGCGGCATGACTTTCTCCCTTCAGCGGATGCAAGCATGCGCAAGAGGGCGCAGGCCGCGCAAGGGGGCGGGCGGTTCAGTTTTGCAAAAGTACAAGTGCGGGGGCGGGCAACAAAAAACCGGCCCGTTTTTCAGGGACCGGTTTTCAAATCTTTAAAGAAGCCGGACTTACTCGGCGGCTTCTTTTGCGTTCTTCGCCGCTTCGATGCCGGTGACGATGAGGCCCGCGGCTTCTTCCGGACCGCCCCAGCGGTTGACCTTCACCCATTTGCCGTCTTCGAGGTCTTTATAATGCTCGAAGAAATGCGCGATGCGTTTGATCAAAATTTCCGGCAGGTCTTCGTAAGACGCAACATTCTTGTAATAAGGATTGAGCGCATCGACGGGCACGGCGAGAAGTTTTTCGTCCTGGCCCGCTTCATCTTCCATCATCAAAACGCCGATGGGCCGGCAGCGCATGATGGCGCCGGGCACGACCGGAATGCGCGAGACGACGAGCACGTCCACCGGATCACCGTCATCGGACAGCGTGTGGGGCACGAAGCCGTAATTGCAGGGATAATTCATGGAGGTGTGGAGGAAACGGTCCACCACCAGTGCGCCCGATGCCTTATCAAGCTCGTACTTCACCGGATAGCCGCCATGGGGGACTTCGATCACGACATTGATGTCGTAGGGCGGGTTCTTGCCAATCGGGATGGCGTCTAGACGCATGATACCTCTGCTATGACTTTACGCGGTTGTTACGGGAGCGAAGAAGACGCAGGCGCAGCGCATTCAGCTTGATGAAGCCTTCCGCATCGCGCTGGTCGTAAACGCTGTCTTCTTCGAAAGTGACGTGCTCCATGGAATAGAGCGAATAGGGCGAGGAACGCCCGACAACGGTGGCATTGCCCTTATAAAGTTTGACGCGCACGGAGCCCGTCACCATTTCCTGGCTCTTGTCGATCAGCGCCTGCAGCATCTCGCGCTCCGGGCTCCACCAGAAACCGTTATAGATAAGCTCGGCATAGCGCGGCATGATTTCATCTTTCAGATGCATGGCGCCCCTATCGAGGGTCAGACTTTCCATGCCGCGGTGGGCGGCAAGCAGCACCGTGCCGCCCGGCGTTTCGTAAACGCCGCGGGACTTCATGCCGACGAAACGGTTTTCCACAAGGTCGAGCCGGCCGATGCCATTGTCCCCGCCTAGCTTATTTAGCTTGGTGAGAAGGGCGGCGGGGGACAGCTTTTCCCCGTCGATGGAAACGGGATCGCCTTTTTCAAAACCGATCTCGATATAGGTCGGCTTGTCGGGCGCCTCTTCCGGGGAGACGGTGCGGCTGTGGACGTATTCGGGCGCTTCTTCGGCCGGGTCTTCCAGCACCTTGCCTTCGGCGGAGATGTGCAGAAGATTCGCGTCCACCGAGAAGGGCGCTTCGCCGCGCTTGTCTTTGGCGATCGGGATCTGATGCTTTTCGGCGAATTCGATGAGCCGCGTGCGCGAGGTCAGGTCCCATTCGCGCCAAGGCGCGATGACTTTGATTTCCGGGTTCAGCGCGTAATAGCCGAGCTCGAAACGGACCTGGTCGTTGCCCTTGCCGGTTGCCCCATGGCAGACGGCATCGGCGCCCACTTCGCGCGCAATTTCGATCTGGCGCTTGGCGATGAGCGGGCGGGCGATGGAGGTGCCGAGCAGGTAGATGCCTTCATAAAGGGCATTGGCGCGGAACATCGGGAAGACGTAGTCGCGCACGAATTCCTCGCGCAGATCCTCGATATAGATTTCCTTGATGCCGAGCATTTCGGCCTTCTTACGGGCCGGCTCCAGCTCTTCGCCCTGGCCGAGATCGGCGGTGAAGGTGACGACCTCGCAGTCATATTCTTCCTGAAGCCATTTCAGGATGATGGAGGTGTCGAGCCCGCCGGAATAGGCGAGCACCACTTTATTGACGTTTTTCTTGCTGTCGCGCATGGCGTGTCCCTTCGCTAAGGGTGGCGGCTTGCCGGTGTTTCCGGCCATGTCCCTAAGGCCGGTGCCGGGACGCTGGGCGGCCCTTCGTGTTGCGGCGCACTATAGGCAAAAGCCCCCTTGAGACAAGGGGGCGCAAGGTCTTTCAGCGTCTTTCCAGGGCTTTCGTGTGCCGTTTGGCCACTCTTTCAGCCGCGGCGGGCCGGAGGGCCGCATTTTTTCCTCACTCAGCTGCCTTTCAGGCGTTTTCTCACCGAGCGCACGCCCAGATAAACCGCCACCAGCATGAGGGGCGCGAGGATGCCGACCGCCAGATTGGGATGGACGGGCAGGCCCGCCTCATGGGCGGCCTCAAGCGCATAGTGAATGATGCCGAGCAGGTAATAGGAAATGGCGACGGCGGAGAGCCCTTCCACCGTTTCCTGGAGGCGCACCTGCAGGCGCACGCGGCTTTCCATGGAGGAAAGCAGGCTCTGGTTCTGTTCCTGCACCGCGATTTCCACCCGTGTGCGCAAGAGGCCGCTCGCCCGTGCGATATGCTGGGAGAGCGTGTCGAGGCGGCGGTCCATCGCCTCGCTGGTGCTCATGGCCGGCGCCAGGCGGCGCTCCATGAAGGTGGAGATTTGCTGGATGCCGGGCAGCTTTTGCTCATCGAGCTCGCCGATGCGCCGCACCACAAGATCGTAATAGGCCCGGCCCGCGGAAAAGCGGAAATCGGTGCGCGCGGTCAGCTGCTCGACGCGGGCAGCCAAGGAGGTGAGTTCCTGCAATTGACGCTGCTCGTCCGCCAGGCCCTTGATCGAGGCGGTCTCCGTCGCGATCCGGGCAAGCTCCTGTTCCATGTTGGAAATTTCAGGGGCGAGCGCGCGGGCGAGCGGGAAGGCGAGCAGCGCCATCATCCGGTAGGTTTCGATTTCCAAAAGCCGCTGCACGAGGCGGCCCATGCGCCCCGGCTTCAAGGACTGGTTGGCGATGAGAATGCGCGACAGCCCGTCTTCATGCAGCGTGAAGTCGGTCCATGCCGCCGCTGCGCCGCCCGCCACCCGCGCGCCGATAAGGCGCTGGGGATCGAAAAGCGCGTTCAGATGCGGGTCGATTTCTTCAGGCGGCGCGCTGACCACGGCGAGATTAATGGCGACGAGCAGTTCGCCGGAAAGTTTTTCTTTCCAGTTTTCCGGCAGCGCGCTTAAAGGCGGATGGGCGAAAGCCTCTTCCGGTTTCCGGTTCTCGCTCAGATATTCGAAAAACGTATAGGTGGAAAATTCCGTATGCCGCTCCCAGACGAGCTTACGGTTGCCGAGCTCCAGCACCAGGTGGTTGCCGAATTTTTCCGGGGCTTTCGCGCCGAACAGCGCGGCCAGTTCGCGCAAGTGAATGCGCTCGCCTTCAAAGCCGTTTTCCCCGGTGAGCAGCGCCAAATGGGTGCAGATCATCGGTCCCGGCACTTCGGCGGGCGGGCGCGAATGCACTTCGTTCGTCAGCTTCTCGCGCTGGGGATGTTCGTGAAACGGGCTGAGTTTGACCACGGCAGGTGTTCCGGTGGGGTTGAAGGCCGGTGGGGTTGAAGGAAAGGCCGGTATAGAGCGGATCGGGTGCTTTCCGCAAGGGCGGGCTGGTGATGCCGCGTGGGCGTTGCATACGTTCTTCTTCATTTCCGCAAGTCAGGCGGCGCCCTTGAAGGATCGCCGCGCAGGGCTCCGCGTGCTAGGAAAAGGGCAATAGTGAGCCTTTAGTGAGCCTTTTGCGGGGATGGATATGGCGAAAATCGAGTTCTGGTACGAGTTTGCGAGCACCTATTCTTATCCTGCCGCGATGCGGGTGGATGAATTTGCCAAAAAGGCGGGGGTGGAGGTTATCTGGCGGCCCATGCTGCTCGGGCCGATCTTTTTCGAGCAGGGGCTGCAGGATTCCCCATTCAATGTCTATGAGGTGAAGGGGCGCTATATGTGGCGCGATCTTGAGCGGCTCTGCGCGGCTTATAAGCTGCCCTTCAACAAGCCCTCACACTTTCCGCAGAATGGGCTGAAGGCCGCGCGCCTCGCGCTTGCCGGTATGAAGGAAGGCTGGGGCGAGGATTTCAGCCGCGCGGTTTACCGGGCGAATTTCGTCGACGGGCTGACGATTTCCGATGACGCGGTGCTCGCCGAAGTGCTCGATCTAGTCGGGGTCGAGCCCGAAGAAGCCTTTGCCGCCGCTTTCACGCAGGAAAATAAAGACGCGCTGCGCGCGCAGACCGATGAAGCCTGGGAGCGCGGCATTTTCGGCGCGCCGAGCTTTACGGTCGCAGACGAGCTTTTCTGGGGCCATGACCGTATGGAGCAGGCCTTCAACTGGGCGAAGGGGAAGTGAGGCGTCTATGCCTCGTGATGCAGGTGCCGAATAAGAGGCCTCTGCCGGCTTTCGAACTTGCAGCAAGCATTGGTATGGACCCCGGGACAAGCCCGGGGTGACGGCATCAGTAAGATAACAGGCACTGTCTAACTTCACATACCAAGTGTCACCCCGGCCCCCGAGCCGGGGTCTATGTGGCGTCTCTTCTCATTGCAACTTCTGCATGGGTTCTTCGTGCCGAGCGCTGAGGCGAGGTTATACCTGCACCTCATCCCCAACCTTCACCGGGCCGGGGCTTGCGACATTCGCATAGACGGAGAGATTGTGTTTCGTCTCGCGCACCAGCGTGCGCATGATTTCCGGATCGCGCGGAATGGCACCTTGTCCATGCGGGGCCTGCTCGCGGGTGGTCATCACGCAGCGCATGCATTCGATATCGATATCGAGCGCCGCGCCGCCGAGCGTGACTTTGTTGCCCACCCAGCCGAATTCGGCGAGCGATGAAAGTTTTTCATCATCGGCGATCAAAAAGTTCGGGCGGAAGCGGCGCACATCGAGCTGCGAGGAAGGGGTGAGTTCCTGAAAGCGGCGCAGCGAGGCTTCGGTGAGAAGGTTCACCGGATATAGATCGAAATAGGTGCCGCGCGGGCTTGCATATTCCATGACTTCCGACAAAAGCTCGCCCGGAATGGCGCTGAGATCGGGCAGTGTTTCATCTTCGCGCACGCCGAACATGGCGCGCATATTCGCCTCGAGCTCTTTCTGGGAAGCTGCCGTTTCATTGATGCGGTAATGGGCGCTGTCTTCGGCCGGCTGCAGCGGCCAGAGCGTGACTTCCCGCTCCAGCGCTTTGGAGAGACGGGCATTGACGTCTTTTTCCTGCGAGCCCGTCTTGCTGCCATCGGGCAGTGTGATTTCGACATGCGGCACGGTGCCTGCCGAGGTGCCTTCAAGGTAGCGGGCCGAGCAATGCAAGAGGCCGGGAATATGTTTGGCGCCGCGAATGGTCCGGCTCTGCTCATCGCGCACCGCCCAGCCCCGGTCGAAAGGAATACCGCCTTTCGTGAGCACGGTTTCCTCCAGCCGCTCGCCCTGCATGGACTTGACCGGATAGCGCCAGATTTCTTTCACACTGAATGCGGTCATGACGGCCTCCCTCCCTTTTCTCTTCGCGTTTGGCGGAGCGTAACGCGGAAAAAGGGGTGCTGTCGCCTCACAATCGGGAAAGGACCTCTTGCCGGAAAGGAAAGATGGGGCCTATTGCGCCGCGCGCAGGCTGGCTTTCAGCCGTTCGCTTTCGGATTTCAGCTGGCCGCAGGCGGCCATGATGTCGCGCCCGCGCGGGGTGCGGATGGGGCTGGCATAGCCTGCGCGGTTGACGATATCGGCGAAGGTTTCGATCGCCTCCCAGTCCGAGCATTCATAAGGCGCGCCGGGCCAAGCATTGAAGGGAATGAGATTGATCTTAGCCGGAATGCCTTTCAGAAGCCGCACGAGTTCTTTTGCGTCTTCCTTGCTGTCATTCACGCCTTTCAGCATCACATATTCGAAGGTAATGCGCCGGGCGTTGGACAGGCCGGGGAAGTTCCGGCAGGCGTCCAGAAGCTCCGCAATCGGATATTTTTTGTTGAGCGGCACCAGCATGTCGCGGGTGGGATCGTTCACCGCATGAAGCGAGATGGCGAGCATGCAGCCGATTTCCGAGCCCACTTTCTCGATCATCGGCACGACGCCGGAAGTGGAGAGCGTGATGCGGCGCTTGGAAATGGAAAGGCCTTCGCCGTCGGAGAGAATGTCGATGGCGTCTTTCACATTGTCGAAATTGTAAAGCGGCTCGCCCATGCCCATGAGCACGATATTCGTGATCTTGCGCCCTTCCTTCGGCGTCGGCCATTCGCCGAGCGCATCGCGCGCGATGAGGATCTGGGCGACGATCTCCTCGGCGGTCAGGTTGCGCACCAGCTTTTGCGTGCCCGTATGGCAGAAGGTGCAATTGAGCGTGCAGCCGACCTGCGAGGAAATGCAGAGCGTGCCCCGGTCGGGTTCGGGAATATAGACGGCCTCGACTTCGGGCGCCGGCGCCCGCGGGTCGCTGGAGGCAAGACGGATCAGCCATTTGCGGGTGCCGTCGCTGGAAACCTGCTCGGTGACGATTTCCGGACGCTCCAGGGTGAAGCGGCTCGCCAGCTCCTCGCGCAGCGCCTTGGAGAGCGTGGTGATCCCGGCGAAATCGGTGAGGCCCTGATGGTAGAGCGCGGTCCAGAGCTGGCCGGCGCGCATCTTTGTTTGATTGGCGGGAATACCCGCTGCCTCGAGCGCTTCTTGGAGTTTGGGGCGCGGCAGGCCGATGAGGTTCGCGCGGGCAGCTTGATCCGCCGGCGGGCTTTCGCCCGCGCCTTGCACTTCATGGGAAATGTCCAGTGTCACGCTCATTGGTCTACCCGGTGCCTATACGGCATTTTCTCGAGGAGTTGGGGAGGCGGGGCTTTGCCGGAATTCTGCCGGTTTTTGGGCCCGCGCGCCTGCCACTTCACTTGGGGCTGCTATAGCACAAGAAAAGGCCGCCGCGCCATCTTTCAAGGCACATGGCTTTCAAGGCACATGGCTTTCAAGGCGCGGCGGCTTTTTGAGGGCTTTCAGGCCCTTAATTCAGGCACTTAGCGGCAGGCGTCGTCGATCTTGCCGATAGCGGCGGTGACGCCGGACAGCGAATAAGTATCGGTCGTCAGCGTGCCCCGGTTCGAGGTGCCTTTGACGATCATGTCCGAGCCGCGCTTCATGGCATTGACCATGCGGCTTTCATCGGAGGAATTTTCCAGCCAGGCCCAATGGCGCGCTTCCCCGCCTTCATTGACGCCGGTGAACATCTGGAAATTGTCCGAGCCGATTTCCGAATAGGGCCGGCTCTTTTCATCGAAAACATAGCCTGCGCGCATGGAGATCTCATTGCGCACGTTCTGGCCCGGCCGGTGCGTGACCATCACGAAGACGTCGCCGCGGTTGGCGCCGCGCGGGCGCTGTTCCTTCGGCTCCGACATGACGTAGCAGATCCGGTCCTTGCCGGAGCCATAGGTATAAGCCGTCCAATCGTTGAACTTGCCGAGCAGTTTGGGCGCTTCGGCCAGCGCCGGGGCCGCGCTCATCAGCAGGGCCGCTAAAATCGTACCTTTAAGGAAGGCTCTTTCTCGTTTGCGCATCTTCTTCCGACTCGATTCTTCCAATGGGGTCCGGGCGCAGCTTACCCAAGCCCCTCATACTTTTCCACCTATGTCCCCGATCCGCCGCCGCCGCGTTAAGGGGCGAGCCTCAAGCGGCGTCCGGAGAAAGCTTCAAAGGCGAAGCTGCAGGCGGGATGCGGCTAAAATATGTCCGCACCGGGTGAGCGCCTCATCCGGCCATAAACTTTCCGGGAGTAGCTAATCCGCGTCCTTTTCTTCCTCGTACGGGCGCTTCATCGGCATTTTGATGCCGCCGCGCCGCATGATCGGGCCGCCATGGGTGTGCTCGCGCGCGCCGTCCACGGGCCCGCCCGGCATCAGCGCTCTTGGGGCGTAATTGCCCATGGAGCGCAGCCGGTCATACATGATGACGGCGCCGGCGATCTGCACGTTGAGGCAGAATTTCGTGGGGATCTTGACCACGAAGTCGCATTTTTCCGTCATTTCTTCCGAAAGGCTGCCGCGCTCGGGTCCCATAATATACGCCGCATTAAGAGGATGGCGGAAACTGGGCAGATCGACCGCCTCCTCGGTCAGCTCCACCCCGACAAGATGGCAGCCGCGCGGAAGGATCATGTCGCCCGCCCGGTCCCATTCATAATAGGGAACATGCTGCGGAGTTTTGGAGGTGTCGGATTTGGCGGCCCGCACCTTGTGCGCCGCGCCCACGGTGAAAACGAAGCTCGCGCCGAAGGCATGGGCGGAGCGGATGAGGCTGCCCATATTCATCGGCTTGGAAATGCCTTCCACGCCGAAGCCGAAATATCCTCTCGGTCCTTTTTGGCTCATCTCTTCTTGCCTGCTCGTTTCCTGCCGCAGCAAGGGATAAGGGCTTGGGCGGGGCTTGGCAAGAAGGGCGGGCGTCAAGGACCCGAACGAGAAGAACCGGAGATGCGCCCCCCGCATCTCCGGTTCCCTTGAGCGGCGGCGGCATGATACGCAACCGCGCCGCGCTTCCCCTGCTTGGCAGCAGGATTACTTGCCCACGATCACACTGTTACCGACGGCGCTGGAGGAGGCATTGAGGCTGCCTGCATAGCCGACATAGATGTTCGAGACGGCGCTCATCTTGGAATTGTTGATCTGCTGGGAATTGATGTTGGTTCCCGGCGCGTTGTTATAGACGTTCAGCGAGTTGGCAACGGCGGTGGTGGAGCTGTCCAGCGTGCCCACGCCGTCAACGGCGATGAAGGTCTTGGCATCGTCATAACAGGAATCGCAGCTCGGATCGGCTTCCTGATAATTGTTCACGGCCACGCCGCCCGTGCCATCGCCTTTGATCGTGGCGGAGTTCGTGAAGGATTGGGAGACCGTCGTCGCCTCGCCTTCGATCCAGCCGGCTTCGAGGTTGAGGTCCGCTTCGACGTTGGAATGGTTGATCTGGTAGGTGTCCACTGCGGAAGCGCCGTCCAGTTCCGCTTCGAAGCTGTTGCCCTGGGCGCTTGCGGTCTGGCCGAGCGAACCGGCGTCATCGACATAGATGTTCAGTTCACCAACGATGTTCTTAAGGTTGATCTGACCGTTCAGCACGGTGTGGTCCGGGTCCCCGGCCAGAGCCGGCGCGGCGCAGAACGTTGCGAGGGCGGCGCTGAGAAAAAGACGGGTCGGTTTCATGTCGTGCCTCCAATAGGGCGGCTGCTGTTTCAATATGAGCCTGAGAGCGGGCCTTGATCACGGTATTGCGAGAGCCGTGCCAAGCGCCGAAAACTGCGGAAAATCGGGCCGTGTCCCGAATTGGGACGGGCATTTGGGTAAAAGAAAACCGGGAACCTCCAAGGTTCCCGGTCTTTTGCGCGCCTGAAATGCGGGCGGTTTACTTGATGGCGATCGGGGTGATGGAGACCTGATTGCCGATGGCAACGCTCGAGCTTTTCAGCGCGTTCGTATAGCCGATGCTGACAGCGGTGGTCAGCGAGTTGTTGAGCTGCACGCTGGTGAGGTTGATTTCCGGCGCATTGCTTTCCAGCGCAAATGCGTTGGAGACGGCAAGAGCGGAGACGTCCACCTTCGCGGCGTTTTCGATGATGACGTTGGAGACCGCTTCCGGGTCGACCGGGCGCGGGGCCTGCCAGCCGGTCACTTGCGTGTTGTGCGCGTTCACGAACTGCGCGTCCGCGACGGAGGCGGTGACATTGTTGCCGATCGCCTGGGTGTTGATGGTGGCTTTGCCGCCGATCCATTCCGCTTCCACGAGGGTTGCCGCTTTCACATCAGCTGCTGCCCCCAGCACCTGGCTGTTTTCCAGATAGGTATTGCCTTTCAGCTCGGCGGAGAGCGAGTTGGCAATGGCGGCGGTGGAAACATCGACTTTCGTGTCGACCGCTTTCACCCACAAGTTCGTGTCGGCGGTGACATCCTGCAGCGTGGTCTGGCCGTTGGTGATGGCGTTGTTGAGATCGTAAGCCCCCGCACCGCCCGTCAGCGCAACGGTCACAAGGCCGGCAATGGCAGTGCCTTTCACAATCGAATTCATCTTATTCCCCTTGGGTTGTACCGTTCTGAGCCACGCCCTTGCGGATTGTCCGGGCTCGGGGGCGAAAGAGCGATTTTCGTGCCAAGGGGATAAAATGACCCGTGCCGGGAGCGCGCCTGCTAGCGGCCATCGGGCAGGCTGTGCTATGGGAAGGTTAACGGGAATTTCCAAACGCAATCCTGGAAACAACAGTCAAAACAGGGAGAAAGACATGAAAGCCGTCCT
>ERZ1673962.970-NODE-970-length-16004-cov-5.300207_pt1 | contig 16004 bp, 10 predicted proteins | sample MGYA00580188_ERZ1673962 | MGnify/ENA primary metagenome ERZ1673962 (study PRJEB41334, sample SAMN05608104) | rock metagenome | biome: terrestrial subsurface; feature: shale formation; material: shale | place: USA: Pennsylvania ... | reverse complement strand
GCTGTAGAAAACAAAATTCAAGCAATACAAATAGCTAGAGAATGAATAGAAGCCGTAACAAATATAAGAGATACAAATTGGTTAGTTTTTACATCTGATCCAAGTAATTGTTGGAAAACTTTGAATTATAATGATATTTGTGTTTGAGAAAGTGACCCCTTATCAAGAATAGATATAAACGATGGTAGTTATAGAGTATACAGAAATACTAATAATAGATGGGAATTAGATTGATGATGAGCTATATCATGAGACTATAGCAACACTCCATATAGAGAGTTTTATAAAATAAGACTAGATAGTAATTGACTATATACTCAAGATTGAACATGAACAGATTTTAATCCAGTTTACACAAGAGAAATACAAGTAACAACTATTAACAACGGAACAACAGATCCAAACACATGAGCACCATACTACACTCAAGCATTTGAATGACTTATGATAAAAAGTATAGTTTATTGGTCAGAAGAATGAAGAGTAAGAAATGTTAGCTTAGAAACAATAATAACAAATTACAAAAAATAGAAGCCTAAAATATAGGCTTCTATTTTTATTTTATAAGATCATTTATTTTCATCTTTACTTCTTCTTCTGTTTGTCAAGGAATATCTTTTCATTTATTCATAAAAGCTTTATAAGCTTTTTCTAAATAATCTTCTTTAGAAGCAAATTTATCTTTATCATATAAACCAAATCAAACTTCATCTATCATAACATCGATAATAGGATTTCAAGCTCATTCTGATTTACTAAATCTTCATGATACTTCTTTTATATAATCAGAGAAAAATTCAAATTGCTCTTTAAAAAGTTCTTTTCTTTGTTCTTCTGTAACTCAAGTTTCTTCTCAAATCTTATAATCTCTTATAGTTTTAAAAGAGTCTATATACATATTATACATTTCTTTACTTGTAGGTCTTCATAAACCTCATGTTGGATCAGAAGATATTTTTGAAATTCATCATTTTGTAAAAGCAATAGGGTTTTTATTATAAACTCAGTAAGTTATATCATCATCTTTTACATTGAATTCTCAATCACTATGAACTCAATTTAACATCTCATAATATTGTTTATAAACAGGTCTTTCATTTCTTCTCATTATAGTATATGGATCTGATAGGTTGATATGATTTATCAATTGTTTTCAATATGTAGTCCAAAACTTATATAAAGCTTTTACCCTTTTTTCAGAGCTACTTAATCCTCTTGCTTTTTTGAATTCAGTCATTGCTTCAGATTCAGCTCATCATAATTTATCAGCTATAACTTGTTCTATAAAATTGTTATATAAATCAATTCAATCACTATCTTTATTAAAAATAAGAGTAGTAAAAGGAGTTGAAAAACCTAAACCTATAAGTTTATTCAATAAAACTTGATCCATATTTTTTGCATATCCAGAAATAGTCAAAACAAAAGGAACTGCATTCATTTCAAAAGAACTACCATTTTTTCAAAATATATTTTCCAAAGAACCTATAGCATTTGCATATCAAAGTTTTTCTAATTCTCATAAAAAATAACTAATTCTTCATTCAGTTGTTATTTTATTACCAGATTTCATAGCTCAATCTTCCATTTCTTCTCTCATACCTCAAGCCAAAGCTCATCAAAAATCTTTATCTAATCTAGACCTAATAGTTCAAGCCTTAGATCTATCTCATAACCATGATTCTACCAATCTTTCTTCTGTAAAGAAAACTGGTTGAGGTTTTCATTCTGGAGATTTAGCATTTGCTATTCATTCTTTGAATTTAGCTAATTTTGCTTGTGTTCATCATAACCTCTTGTACCATAAAAGACTTCAAGAATATTTATTTAATGCTTTTGGATATAAACTACCATATTTTCATACTATAGTCATCATAGCTGCTACTACTTCATACTCTTCTGAATTTTTATTTAGAAGAATTTTTTCTACTTGAATTATCATATCTTTTGATCAAAGAGATTTCAAGTTGGCTGATATTTCTTCTGTGAGAGATTTTTCTTCTTGCTCAGCTGCTGATTTCATATTTAGATAAAATCATGTATTAGAACCTCAAATCATTGCCATTTTTTGTGCAAATTTTAAAGATTTCAATTTACTTCATCTTTCTAAATTTTTCTTTATATTTTCAGGAAAAAACTTTATTGCTCACATCAAATCAGCAAAACTCATTCTTGACATATACTTACTAAGTCATGATGGTTTTAAGCTTTTTTCTCAAAAAATTTCTTCTTGAGATTTTTCTTCTTCTTTTATTCCTTTTAGATAAGGAGATAATTTATATTTTTCTATATCATATAAAAATTGTGAAAAATTCTTAGCAGTATATGAATTTTCTCAAGACTCAAACTTAAATCAGTCTTTTGATTCTTTAAAACTTCATTTTGTATATTCTATTTTATCTTCTCATATTTTTCTTATATATATAGCATCTCAATTTTCTCAAACAAAATATTTTACTCATGAATAAGTTTCACTTTTTGAAAGTTTTTCATCTGATTTTAGACATATTTTGTCAGAATTTTTTCCTCATATAGCAAGTGAATTAAATCAACTTAATCATAATTCTCAAGCAGTCGAAACAAAATTATCAAAATTGTTAATTTTTTTTCTTCTTTTGAATTTTGATTCTCTAAAAACCTCAAAAAAAGTATTAAAAGATACATCTATACTTCATCATGCTCATTGATTTATAGTTATAGTTTTGCTATTTTCATCTATAGAATCAACCAAAAATATAAAATTTTCATCATTATTACTAGATATAACCATTTCAGTAGATTTTATTCTTATACCTTTTCATTCTGGATCAATTGAATCTATTTTATTTTCTAATTCATCTATAGTATTTATATTATTATCTTCTACCATTTCTTTATCTTCTATATCTTCTTTTTTATAAAAATTAATAGATATATCTTTATTGTCTGGCTTAGATATATTTTTTAATAAACTATAAAAATCATCATATAAATATTTTTCCTCTGTTCAAATAAGATCTTTTTTGAATCAATTAGGAGTAGTAACATCTTTTAATTTTAAAACCTTTGATTCAGCTACAGATCAATGATCAACTTTTGATATATAATAATAAGTAAAATGAGGATTTCATTTTTTATCAAAATACTGTAACTCTATAAAATTTCACTCAGATAATTTATTTATAGACTCCCTAATATAAGGTGAAATACTTTTATCTTTTGAGATCTTTTCTATAAATGATTTATGTATATTTTGTTCTTCTCATTCTATATCTAATTCTCATAAAATAGATTCTTGCATAGAATTATTTTGTTCTATTTCACTATTATATATATCAATCAATCTAGATTTTATTTTTTCATCTTTGAATAAATCTTCTATATTACTAGTATTTTCTAAATCTTCTAAGTTTATAAAATAATTTTTCTTGTCAATTGCATCAAATATTTCTTTTACTTTTTCATCTTCTAATCATTCTATAAGATTTTTTGAATCAGATTTAAATTTTTCAAATATTTTTTCTTTCAAACTATTAGATAGTATATTGTTTTTTTCCATATCATGATAAGATATAGTTTCTAAAAAATACTTAACTAAAGCTTGTTTTGATTTATCATTTAGAGATTTAAGTAAAATATCTAATCATTGTAAATCTATTTTTGAATTACTATTAAATATATTAAATAAATAAGTTATTTCTTCTTGATTTAAAGTAGATAAATTTATATTTATTTCTCTTTGAAGCATAATTTTTATTTCTTTTTTTGCAGAAAGAGCTGTGTTTTTATCTGAAAATATATCATTTTTAACTAAAAAATCTAGTCTTTTATTTGGATATTTTAATAATGATATCAAAGTATTGTTATCTAGTTTTTGTAAAGATATACTTAAGATGTTTTTTGATTTATCATCAAGGTTATATTCAAGATTATATTTTTCATTAACCTTTTTTAAGTTTGATTTTCTAGGTAAAGTTAGCTTTAATACTTCTGATTTTAATTGTGAAGTTATAGTTTCAATCTTTGATTTTTTTAATCAGCTAAGGTTTAGAGATAAATCCTTGTATTCATCTCTTAAACTAACAAAAGAAAAATAATCTTTGTATAGTTTTGATAAATCATACTCAGAAGAATCAAAAAAATCCATATTATCTTGTAGTTTTGATAATATAAAATCATTTTGAGATTTTGATAACAATGATGTATCAATTGTTTTTTCTTTTTGACTATTTTCTATAGAATTAGAACTATTTTTTCAAGAAAGAGACATAGTATTTACTTAAAAAATATTTGTTTTATTATAACATTTTTTGAAAAAAAAAGCAAAAAATAAATAAATTAAAAATAGACTTTTAAATATTTTATATAAAATCAATACATGAGGATTAATTAAAAAATAACAAATTTTAAAAATGTATATAATAATATGAATAATTATTGCTATAGTTATGTTTTCAATAATTGTTTTAATACATGAATGGTGACATTTTGCAGCAGCAAGAAAATTTTGAGTAAGAGTAGAAGAATTTTGATTATGAATACCTCCAAGGGCAAAAAAACTTTTTTATGATAAAAAAGGAACTCTTTTTAGTTTAAACTGGCTACCTATATGAGGTTTTGTAAAACTAACATGAGAAACACCTAATACTTTTAATGTATATAATCAAGAAAAAAACTATATAATAATTTTTATTTAGAAAAAGATATAAAAGATTGAAAAGATATTTTTGATATAAAATGAACAAAGTTATCAAAAGCTGAAAAAGAAGAAATACTAAAATCTTTAGATGAAAACAATGCAGAATATAATCTTGCAAATAAGCCAAGTTGGCAACAAGCAATAATTATACTTGCATGAATATTTATGAATTTTGTATTAGCTTGGTTTATATTTTTTGTATTATTTTTAATTTGAGTATCACCAATATGAATAAACTCAAAAATAGAAACTGATTTAGACTTAAAATTAATTCCAACTTATGAACAAGCAGTAGAGAGATGATTAATAATAAAAAATCCATGATTATCACTATACCCTATAGAATGAAGTATAGCTGAAAAAGCTTGAATTAAAGAATGAGATATATTAACTAAAATAATAAGTTGTGATGAAGAAAATCAAGTTATAAATAACAATACTTGTTCTAACTGAGAGGAGGTAATTTATTCAAAAACAGATATACCAGAGTCATTAATACAAATAGTTAAAGAAAATTCTTGAAAAAAAATATGATTAAAAATAAATGATTGAGAATTTTTATTTTTAGAAGTTTGAAGTGACTGAAAAATATGAACATATTTATGAGAAAACGTAGAAATAAATGAAGAATACAAAATAAAATATTCTATCATATGAGCTTTTAGTAATTCTTTTGTAGAAACAAAAAATCAAATAATTCTAACATTTAAATGATTATGAATTATTTTACAAAAAATATTTAATCCCGAAACTCCAGAAGAAAGACAAGAAGCAATTCAAAGTGTAAGCTGACCAATATGAATAGTTGATTTTATAAGTAAATCAATAACTGCTTGAGTTACTTTTATAATGGTTTTTGCTGCAATAATATCTATAAGTTTATGAGTATTTAATCTTTTACCTATACCTGCTCTTGATTGATGAAGATTTATTTTTATAACTATAAATTGATTAATACAAAAAGTATTTGGTAAAAAAGCTATAAGCGAAAAAGTAGAAGCAGTAGTGCATTTTTGATTTTTTGTTCTATTAATTGCATTAAGTATAATAATAGCGTATAATGATATAAATAAAATAATTGCTAATTAATTTTAAATATATGGCTGAAAATATTTTAACAAATGCAAAAAAATATGTAAATAAGTTAATGATGCCTTTAGAGAATCATTATTATCATAGTTATGATCACGCTTTGGAAGTGATGAATAGAGCTATCTATTTATCAAAACAAGAATGATTAAGCAAAGAAGATGTTGAAATGATGTGACTTGCTGGTATTTTTCATGATTCATGATTTATAATACAATATGATAAAAATGAGCCTATTTGAGCAAAAATAGCAAGAAATTATCTAAAAAGTGTATTATATCCTGAAGAAAGAATACAAAAAATTGAACAAATTATTCTAGCTACAGATCCAGACTATACAACTCCAAAAGATATTTATGAAGAAATAATAAAAGATTCTGATATGGATAATCTATGAAGAGATGATTTTATGGAAAAAAATAATAACATAAAAAAAGAGCTAGAAATAATAAAACAAATAAAAATAAAAGACCCTGATTGGAGACATGCATCAGTACAATTACTAAAAGAGTACAAATATAAAACAAATAGCCAAAGATATGAAAGAGATCATAAAAAAGTAGAAAACTTAAAAAAGATGCTACATGAATTAGATAGTGATGATAATATATAATAAAAAAAGAAACTGACTAATCAGTTTCTTTTTTATTTTTGATTTTTTGATATTTGTCTATATATTTTAAAAGATTTTTTTATTATTATATACAAAATAATGTTTGAATTTAAATTTAATCTAGAAGCTCAAGATTGATATGCTAGAGCATGAGAATTTTTTACTGAACATGGAAGTTTTGAAACTCCTATTTTTATGCCTGTATGAACAAAGGCGAGTGTAAAATGAATAAGTGTAGAAGACTTAGATGAAATGTGAGCACAAATAATACTAAACAATACATATCATTTATATTTGAGACCTGGTAATGAGGTAGTTAAACATTTCTGATGAGCACATAAATTCCAAAATTATAATAAACCTATACTTACTGATTCATGATGATTTCAAGTATTTTCTTTATGACAAACATGATGAGAATGAAGTTTCAAAAATGATGAAAGTTTAGTAAAAATTACTGAAGAATGAGTTCATTTTAGAAGTTTTATTGATTGATCAAAACATTATTTTGATGCAGAAAATGTAATGGACATACAGTCAAATATTTGAGCAGATATAATAATGGCTTTTGATGAGTGTGCTCCTTGAAAATCAACAAAACAATATGCAAGAGCTGCAATGGAAAGAACTCATAGATGGGCAGAAAGATGTGTAAAAAGATGGAAAGAAAACAACCAAAAAAGATATGAAAACTGAGAATATTTACAAGCTCTATTCCCTATAGTACAATGAGTTACTTATGATGATCTGAGACTAGAAAGCGCAAAATTCATATGAGCACTTGATACACCAGGTATAGCTATTTGATGATTATCTGTTTGAGAACCAAAGTTAGATATGTACAGAACACTAGATACTATAAAAGAAGCACTACCAAAAAATAAACCTAGATATCTTATGTGAGTATGAACTCCAGAAGATTTAGTAGAAGCAATATACAGATGAGTTGATATGTTTGATTGTGTTTTACCTACTAGGCTATGAAGACATTGAGTAGTTTTTACTTACAAATGAAATATAAAAGTAAAAAATGAAAAATTCAAATTAGACAAATCACCTATAGATGAAAAATGTAATTGTAAAGTTTGTAAAAATTATAGTAAATGATACTTAAGACATCTAATAGCAGAGAATGAAATGCTTTGAATGCAACTACTTAGTTATCATAATCTATATTTTTTGATAAACTTAGCAAAAGAAGCAAGACTTGCAATAAAAGAAAATAAGTATAGTGAATTCAGAGATGATTTTTGGAAAAACTATCCAAAAGAAGTACTAAAAAAATAAACTAAGATTTAAATCTTAGTTTATTTTTTTATTTTATTTCAAATAATGCTTTGTAAGTAGTTCATATAATATTACTTATAGCAGCAGGAGTTCTTTCTCTATTTTCGAAATAAATTTTATAAGGTAATAAAAATGAATAACTTTCTTGATTTACTAAATCATTTTCAAGTAAAAAATCTATATATCTAGCACATTCATTTCTTTTGTTTCATCTAGGTATAACATCTCAGTAATCAGTATAACTTTCATAATTTATACCTGATAATAACATATACTCTTCCATATTTTGAGTTTCTTTATATCTTTCTAATCAAACTTCTAAACAAATACTATCAGTAGATATAAGATTTAAATCATCTGAAACAAAACTTGATAAAAGTTTTTCATATCTATTTGTTAAGTCTTTTGTTTCGGAATTATCAATAGTGGCTGCATTTAAATCAACTAATAAATATTTAATTCAAATAGTTTTCATCCTAGATATAGTTTCATTCAAGTCATCAGAATAAATATAATCGTTGAATTTGAACAATAAATTATCTTCCCATAATCTAGAATTATTTTCAGATATATAATATTTTAAAAATGTCCCTATTCTATATATTTTTTCTTTATTTTTGTATTCATCACTTGGATTAGCTATATTTTTGTATAATCTTTCTTTTGATTTTTTAGCTTCATTTTTTATATTTATTGCTCTAGATTCACTTGGATCAAGTTTTGAATTATCAGTTCTAATTATACTATTCAAAATAGATAAAATATCTGATATTTCAAAATTTAAAATATTTGGAGTAAGAGAAATAATATCTTCTGATATATATTCTTCTAAGAATTCTTGATTTTTAGTTTCATCTACATTTAGAGTATAAAGTATATTTAAATAATCTTTATGATAAGCAAAAATAGCTTCATCACTAGAGAATTCTCATACTTTGTATTGTTCATATCATCATGATTTTAAATTATTTGATACATTTGGAATTATAGAATTAAAAACATATATCAAAAATATTGATAAAAATATAAATGATATAAACATTTTTATAAAATAATCTTTTTGTCAATATTCTTCTTCATTGTATACAACTAAACTATAAGCAGAAAGTCATATCATCAATAAAAATGAAAAATACATAGTTATACCATACCAAACAATACCAAAACTAGATATCATCCATAAAAAAGTATAAAGTGATGCAAAAACAAGGTTTAGTATAAAAATTTGATTTAATCTAGTATTTTTTAATGTAAATAACAAATAAATAGTAGGTACAAAAAATCATAAAAACACATAAAGATAACCCAGTGGTATATTTATAGAAGAAAAGAAATCTACAATTTTTCAACTAATATTTCTTGAACTAGACCAATTATCAGTAATTAAATCTTTTTGTGATTGTTCTAAATCAATTGAGTCTAAATCTTTTTTTAGACCTGCTATATCTTTTGATTCAAAAACATAATAGTTATTATACTGATTTCATAATGATTTTATATATTCTATATCATTATCTGATAAAGGATTTACCATAAATGATATTTTTCAATCATAGTTTCAATCTAGTATTTTTTGCTTTATCTCTTCATAAAATATTTTTAAACTAGATTGTTTTAATATATCAATCTCTTGTTTTAAAATTATATCTTTATAATAATCAAAATTTTCTAAATACTCACTACTATACTGAGTAACCAAAGAATTTATTTCATCAGCAGTTCAATTTTTACTATTTTGTTTTGCTTTGTTAGTAGCTTCATTCAAAATAAGTTCTCTAGTTTTTTCAACTAACTCATTTTCTCAAATAGTTTTTGCTAAATCCTCATCGCTTATATATTTTCAAAAATCAATTTGATATATATTCTTTGAAGAATCAATAGAAAAAATACTATCATCTTTTGATAAAACTCAAGAAAGACTTTCTGTACTTATATTTGATAAATTTTCAATACTTATTTTTGTTGTTTTTGCAGGTATATAAGATATGAACTGTATAAAAGCTAAAATAACAAAAAATAATGGAAATAATGGATGCTTATATCTAAGAAAAATAAATATAAGAGGAAGTAATGCAAGAAATAAAAATCATATATCAGTATATTCTCATGACTGATTTTTTTGCATAGTAAGGTTCCATGGCATATAAACATAATCCAATATACCATTACTATAACCAAAATATCTAAGTAAATCTTCATTTGTGGTTATAGAGTTTTCTTTTTTTCTTTCGTTAGAATAAAATTCTTTTATTTCAGTTAGTTCTTCATCACTATATATAGATGAAAAATCAGCTACAAACCTATCTCATTTTCAATTTAATATAGAAGAAATACTTATATTAGGATAAGATTCAATTATATTTTTACTAAACCAAGGAGTCAGTATAACTACAACTCAAGCTAAAAATATAAGTATTTCTTTTATATATCTAATAGAGTTTTGTCTTATTAAAACAAATCCTACTCATAAAAGTAAAGTACCAATAATTACAGAAGTTCATCAAAAAATATTTTCAAATCAAGCTATATTATAAGGATTTATAACTACGTTCATCATAGACCATAGTCCAAACAATGTAAAAAATCAGAAAAATACAGCTATATATCAGATAAAACCTATAATAGATAATCTATTGTAAGTAATTATAGCAAGAACAGATACTATAAAAAGTAATGCTGTAAACTTTACACTAAATGCAAATCATGCAATTAATCATATAATAAATAAATATATTATAGATAATTTTTCTCAAGAATTATCTTTTTCATACAAGAAGTATTTTATAACAGAATACAAAGCTATAACTGTTATAAAAAATAATCCTGCATCTACTTTCATATCTTTGCTAGATAAAAAAGTAATCATAGGTAATGATATAAAAATAGTTGATAATATTAATCCTAGATTTAAAAATGATTTTTTATTTTGTTCTTTTGGTTTTAATAAATCAGAAAATACTATATTTAAAACTAAAAAACTAATAAATAAACCACTAACATTTATAAAAAATGCTTGAGTTGGATTAGAAAAAAGATAACCAATAGAAGTAAAGGCTTGCCAAGAATACATAGAAGTAAGAGAAAGCAAGTTTCATGCTTCTGCTATAAGGTGTGGATAGTTCATATATACTCCTAAATCATCCCAACCTATAGGAAAAGGTCTAATTATAGTAACTAAAGCTACTGTTAAAACAAAAAATGATAACAAAGCAAAAAACTCAGTTGAAATAAGTTTTAAATAACTTCATTCTTTTATACTTAATTTATATTCTTTTTGTAAAAAAGAATTACTTAGATCTATTATTTGTTTTCTAGAAAACCAAGTAAAAATTGCCAATATAGCAAAAACTACAAACAAGTTATAAAAACCTATAGCAGCAAAAATAACTATAGATGTAACAAATAAGCTAATACCTAATCATATAGACAACAAAAGAGAAAAACTATTAGAGAGTTTATCAAAATCTGGTAACTTTTGTAAAATATACTTAGCAAAAGAAGTAGTTATTACAAAAATAACTATAGGTAAAATACTAAAAAACAATACCCTAAAAAACAATACAATACCCGATACTACAAAAGGCTCATCCAAACCAGCAGGACTAATTTTGAAAAAGAATAAACAAGTAACAAATAGATTCAAAACAAAATACCCTAACAAATGAGTATTTTTAAAATAAGCTATTTCTTTTGAGTTGTTTAATTGATTAAGTTTATATATGGCATATATAAATAGTATGAAAACAACATAAAAAATATAACCATCAAAACTAGTTAAATGTCATCAATATACAAAGTAATAATTAAAAATTATAAATACTGAAAAAAGCAGTAAAACAAATAGTTTTAATAAATAATTTATCATTTTTTTATTTTTATATTTTATAATAAAATTAATGTTTCAAGACTAATGATATTTTTGTAGTCAAAATCTGCAATATTTTTTTTGATTTTATGTTAAAAACTAAAATAATTATTTTTTTAACAAAAAAACTAATTATTAGTTGTTTTTTGAGCTTTAGTGCTTAAAATAATTAAAAATTAATACAAATTAAAAATAAAAATGATAGAACAATATAATTCATTAGCCGAAAAATTCATACGTAAAGGTTTTTGGCTTTATCTTTTTTGATTTATAATATGACCTATATGATATATTATAAAAATAATTATATCATGAGAATTATCAGTAAGTGATGTATGAGTTCTTTATGGTATTATAAGTCTTGTTACTTTAATATCTGTATATAATGACTTATGAATGACTGAGAGTCTGAAACATTTTTTACCAAAGTATGTTACAGATAAAGACTACACAAAAGCAAAATCTATAATATTTTATGCACTTTTTGCTCAGGTGATTTCTTCAATAATAATTGCTAGTATTTTTTGGTTCTGATCTGATTTTTTGGCAAATAATTATTTCAAATCTGAATCAGCAATTGATGTATTAAAAGTATTTGCTTTTTTCTTTATATGAATAAATATATTTCAAACCTTAAATAACTTTTTTATAGCCGTTCAAGATACATTTAGTCACAAAATAACAGAATTGATAAGAATGATGTTTATACTTATTTTTGTAGTATCAATATTTTTTCTAGATTTATCTAGTTTATTAAATTTTAGTTTTTCATGGTTGGTATGACTATATGTATGAATACTAGTAACTATATATGTTTTTTATAAAAAATACTATAAAAAATATTTCAAAAATACAGAAATAGTTATAGATAAAAAAGAAATAAAAAAAGTATCAAAATACGCTTTTATGGTTTTTATATGAGCATGAGCAGCAACTATTTTGTGACAAATAGATATGCAAATGATTATATATATGCTTGGTACTACTGATGCCTGATACTATACAAACTACCTAAGTATAATATGAATTCCTTTTATAATAATAGCTCCTATTTTTGCATTTTTGTTCCCTGTTTTTTCAGAGTTTCATAGTAAATGAGATCATAGTAAAATAAAAATAGTAAAAGATATATTTACAAAAAACTTTATTTTGATTGCTATAATGTTTAATATATTTTTCTTTGTTTATTCTAATACTCTTGCCTATACTTTGTTTGGAGAAAAATTTATAACATCATGAGAGATTTTAAAATACTCTATTTTGTTACTTGTTTTCAATTTTTTGCTACAAATAAACTTCAATATAATGGCAGGTATTTGAAAAGTAAAACAAAGAGTTCAAATAGTTTTTATAGCAATAGTTTTTAATTTTATAATGAACTTGATACTTATAAATAGTATATGAGTTTATTGAGCAGCTCTTGCTACATGACTATGATGGATTCTTATATGGTTACTATCAGAAATATATCTATGAAAAGATTATTTTATAAATTTTGATTATATTTCTATCATAAAAAATACTGTTATATTATGAGCTTTATGAACAATTATATACAACTATTTGATTCCCTATTTTTGAGACTTAAATAGATTAGAATCATTACTTTTTCTTGCTATATCATTTTTTATATGGACTTGAGTATTTGTAATATCAAATCTAAAAGATTTTAAATTTTTTATACTAGAAATAAAAAAACTAAAAAAGACTAGATAATATCTAGTCTTTTTTTTATTTAGAATCTAATACTTCTTGCATTAAATCTCTCAAATATGTATAAGCTGTAATTCTATCAACTTGAACCCATTGAGCTATTTTTAAGTTTTTTGTATTTTCTATAGATTTATTTAAAACTGCTATAGCATTTTCTATAGTAGAAGTTTTTGCTTTTTTTATAACACCTTTAAATCTAGCATCATATTTTTTGTATGAATTATATTTTGAAGTATTTACATAATTACTACATTGCCCTTCATAAGCATAGTTATAATCAGCCATACATGCGTTACCATATGTTTTACCATCATTACCACAAACTGGTTGATATTGCATAGTACAAATTCTCATATCATCATCAATACTAGCAGAAGTAGTAGTTATAGATCTAGTACTAGATTCATCATTGTTTACTTCTTTATCAGGATTATATTCAGCTCATACTGAAAGTATAAACATAGCTGATAAAATAATAGTTGCGATTGTTTTTTTCATAACAAAAAAGTTAAAAATTAATAATAAAAAATCTATTTATCTAGATTGCATATATTAAAACGAAATAAAATAAAAAAGGTGACAAAAAAATATTTTTTTATTTTAAAAAGTTAAAAAAGACTAATTAAAATTAGTCTTTTTTATTATTTATTATCATCATTTTCTTCGTCTTCGTCTTCTTCGTCTTCGTCATCTTCTTCATCATCATTATCATCATCTTCATCTTCGTCTTCATCGCTATCATCTTCAGAATTAGAGTCTTCATCTTCCATAACATCATCTCACATAACATCTTCTAACACTTCTTCCAAAGTAGTATCATCAGAGTTTTCATAAACTTCTTGTAATCTATCATCTATTTTTGTTTGTAAGTCTAACAATACAGCTTCAATCAAAGCTCTAGTTTCTTCGTTTGATATATTTTCTATATCAAGCATTACTCTATCAATTTTTTCACTAGTATTTTTTAACCAGTTAACATTATTTATAGCAGAAACTTTTTTATCTAAGATTTTTTGAGCTCATACAAATTGTGCTCTTTTTTTCTCACTGATATTATCTACTCTTTGTTTGATTTTAGAAGCTCTTTCTTCTTTTTTTTGTTTTAATAATTCTTTTCTTGCTTCTATAGCTTGTTTAACTTTTGCAGCTCTATCTTGACCTTTTAGTTGGTTTTCAGGAGTACAAGAGTCATCACTATCATCACAATCATTATCAACTCAATTTTTACTAGGTTTGTTAGATCTACTAGAATTATAATCACTAGATGTAGTTTCTACACTAGTAGTTGTAGCTTCTTGAGTTTCATCTTCTGCATTTGCAACTCATGTTGCAACAAAAAACAATGAAACCAATAATAAAGAAATTGCTTTTTTCATAATAAAAAATAGTTATTATATAATACATAAAACATTTCTTATTATAATTATTATAGAGTATATATCAAAATAAAAAACTAATTAAAAATTGATTAATTAGTTTTTTATTTTTTAGATATTTTATCTAGATTTTAATTCTTTTTTTAATAACTCTTTTACAAAAATAAATTGAGTCATTTTTTTCTTTATAACACTTAATTCCCTTTTAGGTAAAAGATATTCATCAATCATTTTATCAACCCTATCTATTGCTCTAGTTAAAACATCAACTGAAACATTATCTAGCTTTTTTAAAAGAATATCTTCATAAGACATATATTTTTTATAAGACATTATATCTACAAAATTGTTACATTGTCATGTATACAAAACAGGATTATCTCAAGCCATACATGAGTTAGAAAAAGTTTGTTGTACAGGATAACATGGTGCTTTTATACATTGTACTTGAACCTCTGCACATACAGGAGCATATTCCATAGTACAAACTTTGTTTTCGATAGGTTCTTTAGATGATTCCATATGTTTTTTCACATCAGACAAAGTAAGCGAAACAATTCCAGTAACATGTCAATCTTCATAGTCTACTACTATATTGTTATCGCTATACCATTTTACAGACAATACATACCATGTTCATCATAAAACTGGTTTTTCATCAGTAAGAGATGATATATTTTTTCTAATATATTTTATATATTCCATTTTATATTCACTATATTTGATTGATTCTATTTTTTCCTCATCATATCACATACATGAATAAGCTAGATTTCATCATTCTCAGTAAATATCTTCACAATACATTTCTGTTGCAATAGAAAATTCTCAATCAGAAATCCAGATATTGTTACATCAATCAGTTGCTAAGCTACAAAAATCTCATTCATTAGATAAAAAATCTTCTTTTGATGAATAAGTTTTTGCTTTTGTATAATCTACAGTATGGTCACATGTATTGTCTTTTTCACAATCATTTAGTCAGTCAAAATCCAAATCCCAGCTTTGATGCATAACTCAACTATCACTATAGTCAGAAGCGTTAGCAAAAAATGGAAAAAATACAAACAAAGAAAAAACAAAAAAACTAAAAGCTATTTTTTTCATATAAAGAAATACTTAAAAAATAATATATTATTATTGTATTTATTATAACGAAAAAGTTAAATGAAAGTGACAAAAAATTGATTTTTATAAAAAATATACTTCTAGTTTATAAAAAACAATAAACATAAACTTTAAAGATTATTTAAGTAACATAAAAACAAAAATTGAACACAAAAAAAGAGAAGCTTCCTAAAGCACTAACACTTTTCGGGACACTTCTCGTATTGATGTATAAATATTATAATAATTTTATAATTATGTCAATAAATTAATATA
>ERZ1673962.969-NODE-969-length-16006-cov-131.259169_pt1 | contig 16006 bp, 14 predicted proteins | sample MGYA00580188_ERZ1673962 | MGnify/ENA primary metagenome ERZ1673962 (study PRJEB41334, sample SAMN05608104) | rock metagenome | biome: terrestrial subsurface; feature: shale formation; material: shale | place: USA: Pennsylvania ... | reverse complement strand
CCAGATGCTCGAACAGGAAGCGATAGTTGATCTCGCCGGTGCCCGGCTCGTTGCGTCCGGGGTTGTCCGCCAGCTGCACGTGGTTGATCGCCGCCAGGTTGGTTTCGATGGTGCGCGCCAGGTCTCCTTCCATGATCTGCATGTGGTAGATGTCGTACTGCAGGAACAGGTTGGGGTGGCCGACCTTGCTGCGGATCTCCTGCGCCTGGGAGGTGTTGTTGAGGAAGAAGCGCGGGATATCGCGGGTGTTGATCATCTCCATCACCAGGCGGATGCCGGCCTGCTCAAGCTTCTGCGCGGCGTAGCGCAGGTTCTCGATGAAGGTCATCTCCAGCTTGCCGAGGTCGGCGTCCTTGGGCGCGATGCCAGCCAGGCAGTTGACCTGGGTATTGCCCAGCACCTTGGCATAGGCGATGGCCTTGTCCACGCCGGCGCGGAACTCCTCGACCCGCTCTGGCAGGATGGCGATGCCGCGTTCGCCACCCGCCCAGTCGCCGGCCGGCAGGTTGAACAGCACCTGGGTCAGCTTGTTGGCATCCAGCTGAGCCTTGATCTGCTCGGCGGGGTAGTCATAGGGGAACAGGTACTCGACACCGGAAAAGCCGGCCTGGGCGGCAGCGGCGAAGCGGTCCATGAAGTCCTGCTCGGTGAACAGCATCGACAGGTTGGCGGCAAAGCGGGGCATGGTTTTCTCCTGATCTGTAGGGATCGCATTCGGTTTCGCATTGCGGTGGTGTGGTGGCCACCCTGGGTGTTGCGTTTGCGGTGGATATGCTTCGCGATATCCACCCTACGGTTGCACTGGCTGGCATGGCGTAGGGTGGATAACGCCGCTTGCGGCTTATCCACCGTGTCGCATGGCTTCAATCCAGCAACCCAACCGCCGTCGGCGCGTCCTCGCGGCAGCTGGCCAGCGCCTCGAACTCGTTGATCGCGTCGATCTCGGTGCCCATGGCGATGTTGGTCACCCGTTCGAGGATCACCTCGATCACCACCGGCACCTGATGCTCGGCCATCCAGGCCTGGGCCTGCTCGATGGCCGGGCGCAGGTCTTCCTGCTTGAACACGCGCAGTGCTTTGCAACCGAGGCCCTCGACCACCGCGACGTGATCGACGCCGTAACCTTCCATGCCGCTCTGGTCGGCATTGATGTTCTCGAAGCCGAGCTGCACGCAGTAATCCATCTCGAAACCGCGCTGCGACTGGCGGATCAGCCCGAGGTAGGCGTTGTTCACCAGGATGTGGATGTACGGCAGCTTGAACTGCGCACCCACGGCCAGCTCCTCAATCATGAACTGGAAGTCGTAGTCACCCGACAGCGCCACCACCTTGCGCGCCGGGTCCGCGGCAACCACGCCGAGCGCCGCCGGAATGGTCCAGCCGAGCGGGCCGGCCTGGCCGCAGTTGATCCAGTGGCGCGGCTGGTAGACGTGCAGGAACTGCGCGGCGGCGATCTGCGACAGGCCGATGGTGCTGACGTAGCAGGTGTCCTTGCCGAAGGCGTTGTTCATGCACTGGTACACGCGCTGCGGCTTCATCGGCACGCTGTCGAAGTTGGTCTTGCGCAACATGGTGCGCTTGCGTTCCAGGCAGTCGGCGGCCCAGGCGCGGCGATCCGGCAGACGACCTGCGGCCTTGCGCTCCTTGGCTACCTCGACAAACAGCTCCAGCGCGGCGCGGGCGTCGGAGACGATGCCGTAGTCCGGCGCGAACACCCGGCCGATCTGGGTCGGCTCGATGTCGACGTGAACGAAGGTGCGGCCCTTGGTATAGGTTTCCACGGAGCCGGTGTGACGGTTGGCCCAGCGGTTGCCGATGCCGAGCACGAAGTCGGATTCCAGCAGGGTCGCGTTGCCGTAGCGGTGGCTGGTCTGCAGCCCGCACATGCCGGCCATCAGCGGATGGTCGTCGGGGATCGAGCCCCAGCCCATCAGCGTCGGGATCACCGGCACGCCCACGGTCTCGGCGAACTCCACCAGCAAGGTTTCTGCCGCGGCGTTGTAGATGCCGCCGCCGGCGACGATCAGCGGGCGCTCGGCGGCGCAGAGCATGTCGATGGCCTTCTCGATCTGCTTGCGGGTCGCCGCCGGCTTGTACACGGCGAGCGGCTCGTAGGTGTCGATGTCGAATTCGATCTCGCCCATCTGCACATCGAACGGCAGGTCGATCAGCACCGGTCCGGGACGCCCCGAGCGCATCACGTGGAAGGCCTGCTGGAACACGCGCGGCACCAACGCCGGTTCGCGAACGGTGACTGCCCACTTGGTCACCGGCTTGGCAATGGATTCGATATCGACGGCCTGAAAGTCCTCCTTGTGCAGCTTGGCACGCGGCGCCTGGCCGGTGATGCAGAGGATCGGGATCGAGTCGGCCGAAGCGGAATACAGGCCGGTGATCATGTCGGTGCCGGCCGGGCCAGAGGTGCCGATGCACACGCCGATGTTGCCCGGCTTGGCACGGGTATAGCCCTCGGCCATGTGCGAGGCACCCTCGACGTGGCGGGCGAGGATGTGGCGGATGCTGCCGTCGGCGCGCAGGGCGGAATACAGCGGGTTGATCGCGGCACCGGGGATGCCGAAGGCGGTGTCGATGCCTTCCTTGCGCAATACCGCGACGGCGGCGTCGATTGCTCTCATGCGGGCCATGGACCACACCTCTTATTCGATAGTTTTTCTACGTGGCTCAAGCATGCCGCCCTGGATTCGCTGGCGGAATTGGTCGAGACTTCAGTTCTGTCGATATCAGGAGTATCGAATGGATCGCTATACGACCCTGCGCAGCTTCGTGCTGGTGGCCGACTGCGGCAGCTTCGCCGCCGCCGCGCACAAGGAGAACGTCACCCCGGTGGTGATGGGCCGGCGGCTGGATGCGCTGGAGCGGCATCTGGGCGTCAAGCTGATGCACCGCTCCACCCGCGGCCTGTCGCTGACCGATCTGGGCGAGCAGTATCTGGAGCGCGCCCGCGGGCTGCTGAAGGATTTCGATGAGGTGGACGCCAGCATCAGCCACGACCGCACCTCGGTACGCGGCCACCTGGTGGTGTCGGCGCCGGCGGCATTCGGGCGTCGGCATATCGGCCCGCACGCACCGGCGTTCCAGGCGCGCTACCCGGACCTGCAACTGTCGTTCAACTTCACCGACAGCGTGGTCGATCTGGTGCGCCACGGTTACGACATGGGCATTCGCATCGGCGAGGTGACCGACCCCAACTATGTGGCGGTGCGGCTGTTTCCGAACAGGCGGGTGGTCTGCGGCTCGCCGGAGTACTTCGCCCGCCATGGCACGCCGACGGCATTGGAAGAGCTGACGGAGCACAACTGCCTGGCCTTCAACCTGCAGGGCGGGCAGCAGCGGGGCTGGACCTTCCTGCGTGACGGCAGGCAGGTGGCCATCCGCGTGGCCGGCAATCTGGACTGCAATGACGGTGAGCTGCTGTTCGACTGGGTCAAGCAGGGCCTGGGCATCGGCTGGCGCTCGACCTGGGAGATCCAGGCCGAGCTCAAGCGCGGCGAGCTGGTCACGGTACTCGACGAGTACGCATTGCCGGCCTACGACATCCAGGCCGTTTACCCGCAGCAGCGCTACCTGCCGGCCAAGGTGCGTTTCTTCATCGACTACCTGAAGGACATCTACAACGCACCGGGCTATTGGGAAGTGCGCTGAGCGGCTCAGTTGCCGCGGTAGGTGGAGAAGCCGTAGGGGCTCAGCAGCAGCGGGATGTGGTAGTGCTCGACGCTGCCATCGGCTTCGAAGATCACCGGAACTTCGGGGAAAAAGGTGCTGGCCTTCTGCGTGGCGAACCAGTCGCCAGTCATGAAGGTGACGCGGTAGGTCCCCTTTTCCAGCGCCTTGCCTTCCGGGTAGAGCGCGGTGATGCGGCCTTGGGCGTTGGTCTCGCCACTATTGAGTGATTTCCAGGCGTCACCCTGACGTTGTTCCAGGGTGACGCGCACATCCGGTGACGGCAGGCCGCTTTCCAGATTGAGCACATGCACGCTGAGCGGGTTGCCGGCGGCCAGGGTGAGACCGGACAGGCCGCTGAGCATCAAGCCGGCGGCGATTGAACGTAGTGCTTTCATGGTGTTTTCCTTTTCTTCAGTGGGAGGAGGGCAGCAGTTTTTCGATGGCGGCCACGGCGCAGGCCTCGTCGTTCCTGGCACCGCCGGCACCGGCCACGCCGATGGCACCGATCACCTCGTCGCCGACCTTCAGCGGCACGCCACCGCCGAGCAGCAGCAGTTCGTCCAGGGTGTTGAGGTTGGCGGCATCCGGCGTGCTGGCGGCGCGTTCGGCGAACAGGCGGGTCGGCGTTTTGCTCGACAGCGCGGTGTAGGCCTTGCGCTGGGCGGCGAGGGTGTTGTGCGGGCCGACGTTGTCGTCCCGGCGCAGGGCAACCAGATTGCCGCCGCGATCGACCACAGCGACCACCGCCGTGCGGTTTTCCGCGTGGCACTGGTCCAGCGTGGCCTGGATCAGGCCATCGGCCAGGGCCAGCGAGACGTTCTGTTGGGTGATCGGTGCTGGCGTGGCGGCGTTGGCGCTTAGGGCCGGGGTAAGTAATGCCAGCGTCAGCAATGACAGTGTGGCTGCGGTACGCATATCGGTTTCCTTGGGTGACTGAGCTTCGGGGTGCATGGTGCCGATGCCTGCCCGTCAGAACCGTTGCCTGCGCATTACGCTTTTGTAATGGCTCGCAATGCGGCGGCGCCATAACCTATGCGCCATCAGCGAGGTGATCCGATGCGAATTCTGGTGGTGGAGGACGAGGCCAAGACGGCCGACTACCTCAAGCGTGGGTTGGAGGAGTCCGGCTACCGTGTGGAGGTCGCGCGCAACGGCGTCGATGGCAAACATCTGATCGAGGAGGAGCCGTTCGACCTGGTGATCCTCGACGTCATGCTGCCGGGGCTCGACGGCTGGCAGCTGGTGCAGGTGGTGCGCAAGCGTTCGACGCATACGCCGGTGCTCTTCCTGACGGCGCGCGATGCGGTGGAAGACCGTGTGCGCGGGTTGGAGCTGGGCGCCGACGACTATCTGGTCAAGCCGTTCTCCTACGCCGAGCTGCTGGCGCGGGTACGTACCCTGCTGCGGCGCGGGCCGCCGCGGGAAGTCGAGCGTTTTCAGGTTGCTGATCTTGAGCTGGACCTGTTGCGCCGTCGCGTCAGTCGCCAGGGCGAACGCATCAGCCTGACCAACAAGGAGTTCGCCTTGCTGCACCTGTTGCTGCTGCGCCAAGGCGAGGTGCTCTCGCGTGCGCAGATCGCCTCGCAGGTCTGGCAGATGAACTTCGACAGCGACACCAATGTGGTCGACGTGGCGATCCGCCGCCTGCGCGCAAAGGTCGACGATCCCTATACGCTCAAGCTCATCCACACCGTGCGCGGTATGGGCTATGTGCTGGAAGCCGCCACGTGAGCCTGTTGCCGCGCTTGCTCAGCCTGCGCCTGGCCATCGCTTTCGCCCTGGTGGCGGTGGTGCTGCTCGGTGCCATCGGCCTCTATCTGTACCGCTCGCTGGAGCGGGAAATCAGCTGGCGTGACGATCAGGCGCTGCTCGGCCGGCTGGAGCGCATGCAGGCGCTGCTGGAGGACAGCGCCAGCATCGACGCGCTACGGCAACGTCCGCAGCTGTACGAGAACATGCTGGGCAACCGCGACAGCCTGCTCTGGCTGCTGGATGCCCAGGGGCGCGCACTGATCGAGATCAACCCGGCGCGGCTGCCCATTCCGACATTGCCGGCCAGCGCCGCAGCGGAGCTGACCGATACTGATGGAGCGCGGCTGGCCTGGCGGCGGCTGCCGGGCGAGGCGGGGTTGACGCTGGTCGCCGGGCGCATGCTCGTCGAGCGCGAACAGATGCTTGCCGCCTACCGCGTAAAACTGTGGTGGGCGTTGAGCCTCGGCGCGCTGCTGGCGTCAGTGCTTGGCTGGCTGATCAGTCGGCGCGCCTTGCGTCCGGTGCGTCACCTGACCCGACAGGCCTTGGCGATCGACGTGCAGCACCTGCACCTGCGCCTGGACGAATCGGCGATGCCCAGCGAACTGGAGCCGCTGCGTGCCGCGCTGAACCAGATGCTCAATCGCTTGGAACAGGGCTTCGCGCGCCTGTCGCGCTTCAGCGAAGACCTTGCCCACGAGATGCGCACACCACTGGGCAATCTCATGGGGCAGACCCAGCAGCTGTTGCACAAGGACCGCGATGCCTCGGCCTATCACGCGCTGCTGGTGTCGAATCAGGAGGAGTACGAGCGCCTGGCGCGAATGATCGACAGCATGCTGTTCCTCGCCCGTGCCGAGCAGCCGGCTGCGGCCATCGAGCGGCAGCGCTTTGCATTGCCGGCACTGGTCGAGCAGCTGTGCGACTACTTCGAAGGCGTCGCCGAAGAGCGTGGCATTCAGCTGCTCGACGAAACCGAGGGTGAGCTGGTCGGTGACCCTGAGATGATCCGTCGGGCGCTGGCGAACCTGCTGGCCAATGCGTTGCGCTACGGCGCCAGTGACAGCCCGGTGCGTATCGTCAGTGGCTCAGGAGTAGGTTGGCGGTCGGTCAGCGTGATCAATCTGGGACCTCCGATCCCGCCCGAGCATCTGCCGCGGCTGTTCGATCGCTTCTACCGCTGCGACCCATCGCGCGCCGAGCCGGGCGATACCGGCGGCCTGGGGTTGGCCATCGTGCGCTCGATCATGCAGCTGCATGGAGGCGAGGTGAGTGTTCGCAGCGACGCCGGGGTGACCGAATTCACCCTGCGTTTCGCCGAAACGCCGGCCTGATTCCGATCATTGGCACCGGATCGGGAAGCCGCACCGCGCTGTCACAGCTAAGGTGGATATAACCGCCTGTGAGAGACGCGCTTGTGGATAGTCTGAAAATCGCTACCTACAACATCAATGGCATCCGTGCACGTCGGGCCAATCTGCTCGAATGGCTGGCGCGCGAGCAGCCCGATGTGGTCTGCCTGCAGGAGCTCAAGGCGCAGGACGCCGATTTCCCCATCGATGACATCCGCGCGGCCGGCTATAGCGCCATCTGGCATGGGCAGAAGTCCTGGAACGGCGTGGCGATTCTGGCCCGCGATTGCGAGCCGCTGGAGATCCGCCGCGGGCTGCCGGGCGATCCGGATGACAGCCACAGCCGCTATCTGGAAGCGGCCGTGCAGGGTGTGATCGTTGCCTGCCTCTACCTGCCCAATGGCAACCCGCAGCCGGGGCCGAAGTTCGATTACAAGCTGGCTTGGTTCGAGCGCTTCATCGAGCATGCCGCCGGCCTGCTCGCCAGCGGCCACCCGGTGGTGCTGGCCGGCGACTACAACGTGGTGCCGACCGACGAGGACATCTACAACCCGCGCTCCTGGAAGAAGGACGCGCTGCTGCAGCCGGAAAGCCGCGAATGTTTCGAGCGCCTGCTGGCGCAGGGCTGGACCGACGCGTTGCGCGCCAGGTACCCCGACGAGCGCATCTACACCTTCTGGGACTACTTTCGCCAGCACTGGCAGAAGAACTCCGGGCTGCGCATCGACCATCTGCTGCTCAGCCCGGACCTTGCGCCGCGGCTGCAGGATGCCGGCGTCGATCGCTGGGTACGCGACCAGGAGCATGCCAGTGACCATGCGCCTACCTGGATAACCCTGAAAGGTGACGCGAGCGCGGCGGCCGAGCCGGCGAAGTCGAGCAAGCGTGGCAAGACGGGGGCGAGCAGCTAGAGGCAGGCGGTGCGAGGCGGGGTTCGAATGATGCGGCAACGTGCGACGCGGCCGGTTCTACAAGGCCTTGTGCCAATCGTCGCTGAGGCATCGGCAGATCGACGGGCGCGACTAGTATCCGGGCAACTGGTTGGCAAACGACATCGCGGGCTCCAGCGGCTCGCTGTCGACGGTATTCATACGGCAGCAATGGCAGCCAGCAAACGGGGAGGGACTCCATGTCTGATGACATACAGCAGGATCAGGTCGATCAATTCGGGATGGCCGATGATCCGCTCTCCATCCTGCGTCGCCTGGAGAGCGCCAACCTTTCATTGAGCGAGATGCTCGTCGAAACCCTGCATGCCGTGCGCACGCATCTGGGGATGGATGTCGCGTTTATCAGCGAGTTTCGCGGCGGTAGCCGGATTTTTCGCTACCTGGACGGCAATTTCGTACCCCTGCAGCTCGAGGTCGGGGCGTGCGATCCTCTGGACGACAGTTACTGTCAACGCGTGCTCGACGGGCGCTTGCCCGAGCTGATTCAGGACGCGGCGACTCTACCGGAGGCGTTGGCCATGCCGGTGACCAAAGCCTTGCCGGTCGGCGCGCACCTCAGTGTTCCGCTGCGCTTCAGCGATGGCCGGCTCTACGGCACCTTCTGTTGCTTCAGCACCACGCCGGACAACAGCCTCAACGAGTGAGATCTGAATACGCTGCGGCTGTTCGCCGACTTCGCCGGCAGATTGCTGGAACGCCATGCGCTCAATGAGATCCGCTATGCCGAGACGCTCACGCGCATTCGCTCGGTGCTCGAGCAACGCGCGTATTCGGTGGTGTACCAACCCATCGTGCATCTGGTGGAAAACCGCATCGTTGGCCACGAGGCGCTGGCTCGATTCAGCGCGCAGCCGCAGCGAACCCCGGACAAGTGGTTCGCCGAGGCCGGGCTGGTCGGCTTGCAGCAGGAGCTGGAGGTCGCCCTGATCGAGGCGGCCCTGCACGACTTCGATCAGCTGCCGGCAGACAGCTACCTGTCGCTCAATGTTTCGCCGGAAACCATCCTCGCCGGCGCGCTTGACACGGTGCTCGCCGATCAACCGCTGGCGCGGCTGATGCTCGAGGTGACCGAACACGCATCGGTACAGGACTACTCGCAGCTGGCCGAGGCACTCGAACCACTGCGCAGCAAGGGGCTACGGCTGGCGGTTGACGATGCCGGCGCCGGTTACGCGAGTTTCCGCCATATCCTCAAACTCAAGCCGGACGTGATCAAGCTCGACAGCAGCCTGATCCGCAATGTCGACAGCGACACCGGCTGCCGCGCGCTGGCCGCCGCGTTGATCCGCTTCGCCGAGGAAACCGGCTGCAAGGTCGTCGCCGAAGGGGTTGAGACCCAGGAGGAACTGGCCATGTTGCGGCGGCTTGAAGTGAACAAGGCGCAGGGCTACCTGATCGGTCGGCCGATGCCATTGCGTCACGGGCTCGCCATGAGCCGACAGGCATAGCCGGCGTTGCCGGGGGATGAGCCAGGAGGGTGCCTTCGGGCGGTTTCGCTGAACCTTTATGGTGCGTGGGCAGTCGACTTTATAACGCGGGCGGCAGCGATGCTGCCCTTTCCGAGTCGACTTGTCAGGAGGTACAAGATGGATACGAAAGACACGATTTCAGTGCTCAACGACCTGATTGAAACCAGCAAGGATGGCGAAAAGGGCTTCCTCGAATGCGCCGAAGACCTGCGCGATCCGCAGCTCAAGAGCACCATGAATCAGCGTTCGCGCGACTGTGCCACGGCCGCCGCCGAGCTGCAGCAACTGGTCCGCTCCATGGGCGGCGATCCGGAGACCAGCACCAGTGTGGCTGCCGACATGCACCGTCGCTGGGTCGATCTCAAGTCGATGATCACCGGCAAGGACGACGAGGCCATTCTCAACGAGTGTGAGCGTGGTGAGGATGTCGCGGTTAAGAGCTACCGCAAGGCGCTGGAAAAAGACCTGCCAGCCGAAGTGCGGATCGTGGTCGAACGTCAGTACCAGGGCGTACAACGCAACCATGATCAGGTGAAGGCTTTACGCGACGCGGCTCGCGCCCGGAGCTGATGCTTCGCCAGCCGGTCAGGGTTTGAAGAACGCCAGCGCATGCTGGCGTTTTTCGTTTCCGCCGGTCAGTCAACCTGAGCCGGCTCGGCGATTTCGCAACCCTTGAGTACCAGGCGAATGATGGTGTCCGCCGCCGCATCGTAGTCGGCGTCGTCGAGGCGGTTCTTGCCGGTGACGGTGCTGATCTGCCAGTCGAAATCGGCGTAGGTCTGGGTCGCCGCCCAGATGCTGAACAGCAGGTGATTGGCATCGACCTTCGCCATCAGGCCGTCGTCGATCCAGCGCTGGATGCAGGCGATGTTGTGTGCCGCCTGGGCGTTGAGTTGTGCAGTGCGTTCCGGTGACAGGTGCGGAGCGCCGTGCATGATCTCGTTGGCGAACACCTTCGAGGCGCAGGCGTGGTCGCGGGAAATCCTGATCTTGGTGCGGATATAGGCGCGCAGCACCTCGGCCGGATGGCCTGGCTGGTTGAACGGCGCCGAGGCTTCGAGCAAGGGTTCGACGATGCTCTCCAGCACCTCGCGGTAGAGGTTTTCCTTGGACTTGAAGTAGTAGTAGACGTTGGGCTTGGGCAACCCGGCGCGGGCGGCGATGTCACTGGTCTTGGTCGCGGCGAAGCCCTTTTCGGCGAATTCTTCGCTGGCGGCTTTGAGGATCAGCTCTTTGTTGCGCTCACGGATACTGGACATGGGGGCCTTTCGCTGGCTGCCGGCGATACGAACAAGCGCCCGCATGCTAGCACCCTGGTCGCAAGCCCCTCAACCGAAGCGCCGGAGGAGAGGCGAAGGGGCGAGGAGCCCCTTCGCGACAGCACTCAGAAGTGCGCTTTGACGATAGCGCTGAAGGTGTTCTGGTCGGTTTTGCCAACGAAGTTTTCGCTGACGAAGCCGCCATTCTCGATGCCGTACTTGTCCGACCAGTAGTCGTACTCGATACCGACGTAGAGCTGCTTCTCGCCCCAGTTCATCGCCTTGCCTAGGTCGTACTTGATCTGCGGGTTGATGTGCAGGTTGGCGTGATATTCCTCACCGCGGGAGTTGCTGTCGTTGTCGACCACCCAGTCGATGAAGCCGTCGATGAGGATGTCGGAGTTGCCCACCGGCAGGGTGTAGCCCCACACCGGGGTGACCTGCCAGGTGCCGTCGCCTACGCGGTCACCGTCAGTGTCGCGGTGGTAGACGTTCACCGAGACATAGTCGAAGCCGGGCACGTCCAGATCGAAGCCCGGGCCGATCATGTAGGTTTCCACATCGCCTTCGCCGAACTCGTAGGTCATTGCGACCAGCACATCCTTGATCGGGCCGAAGCTCAGGTCGCGCTGGAAGATCTTGCCGAACGACAGGCGCGGCGAGAATTCGCCGTAGAAGGTGCTGTCGTCGTTGCCGTTGTCGTTACCCTTGCCGTTGAAGTGGATCGAGTCGAGAAACAGGAACGTGTCGCCATACTTCCAGCCGTTGACGTGCTCGAAGGTGACAGTCTGCTGGATCGGCGCATCGATCTTGTAATCCTTGCCGTACAGGTAGGTCAGGCTGTTGCTGTGCCAGTGGAGCAGGCCTTCGGCCATCGCCGGGGCGATCAGCAGGCTGCCGGCGAGCGCGACGGCGAGGGGAGCGGTCTTCAGTTGCATGTGGATTTCCTTGAAGTGGGTGACGGCTTTTTTTGGGCGCCATTGTCTTTCAAGACTGGCGTGGCGAGAAGCGCACGATGGCGTGATTCTGACCATCAGACGGATCGCCCTGCACAGGGAGTCGTGGCGTTATCCCTGCGCGCCGAATAGTCAGGAATATTCACCGACAGCGTATTCGTGCCGACGGCATCCTCGACCAGTTCCTCGGGGTCGAATACATCGACTTCGCTCGGTTCGCGCGGCAGGAACAGGTTGAGCAGGATGGCGCTGAAGGCGCCGATGGTGATCGGCGAGCCGAAGATGTTCTTCAACACCTCGGGCATCGCGCTCAGCACTTCCGGCACGCCGGCGACACCCAGGCCGAGACCCAGGGAAATCGACACGATGAGCATGTTGCGGCGATGCAGGCCGGCTTCGGCGAGGATCTTGATACCGGCGATGGCCACGGTGCCGAACATGATCAGTGTGGCGCCGCCGAGCACCGGCTTGGGCATCAGCTGCAGCACACCGCCGACGAAGGGGAACAGACCCAGCAGTACGAGGACCGCGGCGATGTAGTAGCCGACGTAGCGGCTGGCGACGCCGGTGAGCTGGATGACGCCGTTGTTCTGGCTGAAGGTGGTCATCGGCAGGCTGTTGAACACCGCGGCGACCGCCGAGCTGCAGCCATCGGCGAGGATTCCCGATTTGATCCGCCGCAGATACACCGGCCCACGCACCGGCTGACGCGAGATCATCGAGTTGGCGGTGAGGTCGCCGGCGGTTTCCAGCGGTGTGATGAGAAAGATCACCGCGATCGGAATGAAGGCCATCCAGTCGAATGCGAAACCGAAGCGGAACGGTTGCGGCACGCTGAGCAGCGGCAGTTCGCCCAGCTCGGCGAAGTCCACCTTGCCCATGGACCAGGCCACCAGATAGCCCGCGGTCAGCGCGATGATCACCGCCGACAGCCGCAGGATGGCCCAGGGAAAGCGGTTGAGCACCACGATGATGCCGATCACCAGGCCGGCCAGCGCCAGGTTGGGCAGGGCGCCGAGGTCATCGGCGCCGTAGCCGCCGGCGATATCGGTCATCGCCACCTTGATCAGCGAAAGGCCCATCAGGCAGATGATGGTGCCGGTGACCACCGGCGTGATCACCCGGCGCAGCTTGTTGATGCACTGACTGAAGGCGATCTCGACGAACGCGGCGCAGAAACTCACGCCGAACAGCGTGGCGAGGATCTCCTCCGGCGTGCCGCCACGCGCCTTGACGATGAAGCCGGCGCTGAGGATGGCGCTGAGAAAGCCGAAGCTGGTGCCCTGCAGACACAGCAGTCCAGAGCCGATGGGGCCGAAGCGCCGGGCCTGGACGAAGGTGCCGAGACCGGAGACGAACAGCGCCATGCTGACGAGGTAGGGGACGTATTGATCGAGGCCAAGCGCGCTGCCGACGATCAGGGTGGGGGTGATGATACCGACGAAGCTGGCCAGTACGTGCTGCAAGGCGGCGAAGGTCGCGGGTAGCGGGCCGGGGCGATCATCGAGCTGATAGATGAGGTCCTGGTTCGCCTGCGGAGCGGTGCCGCTCCTGTTTTCGGTTGCGGTCATTGTTAAGCCTGCCATTTGTTGTTTTACGGTCATGGGCTTGCGAGGCTTCACGGCACCTCTATCGCTGTCCGTCGAAAGCTGTTCGATCGGTCAGGACGCCTGGACTATAGCAACCTGTAGACAGACTGATAAACAATAAATCAGAAAATTGTGCACAATTGGATCGACGGCGGTTGGTCCAGATCGCGCGATCGGCTCTGGACCGGGCCTCAGCGCGGTACCTGCAATTCCCGCGAGACATTTTCCGCAAGGCCCGCGCCGGCCTCGCTCATGGTCAGGTAGGTGCGGTCGGCGCCGGCTTCCTGGATGCGCTGGGCGATATCCTCGTACATCGCGTGGGACACGATCAGCCCGCCAAATCCGCTTTCGCGCAGCTTGCGGGTGGAGATGATCTTGGCCTCGGGATCGTTCATCGCCAGGATCACCGCTTCGACCTCGTTCATCTCCAGGCTCTGCCAGAACATCTGGTCCTCGGCGTCGGCAAAGAGGATATGTCGGCCCTCGGCGGTGTTCTTTTCCACCATGACCGGGTCGGAATCGAGGCTGACCAGGGCGAAACCCTTCTCCGCTAGGTAGTCGTAGGCGGCGCGCCCGGTACGGCCCATGCCCATGATCAGAATGCGCGCATCGCCCAGGGACACCGGTTGTTCGTCGGGGTGGCGAATGTTGCGCTCGTAGCGGAGCAGTCGCGGTGCGAGGCGTTCGTACAGCGGATGGGCGAAACGGTTGATCTGCGCCGAAACGATGAACGAGAACGCCACGGTAATCGCCAGCGGCATCAGCCACTGCGGCAGCACCACGCTGACGACGATCAGGCCGAATTCGCTGTAGTTGGTCAGGCTGGCGGCGCTGAGAAAGGCGCTGCGGGCGCGCAGGCGGAAGGCGACGAATAGGCCGAAGAACAGCACCGCCTTGAGCGGCAGCAGCAGCGACATGGCGAAGGCGAACCAGAGGGCGTTGGCATCCGGCAGCCCACCGATGCCGATCTTCAGGAAGAAGCCGACCAGGAACACTTCCTTGATTGCCCACAGCGAATTCGACAGCTCGCTGGCGCGCTTGTGTTTGGCGAGCATGGCGCCAAAGGCCAGCGCTCCCAGTTCGGAACTCAGGCCGACGTATTCGAAGCCGAGACCGCCGGCCACCAGCGCTAGCATCAGGCCCAACAGCACCATCAGTTCTTCGTGGCCACTGTGGTCGAGCAGGCGGAACAGCACGGGGCGCAGCAGCGGCAGCAGGAACACCAGCAAGGCCCAGGCGGAGGGGACCTTGCCCGCGGCGAGGCTCATGACTACCAGCGCGATAAGGTCCTGGATGATCAGCACGCCGATGGCGACGCGGCCGTGAAAGGCGCGCAGCTCGCGCTTGCTTTCCAGCACCTTCGCCGCCAGCACGGTGCTGGAGAAGGACAGCGCGATGGCCAGCAGCATGGCCTCACGCCAGCTGTTATCGAGGATCAGCATGATCGCCGGCATCACCAGCACACTGGAGATGAAGAAGTGCAGCAGGCTGCCGCCGATGACTTCGCGGCGAACCAGATTGCCGAGCTTGAGCTTGAGCCCCACGGTGAACAGCAGCAGGAGCACGCCCAGATGCGACAGGTGATCGAGAATGATGCTGTCGTCACGGGTCACGCCCACGTAGTCGCCCGCTGCGGTCAGCGCGAAGCCGGCACCGAGGTAGCCGATCAGCGGCGGCAGGCCGATGAAGCGGGCAAGCAGCCCGAGGGCGAAAGCGAAGGCAATCCAGCTGGCTTCAATCACGGGGCGGCGTCCGGCGTCGAGGGAGGGCGCGGCATTTTAACGGGGCGTCGGCGATTGGGTAGCGTCGGCAGCGATATTCCTTGCGGGAATCTGCTCGTTCGTCGTCGTGGAAGCGGAGTTGCCGTACCGCAGCGCTAGCTGGCCAATGCCGCCTGGGGCGCGGAGGAGGGGATGGCGGTCAGTGCGCCAATGGGCACGGTGCGGAGGGGGAAACGCCGCGCGGATGGCGCGCGGCGTCTTTGCTCAGTCGATGGACGCGCCCTTGGCGATCCAGTCACCCAGCAGATCGCGCTCGTCCTGGGTCATCTGGGTAATGTTGCCCAGCGGCATGATCTGGCTGGCCACGGTCTGCGCATGGATCTTCGCCGCCTGCTCGCGTATCTGCTCGGCGGTATCGAACATCACGCCTGCCGGTGCTGCGCTGAACAGCGGGCTGCTCGGCTGCGCGGAGTGGCAGACGGTGCAACGCTCGTGAATCACTTCGCTGACCTGGGCGAACTGGCTGGCACTGGCGCCGCTCTGCTGTGCACTCGTGCTGGCCTGCTCCGGCGAGGTCGCTGCCAGGTTTGGTGCCGGTTGGCGGTTCGGCGCGGTGACGTAGGCCAGGCAGATCATGCCCAGTGCCGCGGCCGGTAGCGCCCAGGCGAAGCGATTACTGTTGTGGCGGGTGTTGAAGTAGTGGCGCGCCAGCACCGAAAGCGCGCCGAGCGCGGCGAGGATCAGCCAGTTGTATTCGCTGCCGTAAGTGCTCGGGAAGTGGTTGCTGATCATGATGAACAGCACCGGCAGGGTGAAATAGTTGTTGTGCCGCGAACGCAGCAGGCCCTTGGCCGGCAGCACCGGATCGGGCGTGCGGTTCTGTTCGATGGCGGCGACCAGCGCACGCTGGGCCGGCATGATGATGCGGAACACGTTGCCGACCATGATGGTGCCGATCAGCGCTCCGGTATGGATGTAGGCTGCGCGGCCGCTGAATACCTGCGAATAGCCCCAGCACGCGGCGATCACCAGCACGAACAGCACCAGGCCGAGCAGGGCGGGGGTCTTGCCCAGCGGCGAGTCGCAGAGCAGGTCGTAGACGAACCAGCCGACGATCAGCGAGCCGAAGCCGATAGCGATGGCCGCCGCAGGGGACAGTTCGCTGCCCGGTGCGATCAGGTACAGGCTGGGGTTGAGGTAGTACACCACCATCAGCAGCGCCACGCCCGACAGCCAGGTGGTGTAGGCCTCCCACTTGAACCAGTGCAGGTTTT
>ERZ1673962.968-NODE-968-length-16009-cov-5.256299_pt1 | contig 16009 bp, 12 predicted proteins | sample MGYA00580188_ERZ1673962 | MGnify/ENA primary metagenome ERZ1673962 (study PRJEB41334, sample SAMN05608104) | rock metagenome | biome: terrestrial subsurface; feature: shale formation; material: shale | place: USA: Pennsylvania ... | reverse complement strand
CATCCGATCACTCGCGGTGTTTCCAAGCAGCTGCTGCCGATCTATGACAAGCCGATGATCTTCTATCCGGTATCGGTACTGATGCTGGCCGGTATTCGCGAGATTCTGATCATCTCCACGCCGGAAGATCTCCCGCAGTACGAGAAGCTGCTGGGCAATGGCGAGCAGTATGGTCTGCGTCTGGAGTACGCTGTGCAGCCAAGCCCGGATGGCCTGGCACAGGCCTTCATCATCGGTGAGGAGTTCATCGGTGATGATTCGGTCTGCCTGGTGCTGGGTGACAACATCTTCCACGGTCAGCACTTCTCCGAGCAGCTCAAGCGTGCTGCCGATCAACCGAGTGGCGCGACGGTCTTCGGTTACCTCGTGCAGGACCCGGAGCGCTTCGGCGTGGTTGAATTCGATGAAGATGGCAAGGCCATGTCCATTGAAGAGAAGCCGCTGAAGCCCAAGTCTCCCTACGCAGTGACTGGCCTGTATTTCTACGACAACGATGTGGTCGAGATCGCCAAGGCCGTCGAACCATCCGAGCGCGGCGAGCTGGAAATCACCAGCGTCAACAATGCCTATCTCGAACGCGGTGACCTGCGAGTCGAACGTCTCGGCCGTGGCTTTGCCTGGCTGGATACCGGTACCCACGACAGCCTGCTGGAAGCTGGCCAGTACGTGCAGACCATCGAGCACCGTCAGGGCTTGAAGGTGGCATGTCTGGAAGAGATTTCCTGGACCAATGGCTGGATCAGCGACGAGCAGCTCGAGGAGCAGGGCACTGCACTCAAGAAGACCGGCTACGGCCAGTACCTGCTGAAGCGTCTGGACGACAAGCGCCGTGGCAACCACTGACATATGGTCAGGCTAGTCCTTTAGTGTGAATCAGCTAAAGGTAATGCTAGTGTCTTCATTCCCGCAGTCGTCTTGCCACTGACGATGACTGCGGGAATTTTCATGATGGTAAGCGTCAATTTTCCTTGCCATCAGATGCATTGCTGTCGAATCAATCACTGCCTCATTCAGGAGCAAGACCCGCATGAACTATGAAAAACTCGCCATCCCGGATGTCGTGCTGTTGACCCCGCAAAAGTTCGGTGACGAGCGCGGCTTCTTCATGGAAACCTTCCGTCAGAGCGAATTCGAGGAGCACTGCGGTGACTATACCTTCGTGCAGGACAACCACAGCAAATCCCGTCAGGGCATTCTGCGTGGCTTGCACTATCAGCTGAATCAGCCGCAGGGCAAGCTGGTACGTGTCACCCAGGGCGAAGTCTTTGATGTCGCAGTAGACATGCGCAAGAGCAGCCCGACCTTCGGTCAGTGGGTGGGTGCACACCTGAGTGAAGACAATCAGCAGATGCTGTGGGTGCCGCCGGGATTTGCCCATGGCTTCTATGTCATCAGCGAATCGGCCGAGTTCCAGTACAAGTGCACTGACTATTACGCCCCGGGTGATGAGTATTCGCTCAAATGGAATGATGCCAGTGTCGGTGTCGAGTGGCCGCTGGTGAATGGTGAAGCGCCGCAGCTGTCCGGCAAGGATGAAGCGGGTGAATCTTTCGAGTCCGCTGCTGTCTTTGCATGACGTGAAAGGCATCACGGCAGGTATGGATATCTCCAGCTCGAACGCTTATGGATTGGTGACACGATGAAGAATACTCGTCAGGCACTCAGGGAATTCGGCGCCAGTTTCATGGGCCCGGCCTTCCTGGTGTATGCAAAGGCAGTGGAAGCGCAAGGTGCGGGGCGGGTACCGGTATGTCTGGCACGTGAGGGATGGTGTTTCGAGCGTCTGTTGTCGCGTCTGCAGGCCCAGGATCTGCTCACGTTCGAGAATGACCCACGCTACTTGAAGGTCTCGCGGACCTTGCTGTTCCGAGCCAATCTGGGCGAGGACTTCCTGTGGCCGTTGGCATTGGGCAACGACTTCGAGGGCGGCATGCTGGACCTGATGCGCAAGCGTTTCGGTCTGCAGATGCATGAAGCCTTCAGCGTACTGCCAGCCGAACTGCTGCAGATGCACGTCAAGCTACCCGAACAGCAGGATCAGATCGTCAAGTGGCTGACACCTCATCTTGAGCGCTTGAAGACGCTGGTCGCGCCGACGAAACAGGGGGTGATGGCCTACCTGAAATCCCTGGGGCTTACCGATGGTCCTGCTCCGGTCATGCTGGACCTGGGATATTCCGGCACTATCCAGAAGCTGTTGACGCGCATGATGCAGCGCGAGACCTTCGGCTTGTATTACGTGGCGACCAAACCCGGCAAGAGCCAGCAAGGCGGCGCGACTGCCAATCTGGCCGGTGTCTTCCGTGAAGGCATCAGCTGGGGCGATGGTTGCCAGATGCTGGATCGTTCGCTGCTGTTTGAATCACTGATGACGGCACCGCATGGTCAGGTCGTTGATGTACGTCAGGACAGTGATGGTGGCTTCGAGTTCTGTTACGGCCGACAGGCGGCCACTCAGCGCCATTTCCAGGATTTGCAGGAAGTCTTCGATGGTGCGATCGATCAGGTCGCGGAATGGCTGAAAGCCGATGTCAGCTTCACGCCACAGGAAGTCGAGCAGATGTATGAAAACTTCGCTACGCGACAGGGGGCCATCCCGCAATGTGCCTGGCACCTGTTCTTCGTGGACGATGATTTTTCGGGGAACGGCATATTGAATCCGTTGGTCCTTTTCAACATCTGATCGAGAGTCGTGATGAAACCGTTCAATGTCTTTACCAAACGAAACTCCGCATCTCTTACCAAGGCACAGCGGCGGGAATTCGAGCAAGCTGAAACCCTGGGGCTGTTCGATGCCAAATGGTACCAGCAGCGTTATGGCCAGAAATTCCTCTCTCCAGCGCATGCCTTCAAGGATTATCTCCACAAGTCACGCTTCGCACCGATTCACCCATCTCCGGCATTTGATGGTGAGAGTTACCATCGCATGTACATGGATGTGTTCTACGACCAGCAAAGCCCACTGTTTCATTACCTGAAGAACGGCAAGCGCGAAGGACGTCAACATGTGCCCTTGACCCCACGCTGGGTGCCGCAGACCCGCATGCCTCTGGATGCCACTCTTACCGAAGCAGCCAGCCAGTTGAAGATGGCTGTGTGTCTGCATGTGTTCTATGAAGATTTCATCGAACGCTTCGCGCATGCGCTGGATGACATGCCCATCAAGGTGGATGTTCTGCTGACCCTTGCCAAGGGTGTGAATGAGCCACATGCACGAAAGACCTTCGAAAGACATGCGTGCGTAAACCGTGTCGAGATTCGCCATGTTCCCAACCGTGGCCGCAATTTCGGCCCGTTGTTGGTCGAGTATGGTGATGTACTCGGAGAGTACGACCTCTTCTGTCACCTGCATTCCAAGAAGTCACTGTATTCCGGTCGTGAGCAGACCCAATGGGCAGACTATCTCACCGAATTTCTGCTGAGTGACAAGTCAGTCGTCAAGCGCGCGCTCAATGCCTTCGCCGCTGACGAGACTCTCGGTGTCTATTACCCGACGACATTCTGGATGATGCCCAGCTGGGTCAATCATCTGACCATGAACAAGGGTTTCATGCGCGAATGGCAGCAGGCGCTGGAGATTGATCACGTCAGTGACTTCCTGAGCTACCCAGCCGGTGGCATGTTCTGGGCCCGCCCTCAGGCGCTCAAGGGCATCGTGAAAAAGGGGTGGAAGTATGAAGACTTCCCCGAAGAGCCACTGCCCAATGATGGCTCCAAGCTGCATGCACTGGAGCGTGTCCTCGGAGCTCAGGCGGAAAGCCTGGGCTATCGTCAGTTCTTCTATTACCCGCCGGGTGGCGATTTCACGGTAGACCAGAGCTACATCACGGCCAGCTATCACGGTTCCATCGAGCAGCACATGCCGGCCATCCAGGCGCATCAGATCATCAGCTTCGACGTCTTCGATACGCTGGTTCGTCGTGAATTCACCGTGCCGGATTATGCCAAGCTGAAGCTGGGAAAATGGCTGGTCGAGCAAGGTGTCGTTTCCTCAGCTCATGCATTCGTGGAAACTCGCAACGAAGCGGAATTCACGCTTCGCAAGCGTGCCAACTTCCAGGGTGACATCCGCATCGATGCCATCTATGACGAATTGGCGGATGTGTACAAGGTCAGCAAGGATGTCGCTCAGGGCTGGATGCAGCGTGAGTTCGAACTCGACCTGGCCATGATCCAACCCAAGGACGAGATGGTCGAGCTGTTCAATCATCTGAGTTCCGCCGGGCACGTGCTGTGGGTCATTTCCGATACCTATTACACACGTGATCAGGTCGGGTTGATGCTGCGCAAGGCCGGTATCGCGGCTGCCTATCGGTTGATGGTGTCCAGCGAGGAAGGCAAGCGCAAGGACAGTGGCACCATGTGGGCGATGGTGAAGGAAGACCTCGTGCGTGAGGAAGGCCGCCGTCATCTGCATATCGGTGACAATGTCGTGGCGGATGCTCAACGTCCTGGCGACATGGGGCTTGCGACATTCCATATCCTTCATCCGATGGACAAGTGGCGCGCCCTGGGGATGCCGGATGTCCTGACGGGCAAGAATGCTCTTGATGAAGCTCAGATTCTGAAATGGGGCGCTCTGGTAAGCCAGATCGGCCGCAACCCGTTTATTGGTGAATGATGAAAAAAGATACTCTGTACCTTCACGTTGGTTGGTCCAAGACGGGGACATCTGCGGTTCAATCGCAGATTCAGGCGCAGCACGAGGATTTCCTGGCCAAGGGGATTCTCTACCCACAATCGCTGCAATGGCCTGACCATTCTCACCATCCATTCGCCTTGTCCTTCAAGGGCAGTGGCGCCTATCAGAGTGACATGTCACCTGCCGATGTCCTCGAGAAGCTGCGTGCCGAGATGCAGGCCAGCCCTGCTCCCAGCGTGTTGCTGTCTTCCGAGCTGTCGCCGATGTATTTCAACAATCCGCGCTTCAAGGAATTCGTCGCTGAGCACTTCGAGACCGTCAAGGTCATCTTCACGGTGCGCCCGCAGTCCGAATTGCTGCTGTCGCTGTTCAATCAGCTGGTGAAAGACCCCAACATTCGCTACGAGGCGTCTCTGTTCACCCTTGCCATGCGCAATGTGAGTTGGTTGAACTACCTGAATCACGTTCGTCAGTGGGAAAGGCACGTCGGCGGTGAAAACCTGTCCGTCGTTCCCTATAGCCGCAAGGTGGTACAGGATTTCCTGGCATCTTTCGGCATCGAGTATCGCGCCGGTGCCAACCAGGCCGATGAGACCGCTATTATCAATCCCTCGCTCCCGACACGTTGTCTGCCGCTGGTGCAGCGATTCGGCCGTGGCCAGATGGGCAATGCGGAATTCGCGCGCCGCCGAGACAAGATCATCTCCCTGTCGAAGGCACTGGATGCCGAGCAGGACAAGCATGTGCTGTTCACGGTCGCGGAGCAACAGGCCTTCGATGCCCACTTCAAGCAAGGTAATCAGAAGCTGATCGAGTGGTTCGGTCTGCCTGCGGAGAGCCTCAACAAGTCCGGGTATGAGCCCATCAAGGTGCTGCCAGCCGCTACCTTCACGCTGGGAGACCTTGCATGAAGCTGCTTCTTCATCCGGGTCACTCGAAGTGCGGTTCCACGACGATTCAGAAGGCGATCATCAAGAATCGCAAGCTGCTGGAATCGCATGGCTATGTCATCCCTGATCCGCAGATGCGTACCAATGGCGATGACGGTTTCAATCCCAATGGAGAGACGCCGCGTGCCTTCTTCCGTCATGCGATGGAGCAGAAAGACCTTGCACCACTGAAAGCCAGTCTCGCGCGGATCAAGAAGAAATACGGCCATACCTCAAAGACTGTCTTGATCAGTGCGGAGAATCTGGTCAATCAGCTGGGGTCGCCGTCTGGCTTGAATATCCATCGCCTGCTGCGTGATACCTTCGATAGTCATGAGGTGATCTACTACATCCGCCGCCAGGACCAGTTCATCATGTCCGCCTGGCAGCAGTGGGGCTACAAGAAAGGCCTGTCGCTGCAGGCTTTCGTTGATCAGGCCTTGAAGGGCAAGAATCCCAATTATCGTGTGATTGCCAGTGCCTTCAGCAATCTCTATGGCAAGGCGAATGTCACGGTGGTGCCATTGCTGCGCGATAGCCTGATAGAAGGTGATCTTGTCAGTGACTTCTTCGCACGCCTAGGCATTTCCACTGGTGTGCAGAAGCCGGCAGACTCCATCGACAACAAGAGTCTGAATCCGTATCTGTGTGAGGCGCTGTCGAAGGTCAATCATATCTTCCGTGACATTCATGATGAGAGCATCAAGCACAAGCTGGAAGAGCATGCTTCTGGTCATGCCGGCTTGTATCTCCGCGATGATGGTTATCTCTCGCATGAGTCAAGAGCGCGGATCCTCAACGAGTATTCGAAAGACAATCAGTTCATTTCTGACAACTTCGTGGGGAATGATGGCTGGTGTCATTATCAGAAGAAATCAGTGTCGCCTTCCTCTGCCTCCCTGTCTGAGGCTCTTGATGTCATGACGTTGACGTTTTCAAAAATTATGAGTAAGGATTGCTGACATGCTGAATGTGACGTGGTGGAGAAGCCCGGAAGGGATGAACAATCTGGGAGATGAGATCACCTCGATCCTGCTGGACAACCATTTCCAGGTGGAGCATGCCAAGACCAACATCTTCAATGCTGATCTGATCAGTACCGGAAGCATCCTCAACTGGGTTTACAATCGTGATGACTGGAAGCCGGGTCGCCGCCGCCTGGCTGTCGTGGGCTCAGGCCTGATGAAGCCTGTCGCCAATATCGAGAGGAAGAACAAGGCGAATGACTTCCTGGATATCCACTCCGTACGTGGCTATCTCACCAAGTCGCTTCTCGGGGCCAAGGGCAATGATGTCACCATCGGTGATCCCGGACTTTTGGCGTCTCTGCTCGTCACGACCAGACCGGCCAAGAAGGTCAAGTTCGGGCTGATTCCCCATCACTCCAAGGTGGATGATCAGGCGTTCATCGCCAAGTTCTCTCAACTGGGTGATGTGCGTGTGATCGACTTCAGAACCAACGAGCACGATGCCATCTTCACGCAGATGCTGGAGTGCGAAATCATCCTCAGTCAGAGTCTGCATGGATTGATCTTCTCTGATTCCCTTGGCATCCCCAATGTCTGGATAGATGCCGGTACGCTGCATGGTGGTGGTGAGTTCAAGTTCTACGATTACTTCTCGTCCATCGGTCGTGATTTTTCCCGCAAGTTGAGTGTGGCGAATGCGCCGCTGCAGGCCTCGATGATTCAGGACACTCAGGTGCATGAGCTGAGTCAGCTGACCTTGCGGGATATCCAGTCGGATATCATTGCCGCCTTCAATAAGGTGATGTGACACCTGTCTCCCTTCTGCGTGGTGAGGCGTCTTCCGTGATCATGGAGTACTAGTTATCTTGTTGAAGAAAACCTTGCGGACTGGCACGAGAGTGCCGGTCAATCACACTTTCAAGCACGATCACGCGCTCTTTTCCTTGACGCCAGAAGAGCATGAACCCCCCGTACATGTGTATCGCGGGAGCCAGGTCAGCGCCTGCCTGGAAAACCAGAAGGCGTTTCATGACGAGGGTAGCTTCGTCGATGGCATTTCCACTGCTCCCGGCAGGAAGAAGCTCTCCGGGAGAATGAAGGGGGAGCTTGAGCGCATTGATGGACGTGTTCTGGATCTCGTGACCCCGGGGTCCAATCTCTATAGTCACTGGTTGCTGGACCTCCTTCCCAAGATCAAGATCCTGACGGAGGCGGGATATGATGTCGCCAATGATTTCGACAGAATCATCGTCAATTTCTATGGCAGTGCCTTCAAGCGTGAAAGCTTTCGTCTGCTGGGGATCGATGAGAGCAAGGTCTGGGATTACAGGACACATTCCAAGTATTTCATCGCGGACGAGCTGGTGACGGTGACGGCCCCCCGAACACGCCTGTATACCCCCACCTGGGTCGCTGATTTCGTCAATGATCTCTTCAGCCAGGGGGATGCGCAGGGCATGCCCTCCAAGGTGTACATCTCGCGTTCCAAGGGGAATACGCGGCGGATATTGAATGAAGCGGCCTTCATCGAGAAGATCTCGGCACTGGGGTACAAGACGTATTACTGTGAAGACCATTCCGTCGCCACAACGGCTGCCGTGATGCGCAACGCGACCCATGTCATCGCTCCCCACGGCGCGGGACTGGCTAATATCATCTTTTCTCGTCCTGGCACTCAGGTGCTTGAGCTGTATTGTGCACATCTTTCCCCGGAATTCTACAAGATGTCTCTCGCGCGCGGCCTTGATTATCGGGCCATGCAGATTCTTGGTGACAAGTCGCAGATAGTTGATGTTGCCAATATGGATTATGCCAATGACCGTGAATATTATCACTCAATGAACATGGTGATTGATTGTGAATTCGATATTTCAGGCCTTTGAGATATGAATACCCAGAGAGACACTCAATATCATGCTGTTTGTATAGCGAAGGATGAAGCTGCCCATTTGCATGAGTGGATATTTCATCACCTTCACTTTGGTTTTGACAGAATTTATGTCTATTTGAATAGAATTACAGATGACAGTATTTCAATAGCAAGATCTATCGCTGATGAGTACCCATCAGTTATTTTTGAAATAATCGATTGGATAGACTGGTGTCAACCCAGTGTAAGAAAGCATATTCAGGACATTGTATACTCTTATCATTTCTCAAAAGCGAAAAAAACAGATATTGATGTCTATACTCTTTATATAGATGCAGATGAGTATTGGACTCCTCTGGACTTTAAATCTACGATTCGAGAAGAACATTTGGCTATTGGCAAGCCGCAGATGGTTTCCTATGAATGGCTTTTGGAGAATGGTCATAACAAGCCTTTTTCATTATTGGGAGATACTCTTGCTTATCGTGAAAGTAGCTTGGTTAAAACACTCTACAAGAATTCGTTGACACCAAGATTATTTAGCGCGCACAAGGCAAGGATAAAAGGTGGTTATAAAGGAGTCATGGCGAACGGAAAACGATTTTCTGCACAGGACGAAAGAAGACAAGGAAGAGTCAGTTCAGAACAATCAGGACTGAAAAGAAGCTTCATTGTGCATAGAATAATGAAGTCAGAAATAGAATACTTATGCTCCCTCGTTCGTTCCAATCCAGATAGTGATTTATCGATCAAGATGAATCGGAATGGATATGTTGGTCAAAATCAAACTGGTGATGTGATCGAGTTCGATGCCTCTCTTGTGGATGCTTATCGACAGGCGCTTGCTCAATTTATCAGTGATTGTGGTCTCAGTAGCCTGATTGAACACGCTCGTATAAATTACCTGCACCAGAAATGCGTATTGTTGTTGAAGGTCTATCGGTTGGGTGATGAATATAGAGATAAATTGGAAAAGGTGTTCAGGAATATAAAAGACCCAGAAATGAAACTGTTGATGAAATATATTGATGATAAGTCAAAGAAAAAAACTGATAGACAGCGCAGACTGTTTGAATATCTGCGGGATATTGCAGTAGGGGTCGAAGAAAAAGATATTGAGGTCGCACATTTCTTCATGACTGAGGCATTGAAACTTAACCCCAAAGGCCCATTCATGATCAAGAGAATGAAGCTTTATGAAGAGCGCCTTCATGCTTGACTCTATATTTATGAGTTTTAATTATGATTAAAAAGCTGATGGGAAAGGAGCGCGATAGTTGCTCTTCTGATTCCGAGACTATAACGCTCCACATAGGCTCACCGAAAGCGGGTTCTTCAGCTTTACAGAACTTCCTGTTGAGTTCGCGCAAGGTGCTCGAGAAACATGGCTTCTATTACCCGGAACACGGCATCGACAAGAATGGGGTATCAGGTGGGCATGGGCAATTGGGTGGCGCCCTGCGCGAGGGTGATCTTGAGGGCGCCCAGGCGTTGCTGGACAAGTGGCTGGCTCATGCACGCAAGAAGGGCTTGAAGCTGGTGCTTTCCTCGGAGTCTTTCTTCAATCAGGCTCAGGCGCTCCATACCTTGTTGCATGAGCATGCCCAGCTGGCTCCAGAGAACGTTCGTGTCGTTGCCTTCGTGCGTGCGCCGATCGATTACCTGATGGGTAACCACAATCAGGGCATCAAGCGTCATGGTGAAACGTGGCGTCTATCCAATCATCTGGCACCCGTGATGCGCAACGGAAAGCCCAGTCTTGCGGGGGTTCCACTGATCCAATGGGCAGATGCCTTCGGTGACGACAATTGTCGTTTCTTGACCTACCGCAAACCCGAGGCCGACCAGCCACAGATCGAAGCGGTATTTCTGGAGGCACTGGGCCTGCAGGGCCCGGAGATCGCGAGACTGTTGCCTGAGCGCAAGATCACCAATCGTAGCTATGTCCGTTCGGCACTCGAACTCAAGCGCGTACTGAATACGGTTCTGGGAAAGTTGCCGCCCGAGATCGGCAGAGAGGTCGATTGGGCCTTGCAGGGATATTCTGACTTGCACCCTGAGGAAGGCTCCCTCGGGAGTCAGGATATCCCTGAGACGCTGTACCAGGAGATCAACGCCATGTTTCTGGCGGCGATGGAGCCTGTCATGCAGCGCTTTGAGACGCTGGAGCGTGACGTGCTTTTCCCTCCACAGGCCCGCAGAAGCGCGCATTCTGCCGAGGAGAGAAATCCCTACCGGCCGCTGGCCTATCTCGAGGCCCAGTGTCCGCAAGAGCTGGAAGCCATCAAGCAGGAGGCAGTGACCCAATATCGCAATGGTCGTCAGGGGTATGCCTTTCTCAAGCTTCTGGACCTGTTGGGGCTCGACTTCGAGGAACCCGCCGCACAGACAGGCCTGAGCGCGCGTGCTCGCGGTATTATCGGCAGCAGCAAGATGAAGGAAGCTGACCGCCTCAGAGAGCTGGGGGCCTATTTTGAGCAGCAGGGGCTGCTGGACGATGCCCTGTTGCTGCTGGAAAAGGCACTGGAGACTCGTCCCGGCGGCGGAAGCATCAAGAAGCTTCGGCGACGCATTGCCGACAAGCAGTCGGTGCTGGAACAGGTCAATGCCTCGGGCAGTGCGCCTGAAGACAACGCCTTTCAGTAGCGTCGCATCTCGAGGCTTCATGCGATGATTGATATCTCACCCGGTATCCCCGGGTGAGGTGTTACCTTGTCATCACTAGACAGCAGTCATGCCGTCACCTTTTACCCGTCATGGAAGAAAGCTTTGCCGATACCATCATTTCTGAAGGGGTCACAGCTACAATCCTCCACTGCAAAAGCCCCGACCTTTCTTTCGCTTCCCCTGCATATTCGTGTTCCTCGTTACCTGCGTATTGATCGAGATCTTGAGCCTCTGGAAGAGGGAGAGTGGCGCTCACTCTCAAGCACATCAGCCTTTTTCTGGGAAGGCCCAAAGCCGATACCCGGCTGGAACATGGTCGAGATTGACATGGAGCGCTCCATCACGGGCGCCGCTGCGGTCATCACTTTCCAGACTGACACGCGAATTCACACGGTAGAGCTGCCGCTGCGCGCTGGAAAGATCACCCGTCGCATGCTGCGTGTCCCACGTGGAGTCCGGCGTATTACTCTGTGCCCCATCAACGGGCGAGGGACTTTCCGGCTCAAGCATTTCAGACTGGTATGGCTGACACCCACCTTTGCCAGAGACCGCCTGATCCAGCGACTGGTCACGGCCCACCGACATTTCCGCGGCCTGCCCAGGCAGCAGGTCATCCAGGCCATCAAGCAGGAAGTGCAGCAGACGGGGGAGCGTTGGTCAGTCGTGGCGCTTCGCCATTACGACAGTACTTTCATCAGCCTTTGCTCCAAGCACAATTACCAACAGTGGATCGACTTGGTCGAATCACTGGGGCAAGACCTCATGAGTGCGAAGGTGGCCGATCACATCGCGCCTGAGATCACCTCCGGCATGGTGTTCAGCCTTGGGGTGATCGTCAATGAAGATACCGACCGGGAAGCTTTCGGCGATAGCCTGACAAGCCTGATCGCGCAGACTCACCGACGTTGGCAGCTGGTGGTGTCTGCCTCGGACAGGGCCTTGAAGAAGCACGATTGGTTGGCTGCCTGCTGCGCGAGTGATGAGCGTATCACGTTGCTGGAAGAGCCCGAGCGGGCCACTGGACGCTTCACGGATCCGCTGGCGGCTATCAGCAGTGCGGCAGTGGGTGACTGGATCGGGTTGATGACGACGGGCGCCACCCTGTCTGCTGATGCGCTGACGTGCTTTGCGCGGCTGATGAAGGAAAAACCACAAGCGGGTTTCCTGTATTGCGATGAAGACCGCATCGATAGCGACGGACATCGTCACTCGCCGAACTTCAAGCCTGGCTGGAACCCGGATCTGCTGCTTTCCACACCGTATCTCGGGCATCTGGGACTGTGGTCCCGTGAACAGTGGCAAGCCTGTCGGGGCTCTCTCGAGGCTGAGAATGTCCTGATGGCTACGGCCACTGATCTCATCCACCTGTTGGCGCTGGAGATGATCGCGTCGACCCGCATGAGTCACCAGACGCTGATATGGCGAGTGCCTCAGGTACTCGTTCATGTGCCCGAGCGGCATCTTTTTCCGGCAATGACTGGCCTGGAGGATGCCGGGACACGTCATCTGGCACGTATCGGCGACTATCTCACCCGTCATGCTGTCACGGCAGTGGCCGAGCCTGGCAAGGTGCTGAGGGAGGTCAATGATGGGACCGGAGAGAATGTGCGCGTGCGATGGCGATTGCCGGAATCACAGCCACTGGTCTCCTTGCTGGTGCCCACTCGGGATGGCGTCGAGATACTCAAGCCCTGTGTCGATGCCATCCTCGCACTGACTGAATACCGGTACTTCGAGTTGTTGATTCTCGACAATCAGAGCTGTTGCCCGAGGACCCTTGAGTACATGCGTGACGTCGCCAGACGCGATGAGCGTGTGCGCGTGCTGCATTGGGATGCGCCGTTCAACTATTCTGCGATCAACAATTTCGGCGCCCGTGAAGCGCGCGGCGATATCATCGGTCTGGTCAACAATGATATCGAGCCGATGAATGGCGAATGGCTTACGGAAATGGTGTCGCAGGTATGCCGCCCGGACATCGGGTGTGTCGGTGCCAAGCTCTACTATCCCAATGGTACGATCCAGCATGCCGGGGTGATTCTGGGACTTGGCAGCATCGCCGGTCATGCGCATCGCTTCTTCCATCGCGAGGAGGATGGCTTCCAGGGACGGCTGAAGTCGACCCAGAATCTGTCTGCGGTCACTGCTGCCTGCCTGCTGTTGCGTCGCTCGGTCTTCGAAGAGGTCAATGGCCTCAACGAGCAGCATCTGGCGGTTGCCTACAATGATGTGGATCTATGTCTCAAGGTGCGGGAGGCCGGCTACCGCAATCTCTGGACGCCCTACGCCGAGCTGTATCATCACGAATCCATCTCGAGGGGGGCTGATGATACGCCGAAGAAGCGAGCACGCTGGCTCTCCGAATGTGAGTACATGCGCACCACCTGGGCAGAGCAGCTGGATAATGATCCGGCTTACAACCCCAATCTGACGCTGGTGCATGAGGACTTCTCGCTGCGTTGAGGTGTCTTGCGGCATACGTGTACCCGTTATAAGAATTGCCGTTTCACAAGGAATGTCATGTCTTGTTCATTGCGCTTTCTGAAGGCTCCCCTGTGGAGCCTTGCGCTATTCACCGGTGCCAAATCCTTCATCGCCAATCCGCTGATCGGAAGTGAGTCTCTGAATCGCCGCGGTCTGCATGTCTGGCGGGTGAAGGCAGCGTCCCGAGTCATGCGCTGGCGAATGGCAATGCTCAGCCGTGGTGTGCCCAGGGACGAGCGTGAGGCTTACCTGCGTGAGGGGTATCTGTGCAAACAGGATTTCCTGTCGCCGGAGGTGTTCTCTCAACTCAAGGCGGAGCTTGAGCGCGTGCATGAGCACGGCCCTGGTGAGGTGCGGGAATGCTGCCAGGGAGACACTCGCACCCATCGTGTCCTGCTGGACCCGGAGACCCTGAGCGAGCTGCCGGTGGCTCGCAAGGTGCTTTCGGACACGCGGCTGAGGCGTCTGCTGCGATTTTGTGCAGGGCACCGCCGTCTGCCCATTGTGCATCTGGAAAAGGTCTTCAATGGTGCCCGGGAGAGTGATGAGGCTGATCCGCAGAAGTCCCTGCACGTGGATACCTTCCAGCCCACCATGAAGTTCTGGCTCTATCTGGAAGATGTAAGCGAGCACAACGGTCCCTTCATGTTCGTGCCGCAGTCCACCCAGTTGAACCAGGGGCGTCTGGATTGGGAGTATCACATGAGCCTGACGGCGCGTGAGCATGCCAATCGCTATACCCAGCGGGGTTCGTTCCGAGTCGAGGAGGGGGCGCTGGAGCGCTTTGGGCTCAATCCTCCCACCTTGTTCAAGGTGCCTGCCAACACGCTGTTGATCGCCGATACCTTCGGCATGCATGGGCGTGGACCGGCCGAGGCGGGAAGTTCGCGTCTGGCGCTGTGGGGAATGAGTCGCACGACACCCTTCCTGCCGTTGCCGGGGCTGGGGGGGGAATGGCTCAATCGCTTGCAGTACCGTGTGCTCAAGGCAGAGCGTGCGCGTGATGACAAGCGTGCCGCAGCGCGTGGTGTCGAGTCTTCCTGGCATGTCGTGGCACGTGAGCCCTTGCGTGCGCAGGACCCATCCTGATGTCGGCTGAAGCTTCCTCCTTGGCAGGCGTGCGATGGGTCGTTCTCAGCGATGGTGCTCGCCCCACCGAGGATATCTACTTTCTCGAATCCGCTGCCCCAGCGCTGAGAGGGCAGGGAGCCGTCATCGAGCGCTTCGAGACTCGTCGATATCGCTTGCCAGCCTGGCTGGCACTGCGACGGCTGGCGGGAGCCAACCTGCTGATCGTACGGTCTCTGGGCGAGCGCTGGGTGCAGCTGATCGAGCGTCATCGCGCGCGCTTCGGTCGTATCGTCTATCTGATCGACGATGATCTAGGTGCCGTGAAACATACACCAGGCTTGCCCGAGGCGTATGTGAAACGACTGAGTGGCCTGGCGGAACGCCAACCGGCATTGCTCGCGCTCGCGAATGAGGTGGTGGCCTGCTGTGATTCCCTGGCCGCTCAGATGGGCCATGAGCACGCCAATGTCTCATTGCTGACGCCTCCGATGCTGACGTCATCCACCGAACTGGCAGACTTCACTCAGCCTGACTGGACGATCGGCTATCACGGCACCCGCGCGCACCGCGAGGATATCGCGCATCTGGCACCCGCTCTCACGTCGGTGATGGAGACGAATCCCCGGATACGCCTCGAGGTCATGATGGGACGACATGTGCCGGATGCTCTTGCCGGCATTGCCCGTCTGGAAACGCCAGAGGCTCTGCCGTGGAAGGCCTTCCAGCATTATCAGGCAACACGGCGTATCCAGATCGGCCTGGCTCCGCTGCTCGAGACGCCCTTCAATCGTGGCAAGTCGTGGATCAAGTTTCTTGATATCGCCGCGATGGGCGGCGTTGGTATCTATAGTCGCAGAGCACCTTATACCGAGATCGTCGAACATGGTGTCGATGGCTTGCTGGTGGGGGATGATCCCGCTGAATGGCAGGCGGCACTCGAACGGTTGCTGGGTGATCGTCAGGCGGCCGAGGCCATGGCGCAGCGGGCTCGGCACAAGGCAGGTGTGATTGGTAGTCCTCATAAAAGCGTATTATTCTGGAAGACGCGCAGGTTAGATAGGTGTAATTGAATATATGCTTGGCCGCAGATTCTGAGTGCAACACCTGAGTTTCTCTGTAAGGTATTGCGCACATGTCATACTCAGAACTCAGCATTACCGATCGTGCCACTATCCAGGTTTGTCTCTCTCAAAGCCTGAGCCTCCGAGCCATTGCTCGATGCCTGAGTCGTTCTCCCTCCACTATTAGCCGCGAAATTCGCCGAAATAGTGTGCAGGGCAACGACTACCGAGCTGAACGCGCGAAAGTGTCGCGACTCAAGCGTCGGCGCTTTTGCCGGCCCAAGCGAAAGCTTTCCATCGCTAGTGAGCGGTTCAGG
>ERZ1673962.961-NODE-961-length-16053-cov-13.900675_pt1 | contig 16053 bp, 15 predicted proteins | sample MGYA00580188_ERZ1673962 | MGnify/ENA primary metagenome ERZ1673962 (study PRJEB41334, sample SAMN05608104) | rock metagenome | biome: terrestrial subsurface; feature: shale formation; material: shale | place: USA: Pennsylvania ... | reverse complement strand
GAAAAGCGCTATATCCAGAGGCTGGAGAGTGTCTAGAAAACCTGGGGCGATTCATCCTGAGCACATACGCGAGCTGGCATAGACAGGAAATACAGGGCCTCCGCACTGACCACAACTCCTCCACAGGTAGTAATGCTGGAAAGCTACTCAGCTCTGGCTCTGAAGCCCGTGCGAATGTTAAATCCTGGCCATTCTCCGTAGTGGTCGGCAGCTTTCGGCCCAGGCTGTGTAAAAACTGGCATCGACCTTGCTGTGACTGGATGGATTCAAATCAGCGGGGGATGCCGATGAAGCGATTTATCAAGGGAGAGCATCGAGGCCAAAGCGCGCTGCTTCCCGAGAGCCTGGATGACTACGTGGCGGAAACCAACCCGGTGCGAATGGTCGTTGTTTTTGTCGATGAACTCGACCTTGGCCAACTGGGTTTCGAGGGTGTCATCCCGGCTGAAACTGGTCGACCCTCCTACCATCCAGCAGACCTGCTGAAGATATACATCTACGGCTACCTCAATAGCATCCAATCCAGTCGCCGCTTCGAGCGAGAGGCACGGCGCAACGTTGAACTGATGAGGCTGACCAGGCGCCTGATGCCAGACATCAAGAATATCGCCAACTCCCGCAAGGACAAGGGCAATCCAAGGCGTCTGTCGGCAGTTCGCGATGCTGTGCCAGCAGCGTGGCTGTTTTCTGAAGCGCTGGTGGCCATCGATGGCAGCGACGGATAGTAAGAGGTTGGGGGTTCCTGCTCACTCGTCTTTGAGGGCTTGTGCTGCAGGCGTAACGGTATCCAGCGCTCGACTGCACGGAGTTTTGCTCAGAACCAGGCAGCGCGTTGAGCCGACATACTCTTCCACAGTCGGAGTTTGGCGCTGAGGAGCAACTGCTCGAGTTCCTATTACAGAACAGGTTGGACTACGTCTTGTGTAGTGGCATTATGCCGCTTAGCATTGGCAGGCAATTTGGCCTGCGTCGATGCGGCTAGGGCGTTGGTACCCTAAAAATGAAACACACTTTGCGCTAGAGGCGCAATAGGAAAGGAGAGCGTCGTGCCTCATCAATTTGATAACGCGGTATTTGAACAAGCCCTAACTTTGACGGAAACTTGGGAATTTGAGCTGGCCATTGAAAAAATCTTAGAGATCAAAACTGGAGAATGGACTCGTGCCCGTGCGAACAAGGCCGTACAGAACTACAAGCGTTACATGGCTGTGACCAAAGCGCTAGGTGGATTGCAAATGGTGCCTAACGGGGACATCGACGAAATCTGGCACATGCACATTCTTGATACGCGCGCCTACATGGCTGATTGCAATGCGTTATTTGGTGAATACCTGCATCATTATCCCTATTTTGGCATGCTTGGTGATGAGAACCGGCAGCAATGGCTGGAGGTGCAGAAAGTATCTACGAATCTATGGGAAAAACTATTTGGCGAGCCGCTTTACGGTGCCAGTAGCGCTCCGCAAAAGTGTCCGCAAGTTTGTCCCTGTCACATTGATGATCTGACGATCATGTCTTCCGGACTGCCTGAATCTTTGAGAAGCGCCTGATTCATGTCAGAGAGCGGCGTTCCAGGCAGCCATAGTGTGATGCGCTGGCCTCGCGAGAAACCCACATCGAACGCATCGTTGCGGTTGGACCAATGCGAGCTCGCAGAGCATGGCTTTCAAGTAATACGTCAATACGGGATTGATGTGGCTCGGCTTGAGCGTGACTTGGACCGGATTTCTGGAGGCCAGCTATATTACTCAAACAGGGTGGGAGCGATTTGCCATCAGTTCAGCGTGCTTCCGGAAAGTGTCAATTTCTCTGAACAGATGCTTTGCGGTGGATTCCACACAGATTTTATGTTTCAGCCGCACCCTCCAGCCTATATTGCGTTGCTGTGTCTGCATCCTGACCCCCGACATCCTATATATGGCCGCAACCAAGTGGTACATATGCGGCCCTTTCTAGAAAGGATGAAGCAGATCTTTGGAGTGGGTGAGCAAGAACTGAAGGAGTACAGACTGCTGTATGACCTTGCTGAGCGGGGCAGCTTCGAGCAGCCGATCCTGGCAGATTTAGATGGAAAAGTCATTTTTCGCTTCCAAGAGCGGTTACTGGCAAAAGAGCAAGCGCAGGGTATTTCCGCGCTGGGTTTGTCGACGGCGGCAATGCTTCACACGGTTATGATGGAGGTCATGTTCGATATTTGCTTGGATAGCGGCGATCTGTTGATTGTTGCGAATCATAATACTCTGCACCGTCGCGGAGAGTGCAGTATCGAGTTCGCAGGTGAGACCGGTAAATGGCGCGCGCGAGAAATGGCCACCATAAGGTTCAATCTATGAAGTATGGCTTTAACACTCGATATGGCATTGAGAAACAGGATATCAAAGGCTATGGGAGCGTGTTCTTTGTTAGAAAAGAGCATCGAGACAATATTGTTATCCTAGATGACCGTTCTTTAGCACTGATAAAAAGAGCAAATGAAACGGGGGCAATTGATGAGTCCGATGAAGATACATCTACTTTCGCGAGGTTGGCTGGCGAACAGGTAATTATCCCTTTAGATCCCTCCGACCACTCTAAAAGCCTCCCTTATACAGATAGTCTGAGTTTCTGGTTACAGGTCACGGATTCCTGCAATCTAGCCTGTAGCTATTGTTATATCCCCTCATTGAACAGCAAGCAGCTTTTTCGCTTTGATTTGTTTGACATGCTTGCTCGTAAATTGCTTTCGATAAACGGGTTGCGTACGGTTAACGTCAAACTTGCCGGAGGTGAACCCTTGATGGCGTTCAACAAATGGAAATCGGGCGTTATCCAACTCAAGGAACTTCTAGCAGACAAGGGAATCGAGTTGCAGTTGCGCTTAATTACCAACCTCACAACTCTAACAAATGCGATGATCGAGTTCATCGGTGAGCATGATATCGCAGTCTCAGTTTCTCTGGACGGTCTCTCGGCTTATCATGACAGGAACAGAATCTACACGGGCACCCAAAAGGGCACGTTCGAGATTGTGGATAAAAATATAAAGCGATTGCAGGGCGCTGGTATAACGTCAAGTGTGATGGTCACTGTAACATCAGAAAATCATAAGGGTATACCTGACTTGGTGGACTACCTCGTGCAGAACGACATTACCTTCCGCTTGGCAGATGCCAAAGGTGGGTATATCGATCCCGCTGAGTTCCTTTCTACCATGGACATGGTCTCTGATGTGCTGCGCACTGGTGTTGACGCTGGCTTTCCGGTTAGCCGACGCGTTGTTGTTTCCGATTTACGCACCCATTACCCCAGCTCAACCCCTTGTTCAATGGGTAAGAACGCGGCAGCCATTTACCTAGATGGTTCGGTCTATTTTTGTCATACCGAGTTCGGGAAGGGCAAGCCACTGGGGCACCTAGATGATAACGACAGTATTCTTGAAATTATTCAGAAAGGCAGAGGAAAACACTTTGGCTTGAGTGATGACTGCCAGCAATGCGAGTACCGGCTGATTTGTGCGGGTGGCTGCCCACTCTATCGTGTAGAGGGAAAGAGCCCCATGTGTCAATCCTATAAGAAGATCATCAGACAAGTATTCGATTTGTATGAGCGCGAACAAGACCGCCTTTGAAATCACCGGAATTACCGAGAACAACCTGAAGAACATAGACTTCTGTGCTAGGGGCGCGGAAGTGATTGTGATCATCGGTGTTAGCGGGTCTGGAAAATCCACCTTAGTCAATCAAGTCATAGCCGCCGAAGCTCTTCGACAGAGCAAATTACGCCGTAAGAGCGACGAACTCATAGATTACTGCGTGCGCCCCAACTTTCAAGCTGCTACGCGCTTGCCCGAGCCAGTAATGATTTCCCAGCGCGCCATCACGCCCTCGGTATCATCAACGTTCGGTATACGAACGGGACTCAATGATTTGTTGGTCAGGCTATTCGTTCGCCGAGGTGAAATTCATTACCGCGGCGGGAGGATTTCTAAACCGGACCTTGCGACTATCATGCAGTTCCGCCAACTCTATCACCCTCAGGCCCGTATACTGGGCTGCATTGCTCGCTATGAAAGTGTCGGACGTAGCCAACTGAACCTGCTGCGTAGTATTGGGATCCATCAGGTCTACCTACGAGCTGAAGGCAAGCGTGCGCTTAGGCCGCTTGCACTGGAGAAACTGTTGACCTCACAGGTTTCGAATTGTGAGGTTTTCATCGATCTTGACAGTGACGCCCCTCAGGCCCTATTGAAAAAAAGCCGGGCGATTCCTGTGTTGATCGATGACGCCCTTGAGATAGATTTTCACGAGCACGGCGTGGCGCTAGAAGATGGAACGGTATTCAGACTACCCTCCAAGCTGTTGTTTTCACGTTCCACGATGTCGTCACACTCGGGATGCTGTCGTACTTGTGGTGGCGCGGGAACGGCTGCTCACTACGATGCTGAACGAGCGATTGACCAAAAAGTCCCGTTAAAAAACGGGTTTCTGACTGTACCGCTTTCGTCATCGGGGCGTTACAAGGGCTTCAAGTTCCTACCGTCTGGCCTAGTTGCTTTGCTACAGAAGGAGGGGATTGATGTTAATAAACCCTACTGCGCCCTCAGTGCTGAGAGTAAGTCTGCAATACTAAATATATTAAAAGATAAGCTAGCCCGAAACAGCAGCGATAGAGTTGCCCAGCAGTTTATCTCTGTCGAGACATGCAATGCCTGTGAGGGAAGTGGTCTAGCCTGGCAGGCTCGAGCAGTAACGATCAATGGAAAGTCCATAGACTATTTTTTCGGCCTGACTCCATCCAAATTGCTTGCCGAGTTACCAGCTTCGGTTACAGAGTACGATGAGGTCACGGGCAAGATACGGATTATACTGGACTATCTCTCGGCATTGTCCATTGATCACATCGATCTGAACCGACCTTTACTGAGCATGAGTTCAGGCGAACTACAAAGGATGAAGCTACTGCCAGCGCTCATCAATCGATATTCAGGACGGCTCATGATTTTCGATGAGCCCTCTTCGAACCTGCAGTATCGTGACAATCTCAAAATACTCAGCTTGATCCTTCAGTTGAGAGCACGTAATAATTCGATCATCATCGTGGACCATAATCCGATGTATCGGGTTATCGCCGACCGGGTTATAAAGATTGGCCCTGGTTCTGGAGAGCTTGGCGGTTATTATTGCGAAGTAGGCGATGACTCTCAATTAGCTACTGCTTTAGACGATCTACGCACAACTGATGGCCCAGAAACTGAATTCACATATACCACACTCCAACTCCCAAGCTTGCGAACCCTGCAATTGGGTCAGGTGCGTATTCCACATAGTGCATTTACCGCTGTTATCGGATCTAGTGGAGCAGGCAAATCTACATTATGCCGCGAACTAATCTACCCCGCGCTTATACAAAAAGGTGAAAAGGTCATCTTGTTGGACAGCACGCCACCCCGTGGTGCCTCCAACTCCATCGTAGCTACTTACCTTAACGTGTTCGATAAAATACGAAAATTTTATGCCCGCGGCTACGAAGGAGGATTGGTCGAAAGTGATTTCAGCTTCAATTCGACGGGAGCATGCGATCACTGCCAAGGTGCTGGTAATATTGAGGGGCAGGTCTGCAGTGTGTGCTTCGGGAGTCGTTTCCGATCCGAGGTGGCGCTTTTTAGTGTAGATGGCCGCACCCTTACGGAACTACTGGCGACTGACCTTGACCAGATTCCTTTGGAGGGCGGACTAGCCTTTCTCGCTGAGGCTGTAGATATCCTAAAAAAACTTTCTCTTTCTCATCTTAGTTTGGGACGAGAGACGGACAGTTTAAGTGGTGGTGAACTACAGCGCCTCAAAGTCGCTAGATTTCTAATGGCACATCGGAAAGAACGCAACGCCAGCGGCTATTTTGTGATCCTAGATGAGCCTTGTCGCGGCCTTGATCCGCAGGCTGTGAAGAACCTGTTCGACACACTGAGGGATTCCCTATCCGATGCGGCAGTATTGATAATTGAACACAACCCCAATTTTATTTACAGGTGCCATTATATAATCGATTTGGGTGAAGGTAAGGGCATAAAAGATGACACATCTGTGGTTCAGGGGGGCGTAAGGGAAAAAATATTCCCAAGTCTCAATCATGCTCAGGTGTTGAGCGAATCAGACGTCTCAGTTCATCTGCGGATACCTTGTAATGAAGATGATCTACGGATCGAGGATGAAGAGCTACCGAGGGAGTTAAACAAAAAACGTTACGGGTTGATTCCCTCGTTTCTACTTAGGCAGGACAACTTTGCTCTTGAAGCCAAATTTCGCAATTCTTTCAGTCTTCTGCTCCCAGACGAAAACGTATTTTTTTACAGAAGTCGGGATGCATTGGAGGGTGCACTGAAGTCAGAGTGTCAGTTTTTCTTCAATCCTTTTATCGCACTGCTGGAGCGTTTTCCACGTGTTCCGGCATCTCTACAGCAAGAAATCCGGAAGAGAATCGATAAGCGCGCCATTGTCTGCGATACCGATCCCTGGTCTTTCATAGTAAAGGCGGACTCGTTGCAGTCTGCGTATCTGAATGGAGCTGGGGTAGTTATCGCCCCTGGACCAAACAGAGCACTCACCTATCATGCAGTCCGCTTGGTGAGTTTGCGGGAGCGGGTGGTAGATCGGGTTTTTCCTCACACGTTCGCTTTTAACCTATACAAGAATGCCTGTCATTACTGTAACGGTTACGGACATATCCAAAGCTATCCGCTGCGGGAATGGGTCAGCAGGTCGCACTCCGTACTCGATGAGGGGTTTATGGCCTATCCCGTGCACAAGGTAATACCCAAGGCAACGATTCGGCGTTTTGCCAAGGAAGGGCTCTTTGACTTTTCGCGAGCCGTTGAAGCACTCTCCGATCAAGAGCTAAACATTTTACTTTATGGTTTCACAGCCTACAGGTTCAGAAAGTCCGGCTGCAGCGATGATTCGGAGGCTGCATACCTCGAGTGGCGCGGAGTCAACTCTTATTTGTATCGAAACACCGCAAAACTGAGCGCTGGCAAGGACATCAACAATTTAATAAAATGGATAACTTGCCCTTTTTGCATACAAGGATTTTCCGAGAAGATTAGGTTCTATGCACGAGAAAGCCGTCTTATTACGGATTTCGTGGGGAAAAAGCAGCCTTGAACTGTTTCTCCAGTACTTTATAAGTGGGCCCAGTCTCCAGAGAGGGCATACGATAGGAAAGTCAAGCCTTAGGATTCTTAATGTTGGCCTTCAGAATGCTGATGCTACTCTCTAGCCTCCAGCTTCTTGAATAGCTCACAGCGATAAGTTACCGGCAAGCCAAGCCACATTGCTGAATGTGCTCACTCCACCAAGCCAACATCGGCCTTTTCTCTCGATGTAATCCGCGCGGTCCTAAGCGCTGCGCACCAAATCCTTGTTGACGTGGGCAAGTGCTACTTCGATCAATTCGGCATCTCAGTTGTTGTGTTCATTGAGAATGTGCTGGCCATTGAGCGCATTCCATGGCTCACCAAGCGACCTTCGAGGCCCATGCGTTTCAATGCCATGTTGGCTGTTGCCGTGAGTTCGAGGATCTCTTTCTGCTGGGAGCTCGTAATCTCTTTGGTTGCTGTAGGGTTCACCGGAACGCCACGTGCTCCTCCTTTCCGAACAGAATCGGCCGATTAAAGCCTAAAGGCCGCCAACCGGTCATCTACACCATACCCCCTTGATCTTCTCCGGCACCCACCACAGCCTGCTGTGTTGCCCCATCGCTCTTAGTCCTCGCCGAAACGGTCTTTGACCCCTACTCCTCCAGTACCGAACCTCTCGCCCGCGGCACATCGGCGTGCTGTGCGTTCTGCCTGGGAGGTTCGGTTCAGGGATGCAAGCGACAACGGTGCTGTATGGCCAGGTGCTGGTGGTGTTGGCCATTACCCTCTCCGGAGTATGGGGTGCCACGCAGTGGACGGCGGCCGCGCTCGGCTACCAGTCACGTCTCGGCGCGCCATGGTTTGAACTACTGGGCACACCGGTCTATCACCCCTGGCGTCTGTTCGAGTGGTGGTTCGTCTTTGATGCCTATGCGTCGCAAGTCTTCAACGTTGGCGGCAGCATTGCCGCTTGCAGCAGCCTGCTGGCATTGGTGGTAGCCATCGGCATGGCGATCTGGCGCGCGCGCCAGGCGCGCCGGGTCAGCACCTACGGCTCGGCGCGCTGGGCCGATGCGGATGAGGTGCGCCAGGCCGGCCTGACCCAACCGGCGGGTGTGTTCCTCGGCCAGTTCGACGATCAATACCTGCGCCACGAAGGCCCCGAGCATGTACTGACCTTCGCGCCGACGCGCTCGGGCAAGGGCGTCGGCCTGGTGGTACCCACCCTGCTCTCCTGGCCGACCTCGGCGGTCATCCACGACATCAAGGGCGAGAACTGGAGCCTGACCGCGGGATGGCGTTCGCGCTTCTCCCACTGCCTGCTGTTCAACCCCACCGATCTGACCTCGGCTGCCTACAACCCGCTGCTGGAAGTCCGCCGTGGCGCCCACGAGGTGCGCGACGTGCAGAACATTGCCGATATCCTCGTCGACCCGGAAGGCGCGCTGGAGCGGCGCAACCACTGGGAGAAGACCAGCCATGCGCTGCTGGTCGGCGCCATCCTGCACGTGCTCTACGCCGGCCAGGACAAGACCCTGCGCGGCGTTGCCAACTTCCTCTCCGATCCGGCCTGCACCTTCGAGCTGACCCTGCACCGGATGATGACCACGCCGCACCTGGGCGATGCACCCCATCCGCTGGTGGCCTCGGCCGCTCGGGAGGTGCTGAACAAGAGCGACAACGAGCGCTCGGGCGTGCTCTCCACGGCGATGTCCTTCCTCGGCCTGTACCGGGACCCGACGGTGGCCGAGGTCACCTCGCGCTGCGACTGGCGCATTGCCGACCTGATCTCGGCCGAGCATCCGGTGTCGTTGTACCTGGTGGTACCGCCCTCGGATATCAGCCGCACCAAGCCGCTGATCCGCCTGATCCTCAATCAGGTCGGCAGGCGCCTGACCGAATCGCTCGACGGCTCCGACGGTATCGAGCGTCGGCACAAGCTGCTGCTGATGCTCGATGAATTTCCGGCGTTGGGGCGACTGGATTTCTTTGAGACGGCCCTGGCCTTCATGGCCGGCTATGGTCTGCGCGCCTTCCTGATCTCCCAGTCGCTGAACCAGATAGACAAGGCCTACGGCCAGAACCACTCGATCCTCGATAACTGCCACGTGCGAGTGACCTTCGCCACCAACGACGAACGCACCGCCAAGCGCATCTCGGAGACCCTTGGCACGGCCACCGAGTTGCGCGCGCAACGCAACTACGCCGGCCACCGTCTGGCGCCTTGGCTGGGCCATCTGATGGTCTCGCGCCAGGAAACCGCCCGCCCACTGCTGACTCCGGGCGAGGTGATGCAACTGCCTAGCGACGAGGCCTTGGTGATGCTCTCGGGACTCGCGCCGATCCGCGCGAAGAAGCTGCGCTACTTCACCGACGCCAACTTCCAGAGCCGGGTGCTGCCAGCGCCGCGCTTGCAGCCGGGTCGCTATGCCGACGCGCCGGCGCCACGCGCGGATGACTGGAGCGGCTTGGTCGTACCTGCCGCCATCGGCGCTTCGCCGGCTGGCCTGACCGATGACGAGACCGTCGACGACGGCGGCCCGAACATTCAGTCCGAGTTGGCGGAAGTCGCCCAGTTGCCGGATCACGACGAGCTGGCCAGCGACCTGCTGCTGCTCGACGAGGACGACATTCCCGCCCCCTTCCCCACCCAGCCGGACCCACGCCTGCAACGCGTGGCGCGGCTGGCCGCCCTCGACCCTGACGATGGAATAGCCCTATGAGCCGAGCCCGCCTCAACCTGTTTATCCAACCCGAGCATGCCAAGCGCCTGAACGAACTGGCGATCACCAAGGGCGTATCGAAGTCCTCGATCATCGCCGCGGCGCTGGCCTCCTGGCTGTCACCCGAGTCCGGCGAGCAGCGCGAGGTGGCCATGGCCAAACGCCTGGATCGGCTATCGCGTCAGTTCGAGCGGCTGGAGCGCGACCAGCACATCCTGATCGAGACCGTGGCGCTCTACGTGCGCTACTACCTCACGGTCAGCACGCCGATACCAGAGGCGCATCAGGAAGCAGCACGCGCGCAGGGCAAGCTGCGCTTCAGCCAGTTTGTCGAGCAATTGGGGCGCCACCTGCAGCGCGGACGCAGCCTGGTCAGAGACGTGCACGAAGAGGTTCAGGCAGAGGCTCAGGTCTCGGGAGAGCGTCCATGACTGTCGCTTCCTCCCCTGTGCTGAGTGCGGCGGCATCTTCTCTGGATCGACGCACGCGCATGTTGCGCACGGCGATGGGCCCGCTGATCGCTGCCGCCCTGGATGACCCGGACGTGGTCGAGGTGATGCTCAACCCCGATGGCGTGCTCTGGCTGGATCGCCTGTCCGCTGGCCGAGCCCATCTGGGCACGCTGGCAGCGGCCGACGGTGAACGGATCATCCGCCTGATGGCAGCGCATGTCGGCCAGGAGGTACATCGCAACAAGCCTCTGCTGAGCGCCGAGTTGCCAGGAACTGGCGAGCGCTTCGAAGGTGTACTGCCGCCAGTGGTGGCCGGGCCGACCTTCGCTCTGCGCAAACGCGCAGCCGGCGTCATCCCGCTGCAACAGTACGTGGCCGACGGCATTCTCAGCGCCGCGCAGGCAGAACACCTGCGCGTGGCCGTACGTGACCGACAGAACATCCTGGTGGCCGGCGGTACCAGCAGCGGCAAGACCACTCTGGCCAATGCGCTGCTAGCCGAAGTGGCCGGCAGCGGCGACCGCGTACTGGTGCTGGAGGATACGGTCGAGTTGCAGTGTCCGGCCCATGATCACGTCGCCCTGCGTACCAAACCTGGCGTGGTCTCCATGGCTGACCTGGTGCGCAGCACGCTGCGCCTACGCCCAGACCGCGTGGTAGTCGGCGAGGTGCGCGGCGGCGAGGCGCTGGACCTGGTCAAGGCCTGGGGCACAGGCCATCCCGGCGGTATCGCCACCATTCATGCCGGCTCTGCACAGGGCGCACTACTGCGCCTGGAGCAACTGATTCTGGAAGTCGCCCTGACCGCGCCACGGGCGCTGATCGCCGAGGCGGTCAACCTGGTGGTGTTTCTCGCCGGACGTGGCCGCACGCGCTATGTCCAGCAGATCGCCCGCATCACCGGCTATGACGAGCGCGGCTATCAACTCACGTCCATCGCCCCCGCATTCATTCCTTCGCTGATTCAGGAAAACAGCCATGACTGCCTGCCATCCCCACGTTGCTAATCGTCGTCGCCTCGTCGGCGCCTTGATGCTCGGTGCCCTCTGTCTGGGCTCCTCCCTGCCTGTGCTCGCAGCCGGCTCCGGCATGCCCTGGGAAGGACCGCTGCAATCGATCCTTGACTCGGTACAGGGTCCGGTGGCGCGCATCATCGCAGTGATCATCATCATTACCACCGGCCTGACGCTGGCCTTCGGCGACACCAGCGGCGGCTTTCGCAAGCTGATTCAGATTGTCTTCGGCCTGTCGATTGCCTTCGCCGCGTCGTCGTTCTTCCTCAGCTTCTTCAGCTTTGCCGGCGGGGCGGTGATCGTATGAACGGCGAGCGCGACCTCATCCCCGGTTTCGAGGTGCCGCTGCACCGTTCGCTGGCCGAGCCGATTCTTCTTGGTGGCGCTCCACGCAACGTGGCGATCCTCAACGGCACTCTGGCGGCAGTGGTAGGCCTGGGCCTGCAGCTGTGGCTGTCGGGCTTGGCGCTCTGGTTGGTCGGCCACTCGCTGGCGGTGTGGGGTGCCCGCCTGGACCCGCAGTTTCTGCAGGTTTTTGCCCGGCACATCAAGCATCAAGCAGGCGTCGCTGCTGGATGTGTGAGGAGGCCGCCATGTTGAACCTCACCGAATACCAGCGCCGCCCCGCCCAACTCGCCGACTGGCTACCCTGGGCCGGTCTGGTCGCGCCCGGCGTGGTGTTAAACAAGGACGGTTCGTTCCAGCGCAGCCTGCGCTTTCGTGGGCCGGATCTGGACAGCGCCACCCAGGGCGAGCTGGTGGTCACCTCGGCGCGCCTGAACAATGCCCTGCGTCGCCTCGGATCGGGCTGGGCGCTGTTTATCGAAGCCGAGCGCCTGGCGGCGGCGGACTACCCTGACAGCGATTTCCTGAACCCTTGTCCTGGCTGGTGGACGAGGAGCGCCGTGCCGCCTTCGAGGCCCAGGGCAGCCACTTCGAGAGTAACTACCACCTGACGCTGCTGTACCTACCACCGGAGGAATCGCGCTCCCGCGCCGTCGACCTGCTCTACGAGCACCGGCCGCAGCGCGGCGTCGACTGGCGCGAACGGCTGACCGCCTTCGTCGCCGAAACGGATCGTTTCTTCGACCTGCTGGACGGAGTGATGTCGGAGCTTGCCTGGCTCGATGACAGCCAGACGCTGACTTACCTGCATGCCACGATTTCGCCCCATCGCCAGCGGGTGGCTGTACCCGAGGTGCCCTTCCACCTCGATGCCCTGCTGGCCGACAGTCCGCTGACCACGGGCCTGGAGCCACGCCTGGGCGAGCAGCACCTGCGCACGCTGTCGGTACGTGGCTTCCCCACCTCGACATGGCCAGGCGTGCTGGACGACCTCAACCGTCTAGGCTTAGCCTATCGTTGGTCGACCCGTTTTATCTGCCTGGAGAAGGACGAGGCCGAGAAGGAACTGGTGCGCCTGCCATGAGATTCCCTGTCCACCATTTCACCTGCGTCACGCTGCTGGTGCTTGGTCTGCTGACCGTGCAGCCGGCCAGCGCTTTCACCGTAATTGATCCGACCAACTTGGTGCAGAACACCCTGACTGCAGTACGCACCCTGGAGATGGCAAACAACCAGGTTCGCCAGTTGCAGAACGAAACCCAGATGCTGCTGAACCAGGCCCGTCATCTGCAGCGCCTGGACTACAACGTGGTCAGCCAGTTGCGCACGAGCCTGGCCAATACCGAGCGGCTGCTCGCCGAGGCGCAAGGGCTGGCCTACGAAGTGCAGCGCCTGGATCAGGAGTTCAGCCGACTCTACCCGAACGAGTACACCGGCGACGTCAGCAGCCAGCGCCTGGCAGAAGAGGCGCGGGAGCGCTGGCAGCAGGGCCTCGACGGGCTGCATACGGCGCTGCGCGTGCAGGCACAGGTGACGCAGAACCTGGCCGAGGATGAAAGCGCCTTGGCGGCGCTGGTCCAGCAGAGCCAGTCCGCGGGTGGCGCCTTGCAGGCTGCTCAGGCCACCAACCAGTTGCTGGCCCTGCAGGCCAAGCAGTCGATCCAGGCGCAGCAACTGCAGATCACCCAGAACCGCGCCGTCGCCCTGGAGCTTGCCCGTCAGTCTGCTGCGGCCGAGGAAGCACGCGAACGGCGGCGCCGATTCATGGGCAACGGCACGCCCTACACCCCCTACCCCGTGCAGTTCCTATCGCTAGGGAGGCGGCTTCATGAGACTCCTGACACTGCTGCCGCTGCTGGTGCTAGCCGCCTGTGGACAGACTGACAACGGCGTCATGGCTCGGCAAGAGGATGCGCCTGAACGCTTCTACTCGGGCGGCGCCCATCCAGGCGAGTTTCTTCGTCCTGCCGACCTACCCGCCATACCAGCAAGTTTTGACGAGGACGTGCAATGAACGACGTCAGCGTGATCGACCGTTTCCTCGAAGTTTTCGGGTTGTATATCGACACCGGCTTCGGGCTGCTCGGCGGCGAGGTGGCCTTTCTCACCACGACGCTGGTGGTGATCGACATGACCCTGGCCGGGCTGTTCTGGGCCATGGGTGGCGAGGACGTCAGCGCCAAGCTGATCCGCAAGACCCTCTATGTAGGCGCCTTTGCCTTCATCATCGGCAACTTCAACATGCTGGCGAAGATCGTCTTCAACTCATTCGCCGGGTTGGGTCTGCTGGCCTCAGGTTCTGCGTTGAGTCATGCGGAGTTTCTGCAGCCGGGACGATTGGCCGCAATTGGGGTTGAGACCGGAGGGCCGCTGCTTGACCAGATCAGCAGCCTCAGCGGTTTTCCCGAAGTCTTCAGCAATCTGCATAGCATTTTTGTGCTGTTTCTCGCCTGGCTGGTGGTGATCGTCAGCTTCTTCTTTCTGGCCATTCAGCTGTTCGTGACCTTGATCGAGTTCAAGCTGACCACCCTTGCCGGCTTCGTGCTGGTGCCCTTTGCGCTGTGGAACAAGACCGCCTTTCTCGCCGAGAAGGTGCTGGGCAACGTGGTGGCGTCCGGTATCAAGGTACTGGTGCTGGCGGTGATCGTCGGAATTGGCAGCGGGCTGTTCGCCGAGTTTCAGGCCGTACCGGACGAGCCCTCCATCGACCATGCGCTGGTGGTCATGCTCGCCTCGCTGGCCCTGCTCGGTCTGGGCATCTTCGGGCCGGGCATTGCCAGCGGGTTGGTCTCCGGCGCACCGCAACTGGGTGCTGGTGCAGCTGCCGGTACCGCGCTCGGCGCGGCGGGCATGGCAGTTGGTGCTGCTGCAGTAGCCACAGGTGTCGGCGGCGCGGTATTGGCCGGTGCACGCATAGCGCCCGGTGCGGCGCGCGTAGCAATGGGCAGCGCTCGCTCTCTGGCAGGAGCCTCTTCCGGCGCTGCAGCAGGTGTCGCCCCCGCCGCGTCCGATCCTGCTACTGCTCCAGCCAAACAGCCCGACTGGGCCAGGCGCCTGCAGCGCAGGCAACAACTCTCACAGGCTACCAGCACAGTCGCTCACACCCTTCGTGGTGGCGATGGCGGTGGCTCATCACCCGGGCCGCAGATCCGCGACCCTTCAAATTCGTAAAGGAGGACAAGGATGCGATTCAGACGTCCACGGGTGCGCTACAGCGACACCCCTCAACCGGTCACCCCCTACCAGGCAGCGGCACAGGCCTGGGACCTGCGCATGGGCAGCAGCCTGGCGCAGGCACGCAACTGGCGGCTGATGGCCTTCGGTTGCCTGGGCCTGGCGCTGCTGATGGCCGGCGGTCTGGCCTGGCGTTCGGCGCAGTCGACGGTGACGCCCTATGTGGTGGAGGTCGACAACCTCGGCCAGGTGCGCGCCGTTGGCGAAGCCGCCAGCCCCTACCAGCCTCAGGATGCGCAGATCGCGCACCATCTCGCGCGCTTTATCGAGCAGGTGCGCTCGCTGTCGATCGATCCGGTGGTCGTCCGGCAGAACTGGCTGGAGGCCTATCACTCCACCACCGACCGCGGCGCGGCCACCCTCAACGATTATGCCCGCGCCAATGATCCCTTCACCCGAGTCGGCAAGGAGTCGGTATCAGTCGAAGTCACCAGCGTGGTGCGTGCCAGCGACAGCTCGTTCCAGGTGCGCTGGATCGAACACCGTTTCGTGAATGGTTCGGCCGCCGGCCTGGAGCGCTGGACGGCAGTGATCTCGCTGGTGCTACAGCCTCCGCGCACCGAGGAAAAGCTGCGCCGCAACCCGCTCGGCATCTACGTCAACGGCCTGTCCTGGAGCCGTGAGTTGGACACTACGGAAGGAGCCAAGAAACCATGAAAACCTCCCTGAACCTTTCTATCTGCCCTCTGCTGCTGAGCGTGCTGGCCGGCTGTGCCAGCCAGCAGCCGCCAGTGATCGCGCTGGATGAACCGGTCGAGGCGCAGCGACTACCAGAGCCGCCCAGGCCCATCGAAGTGGTGGAAATGCCCAAGCCCCTGGCTTTGCCTGCCCAGCTCAAGCCACTGCCGGAAGTTCACCACAGCAGGCCAGCCAAGGAGCCGGCCGACGAGCGCGTGCGGGTCTCGCGCGCCAATCGCGATGCTCGGGTAGCGCCGAGCCGCGAGGGCTATATCAACGCCATCCAGGTGTGGCCCTACTCCGATGGTGCGCTGTATCAGGTGTATGCCAGTCCTGGCCGGGTCACAGCGATCAACCTGCAGCCTGGCGAGGAGCTGGTCACCGTGGCCGCCGGAGACACTGTGCGCTGGATCGTCGGCGACACCACCAGTGGCAGCGGCGATGAGCTACGTACCAGCGTGCTGATCAAACCGACGCGCGTCGATCTCAACACCAAC
>ERZ1673962.959-NODE-959-length-16101-cov-5.379409_pt1 | contig 16101 bp, 16 predicted proteins | sample MGYA00580188_ERZ1673962 | MGnify/ENA primary metagenome ERZ1673962 (study PRJEB41334, sample SAMN05608104) | rock metagenome | biome: terrestrial subsurface; feature: shale formation; material: shale | place: USA: Pennsylvania ... | reverse complement strand
CTGACAAATGAAGTTATGTATATAATAAAAAATCTTCAAGTGTAGAATACTTTAGTTTTTTTCATGATTTTGTTTAATATAAAAACTCTTATATTTGAATTATAGCATCTAGCGATAGTATTAGATTAAATAATTTATGATTAGATTTAAATACTAATAATTCTATATATTTTTATAATCCTATTACAAAAGAAAAAAAATCTCTATATGATACTAATATATCTTTGGAAAAAATATACTATTCAGGTTCTGATATATATTTTGAAGATAGTTCATGAAAAAAGTATAAATTAGAAAATTTCAAATAAAAAAACTAGAATTTTATTCTAGTTTTTTTATTTTGTACCTACTCTATATTCAATCTCTTTACTAACAAAATCTTTATCACGTCAGTATTTCAATCTAGATAGTTCAGTAAATGCTTTTGCCAATTTATCATCTCATGTTTCAAGATAAGGATTAACAGGTATTATTGAAAAGGGAGTAGTTGGTTGATTATCTACTGCTAGTTTCATAGTAGCCTTAAATTTATCCATATTAACTAAATCTTGATCTGAAAATGTAGGAGCATAATATTTTGCCATAAATTCTCAATCCTCAGGACCTATTTTATAACTCATAACAGATCATACATTACCAAAAATAGCATTTTTAAGATTTAGGCTTGATTTTGTTAGAGCATCGCTTTGTTCTAATTGTCATAAATATTGATGCGCTATATTTAAACTAAGTCTATATTTTCTCGCTTCTGATAATATAGATTCTATACTATCTGTAACATAGTTTTGGAACTCATCTATATATAGGTAAAAATCAGCTCTTTCTTCTTTTGGTATTTTGTCTCTTCTCATAGCGGCCATTTGTATTTTTGATACAAGTATCATACCTAAAAGTTTTGAGTTTAAATCACCAAGCCTTCATTTTGATAGGTTTACTACTAATATTTTTTTGCTTTGCATTATATCAAGTATATCAAAACTAGATTTTACTTGTCATATAATGTTTCTCATCATTTTATTTGTAGTAAATTGACCAAATTTTGCAGCAAAATATGGAATAATTTCTGCTTTTTCTCTATCTCACATAGAAGCATAAGTTTTTTCCCACCAAGCTTTTACTATAGGGTTTTTTACATGTCTTATTCTATCCTTTTGAAAATCCATATCTGTAAACAGCCTAACTACATCAGTTATAGCTCATCATCCAGGATAATCCATAAGAGTTAGTACCGCATTTCTAAAATAATCTTGTAATCTTGGACCAAATATTTCGTTACCAAATAGTTTTATCATTATATTTAGAGCATCCATTGCTACTAACTCTTTTTCATCATCATTATGTGCTTCAAGTAGATTTAATCATAAAGGTCTATCAGTGTCACTAGGATCAAAAACTATAACATCATCAGCTCTTTCTCTAGGTATAAAAGGAAGTAAATCTCTAGCTAAGTCTCCATGAGGATCTATTATACAAACTCATTCTCAATTAAGGAAATCTTGTCTAGCCATAACTTGCATTATACTAGATTTACCTGTACCTGTTTGTCATATAACGTAAAAATGTCTAAATCTATCTTCTTTTTTAATTCTAATCTCTTTTTTAACTCATCTATAAATATTATGTCATAATAATAATCATTCTTTTGGTATATTACTAGGAGCTTTTACTATTTTAAAATTTTGCCATTTTATTTCCGGAGTAGTGTTATATCTAGCATGAGGGAAGTGAAATATTGAAGAAATCTCTTCAGTATTTAAAATCATTTGTTTTAGATAAAAAGGTTTTTTAAAGTATCTAAAAATATAATTTTTTATTAAAGAATTTTTATTGAAGTATTTTGTTGTTCTAAATTTATTAAAATCTGGATAACTAAATTGAGTAAAACTTGAAACTATATTTTTTAGTTCTGACTCAACCATAGCTTGATTATTTCATGTTGCTATAACTCTTATTATAGTTTCAAATCATGTTTTATCTCATTTTTCATCTACTGTTTTGGCTCTTTCTTGTGTAAGTGCTGAACTAGAGTTTTCTTCTTTTTGATTTTCTTCTCAGCTAGAAGTAAGTCATTCAATTATACTTATGATAATTTTTATTGGATTTAGTGTGAAAAAACTTTTCTTTCCATTAATTATTTGAGTACTGGCTTTTGAACATTTGCTTTGCCATCAGTCATTTATAGGTTTCAACAATACTTGTATAACAGCTGACTCATCTTCTTCTAATTTTGAAAAAGCTCCCAATAAGTTATTAACAGGATCAGATTCTAATTTTTGATAAGTTTTTATAGGGAAGAAAAACTCTTTTGAAGTATTAATATATGTTGCTTCAATAAATTTTCTTTTTTTAAAGATATTTATTTCTTTAGTTTCTTCTAGTATTGCATCAGTATAAAATCAATTTACTTGTTTTTCTATTAAAAACTTATACTTTTTGGGTACTACTATATAAAAATATATTTCATTTTCATGAGCAATATATTCAAAACTTATTAAATCTTCTCATAGGATTTTTGTTTTTAGCGTATTTGAACTAAGAGATTTTAGAGAAGAAAAAAGTTGTTCCATAAGACTTATAGCTTCTTTGAAGTCTTTTACTGTTTCTTTTTTTTCATCTAAATCACTATTTTTTTTAGGTAAAGTTACTTTCAAAAATGTTAATTCCAAAGTTCTTTTGTAATCATATTTTCTTTTTATAATTTTTATTATAATTTTATATATAACAAAAACTATAAAAGAAATAGCTAAAATAAACAATAATTTCATTTTTTGTTTTTTAATTTTAATCTTTTTTTTATTATAACATAATTTCATCTAAAATAAAAGAAAAACAATTGATAAATTGCAAAAAAAATGTATAAAATATAATAAAATATTTTTTAAAAATTATATTAATGTCAAAAATAATTTTACTTGACTCTATTCGTAGTATGCAAAATGTATGAGCTATACTTAGAAATTGTGATTGAGCTTGATTTGAAAAAATGATAATGACTTGAACTACTCCTACACCACCAAGAAATGATATTAGTAAAACGGCTCTTTGAGCTGAAAATGTTATTGATTGGGAATTCTATACTAATGCAATGGATGCTTTAAAATTATTAAAAGATAATTGATATAAAATCTGGAGTGTTGAATTAGATGAAAAAGCAATTGATTATAGGGAATTACATTCTATAAAAGAAGATAAAGTTGTTTTGGTTATGTGAAATGAAGTTTCTGGAGTAAGTAAGGAAATTTTGCAAATTTCTGATAAGATTGTTATAATTCCTATGAGATGAATTAAAGAATCATTAAATGTTTCAGTTGCGGCATGAATAGTTATGTATGCTGTTAATTAATTTACATACAAATAAAAAAACAATGAAAAAATATATATTAAAATTTTTTGTTTTCAGCCTTTTATCAATAATTTTTCAATTTTGATTTTTAAATGTAAATGCTGCTTCAATACCAATAGAAGAGGTTTTTTCTGATATTGATACTGACTATCAATACTATAATCAATTACAATATATGTTTGATAATTGAGTTATTAGTCCTGATAAAGATTGAAAATTTAATCCTAAACAATTACTTAATCGTGATGAGTTTGTTTGAATTGTAATGAAAGTTAGTTGTGAAGAGTGTATATCACCAGAGGTCAGCTATGATTTGATACAAAAATATCAATCTCAAGATGAATTATTCTATGATGTAAATAAAAATAACAAATATTTTTATTGTATAGCTTCTGCTAAGGATTCATGATTTGTTAAATGATATGATGCTTGAACAGCTTGTGAGAATTGAAATGTATTAGATTGAGAAGCTCCTTTTTGTCCAGAAAATACTATTATTTTGGAGGAAGCTTTAGCTGTAGTTATGAGAGCTTCCTGAATTCTTAGTAATTATGAAGCAGAATTAGTTAGATGAAAAATATATTCATGAGAAATAACTCAAAATTTATCTAGTGATGTTTTTCCAAAAAATCCTGATTGAAGTGTTTATTCTTTTTATCCAGATTTTCAAAAAGCATTAACATATGAAGTTGTTGATTATGATTTATATGGTAACGCTCAAAGTTCAAAACTTATAAATCCTGCTGAGTATTTGAGACCTAAACAAGCAATTACTAAAGAAAAATTTTTACAAATTGCTTATGTTGCTTTGAAAGGTAACTCTTGTATAGATAGGGTAGACTCTAATTTATGATTACAAATGAATATATATGATATGCAATGTAATCCTAATTCTACTAATTGTGATTTATCAGATTTAAACTGAGAAGATAAGGTTTATGATTTTGATGCTGATGTTGCAATTACATGAAATGATAGTATTTCAACTGATGAACAATATATATGGAGGTTTTATAATTACAATACCTGAGAGGAAATAAAAAGATATTGAAAGTATATTGATAATTATGATTTTTTAAACGATTGAAAATATAGAGTTTACTTGAGAGTAATAAGTGACAATTGAAATACTTGAGAAGTTTATAATGATATAAATATTTGAGATTGAAATAATACTGTTGATACACAAGTTTCAATATATGCAGATCCAATTTATTGAGTAGATACATTGTTGGTTAATTTTGAGGCTATAGCAACTAATGATAATATAGTTTCTTATACTTGGGATTTTTGAAATTGACAATCATGATTTTGAAAGAATCCTAGTAATGTTTATACTTCACCATGAGTATATGAAGTATTATTAACAACTGTAGATAATTGATGAAATATTAATACAGCAACTGTTTTGATATATGTATGAACTGAAGATGATCAACAATATAATTGTAGTTTACAAGATATAAATCAATGATTATATTGATGTGAAGAGGGGGATTTATGAGTGTATAGTATAGATAAAGAAAATGAACTTTCTGATGATAGTAATGATGATAATCAAAACAATTGAATTGATGATGTTACAGATACTCCGTTAGTTGATAGTGATTGAGATTGAATTTATGATAAAGACGATTTATGTCCTCTTATACCATGAGAAAATGCAAATGAATGATGCCCTATATTTGATCAAGTTTGTGAAATAAATTCTGATTGTTGAGATTGATATACTTGTAATTCATGATATTGTAAACCAGTTGAATATTCTGTTACTTGTGAATATGCTGGTTGAGATTTAATATATTGAAATGTTTCTTGTAATAGTTGTCCTTGTAATAATTTGATAGATTTTAATACAGTTATAAGAGAGTGTGATATTGTTTTTCCCGCTATTACATCTCCTGATCAAAGAACTATTTATTCAAAATGAAATAATTATGAAATAAAAAAATAAAAAAAGAGCTTAAGCTCTTTTTTTATTTTCTAAAACTTTCGAGTATTTCATGTGCTATATCCTTTCATCATAATCAAAATGCTAATCATCATGCTATAGCAAGCATTGAAACAAATCATATTAATATAGTATTAGTTATTTCTGTTGCTATTCATATTTTTGATAAAACAACCATTAATGTAAAAAATAATATAATTATTTTTGCTCAACTAGCTATTATTTTTGCTGTTTTTTGTTTTGTTAAATCTAGAGCATGAAATACCACTCCATATACAAAATTAGCAAATCTAACTCAGAAAAATCATATTATTATAGCTATAAATAGGCTAGGCAAGTAAGCTATTAATTCTCATAAAAAGTTTTCAACTTCTTTTATTCAAATAAAAACTATAGCTAATCTAAAAAATACTAAAAATATATAATATGAGAATGCTTTTGCTGTAATTTTGTCTATTTTTATCTTGTCAGATATTTTTTTTGTTTTTTCCTTAGTGTTGTTTTCTTTAGTATTTGTTTCTTGAGTTACATTATTGCTTAAGCTTGTAAAAAACTTATCTATTAGTTTTATTATTTTGAATTTTTCAAAAATATAAATAACTACTTTATATATAATAAATGAAACTAATATTCATAATCATAATATTACTAGAGCTCATATAAACTTTGGAAGATAAATTTCTAATCAACTTATTATTTGTTGATATATTCACTCCATAACTCTATTTTTTATTTCCTCGAAGCTAGATTCAAACATATATTTTGTTGTTATGATTTATTATTATTGTTATGTATTTATTTTAACATAAAAAGAAAAAAAATGAAATAAAAATATTTTAAAAAAAGTTTTGACATATTTGCTAAAATTTATAAAATGCTTCGTGCATTAGCAATAATGACAACTGCGGGGGTAACATAAAAGAGTGAGTGTACTAAGGCTTCAACCCTTGGGTGTGCGAGTTCAAACCTCGTCCCCCGCTCCATTTTTTAAAAAAACTAAAGTAGAAAGTAAAAAGTAGAAAGTATATATATGTTTTTTACTTTGTATTTTCTACTTTTTTGATTATAATACACTTAATTTAATAAATTAATTTTTAGTTATGGCAAATAGTCACGGACTTACTTCGAGAATAGTAAAAAAACAAGCAGCTGCAAGAAAATTAGCAAAAAACAAGAAAAAATCTGCTCAAGTATATATTTGAAACGAAAACCCTCAAGTAAGAAAAAACATGTCTTACAAAGCAAGAAAACAATATTTTGAAAATAAACAAAATTTCCCTAAGAAAAAACTTAAAACAAAAAATATTGAATCATTAATTGAACAATGAATTATTGATGAAAGAGGTTTTTTCATAAGAGGTAAAAAGAAAAACTTTATAACAAAAACTATGGTTGATCAAAAAGGTTTAGATTTTTATGGTATGCCTAGATAATAGCTCGTGATTTTCACGGGTTTTTTGTTTTTATAAAAATAACTTAACAATATGCAAAGATTTTATTTTGAAGCTTTAGAGTCTAGTGATGATAGTGTAACTATTAAAAATCCTGACTTATTAAATCAATTGATAAAGGTTTTAAGGGTTAGAACATGAGATGAAATTATATTTTTTAATTGAGTGGATGATATAGATTATATTTATAAAATTATCTCAATTGATAAAAGAGAAGTATATCTTGAAAAACAATGATATTTAGAAAATAATTCAGAAATTGATTTTGATATAAATATAATAAATTCTATTCCTAATAAATTGGAAAAGATTGAACTTATATTACAAAAATGAGTTGAGGTAGGAGTTAGTAATTTTTTATTTTTCAGAAGTAATAGAAGTCAAAAATTAGTTCTTTCTCCAAATAAAATTGAGAGGTTAAATAGAATTATTATAGAAGCAGTAGAGCAGTCTTGAAGATCTAGAATTCCAGAATTCACTATAGTAGATGACTTAGATATATGAGCTTTTTCTTGAGCTAATAATATTATTTTTCATACTCAAAATTCTGAATCTATTAGCTTGAAGGATTTAGATTTAAATAAATCTCAGGATATAAATATTTTTGTTTGACCAGAATGATGATTTGATCAAGAAGAAATAGATATATTTACTTCATATTGATTCAAAAAAGTTTATTTATGAAATAGAATACTAAGAACAGAAACTACTTGATTTTCTTCAGCTTTTTATATTATACAAAATTCATTATAAAATATGTATTATACTTATATATTGAAATGCTCTGATGATAGTTTCTATACTTGAATTACTACCGATATAGATAGGAGATTAAATGAACATAATTGAATACTGCTTTGATGAGCAAAATATACAAGAAATAGAAGACCAGTAGAACTTGTTTACTTTGAAGAGTTTGAAAATAGAAGTCTTGCTACTAAAAGAGAAATAGAAATAAAAAAAATGACTAAAAAAAATAAAATAATTTTAATAAATAATATAAAAGATGACTAAAGTAATAGGAGTTGATATGGATGAAGTTTTAGCAGAGTTAGTTGATTATGCTTTGGAGCACCATGATTATAAAATTTCATGAAAAATAATAAAAAGAGAAAATATTATAGATTATTATATTCATAAATTAGTTGATTATGATTTGAGTTTAGAGCAAGCCTTAGATTGGTTTAGAGATGCATTATTTTCAGATAATGATAATTTATCTATGAAGCCAGTTTTGTGAGCTATGGATAAAATAAAAGAGCATATTGATTTGTGATACAGTTTTAAAATTGTGACTGCCAGAAATTGAGATTTATTTTGAGATTATACAAGAAAATGGATAAATAAACATTATCCTAATATATTTGAAGAAATAATTTTTGCTAATCATTTTTCTAAAGAAGAAAAAACAAAATCACAAATTTGTATAGAAAATAATATAGCTCATATGGTAGAGGATAATATTGATTATGCTTTAGATTTAGCTAATAATTGAATAAAAACTTTTTTGATAGAAAAACCATGGAATTCTTCTAGAAAAGAAGTTCATCCTAATATTATTAGAGTGAAGTCATGGGATGAAATATATTTTAACTAAAAAATATGGACTTGAGAAACTATATAAATTCTTATAAAGATTTTCCTAAAAAATGAATTGATTTCAAAGATATATCTCCAATTTTATGAAATAATAATGCTTTAAATTTTGTTATTAATAGTTTTGAAGTTATGTCATGAAATCCAACAAAAATAGTTTGATTGGATGCTAGATGATTTATATTTTGAAGTTTGTTAGCAAATAAGATGTGATTACCATTTGTTATGATAAGAAAAAAGTGAAAACTTCCTTGAGAGTGTGAATGTATATCTTATGATTTGGAATATTGAACTAATGAATTTGAAATACAAAAAGATTCAATAAAAAAAGGTGATAAGATAGTTTTAGTTGATGATTTACTTGCTACTTGATGATCAGTAAAGGCTTGAGTTGAATTGATTGAAAGATTATGATGAGAAGTTACTTGTATTAATACTGTTATAGAATTAGAGGCTCTTGGTGCTAGAAGTATGATTTCTGATTATAAAATTAACTCATTATTAAAATATTAATTATATTGTTTACAAATAAAAAAAAACTTATAAGATTTATATTATTATCTTATAAGTTTTTTTATGCAAGAACTATATAATAAAATAAAAAAATACTCTTTAGAAGATGTTTTAAAAATAGAAGAAAGCGATAGGCAATTTATTGCTTTAAAAGAATTATCGTGTTCAATTAATAATATAGATTTGTATTTATTTTTAATTATTGCAAATTCTATTATTTGTTATCAATTATCTGGTAAATGAGAAGATTATTGGGAAGAATTTTCTCATTACTTTTCAAAAAAAGAAATAAGTTTTAATAGCTTAATTGATGAATTAGCTAATTTTGTTAGTAATTCAAAGAATAATAAAAGATTTGTTGATACTAAAATAAAAAGAATAAATAAATTAAAAGATTTTTGTCTTGATTTTGAATGAAAGTCAAAATTTTATTATGAAAATATGACTTTATTAAGAGATGACTTATCAAAAATAATGAATCAAAAAAAAGATGCAAAAACAATTACTTTTTCAGTAAAGATGTTTTGATATTGAGCTAGAAATGTTTTTCCTTTTGTAAGTTATCCAAGAGATATATCTATACCTATTGATTCTAGGTTGATAAACCTATTTGAAAAATATAAGTGAGACTATTCTGATATAAATCTTTTTTATAAAGATTTATCTGAGAAAATATGAATTCCTTCATTGCATTTTGATGCTCTTGTTTGGGTTAATTATGACAAATTAATTAATGACTAAATTATATGAAATCTAAATTATTAAAAATAATATATTATTTTTACAAAATACTAGCTAAGTTATATATAAAAAAACATAAGCCTTTTGTAATTTGAATAACTTGAAGTGTATGAAAAACATGATGTAGAACTATTGTTTATAATGTATTAAAAAACTATCTAAAAGATAAAGTTATATATAGTTCTCCAAAAAATTATAACAGTGAATTATGATTAGTTTTTTCAATATTTAATCTAGAAAATTATTCTCCTTGAGTTTTATCTTTGATAAAAATATATTTTAAATTTTTGTTAGAGCTATTTATTTGAAAAAAGAAATATGATGTTATAGTTTTAGAGTATTGAATTGATCATCCATGAGATATGGATTTTTTACTTAGTATAGTAAAACCCGATTTTAGTATATTTACAAAAATGGACTATATACATGTAGAGAATTTTGATTCAATAGAAGATGTATTAGAAGAAAAAATGAAGCTTATACATGAGACTAAAGAGTATTCATTTATAAATTATTCTGATGAATACCAAAAAGGTTACTCATCAAATATTTTAGGTGATTATTTTTATTATAACAAAGATTTAAATTATAATTTTGAGTATAAAAAATCTAACAATAAAATATATTCATTTATAACTATATGAACTAAAACAATTCAAACTAATTTACTTGGTTGAGAAAACTTTATATATTTATTATTAGCTTTAGATTTATTAAAAAAGTGATTTTTGCTTGATTATGAAGATAATGATTATATATCTTTTGATATACAAAAATGAAGGTTTGATATATATGATTGAATTAATGAATCAATAATAATAGATTCTTCTTATAATGCTTGACCACAAAGTGTTTTAAAAATGATTGATAATACTTTGGATATAAAGAAAAATCTTTTTCAAGATTATAAGGTATTATTTGTTTTATGAGATATGAGGGAGCTTTGAGTTAATTCAGCCTCTCAACATAAAAAAATATTTCAATATGCTAATAAATTTTGAGAAATAGTTAGTGTTTGAAAAGAAACAAAAGAGTATTTTTGAGAGCATTTATGAAATTTTAAGTATTCAATTGATGCATGAAACTATATAAAAGAATTTTTGGCTTCGAGTAATGATAAATATATTATTTTATTTAAATGAAGTCAAAATACTATTTTTTTAGAAGAGGCTATAAAGGTTTTACTAAAAAATCCTTTAGAAATAAATAATTTAGTTAGACAAGATTCATTTTGGAAGGAGAAAAAGAAAAACTATTAGTTTTTCTTTTTTGTTTTATAAAAAATTAAATATATTAAATATATTAATTTAATTAATTAGATTTTATGGATAAAAAATTGTTTGAAAATGATATTAAATCTATTATTTCATATAATAATGAGGTATTATCTTCTTTAAAAAACATGTATTCTTGAGTAGATAATGATAATGAATATAGGGAAATATTGGATGAGTTTTTAGATTATGTATGATTGGAAATAAATAAAGAAACTAGACTTTGAGCTTATTTTAGAATTGTTGATTTACATGAAAACTCTATTGAGCTTTATATGGATGGTAATAATTTTGAAAAATCAAAAAAAGACGATGTTTTAAATAGGTCATATGAATATGTTAGTGATTTCTATATTGATATACATAATAGCTTATTATCTTTTGTAAAGGATAATAACTTATTAACAGAATTTTATAGAACTATAATTGAGTGAACTATAAATGTTTGAGTAGCTTTTAATAATTTTTTTCCAGTATGGAGAAATCATATAATTTTTTGAGTAAATAGAGAATTAGAAGATTTATTTAATAATGATTGAGAAAAAATAATAGATTATTTAAATGAAAATAATTTATTTGATAAATGACATTGATGAGATTTGGCGGATAGATCTTATAGTGTTTTAGTAAAAAATTCAGATTGAAATTATTCTTCTAAAAGTTATTTTGATGCATTTAAATTTGAAGTTAATTCAATTGTGAAGTCATTAGATAAATTTATAAAAAATATATCTAAACTAGAAGATGAGTTATATAATTCTAAATATAAATATATTAATTATTTAAACTCTATAAAAAATGCTTTATTAGAAAGAGATGTTGATAATCTTGTTTATAAATGGTCATTGGTTGATGAAGCTTGGATGTCTATAAAAACTCCTCTTCAAATATCACATCCATTAGAATTCTATGAAGATAAATATAGAAAAGCTGTTGCTCCAGAATGGGACTTAAGAATTCTTAATAATGTTTTTGATAGTGTTGTAGAATCAGATATTGAAAATATGTACGAAAATATATTTTCAGAAATATGAATAGATAATTTTAAAAAATCTTATGAGTTTTCAAAAGCTAATTTTAAAAGAGTACAACTATACCTTACTACTCCTATATTATATTTTTCTGCTGAGTTAACTTGATTGTTTTCTGCACAAGTTGTTCCAAATGATGAAATTATATCAGATAAATTTTGAAAAAAAATATTTGCCTTTCCTGAAATGGTTTTATCGAGTAAAAGGTCAAAGCCATTTATGAAACTACAAAATATAATTTTTGATGAGAATTTACTAGATAACTATAGAAAGTATTTATTTTGAGATGATGATTTATTTTATAAAGTTTATGATATTGAAACTATAGGTCACGAGTTTGGTCATACTCTATGGTTGGATATAGATAGTGAATCTATAATGAATTCAAAAACATGAGTTTTTAAAAATATAGAAGAGTTTAAAGCTACTACAGGTTGATTAGTTGCTTATTTTATGGGTAAAAATGATGATGATTTGTTAAGTGAGTCAGTAATAAGGGATCATGTTATAAGAACTATATGATTACTTTCATATAAAAAAGTAAATGAAATTGAGCCTTATTATTGTGAAGCTTTAATTCATTTATCTATATTAAATGAATCATGAATAATATCGTTAGAGAACAATAAGATATCATTAAATTTTTCAAATTATGACAACCTAAAAAGAATATATATAACTCATTATAAAAAACTTATTAATGTTTATCTAAACAAAGTTGATGCTAATGAATTTTTAAAAGATTACGCTGTTAGAGAAAAATGATATTTTATGCCTTTGGATAAAAAGTTATATGAATTTGTTGATTATTATTATGATAATTATAATAAATATTGAAACGAAGTAGATAGAGAAACTAAAAAAGAAAAATATATTAAATAATTAAAAAAATAATGAAAATACTTTTTTTACTACCTCCTAGTGAATGAAAAAACTCAGATAATCTTTATGAAAAAGAAAGTCTAAGTTTTGATTTTAATAAACCATATGATATTTGAATATCTGCTACACAAAAAGATTTAAAATGTAGTTGAACTAGGTATGAAGAATGAATAGAATTAAATAAAAATATACTTTCTTGATGAACTATAGAATCAATAAAAAGATATACTGGTGTTATGTATAATGCTATAGATTATTTTTGAATGTCTGAAGATTGAAAAAAATATTTTGATAATAATTTTCTTATATTATCTTGAATGTATTGACTTGTTAAACCTCAGGATAAAATAGGTAATTATAAGCTTCCAATAGAAACAAAATGACTATATGATTATTGGTCTTTAGATATTGCTAAAAAAATATCCTTACTTGAGTATGATGTTGTAGTTAATCTTTTGCCAATAAGTTATGCTAAGCTTTTATGATTATGAACAAAATCTTCTAAGTATAAAGAGAATTTGGATATTATTATTCAGAGCTGAAAAAAGGTTGTAAATATAAATTTTTTAAAAGATGATTGAAATAAGGTAAGTCATTGAGTGAAAAAAATAAAATGAGAATGGATAAAAAATATATGTGAAAACTCTATAGATGATATAAAAAACTTTTCTTGAGAAATAATAAAATTATGAGAAAACTTTTATGATATAAATATAAAAGTAAAAAAATAAGCAGTTATTGCTTATTTTTTGTTATATAAATTTTAATATGTTATTATTAGATTAAATAAATTAATAATTATCTTATTATGAATAATAATTGGGAAACAAATTATATACCAAGAAAAGATGAATTAGAAAATGTTGCATCAGATATGTATCCAACTGGTCATAGAAAAGCTATGCAAAATTGAACTAATTGTGTTTGAGAAATGATTAATTATATAAAAAATTGAAGAAATATTAGATTATTTGCAAAGAAAAGTTTTTTGAAATGAGATATAGAAGTTTATGAAAACGAATATAAAATGATTAAATCAAAATTAAAAAATATAGTTCCAAGTCAGGGGTTTGTTTCTTCTGGTAATGAAATATTTGTTTTTTGTGCTCCTATATCAATAAAAATAGATGCTTTAATACCTGAAAATAGAGAATATTTATTAGAAACTATTTATATGAATCCAAAGCTTTATAAGCAATTAAAGTTTTTTCTGAGAAAATACGAAGAAATGATGAGTGAAGAAAAAGTTTTAGATTTATATTGAACTGAAAATTTAGTTATATCAGATGATAATAAGCTTTACTATATAGATAGTTTTTTAGTTTTTAATGATTCAAAAGTTGTTAGAGAATGATCTTTAAATAACTTAGAATATTTGAAATCAGTTATAGAAGAAGTTGAAGAATTAAAAAAAGAAGATGAATAATCTTCTTTTTTTATTATGATTTAACGAGAACTATTCTCAAAAAGATTTGATTTATATAATTTTTTAATTAAAATTAAACTAAATTAATATTTAGAAGTTAAGTAATATTTGATGAAAACACATTATTATAAAGAAGATATAAAAAATATATGTAAAGATAAGCATTTAACTGTTGAGCAAATTTTTGAAGAAATATCAAAAATTTATTCTGATGCTTGAAAATCATCTATTTATAGAAACGTTGAAGAAATGGTAAAAGATTGAGATTTGAGAAAGTTAGTTTGAGTTTGAAAAAAAGCCTATTTCGAGGCTAATTGTTGAAATCATATACATTTGGTTGATGTGAATACATGAGAAATAATAGATTTACCAGAAGATATTATTATAAAAAATTTACCTGAAAATTTCAAACTAAAAAATATGGATGTTAAATTGTTTGGTGAGTTTAGTTCATAGAAAAGATTTTTATTTTGTGAGGAGGAAAATAAAAATCTTTTGATTTTAATTTATATAAATAAAAATAATTATGAATCTTAATTTAGAAAATAAATATTTGATTTTAGAAAATAATTCAGAAAAAGAACTTAGTTTAGGAGATATACTATCATGAGATAATACAATTTTATTTTTTTATCCAAAAGATAATACTCCATGATGTACTATTGAAAATAAAGATTTTTCTTGTTTAAAAAATGACTTTGAATCTAAATGATACAAGCTTATCTGAGTTTCTAAAGATAGTATAGATAGTCATAAAAGATTTGTAGAAAAACAATGATTAGAAATTAGTTTAATATCTGATCCAGATTTGATTTTACACAAAGAACTTTGAGCATATTGAGAAAAGAATAATTATTGAAAGATAGTACAAGGAGTTATTAGATCAACTTTTATAGTATCTTGAAACTGAGAAGTAAAAAAAGAATATAGAAATATTAGAGCAAAATGACATGCAGAAAGAATATTAAAAGAAATTTCAAACTAAAACCATGAGTAAATACTTATGGTTTTTTATTTTGAAAAAAAATATTTGACTTTTATTTATTAGCACATAATATATACAGGTGCTAAATAATAGTTTTTAGTTACTAACTATTTAATTATGAACGTAGAACAATTAAAAGAAAAAACAAAAGATGCTTTAAAAAAGTATTGAATAGATTTAGTTGAAAAAGCTAAATCTTGAAAAATAGATCCTGTTATAGGTAGAGAAGAAGAAATAAGAAGGGCTATACAAATATTATCACGTAGAACTAAAAATAATCCAGTATTAGTATGAGAACCTTGAGTTGGTAAAACTGCTATTGTTGAATGAATAGCTAAAAAAATTAGTGAAAAGGATGTTCCAGATAATTTGTTAGAAAAAACAATAATAAGCCTTGATATGTGAGCTTTACTTGCTTGAGCAATGTTTAAATGAGAGTTTGAGGAAAGATTTAAGGCTGTAATATCAGAAGTAGAGAAATCAGAATGAAAAATAATATTATTTATAGATGAAGTTCATACTATAGTTTGAGCTTGAAATTGAGAATGACAAAATGATGCTTGAAATTTATTAAAACCTAGTCTAGCTAGATGAGAACTTCATCTAATTTGAGCAACTACTATAAATGAATATAGAAAATATATAGAAAAAGATGCAGCTTTAGAAAGAAGATTTGCTCAAGTAATAGTCGATGAGCCATCAAGAATAGATGCTTTATCTATACTTAGAGGTATAAAAGATAAATATGAGAATCATCATTGATTAAAAATTACAGATAAGGCTATTGAATCTGCTGTAGATTTATCTATAAAATATATAAGTGATAGAAAACTCCCGGATAAAGCTATAGATTTGATGGATGAAGCTATGAGTTCTGTTAAACTGAAATCAATATCTAAACCAGTAGA
>ERZ1673962.958-NODE-958-length-16120-cov-13.821849_pt1 | contig 16120 bp, 13 predicted proteins | sample MGYA00580188_ERZ1673962 | MGnify/ENA primary metagenome ERZ1673962 (study PRJEB41334, sample SAMN05608104) | rock metagenome | biome: terrestrial subsurface; feature: shale formation; material: shale | place: USA: Pennsylvania ... | reverse complement strand
TATCTCAGCAATGACCCACAAAATGCTTGCCGCTGAAAAAGTTTGCAACAGAGCCTTTGCTGCGGCCCGCGCAGGACATGGCCGTGCGCGTCTTTGCGCAGCGTCTGCACCCAAACTATAAGTATGGCGCCGCGCGCGACCGATGACGGCGAGCTTACCCTTATGTCGGCGCCCGCGTTGAAATAAGGCCAAGCACGACCGACATAGAAGCTTCAGGGCCATGTGTTTAAAAAGAAAAGCTGCGCAAAAACGATGGTGTGCGTGGATATCGTCGAACTGCTCCGGTCAGTGAATAATCGGTTCTTGCGTCGGTCAAAGCGCAAAAGGACGCCACGATTGTCAGCCCAGTGAACGGAACGGTCGTTTCATCGGCGCGAGTTAAAGCAGCGCGAGGACTGAGCCGTGTGAGACGGAAGGAACTCTAAACTATCTCCGGCAAACTTTTATCAATTCAGTCGTCCTGCCGAGAAAATTCTACTTCCGCATTCCCCTTAAGAACTGCGGGGGAATTGACCGGCAGATCGAGGGTTGGCTCCCCCGAGTGAAGTCGGCTCATTATCAGGCCTTCATAAAGGTTAGCCACAGCCGTCGAGAATTCCGACGTCGAATGTTTCCGGGCCGCGAATTTTGCATTAGCGCCAAACTTTTTTCGCAGCATCCGATCCAGACTCAGCTTGGCCAATGAGTTGGTCCATTGTATAATATCTTCCTGCGTCCGGTACCCGGTTACATCGTTCTCTACGAACGCATCCACGCCGCTTGAGTCGACCGCAATGACGGGCAGACCGGCCGCCATCGCTTCCAAGACGACCATTCCTTGAGTTTCGGATCGCGAAGCGAAAACAAAGATGTCGCAAAGCGCAAGATACTCCGAGATCAACGTCTCTTTGACATTGCCGAGGAAGCAGACGGTGTCCTCGAGACCTGCGGCTCTTGTCGCCGCTACGAGTCTGGGGCGCTCGTCCCCATCTCCGAGGATCAAGAGGCGAAACGGCACGGGGCTTAAACCTTTCATGCGCGCCATCGCGGCAATGATGAAGCCGACGTTCTTCTCCGGAGATAGTCGGGAAACGGTGACGAATACCAGCCTTCCATCCGGATTAAGCTCTCGACGAAGCTTCCCTAGGCGAGCCCCCTCTGGCACTTCAAATGCTTCGAGGTCGATGCCCGTCGGCTGTACGTGAACCGGGCGAACAACCCCGATCAACCGCATGTAGTCGCGTGCCACCGGCGTAGGGACGATCACCGCGTCGCATCTGTTGGCGAAGCGACGAACCAGCCAATGAGCAATGAAGTTGCGAAAGAGCGCACTCAGTAGCGGGATCTGATGCGCGTAGTGTTCAAGACGGGTGTGGTAGGTGTAGATCACGGGTATGTTGAGCCGTCTGGCCATAATCCGCCCTAGTGTACCGAGCCAAAATGGATGATGCACATGGATGATATCCGGATCAAAGGCCTCGACCTTGCGACGCGTCTGGGTCAAGAACGGATTTGCGATCCGGATCCAGCCACGGGTAGAAAAGAGTACCGGAACGCGCAGAATGGTGCTATCCGGTGTATCCATGCCATAGCTCGGACACACTAGCAGAACGCTGTGACCGTGCGCCTCCAAGCCACGCTTTAACCTCTCCACGGAAATTGGAACGCCACCTATAAAGGGCAAGTAGTTGTTGGTCATCATCACGACCCGCAGGGGGCGGCCCAGATGCGACAACGGCGGAGCATTATAGGCTGGGTAGTAGTCCTGCTCCGCGAATAGGACGTTAAATAGATATATGCCCGTGATCGCGAACACTGAAAAGATCAGTAGGAAGTTCAAGAAATGCACGTAGAATAGCGAATAGACGAAGGCCCAGAGGCTTTCGAGCCAGCGCAAGGGAAGCGAGGGGGCTGTATCAATCTTCACGACGTCGACGGCGATACCTTTCCCATCGACCTTCAACTCGAGAAAATGGTAGAAGCTTGTTTCGTTGTTTAGGATCAAACCGCCGCCGCCACCGGTTGTGATGAACCGAATGCCGTCGTGGATCTGGTCCGAAAACACGGATGCTCCGGCAGAGATCACCACATCGACACCCAATAACCTAAACAGCGCTAACAACCGGGCTTGGTCCTCAGGTGCGGACCAGATTCCCTCGTCCGGTTTGAACAAAGGTTCTGCCAGTGGTTGCAGTAAGGGTTGCCCTACGAAGACGATGATTTGTCGATCGCTCTTGCTGTTGAGAAGGTCCGCGAGCCACCGCTCCTGCCATGTCGCCGAGCTACGCCCAGTTCCGTCAAGGAAGACCAGTGTCGTTTTGCCCACTGACAAGGAATAGAAATACGGCCCGAACCTCTGGTAGAATCGATTGCTGCCGAAATCGCTAACCTCGTGATTGCCCGGTGTCAAAAGAAAGGGCTTTTCGAGCCGGGAGAGAGATCCGAGGAGTGATCGGTAGCTCGCCTCTCCGCCGTTGCTCACAGCGTTGCCTGCCGAGACAACGAAATCAATGTTCGAACTGTTCAGCATCTCGACGATTTGGCGTTCGAATACGCCGATCGAGTTGTTGGCCTCACCGATCACTGCGATGCGAACCATCTCGCGATCACGAGTCGTTGTTTCTATCTGCTCGATTTGCCAAGTGTGCCGTGCGGTCAAATCAGGTGCGCTTAACGCTAGATATATTTTATATCCTGACAGCGAAAACAAGATGAAGACATTCAAGTAGAAAGCCAAAGAAAGTAGAGCTTTCTGCTTCACGGCACCAGGCTCCTTGATCGCATAGCCATAAACGTGAAAATCGCGCCGATCGTCACGCCCAAGTAGATGGTGAGTAGCCGCCATGCAAAAACGATGAGCAGAAGATGAGCGGACGAAACCTGCCCGGTCATCAAACTAGCGAAGGTCAGCTCCGAGATCCCCGCCCCGCCAGGCGTTGGAGCAAAGTACATAAGAAAGGTCACCACGGATACTGTTGCCATCACGGAAAGCCAGTCCACGGGATAGCCGAGCAACGAAAGAAGCAGGCCGGGGAAGGCGAAGAGTATTAGCAGGAAGCATGCCGTGAAGAATAGGGACAGAACCGCGTAAAGCGGCTTTCCCGTTACGAAAAGCCAAAAGCTGCGAGAGAACCCAGTCATCTCTTCTCGCATTCGTACAATCCAGCGGTCGCGCCTGTCGGTGTCGAGAATTCCCAACCACGACGCCACCTTCAACGCGGCTCCGATAGCGGTGCCGACGAGGCTCGAACGAAAGAGAACGATCAAGAGGCCTGTCACATACAGAGCCATTGCCCACGACACGGACTGAACGATACGCTCATTGGGGTGCCAGACGTCGCGCATGGGAGGGGCGAGCAACTGAAAGGCCGGTGCCGCTCCAAAAACCATGAGCATCGCGAGAATGGTCCGGATAGATGTCGCCGCGCCTGAAACACCTATGGGAACGCCGCGCTTTTGCAGATACCAGACTTGGGCAAGGCCTCCCCCAGTTGCCATCGGTGTGATGTTTGAGAAATAGAGATTAATGAAAACGAGCGGCCCGATATCCTTGAGAGGAACACGTTCTCCGAGTGCCCGGAGTACGAAATACAATCTCAAGCCATCACACGCATAGTAAGCAACAAGTAGCAGCGCGATCTGTGCAACAGCGCTGGAGGACAAAAGTCGTGGATCTATCCGAATGATAGGCGCTTCAGTGTCGAAAAGTGCGCTTACGGAGAACAAGCCTATTACAGTCAGCACACAAAAGAGCAATGCTGAGAGCAGCCAAGCAATTCCTTTTTTCCCCACCGTGCCAGTCACACAGGGCTCTCTCTCTGGTATCAATGCAGTATTGTCATTCTCGGGGTTGTTGTGCAGGGTCATCGCTTTTCGTGGCTTGCCGTACTAGTGTCTCACAAGACTTGTTGATGTAGGTTACTCCGCTCAGCATCCGCGATCATCTACCTGCGCCTTACCTCAGGCTTTTAGAAAAGCGGAAGCAGCGGTACCATTTATGCGTTAGTCAGCCAAGATTGCCCGCTCATCGTACCCACTCGTTTGGGGGCGTGACGGGCGCGTCCCTGTCGACCTCAAGTTCGTTAATGACCCCTGGCAGTAGTTTTGTGGTCCGCCAGCCTGCTGTGGTGGCGCTCATAGAGGATCGGGACGACGAAGACGGTGAGCGCGGTCGAGATCACTGTCCCAAAGATAAGCGAGATGGCAAGGCCGCCAAAGACCGGGTCGGTCACCATGATTGCCGAGCCGAGGATGATGGCGAGGGTGGTGAGCAGGATCGGGCGTAATCGCACAGCGCCCGCCTGCCGGGCCGCTACGTCGAGTGGCATCCCGTGCCGGAGGTTATCCTGGATGAAATCGATGATCAGCAGGGAGTTGCGGATAACGACACCGGAGAGGGCGATGATGCCGACCATAGAAGTTGCCGAGAAGTCGGCACCGAGAAGCCAATGGCCCGGGAAAATGCCGATGATGCCGAGCGGTACGGACGACATGGCGATAACCGGGATCATGAACGAGCGGTAGTAGGCGACGAGCAGGAAATAGACCGCCAGCAGAGCGCCGCCGAGCGCGAGTCCCATGTCTCGATAGACGTCGAGGGTCATGCGCATCTCACCGCCCCAGAGGAGCTGATAGCCGTCGATCGTGTCGGGAACGTCCTTCTGGAAACCGAGATTGCCGGTCCGCAGCGGGCGACCGTCCGGCGCCGTGATGCCGTCGAGGCGCCGCTGCAGATCGAGAACGGCATAGAAGGGCACGGACCCGGAAAGCTCCGCGCCGACGAAGGTGACCTTTTCGTTGTCGCGGTGCAGGATCGGTCGGTCGGCCACTGCCGGTAGGATCGAAACCAGTTCGGACATCGGCACGGCGTCGCCCTCGGCATTGTCGACGAAGACGCGGTCGAGGCGAGTTGGATCGACCGCGAAGCGCCGCGGGACGAAGGCCCGCACATCCACCGGATTGCGCTCGTCGGGAAGATGGGCGCGACTGAGCGTGGTGCCGCCGTAGACGAGGGAGAGCGCCTCGGCAATCTGCGCCGTGGAGACATGCGAGAGCGCCGCCTTCTCCTTGTCCGGGATGATGCGATGCTCGAGTACATCGACGGGTTCGGTGTCGATCACGTCGACGGTGTCATAGGTCTCCTCGAACGCCTTGCGCACCTCGGTCGAGAGTGCGCGTAACCCCTCCGAATCCGGGCCATAGAGTTCAGCGAGCACCGTGGATCGCAACGGCGGTCCGGGCGGGTCTTCGACGAGCGAGACCTCGGCGCCGGGATAGGAGGCACGGATCGTCTCGACCTTCGGCCGGAACTCGCGCACGAGGTCGATCGAGCTTTGCGACCGGTGATGCTTGTCGGTCAGGTTGACGCGGATTTCAGCCACATTGTTGCCGGTGCGGCCGGCGGTCCCTTTGAAGAGACCGTTGAAATCTTCCACCCCTGCCTGGCCGATCCAGGTCTGGTAGTTGACGACGTCGGGCTCCTGCGCGAGCAGCGCCGTGATCTCGCGCACGAACCTGTCGGTCTCCTCTATCGGAGAGGTCTCAGGCATGGCGATCACGATGTTGAAAGTGTTTTTGTTGTCCTTCGGCAGGAAGCCGACCGGCACGCCGAGGGTCGACACAGCGCCGCCGACACCCGCCGGGCGGACGAACTGCCAGGCACCCTGCATGACGGACGCTGCCATCAGCAGGACAATCCCGGCGCCGAATGCGATCTGGGCGACGTGATACCGCTGGAGCGGGGTGACGAGGCGGAGATAGAGTCGCTCAAGCCGTCCCGGCTCGCCGTGCGAGACCTCATGGTTATGCGCCTCTTCCTCCTGGACGTCGTGGCGGTGCAGCCAGCGGTTCGCCGCCCAGGGCGTGACGATGTATGCAACGACGACGGACGCGGCCATGGCGATCGGCACATTGAATGCGATTGGGTAGAAATAGTCACCGGCCATGCCGGTGACGAGAAACAGGGCCGCAAACACCAGCATGACGGCAAAGGTCGCGAGATTGGTGGCGTTGCCGATCTCGTTGGTGGCGAGAACCGTCACCTCCGCCTTCGTCTTCCGGAAACGGGTCGTCGCATAGTGACGATGGATGTTCTCGATGACCACGATTGCCGCGTCGACAAGGAGCCCGAGCGCGAGAATCAGGGCGAAGAGCGTCACCCGGTTGATGGTGACGCCACCCAGGAAGTCGGCAAGAAGGGTCAGAGAGAGAATGAGCGGCACGGTTACCATGACGATCATGGCCTCACGCCACCCCAAAAAGAAGATCAGCACGAGGCCGACCGTCCCCAATGCGATCAGGAGGTGTTCGAGCAAGAGATTAACCGCGGCGTTGGCTTTCTCGCCGTCGTCGCGTGTCACGATGATCTGGATGTCCTGAGGGACGAAGGCCGCTTGCATGCGCTCGACGCGCTCGATCACCGCTTGCGACACCACGACGGAGTTTGCGCCCTTTTTCTTGGCGACGGCGATGGTGACGGCCGGCATGTCCGCGGAGGCCGTGTCCTGGTCATGCGCGGCGCCCGGTCCGAAGGAAAACCGACTGAAGGTGGCGATCTCAGAGGGCGGTCCATCGGTCACCGTGGCGACATCGCGGACATAAACGGGGCGGCCGTCATGAACGGCTACAATCTGATTGCGGACGTCTTCGGCCGAGGTGAAGGATGCCGCCAGCCTGATGGCCTCTACCTTATTGTCGCGCACCGTCGGTTCCAGAGGTGCCGACAGGTTACTTGCCGTGAAGGCGGAATAGGCCTGGCTCAAGGTCACGCCAAAGGCCTGCAGGCGGTCCGGATCGAGTTCGATGGCGATCTCGCGTTCGTGGCCGCCCTTGATGTTGACCACGGAAACGTCCTCGGTGCTGCGCAACCGTTCGGCCATCCGCTCCGCGACGCGCCGAAGACCGTAGTCGTTGTAATGCGGTGAGGCAAGGGTGAAGGTCACAATGGGCACATCGTCTGCGTCGACGCTCCGGACGAACGGTGTGCCGGCATCGGCGGGCAGCCAGCTGCGGCTAGCCAGAACGCGATCATAGAGTTTGACCAACGAGCCTTCCTTCGGCTCGCCGACTTTGAACTGCACCTGCACGATCGCAAGCGAGTCCTGTGCTGTGCTGTCAATATGATCGACGCCGGGGATTTCCATCAGGATACCCTCAAGTGGCGTGAGCAGAAGCGCTTCGACCTCCACCGCCGAGGCGCCGGGCAGCGTGACGGAAACTGCTGCGGCGGGCACGATAATCTGTGGGTTCTCCTCCCGCGGTGTCTGCAGAACGGCCACGACTCCCATCAACGCGACGGCGATGATGAAGACGATCGTTAGCTTCGAGGTGATGAAAGTTTGCGCGAGACGGCCGGCGAAGTTCAGGGGGACGTCGCTCATTTCACCTCCTCCATCCTGCGCACGGCGGAGCCATCGCGCACCGCATCGGTTGCGGTGGCGAGTATCTGTTCTCCCTCCGACAATCCGGAGACCACTTCGATACTGTCGCCGAACTCCCGTCCGGTGCGCAGCCAGCGAAAACGTGCGATTGCACCGTCGAGGACGAAGACACCGTCGAGGCCGCCGCGATTCACAAGGGCCGTGCGGGGAATGAGGGTGACCTCCTGGGCGCCGAGGGTGATATCCGCGCGCCCGAACATGCCAGGAACCAGGCGCGCGTCTTTCGGCAGGATAACGTTGAGTTCATAGCGACGGGTGATGTCGTCGCCGGACGGGACGATGCCCCGCACACGACCCTCGAAGCCAGCTCCGCCAAGGGAGTCGATTCGCACCGTCACGGGCAGGCTCGAATCGATTGTCGCGAGCCTGCTTTCCGAGACGAAGGCCTTGAACAGGAGCACCTCGTGGGATTCCACCGTCAGAATCGTGGTGCCCGCCGTCGCCATTTCGCCGCTGCGCTTCGCGACCGACACGATAACGCCGTCGACCGGACTGGTGATCGTGGCATAGGTCTTCTGCGCTTCGGCGGCGGCCAGGGCCGAACGCGCCTGGTCGAGCTTGGCCTTTGCGACATCGACCCGGACCTTGGCCTTTCGTAACGTTTCGGTCGCCACGGCGCCCTTCGCGGCCAGGCCATCATATTTGCGGACATCCTGTTCGGCGTCCTGCAGGTCTTCTTCTGCGGCCTGCACGCCCGCCTCAGCCTGGCGGATCGCTTCCTCGATATCGGTCGGGTCGATGCGCACCAGCAGGTCACCGCGCACGACCTTCTGACCTTCGCGCATATCGAGCTGTTCGATGAAGCCCACGACCCGCGAGGAGACCTCGATCCGGCCATCCGAAATCACACTGCCCGGAACAGTATAGGTGGTCGGGACCATGACGCGCTTGACCGTTGCCGCGGGACCCGCGGGCAACGCGCCGGCAGGACCTTCGGCAGATGCGCCTGATGAGGTCATGGCTATAAGGATAAGCCCCAGAAACCAGGCGGTACGGAGGGTGCGGCGCATTCACTTGGTCTCCAGGTCGGAAGCGGCGGCGTGTCGGAGCGCCGCGGAGATGTGGTTGGCGATGGAGGTGGGGTCGGCAAAGCCGGCATGGCCGCCTGGCAGATGGGGAAGAAGCGGTGCGAGAAGGGCGTGACCTAGGATCACGCCGATCATCGATACCGTTGCTAGAAACCGTTCTTCCTCAGGCTGCCGAATGTCGGCGAGGCCGCTGACGAGGCGGAACGGGCGCTCGAGAACCGTATGGGCGAGATCGCCGAGACGCCCCTCATCACCATCGACGAGTTCACGCACGAGAAGGCGGAAGAAGACGCGATCCCCGGTCAGCAGCCGGACGAAGTGATGGACGAACAGGTCGAGCCGATCAGCATCGCGGCTCTCCGCTTCGAGCATTTCCGCGATCGGTTCGGTCTTCTCGGCGAAGACATGGGTCACCGTCTCGTGAACGAGGTCGTCCTTGTTCTTGAAATGGTGGTAGAGGTTCGCGGGTGTCATGCCCATGGCGCTGGCGACGTCGCGCATCGACACCGCGCTATAGCCCAAATCGGCATAGAGGCGCGCGGATGTCTCAAGGATTGCGGTTCGCGTGTCGGCGGGGTGCATCGCGCGCCTCCAGTGGTTTCCTGAACGTTCGTTAAGTTCGAAATAATGCATGCGTTGACACAGATCAATTGAAAAGTTCGTTCGAATGACCTAAATATGTACTTAAGGAAGGAGTCGCGTCAATGAGCACCCATTTGATCCCCCAAAGCGGGCACGAGTCCCGGAGCGAGAAGACCCGCACGCAACTGATCGAAGCGGCCATCGAGGTGATCGGGGCTGTCGGCTACGAGGGTGCCAGCACGCGCATTCTGGCTAGAACTGCGAACACAGCCCTTTCGGCTATCCCCTATCATTTCGGGGGGAAGAGGGAGCTGTACCTCGCTGCGGCACAGGTGATCGCCGAATACGCTGACAGCCGGTTCGCAGAGGCGGTTTCCGTTCTGGAGGTTGGCGGCTCGGTCGAGGTATCCCTCCGTTTCGAGGGGGCGCTGGTCAAGCTTCTGCACATCATGCTGGAAGATGACGAGCCGGCGTCGTGGACGCCGTTCGTTGCGCGATGCTGCTATGACAACGATGAGGCCTTCGCACTGATCTTCGATCAGGCGATCGCCCCCCTGATCGAAGCCCTAGTGTGCGCCGCCAGCGGCTTCTCCAGCCCGTCTCTTGATGACGAAGCGGTGCGGTTGCGGATCAGTTCGATCGTGACCGCCATCATCAGCTTTCGATTTCTGCGCGGCATCACCTTGCGCAGCATGGATTGGGAACAGTTTCAGACCGGCTGCATCGGACAGATCGAGGCGATGGTCCGCGAGCTTTGCCGTGGCGATTTCGTCACTGTCCGGCTTTCCCAGTAACCCGCGGAACAGATGAAAGGTCTGGGCCGCGATTCATCTCACACCCACTCACCAACAGAAATGGAATACTTCGATGAGCAATCACTCTTACTCCCATGAGGCGCTCGCCTGGATCAAGCAGCGTCTCGACGATGCGGACACGATAATATCGGAAGCGGAGAAGACCGCCGAGAAGCTGCAGGCCTCGGCGCGCGAAGAAGCGGATGCGGCACTCGCCCGTCTCAAGGCGTCGCGTGAAGCTCTGCTCAAGCTTGAACGTGATCTGCGCGCCCGAGCGGATGCCCTCAGGGACGATGTCGAAGACATTCAGGAGGCGGCCGAGAAGGAGTGGGTCGAGGCGGAAACCGCCTTTCAGACCTTTCTGAAGGCAGCACAGGATCAAGCGGGCTCTATTAACGACCTGCTTGTCGCGCGGGCAAAGGCGCAGCGCCAGTCTTGGGAGGATGCCCAGAAGGTGATGCGCGAGCAGGTGACGCATACCGTCGACAAGGCTCGTGGCGAGTTCGACGCTGCGATCAAGCGTGTTTCGGACGAGGCCGAAAAGTTCCAGGCGCGCATTGGCGACGCCAAGGACGCCGGTGACGAATCCTGGAAAGCCGTCAAGTCCGGTCTCGCAGATGCGCGGGCTGCCCATGACCGGACCATACAGAAAATCAAGGACGCGTTCTCAAAGCTGGTCTGACCTGGCCACATCGGGAGGCGGTTCTCATTGCCGAACTGGAGCAAAAAAACATGAAATCATATATATCGGCCATCGGCTTGGCCCTCGCTTCCCTAGCCGCGCTCTCGCCAGCGTCCCTTGCGCTGGCGCAGAATTCAAGTGCGCAAACGCAGTCGGCCGAGCGGGATGCCCCCTCGCCCGCGCGGCAGGCGGTGGAGTGGTCACAGAACCGGCTTGCCGAGCTTGACGCCACAATTGCCCTCCTCGAGGAAAAAGCAACCGGCCTCCAGAGCGACGCCTTTGCAAAAGCCGAGGAGGCGCTCAAGGTGCTTCGGGCGCGCCGCGATGCCTATCAGGCCCAGGCCGAAGACGCATTCGCCAATGCCGAGAGTTGGACCGACGCCCAGATTGAACAGGCTCGCCAGTCACTTGACGAAAGCTGGACGGCATTTCTAGCGGACCGGGATGCATATCTCGATGCTGCGAAGGTGGATCTGGAAACCCGGCGGGACATTCTGGAGGCTGAACTGGAGGCGCGCCGGAACGCGTGGCGTCAATCGCTTGAAGAATTGCGCGCAGAAGCGGCAGGGCTGGCCAAAGATCAACGTGCGGCAATCGATGCTCGGATTGCCGAACTCGGTGCAGAGATGGACAAAGCTGGCGATGGCGTGAAAGTCAGGATAGACCGTCTTCAGATCGCCTCAACGGAGGCGAAGGAAACCCTGCAGCAGAGCTATGCCGATGCGCAGGAACTTTTCCTCAAAACCTATGTCTCCATCCGAAAATCCATAAGAGAAGGTTCTGAGTAACTGTTTTGGGTTCTCTTTCAACTTCCCTTCGATGGGATCACAATAAGCCTGCGACGGTTGAGCAAGGGTGACCGAGCCAGATCATCCGGTGGCTGCCCCTCTAGGGGTTAGGTGGCATCTGCGGGAACGCCCTATTTGGCTCTATGTCGAAATGTCATTTCCTGCTCTAGCCAACTTGGCGCTTCAGAGCGCGGGCCATACGGGGCATGGCGATCATGATCAGAGACCCAGTCTTTAACGGGCTGGCGATTTCGCTGATTTTCGGAACGGTCGTATCGACGATGTTCACGGTTTTCGTTGTGCCGTTGCTACATGATATTGATACACAGTTGCGGGCGGCAAAAACCTGAAATTGACGACGTCGGCTACTCTACCTCAGGCGCAGGTGTCACAGCCCCGGACAGGCCGACACTGCCAACCGCAAGACAAGGAGGCTACGGTGAGTCTGATGAATGAAATACAAGCCCTGCGGGCCGAGATCGACGCACGCGCCCGCAGCGCGCAGCAAGAGCGCACGGCATCAAGCCCGGCGACACCCTCCGTCGCCGAGGGCGCGGATACGCAGGCCGGGCTCGAGAGCTTTGTGAAAACGGTCGACGAAACCCTGGCCGAGTTTTCTGAAGATATCGGAAAATATCCGCATCTTGCCGCGCTGGCTGCATTGGGCGTCGGCCTCGCGGTCGGGGTCGTCATCGGTCGTCAGCTTCGCTAACCGCTTCCTGAAAGGAACTTCCATGTCCGCTCTGACCTCTGCAAAACTCTATGGCCGGGTGGCGTTGTTGCGCCGTCAGGTTCTTGTACGCCATCTGATCCACCGCGTGATCGCCGGGGCGCTTGCGGTTGCGGCCTTCATTGTCGCCGCGGGTCTTGCAACCTATGCGCTGTTTCTGACGATCCGTGTGCCGCTGGGCGATCTGGGGGCTTGCTTGGCCGTTGCGGCGCTTTACCTTGGGGTCGGTGTCATCTTGCTGATCATCACCTTGCGCGAGACATCATCCCCCGAGCAGGAGGCCCTGGCCGAATTGGAGTCTGTGACCCTTGAAGCGATGATGTCGGATCCTCAGGGGGCGGTGCAGATGATGAATGCCGCGGGGCACCGCCTTGAAACGCTGGGTGATTCCCTGTCGCTGGGGATGGGGCTGCTGTCGGCGCTGCGCAAGCTCCGATCTGCGCGCAAGGCGTGACGCCATGGGGCCGTGAAATCAGCCCTGCGATCGGTCTTCGCCAAACAATTGCCAGACAGCGACGAACAGCGCAGCAATCAGCGGCCCCAGCACAAAACCGTTCATGCCGATTAATACAATGCCGCCCAGCGTGGAAATGAGAATGACATAGTCAGGCAGCCGGGTTCCCTTGCCGACCAGCGGCGGGCGCAGCAGATTGTCGATCATGCTGATGATCAGGCCCCCGGCGGCCAGCATCATGATGCCCCGAAGGTAATCGCCGGTTATCAACAGATACCCGGCAGCGGGCAGCCAGACCAGCGGCGCGCCGACGGCCGGCAGCAGCGACACAGCCCCCATCAGAACTCCCCACAAAACCGGCGCATCAATCCCGAGCGCCCAAAAGGTGAGGCCGCCGATCGCCCCTTGGATCGCCGCAATAATCGCATTTCCCTTGACCGTCGCCTTTATCACCGACGAGAAGTTTTCAAAAATCCGATCAGTGTGATCTGGGCTGAGCGGGCTGGCCTGCCTGATCCGCGCAGTCAGGCTTGCGCCATCGCGAAACAGAAAGAACAGCAGATAGAGCATCACGCCCAGACTGGTGATGAGCTGCGCGGCACTTTGCCCGATGGTGACCGCTCTTGTGGCGATCACTTGGCTGACCTGCAGCAAAAATGATGTCAGTCGCGTCTGAATATCACTCAGACTACCCAGATTCAGGGCTGACAGCGCCTCACGCATAAAGGGCGGCAATGCCGTTTCGATACTTGTAACGAGGCCGCCGATATTCAGTTCACGGGTATTGATCCGAACGTAAAGATTGGATGCCTCTTGAGCGAGTGCGGTCAGCAAGATCAACCCCGGAATGACAACGATACAGATACAGATCAACACGCTCAGGGCGGCCGCGGCATTTCGTCGGTCGCCGAGCGCGGTATGCAAACGCCGGTGCAAGGGAGCAAACAGGATTGCCAGAATGGAAGCCCAGAGGATCGCGCCGTAAAATGGCAGGATCAGCCAGAAGAATGCGGCGGTTACCAGGATAACAACGGCAAGGAAGCTTAGATGCTGGGCTGATATTCTTGACATTTCGCTCTGCCTACCATCAGTGAACCACTTGGCGTTGGAGTTCTTGGCTGTCATCACGGCGACGGGCTGGTTGCGTCACCACCGAAGTGCAATTCGGTCGGAACGTTGTCCCCCGATGACGCTATGTGGCCGGTCGTCGTTATAGTGTCTACATTAATTTTCCAGTTTTTCGTCATCACTCGCAAGACTCATGAACTCGTGTGCGCCCAGATGGCGTGATCGGGACCGATTCATTGTCGATTCGATCCATCGGATGTCGGGCCTGAACACTTCTTGTGACTGCGTGTTCACAATACACCGGCTAAAATTTGGCGAGCCAAGATCGCGGCACATTATGACGCGGGTGCCTCTCCGAGATTCTCGCGAACCTACAACCCGACGAGATTAGTCCCGTCGAGAACTAAGGCGAATACATACGAGAGTACCCCAAAGTGTGGGGCAATTAGGCTGCCATTCTTACCTTTCCGTCGGGTTTAATGCCCGGATACCATTGCTCAAACTTGCTTCGCAGAGTGCCGTCCAGCGTGCGTGTGCGGGCTTGCAGCATGAGGTGGGCACCGATCTTTGACCACCGCATTTGCTGACGTTTGCAGAAGCGTTTGCCGACGACGGTATTGACGGTGCTTTCGACAAAGCCTGTGGACACACGTTCGCCATAGCGCCGCCGTTCGGCGTAATTCGGGATCATCCAGGCATTGTTATCAATGTAGGTCTGGAAATCTGAGGCTGCTTTTCGCAAGGCTTTGATGCTGGCGTATTCAGTTTCGATCTCGTCGAGGGCCATGACCAGGTCGTCAATGGCAACCTGACCGTCATGCAGGTTGCCATTCCATAGATATCCTTTGATTTGGCGAAGCGCTCTGGCCATCTCCTCGGCGTCCTTCGGATTGGGATGGGCAAGACCTTTGACATATTGCTGCATTACTGTGATGCGCATCGTGATATGGAACCAATCCAGAATGTGCTCCGAAGCAGGGGCCATATCACGGGCGATGTTGATGACCGTATCGCCGCCATCTGTCATGAATGTGACGTGCTGATTTTCCTGCCAGCCCTGGCTCTTCAGAATATCATGCAATCGCCGCTTCGGTTTTTCATCATGGCTTTGCACAAGGCCAAGGTAGCGATTCGGGCGATCTGTAGGAATGGATTTTCCAACAGTAACTTCAAAATGAGATTGGCCCTTTTCACGTGAACGGACATATCCGCCGTCAATGCCAACCGTGATCGAGCCCTCCGGGTTGGGAAGCTGTTCCCGCTGATATGCGCTGGTCTCGATGAAACTGTACCGCTCGGCGGCCAATTCGGCCTCCATGCGATTTGCCGCGCGGGCCAAATGCCGACGAACGGTTTCCGCGTTCAGCCGCTCGCCGATTGGCAGTACGTCTTTGAGCAAATCCACTGTCACGCCGTATGAGACCAGCGAGGCCCACTTCGTTTCCAGCCAGAGCATTTCTGGCGCGACGTGGTCAGGCAGGAGCTCGGTCAGCGGACTGAAGGTTTTGGCGGAACCAGCGTTGCACTGGCAGTGGTAGAAACGTGGGCTCGGGGCAGTGACATCACCGAATACCGTGCGATACCGGATATGACTGCGGGCTTTGCAACGCAGCTTATGTCTGCAGCAGGGACAACAAGCGCGGGTCGCGCAGTAAGCAGCGCACTGCGCAGAAACGATTTCTTGCTGGAGCTTCAGAAGCAGTTCCTTGCTTTCTCCTATGGAGAGACCTATTTCACCAACCGTCTCAGACCCTTTGGCCAGTTTCGCGATGTCCTCCGTGTGGGTTGCGCCGTCCGGTCCGGTAATCTTGACCGTTATCTCGATGTCCATGTGTTTTCCTGCCTGCTTGTTTTTATGATGTCTGCGCGTCTCTCGCGCGCATGATGGTCTGCCTGCTTGTGCCCATGTCGCGGGCAATGGCCGAGACGGTTTCGCCAGCTGCGATCCGCGCGCGGACCTGCGCCTGCTGATCGGCCATCAACGCCGCCGGTCGCCCAAGCGGCTTCCCTTGCGCCTTGGCCCGGGCGAGACCGGATTGAGTGCGTTCAATCAGCAAGTCACGCTCGAATTGGGCGACGGCATTGATCACACCCATGGTCAGCTTCCCTGCGGAGCTCGTCAAATCGACACCGCCAAGCGCCAGACAATGAACACGGATGCCCATCTCTTCGAGCCTGGTCACGGTGGTGCTGACATCAATGGCGTCCCGGCCTAGACGATCCAGCTTGGTCACAATCAGCACATCGCCCCGCTCCATCTTGTCGAGTAAACGGCTGAACCCTTTTCGACGGGTGATGACCACGGAGCCGGATACGATTTCTGTGGCGGCGCGGTGCGGCTCCACTTTGAAACCTGCCGCCTCGATCTCCTGAAGCTGGTTTTCCGGGGTCTGCTCTGTGGTTGAGACCCGGGTATAGGCAAAGGTTCTGGACATAGACGCACGCTGTAAAGAAATGGGTGTCCAGAATCATAGGCGTGTTCAATAGGCCGTCAATATAATTTTAGGACAGGTCTGGAGCGCCTGTCCGTAACCGAACCATTTCGGACGGCCCTTACCACATCTGCTGGCGCATCA
>ERZ1673962.954-NODE-954-length-16168-cov-4.058338_pt1 | contig 16168 bp, 19 predicted proteins | sample MGYA00580188_ERZ1673962 | MGnify/ENA primary metagenome ERZ1673962 (study PRJEB41334, sample SAMN05608104) | rock metagenome | biome: terrestrial subsurface; feature: shale formation; material: shale | place: USA: Pennsylvania ... | reverse complement strand
TCACCAGGCATTGGGAGAGCCATTGGCCGGAATTGTGTACTGGCCGTGGTCATGGGCCAGCTGGGCGCTGTCGTGGTGGTCAACACACACGCAGCTGATGCAAAGGGCTGTCACTATCTTTACGGCTGGCAGCACTATCGCGCTGGTCGTTTACGCTTTCGGGATCATTCTAATGTCTCGCAAGGCTGAAGCGATTGAAGGCCTGCATGGCACCGCACACTGGGCAAGCAAGAAAGAGATTCAGGACGGCGGCCTGCTGCCAAAGGATAAGAAAAAACCGGCTGAAGGCGTCTATGTCGGTGCCTGGAAGGACGACAAAACCGGGAAGCTGAATTACTTGCGGCACGATGGCCCGGAGCATGTGCTTGCTTTTGCCCCTACCCGATCCGGTAAAGGTGTCGGTCTGGTACTGCCAACCCTGCTTTCATGGAAAGGCAGCGTTCTCTGCTACGACATTAAGGGCGAAAACTGGGCGCTGACCGCAGGATGGCGGAAGAACTACGCGGGCAATAAGGTAATGAAGTTCGATCCGGCCGCCACTGATGGTTCAAGCGTGGCGTTCAATCCCCTGGAAGAAATCCGCATTGGCGAGGATCAGGAAGTTGGGGATGCCCAAAACGTGGCCACCATGTTGGTTGACCCGGAAGGCAAGGGGCTTGTAACCCACTGGGATAAGACGGGCCATGCACTGCTGACAGGTGCCATTCTCCATTGCTGCTATGAGAAACAACAGGAGGATGGACGCTGTGCCACCCTGGCGGACGTTGGGGCGCTGTTGGCTAATCCGAGCATGACCATTGAGCAGGTTCTGGAACACATGCTGGAGTACCCCCATAAGGGCGACAAGCCGCATCCGTTGGTGGCTCAGGAGGCAAGGGCCATGCTCAATAAGGACGAGCGGGAGCTTTCCAGCGTTGTATCGACCGCCATTAGTTATCTGACCCTGTACCGTGATCCGATTGTTGCCAAGAACACCAGCCGCAGCGATTTCCGAATCCATGACCTGATGAATGATGAAGATCCGGTATCCCTGTATCTGGTAGTGCGCCCGTCTGATGCCGAGCGACTGCGCCCGCTGATCCGTTTGATGATTACCCAGATTGTGCGCCGCCTCACTGAAAAAATGGACTTTCAGGACGGCCGCAGTGTGGCCCACTACAACCACCGCCTTCTGTTGCTGATTGACGAGTTTGCAAGCCTCAAACGCCTTTCAGTCATCGAGGAAGCCCTTGCTTTCATGGCGGGCTATGGCCTCAAGGCATACCTGATTGTTCAGGATCTTCAGCAGATTATGGGCGCGTATGGCCGAGAAGAAGGGCTTGTAGGTAACTGTCATGTTCGTATTGCCTACGCGCCTAACAAAATCGAAACCGCCGAGCTGTTATCCCGCATGAGCGGGCAAACAACTGTGATCCGAAAGCAGACAACCGTATCAGGCAAGCGATTCGGCCACATGCTGGGCCAAGTGTCTGAGTCTATGCAGGAAGTGCAACGGCCGCTGATTACCGCTGATGAGGCAATGCGCCTTCCGGCAGCCGTCAAAGACGCCAACGATCAGATCAAGGAGCCGGGCCACATGCTGATTTTCGTGGCGGGCCATGCCCCCATTTATGGCCGTCAGATCCTGTACTTCCGTGACCCGACTTTCCAGGCGCGGGCCAAGGTTCCCGCACCCAAGGTAAGCGATCGCACCCGCTTCCCAGAGCTGACACACGAAACGTCAGAGCCTGATTTTAAGCTGGCATGAGGTGACAGGATGAAGATTACAGCCTTTCGTTTGTCGGTTGGTCTGGTAGCGGCATTGACCGTTGGCGGTCTGGTTGCTGGCCACAGTCTTGGGCTGCGTTGGAATAAAACGGAGTCATTGCCGCCAGGTGTTTACCAGGTAACTGAAACTGATCCTGCAACCATCCAGCGCGGCAGTATGGTTATGGCGTGCCCTGAGCAAAGCCCCGTGCAGCTGGACGCCCGCGAGCGCGGTTATTTGCCGTTTGGTTTTGGCTGCCCCGGTGGATTTGCCCCGTTGTTCAAAATCGCTATGGCAGTGCCCGGTGACGTTGTGGAAGCCACCCCGGCCGGTATCACTATCAATGGTAATCCGGTAGCCAATTCCAGCCGCCTGGAAGCTGACAGCGAGGGCAGGGCACTGCCGCCGCTTCCGGCATCCGGCACGGTGCCACCAGGCATGGTGTGGCTGCTGTCCGATTATGCCCCCCGATCTTGGGATTCCCGTTATTTCGGCCCTGTACCGTTGGATACGGTTCAAGGCCTCGCCCGTCCGGTGTGGACGGCTGAATAAAACAATCAAGGAGAGAGCTATGCGCTTGTTTATCGCAGAAAAACCAGAGCTGGGCCGAGCAATTGCTGATGCGCTGGGAGGCGGTCAGAAAGATGGCGGTTGCATCCGGTGCAGCAACGGGGACGTTGTAACGTGGTGCTTTGGTCATTTGTTGACGTTGACTGATCCTGAAGATCACGACCCAGCTGCAAAGCAGTGGAGCATGGAAAGCCTGCCGTTGAAATGGCCGGTACAGCATAAGCCGATAGCTGATAAAGAATCTCAGATCAGGTTGATCCAGAAATTGGCAAGTCAGGCTTCAGTGATTTGTCATAGTGGTGATGTTGATGAAGAAGGCCAGGCTATCGTTGATGAACTGCTTGCCTATATCGGAAACACTAAGCCAGTACAGCGCATTCTGATTAGCGATATGAACAAAAAAATCGTGCAGCGTGCCCTGGCAAATATGCGCGATAACAACGAGTTTTATAGTCTTTATCAAAGCGCCCTTGCACGGTCGGTATCCGATCAGCTCTATGGCTACAATCTGACCCGTGCTTACACCATTGCAGGCCGAGCGGCCGGGGCAACACAGGTTCTGTCTGTTGGCCGCGTGCAGACTCCTATATTGGGGCTTGTCGTGCGCCGCGACCGTGCCCACGAAAGCCACAGCGCACACAGCTATTTTGACCTGGCGGCCCTTATTGCCGGTGACGGTGGACGATTCAAGGCCAAACACCGCCCGGCTGACGGTGCCCCTGTTGACGACAAAGGCCGGGTGATCGAAGAAAGCTATGCCACTGCGCTGCTGGAAGCGGTTAAAGGCCAGCCCGCCACTGTTACCAGTGCTGCCACCGAGGACAAAGAAACGGCTGCACCGCTTCCGTATAACCTGCTGAACCTTCAAGCCGATGCGTCCCGGAAGTTTGGCTTGGCCCCCGACAAGACCCTGAAAGTGACCCAATCACTCAGGGAAAAACACCGCCTTATCACTTATAACCGCAGTGACTGCGAATACCTGTCTGATGAGCAACACGAAGATGCACCGGCTGTTCTGGCAGCCATTGCCCAAACAGCCCCGGTACTGGCAAAAGCTGCTGAATCCGGTGATCCGGCTATCAAGAGCCGAGCATTCAACTCCAAAAACGTAAGCGCACACCATGCGATCATCCCGACCGAAAACACGGCCGACCTGTCCAAACTCAGTGATGATGAAAGCAAGCTGTACCTGCTGATAGCGCGGGCCTACATCGCTCAGTTCTGGCCGAAACACGCTTATCGGGAAACCACCATTGATCTGGACGTTGCAGGTTACGCCTTCCGCAGTACGTCCCGCGTTACAACCCTGGAGGGCTGGAAAAAGCTGTACGCCCGTGACACAGACAATGACGAGGTACACCAGGACGAGGACGACAATACCGAAAGCCTGGAATGGGTAACGGCTGAATCTGCGCTGATCTGCGAAGAAGCAACCAGCGAGAAGAAGCAAACCAAACCACCGGCCCGGTACACAATGGCCACCCTGCTGAAAGACCTTGCTCGCGTGGCCAAGTATGTGACTGATCCGAAGATTCGCCAGTTGCTGCTGGCCAAGGATCAGGAGAAGAAGGGCGAACACGGCGGCATTGGCACCCCGGCCACCCGAAGCGCAATTATCGAACAGCTGATGAAGCGTGGCTTCATCGCTGAACAGAGCAAGAAGGTTATCAGTACCGATCTCGGGCGAGAGTTCCATGATTTGCTGCCTGAGAGCGCCACAGCGCCGGATATGACGGCCCTATGGCATGAACAACAAGAACAGATCCGTGCCGGTGAAATGACCATGCAGGAGTTTGTGGACGGCATAGCGGCCCATGTTGCCCAGGAGATTGAACGGATCAAGACCGAAGGCGTAAAGGTAACGGCCGCCACTGGCCCTGAGTGCCCCGCGTGTGGCAAGGGCACCCTGAACCGCCGCAAAGGCAAGAGCGGTTTTTTCTGGGGCTGTAGTGCATACCCGGACTGTAAAACCACCTTCCCGGACAAGCGCGGCAAGCCGGATCTGAACGCCAAAAAGAAAGAGGCACCGGCCGCATCGACCGAACACCTTTGCCCGAAGTGTGAAAAAGGCCTGATTCGCCGCCCGGCGAAAAAGAAAGGTAATTTCTGGTGGGGCTGTAGTGGTTTCCCGGCGTGCGACTTCCGAGCGTTCGACAACAAGGGCAAGCCGGAGATTAAGGACTGATGAACTGGGCCAGTATCACCGCCGTTCTGGCAGCCGCTGCGCTGGGCGTGCTGACTTGGGGAAGCCCGGCACCCGGTTGGGTGCAGGGCACCGCGATCCTGTTGCCGGTACTTTGGGCTTCAGCCAGTAACCGCTGGTTTGCTGGCCTTGTCGTGATGGCGTACACCACCGCTGCAAGCCGTGGGCTGATACCAGGCATTGCTGAATTTTTCGGCACTAACCTGGCACACGGGCTGGCCCTTTGGCTGGCCGCAGGCCTGTTTACCGGCCTGGCAGGGTTCGCCTGCTGGCACCGTTCACCGGCTGGCCGTGTGCTGTTGCTGCCGGTGCTGCTGCTGGCCCTTATTCTGCCCCCTGCTGGCTTGGTTGGTTGGGCGCACCCTATCACCGCCGCAGGCTGGCTTTTCCCAGGTACAGGCTGGTACGGCCTTCTGGGCGCTGTTTCCCTTGCCATGCTGTTGGCATGGCGGGCACCGCTTAAAACGGCGCTGTTGGCCTTTGTGCCGCTGCTGGTACTCGCCTGGAGCATGAAAGGGCCGGTGCAGACCCCGGACGGCTGGCAGGGGCACAACACCGCTTTTCCGTTTGGCGTTGGTGCGGTCAACGACCGCGACCCACAGAAAGAGATCCGCCGCCACTGGTCAATGCAGGCCCAGGTTGCCGAATCAGCCGGGCCGGTGCATGTGCTGCCTGAAACCGTAGGCGGCCCCTGGAATGCCCATATCAGTGATGAATGGCAGCGCCTGCTGTCCGATCTGCCGGGCCATACCGTTCTGATGGGCGCGTATGAGCCGGTAGGAGGAGGGGACTATAACAATGCGCTGGTAGCCGTAACCGGCGCAGGTTCCCAGGTTGTTTACCGGCAGCGCACCCCCATCCCGGTTGGCATGTGGCGGCCGTGGGATTCAAACAGTGCTGTACCACAGTGGGCCGATCAGCCCGGCACCGTTCAACTGGCCGGGCATCGTGTTGCTGTTCTGGTTTGCTATGAAGCCCTGCTTGTTTGGCCGGTACTGCACTCCATGTTGGACGAGCCGGAGCTGTTCGTATCTATCGCTAGTACATGGTGGGCACCTGAATCCATACACCTTTCCCAGCGTCATGCCATGCAGGCATGGGCGCGACTGTTCCAGATCCCGCTAGTGGAGGCCTATAACCTATGATCGAGTTAATAGCCATGTGCGCCCCGGACGTTGCGCCTCAGACGGTACAGGAGATTATCCGCGTTGAGAGTAGCGGCAACCCCCTGGCGTTGAATATAAACCGGCTGCCGGGGCAGCAAACCGCCCCTAGAGCGCCGAAGGCTGAAACGCCAGAGCAAGCGGCCAGTTTTGCCCTGGAGTACATCGAGGCCGGGCACACCGTTGATATGGGGCTGATGCAGATCAACAGCGCCAATCTGGAATGGTTGGGCATCGAGCGGGACAACCTGGCTACGATCTTCAACCCGTGCGCGAATATCTCAGCCGGTGCCGCGATTCTCACCGAATCCTATAACCGTGCTGCCCGTGAATACGGAGCAGGACAAACCGCCTTGCAGGCCGCGCTATCGGCCTATAACACCGGCAATTTTTCTAATGGCTTCAGTAACGGCTATGTGGCCCGTTTCTATGGCCTGAATCCGGCTGCCGCACCGACTTTGGCGGGGCAGCCTCAGAATGCAGCAAGTGTCATCGAGGCAATGAGATCCCCGACTGGCATTAGCTGGACACCACCGGAGGGTTATTACCCTTCATCAACTCCAAAAAATGAAGAAGGTAACGACATGGAAAATCAGATCGAAGATAACAGCCCGACTAAAGAGCAGTTGGATGCCATTGACGCCACGGCCGTGAAAGCCGGTTTCATGGACTCAGTGCCTGGCATTGCTGTTGAGTTTGAACCGGATGAAGCGGATCAGATGGGGGCATTTGAAGAAGATGCCATGAGCCTGGAGGACGCTATGGACGCCAGTACAGACCCCAGGGAGGCCGAATAATGCAACTTTATGATCGAGCCATAGCCCGTTGGGTGTCTCAGAACGCCCCGGCCGTGATTCGCATGGAGCTGGAAAAACCGGGTGCCGATACAGAATATGTATCACGGTTGAAGTTGGCGATTCAGTCAGCCATCGCGTGCGGTAATAAAGCGTTAGCCGAGGCATTCCCGGAGCTGAATTTTCCCGGCATGGAATCACACCCCAAGATCCAGCTTGTAAAAGCCCTGGAGCATGTGGAATCGCTGTTGAATTATGGCGGTTTCTACGTTGGGCAGAATGGGTTTATCCGGCTGGAGGTATCCCAGGGCACGCCGGAGCGAGAAGAAAAGCAGATGCGGCTGATTAGTGAAGGCTTCAAGGATCTGGCCGAGGCATTGAAAAACAACATAAGCAAGGAGGTTGCATAATGACCGACAAGAAAAAGCCCTACCATGAGCGGGTAGCCGAGGAAGTCATTAAATCACTGGAAGAAGGTACAGCGCCGTGGGTTAAGCCCTGGCAGCCTGGCCAGCAGCCAGACCGGCCGGTAAACGCATTAACCGGCAAGCCATATCGGGGCTTCAATAGTGTTTGGCTTTCTATGATGCAGAAAGACGATGATCCCCGGTGGTGTACTTACAAGCAGGCTCAGGAGCTGGGTGCCCAGGTACGGAAAGGCGAGAAAAGCACCGTTGTTCAATATTGGCAGTTCCGTGAAAAGAAATTGCTCAAAGATGAGCAGGGCAAGCCTGTCCTGAACGACAAAGGCGAAAAGCAATACAAGATGGTGGAGCTGGAACGGCCGAAAGTGTTTCATGCCGCTGTTTTCCATGCTTCCCAGATTGACGGTCTGCAACCACTACCGCCGCGCAAAGAGATCCCGGAATGGGAGCGCCATACCGCCGCTGAAAACATGCTGGAGGCGTCAGGCGCGAGCATCAACCACGATCAGAACGACCGGGCTTTCTACCGGCAGAGTACCGATCAAATCCACCTGCCGCCCAAGGGGCAGTTTCCAACCGCTGATAACTACTATGCCACTGCGCTGCACGAAGTCGGCCATTGGACGGGGCACCCGTCCCGTCTGGATCGTGACCTTTCGCACCCCTTTGGAAGTGAAGGGTACGCCAAAGAGGAATTGAGGGCCGAGCTGTCAAGTTACATGCTGGGTACAGAGCTGGGCATTGGCCACGATCCGGGCCAGCACACGGCTTACATTGGCAGCTGGATCAAGGCGCTGAAAGAAGATCCCAACGAGATTTTCAGGGCTACGCGGGACGCTGAAAAGATTGTCGATTACATGAAGGACTTGGTTCAGCAGCAGGAGCAGGAACAGATTGTAGAGCAGGCCCAGGAACACCTGATAGCCGAACTGGAGGAATCAAGCCGGAATGCCGTTGAAGGGTATAGCGCCATTGAGTCCTGGCGCAACCTGGAAGGTACTGCAAAGGCTTTTGGTGTCGAGGCATACCTTGCCAAGCCGGAGGATGGCGAGGATGGCGATATGGTCATTCACTACGAGAAGAACGGCCAGAAGCTACCAATCACCACAGAGCTTTACGCAATGGACGGCAAGGCAGCAACGTCTGTTGACGGGGAGCGTATCCCTGGCACCGGCCTAACGTCAGCTGCCGAATGGCAATCTGACGCGCTCAAGGCCGCTATCACGCCGCTTTTGAGAGGCTGGAGACTGATAAAGGCCTGTCAGCCCACAGCTGGACGCTGGCTGATGATGAAGCAACCTATGGTGACAAAGCGGGCAAGTTCATTCTGGTCAGCCATGACGATGAAAACGAGCTGCCGACTGGTGTATTTGAAACCGAGGACGCTGCCAACCAGGAAGCCGCTTATATCAACCGCCTGGCTGCCGGTCTGGCAGAGGTGCGGGAAGGTCAGATGACAGGCGAAGGCCTGAATGCTGTAGCCATGACCATGCAGGTGCCCGGTGAGCAAGGCGTTCGCCCGTTGCTGAATGCCGAGATTGAAACCTGGACAGGCACAACCGAAGTGCGCGGCTGTCAAGAACTGACAGACGATCAGGGCGAGAAATACATAGAGGAAGCCCCGGCCGAGGAAGCGCAGTTTTTTGGCGTTTATGTGGGTCAGGAAGATGGCCGCATGATGTGGCATTCCGATCACCCCACCCAAGAGCAAGCCAACGCTGCCGCGCAGCGTCTGGAAGCTATCCATGAGCAGGCCAAGGTCTACCAGAGCCGGGAGGCGCAGGAGCAGAGCCTGAGCCGGTCACAGGCACAGGCTAAGGAGAGCAATTCAATGGAGACACCAAAACAGGAGGCAGGGCAGCAGCTGGCCCAGGAAAAAACTTGGCTGAATGTACCCTACAAGGAGAAGAACGAGGCGAAGCAGCACGGTGCCCGCTGGGATAAAGAGGCAAAAAGCTGGTACGCGCCGGAAGGTACGAACCTGGCACCGCTGAATAAGTGGTTGCCGGAAAATAACGAGATCCGGCAGGAGCCGCCACAAGATCCAAGGACAGAGTTTGCCGATGCTTTGAAGGATGCAGGTTTGCAGCTGGATGGACTGCCGGAAATGGACGGAAAGCTGCACCGCGTACCCGTTGAGGGTGATGAGAAAGGCAAGTTCTCAGGGGCTTATAAGGGCTACCTGGACGGCCACCCGGCTGGCTTCATCCAAAATTTCAAAACCGGCTTCAAGGACAATTGGAAGGCTACCGGGCAGCGTCTGAATCCGGCCGAGATTGCCAAGCTGGAGAAGGAAGCAGAGGCGAAACGGCAGGCCCGCGAGCGCGAGCGAGAAGCCACCTATAACGCCAAATCAGCAGCGATCACACAAGAGCTGGACACGCTGCCGGATGCACCGGCAGATCACCCATATCTCAAAAACAAAGGCCTTGATGAAGCCGGGCACGCCTTTGGTGCCAAGCTGGACGACCGGGGCAATCTGGTAATCCCCATCGAGGACAAGGACGGCAAGGTATGGAGCGCCCAGCGCATTGGCCCTAACGGCTTCAAAGGGTATGAGAAGGACGCGAAAGTTTCCGGCTGCTACCAGGTCATTGGCGGCAAGGACGCACTGGAAGCCCAGGACGAGCATGAACCCCTGATGATAAGCACAGGATTCGGTACTTCAGCCAGTATCCACATGGCCACCGGCAAGCCGGTTGTTGTCGCGTTCCAGGACAACAATTTGCAGGAGGTTGCCCAGGAGTTTAAGCAGATGTTCCCGGAACGAACCATAGCAATTCTGGGGGACGATGACCGGCATTTGCCGGAGCGCACCCCGCCGCTTCCAAATTCCGGCCGTGAGAAGGCTACAGCAGCCGCAAAGGCAGTGGGCGGCAAGGCGATCTTCCCGCAGTTCACCGGGCAGGAAAAAGGACGCGAGTTCACCGACTTTTCAGACCTTCACCGGGCCAGAGGGCTGGCTACAGTGCAACGCCAGGTTGAGCAGGGGCTTGCCCAGGCACGCACTACAGTAAACGCCCGCGATCAGCGAGAGGAGGCGCTAGAGAAAAGCCAGGAACGCCAAAAAGGCAAGGTTCTGGAGGAGCAAAAACGGAGCAAGGGCCGGAGCGAAGGCCGAGGCCTTGCACTCTAATAGCGTCAAGATAAACGAAAGCCCGGCAGTGACCGGGCTTTTTTATGGGCGCTCGACAGAAAGCGGGATCAGCTTATCTATTAGCTGTTTACCCCTTTCGGTGGCCACGATGGCCACCGGAGGCTTGCCACGCTCCCTGTTGTCCTCATCCACCGGCAGCGGTACCTTCTTCATCAAACCAGGCGAACGGTTAATCATTTTCCGAACAACCGTCCTATCAATGCCTGTTTCCCGGTGAATATCCTCATACCGGCGAGGGATGCGGATGCAGTTCAAAACTTTAAGCGCCGCGATTGAGGCTATGCCTTCATCAAATAGTTCAGATAAAACCTTATCCGCATCGCTTATCGTGCCCATTAAAAAATCTTTTCATCAGGCTGCTGTGTGTCATAGGTGAACTTAGGACGTAAAGTTTCAAATTTACGATTGCCTGATTCTGATTTTTTTTCAGGTAAGTGGTCTGATTCAATTAATTTATCAGGCTCCACATCCAGAATAGAATAATCGGGATAATGTCGCACCCTTTTTACTACTCCAGAGATAGATCCACTAAGCGTTTTCCCTTTGTCATACCAACAAACATAGTCACCGCTATTAACTGGGTTTTTAAATGTTTGACTAATAGGAGATGGTGCGCCATCGGGAAGCCCCGAACTCTTTTCATTAGAATCAATAACATAATACGTATAGCTTTTCATAAAACATCCTCATTTTAAAATCGTAACCAGATCCGGGGCCAGGCCTCAGATCCAGACTTGCCAAACCACTTGGAACGATCCGCCCCGCGCAACCTTAGTTTCAGCACCGGGGCACCTGAGCGCCCGGATAGCCAAGCAACACCTGGCATAGCCTTCAGAGGCTTCCCGTTTGGGCTTATACGACCTTCAGGAAACACCATGACGCTATCGCCTTGCCTTAACGCCTGGAGCAGTGAGCGGGCTGCTACGGGCCTCGTAGAGTCCACCGCAACCACCCGGCCAAGTCCAAGTGCAACCAGGCTGCCCAGGATGCGGCTTGTAACCGGATTGACCTGAGCATGGCCCACGTTGACAGCAAACACCAATGGCCGAGGGGATGCCAGGGCAACCAGTACACCATCGAGCATTGAAAGGTGATTACAGGTCAGAATAACCGGCTGATGCTCCAGGGCGCTGGTGACATTTTGGGTATAGCGAACCCTGACACGGAATATGCGCAAAAGAGCCTTACGCCAAATAGGGATTTTTATCATGCTTTGTTACCCCATAGTCCTGAAAACCTAACCGATGCCGTCCGGGTGTATCTGGCAGTGTGCTTTGGGTCACGGTGCCCCAGGTAGTCCTGGATCAGCCGGAGGTCATACCCCTTATTAGCCAAGTAATACCCACACCCATGCCGGAGCATGTGCGGTGTAATATGCCCAAGACCCGCCTTTTCGGCCGCTTGGCCAATGGTGTAAATAACAGAGTGACGCGACAAAGGCCCGCCCCGCTCGCTCACAAATAACCAGGGAAGATTCAGGTTCCGTGTGCGGAGATACCGCCGCAGCAACCGCAGTTCATCCCCTTCAATCGGGTGTTCGGTAGAGAGTCCACCCTTGATCCGCTTTACCCAGATCCGGGCAGACTCAAGCTGCAAATCATGGATAGACACATTCACCGCTTCGGTTTCACGCAGCCCGTGCCGGTAAAGCATCATTATCAGCAGTTGGTTGCGCTCAGGGTTACGGAGCTTCCCGGCTCCCTGGAGCAAACGCTTATGCTCAGACTCGGTAATGAAATCCTTTTGGCGTTCGTGACTGTCTATTGTGATCTGCATTTCTATTCAGTATCCGGCAATTTGTTTACAGTGAAGCTTTCAGTCATTGCCTCAGATGAATGTCCTATAAGTGAAAGTGACTTCACCGCCCAGTTTTTATGATTCCTGTCTAAAACACCCTCGTGGTTTACAATGTATTCCTTGAAGGCGTGATAATCATCCATTGTTATTATTTTGGTATCTGACTGATAGATACCATCTATGCAGGATTCGCTTGATATATGTTCGATATAGTAGTGATAAACATTCATCATATTTTAAACCTCAGTGCTTCCAACCCATGTGTTACCAAGGAACGCTTCAGCGCCTTGTCGAGTCTTTGGGCTTAGAATATTGGCCTGATTTTCTAACGCTTCATGCGTCCACCCGTTAATTGGCGGCCCGATTTCAGTAATCAGACTCCCATCTAACGCCAAAACAACTAACGGCTGCTTTCGCGTATCGCCCAGTAAATCCGTTTCACCTTCCTTTGTGTCGGTCACGAACGTAATCATTTTGGAGTTCCTTCACCATCGACTATGTTTATATGATTCTTGGCGGCACCAAGTTGCTATTATCAATGCGTTCCTGTTCCTCGCACTTCTTACAGATTGGTGCCCTGTCGTCTGTATCTTCACCACATATTTCACAGCTTCCAAGGGTGTCATAAAATATTGTTTGGCTTTCATCTTCAGGCATTTGCTTATTCCTCATCATGTTTTCTGAATCGAATGATTGGGTTTCGTTTGCTCAAGCTCCAGTCATGTTTTTTTGCAGGTGTATAACGTGAGATACGACCATTGGAGCGGATAATGTCAACATTAAAAAGCGGGGGTTGAGTCCCCGTGTTTTCGGCCCAGCCCTTCGTTGCTTCAAGATTATTGCGGCGAGTATATAATAATACTTCGGCAGTCAGTTGAGCTAATAGCAAGGCTGATGCCAGGGCAACATAGTAAGTAGGTGCATCATTCAGCACAAAATTTACAGTTAAACCAATTAGTAAGATTTTTACTAAGTAGCTAATCATTCTCCCACTTCCCTTTTCTGTTGAGCCTGCAACTTCATAACCCAATAATTCAGGATCATATCCCTATCCTTTTCGCTGAAATATCCACTATTGAACCGTAGTGATTGATATACAGAATCATCAAGGAATGGGTATTCTTCAATCATGCTATCAACCATTTCCCGATGGGAAGGGCTTACAGGCCACGCGCCGACCATTTTGAAAATAACGGCAGACATAAGAATAAGTGATCCGCCCGCGAGGAACGGCATGATCCTGTCAATAAACCCTACTTTTGGCGTCCCGTGATCGTATTGTTTGATTTCCATTTTTTTAATCTCCCTTAAACGCTCTATTAATTTCAAACCAGAAAAAACCACTCAGAATTGAGAAAGAAGCAAATGCAGAAACCCATAAATCTATTGTAATAATGGCATTAGGGTTGTTTGTTGCGCAGTAGATCGCCCAAACAGCAAAACCAAGTGTTAAGAATCCCATAAAGACATTAAATATAATGTCGGCGGCTTTATCGCTGATCCATTGTCTTTTGGGTTTTTTGCTTGCTTTGAATGATATTGCTTTGACCGCCATAGACATGAGCAAAAATAAGAAAGAAGCATATAAAAACGCGACCGGCGTTCTGACACCCATGATTTCACCCTGGGCGATGGCGTCAACAATGCCAATGAATTTTGCATCACTCGGCGGCGGTGTCTGATTCAGCAGAAGCAGGGCCATTACAAGAGAAGTAACGGCAGTCAGGAAAAGTCCTGGCTCAAATGTGCTTTTGAACCTGTCGGCATAGTCCCTTGCAAGTATGTGGAGAGCCAAAAAGATGTTCATCACAATATTCCTTTCTACATTCAACATTACGCCGGTTGGCGACCATCAGGCGGCGGTAGCCAGATCCGCCTGGCTGCCCCGTTAAATCTTAACTCATCATATATCATAACCTGCACACTTTCAACATAATGCGCCTTTTGTTGAAAGTCGATGCAGCAAAAAACCCGGCACGGCCGGGCTTGGTTTGGCTGCCTATGCGGCAGTGAAGTAGAAGAACAACCCCGCGTGCGTGGGGAACTCCGGGTGCCGCACTTGATCCGGTCGCTGCCGTCCGGTTCATCCCCGCGTGCGCGGGGAACTCAACCAGGCCGGTGAAGTCGTGGGCGTGGTGAGCGGTTCATCCCCGCGTGCGCGGGGAACTCTTTTACACCCCATTTAACGCCAAATGGATGGAGGCCAGTACAGCAATCAGCAGGAACCCGCCGAAGATCACCGCCACCTTTTGAACCCCCCGTTTACTTGTCGGTCTGGTACTGCGCCGAAGGAAAACAACCAGGGCGAATATCGCCCCGGCTATCAGTGGCAGCGCCACGGGAAGATAAGCCAACATGCTTTACTCCCCCGGTTCCAGCGGTTCATACGGCTCCAGGATCAGATCCTTGTTAACCATTACGTTGAAGCGGTAGCCCGGCCGGATTTCCAGAGTCGGCTGGATATTCAGGTTGCGGCGCACCATTTGCTGCCCTACCTGGCTCCACTGGCGACCCATTTCAGCAGCAAGCGTTTCATTGGCGGTTGTCTCATCGCTGTTGTCATCTTCAGGCTGTGACAGCTGCGCCCCGGCGCTGATGAGAGAAAGCAGCGTAGCGTTGCCGAAGATCCGCCAATAATGGTTGTTTACCTTGTCGGTAAACCCAGCATAACCGGCCTGATCGACACCACCCATATTGCCCAGCTCCATTGTGGAACCATCCGGGAACTGTACGCGGTGCCAGCCAACCATCACCCGGCGCTGTCCCATTGCGATATGACTATCATAGGTGCCAATCATCTTAGAACCTTGCGGGATCAGGATATGCTGCCCCGTCCGTGTATCACGCACGTTCTGGCTAACCTGAGCAATAATTTCACCTGGCAGATCCGAGTTGATGCCGCCGATCATCACGGCCGGGATCACTGTGCCCACCCGCAATTCAAACGGCGTCAGCTGTGCCTGGCGAAACTCAGAGCTGTAACCGTAGGTTCTGGACGTTTGCTGAAACTGATCTTTCCGGGCGCGAAGGTTTGGATCGGCTGAATCGCCATCCACTCCAAGCCCGCCAAGCCCAGCAAGCCCAGAGCCGCCACCACTAAGGCCACCGGCCGCCCCTGTACCGCCACCATTAGAGGCCCGCAGAGTTTGAGCTATACGGCGTTGCCGTTCAGCTTCCATCCCCTCAGCACCCAATGCACCAGGAGCGCGAGAGCCGGAGCCGTTGCCTTCCTGTTGATTGTTGGGCAGCTGCATAGCGGTATCCGCCACAACGGCATCATAGAAAAGATCCTCCCTGAATTGCCGAGCGCGTTGCAGGCGGCGGCGTTCCTCCTCGGTCATTTGTGCCGGAGCCGGTGGAGCCGCTTCAGCAGTGCGCGGCGGCGCAACAGGGGCCACAGGAGCGGCGCGAGGCGGAGCTTCCGGTTCACCCCCCGTCTGTTCAGGCGCAGGCCGAGAAACAGGCCCAGCGGCCGGAATGGTGCCATCCAGAGCATACCCCTGGAGGATTGCGTTAGCCCCGGCCTGAGAAGAACGAGGCGTGATTTCCTCAGCCTTTGCAGCTTCAGCCTGTTTGGACTTATTGGCCCTTTGGCTTGCAGCGAACAGAAGGACAACGATCACAATAAACGCAAGTGCTGCCGCTATGACAATGGGCAGCTTGTTCATGCGGCGCACACCAGATGCCGGATCTTCCAGGCCATCAGGTGACGCATTAGGGTTCAGGTGTTCCTCGCTCATCGACCACCCCCTTTAGGTTCAACCAGGAAAGCATCGGCGTACTGATCCGCTCGCATATCACGCATAACAGGCCGTGCTTCAGTCACCGAATCAAAGGGGCCAATCCGCAGCGCCTGGAGGCGTCCCCGCGTACCCAGCTTGACTATGTGAGCTTCACGCCCCAGGCGATCCAAACGAGCTTTGTGCCGCTCCAGATCATCGAGGTTTGTGCCTGCAATGACCTGTACCGTCCACCCGTTATCAAGATCCGGCTTTTCGTATTCAGCAAGGGATACTTTCTCAGCAGTGGCGGGAATGGCTGGCAGAATAACCGGCCTTGCAACCCCTTCCCCTTTTGGCGTTCCATTGGCGGCAACCGCAGGTGTCGCCCCCGGACGAGCCGCAGGCAGAGAACGGCCGGAACCATCCCGAATGGTTACACCACTGCCGGGAACCAGCGCCCCGGCGCTGTTGATCTGGTAAAGGCGATCAAGGCGATATGTCGGCCTGATACGAACGCCCACGCGGTATGTTCCAGGCTGCCCCACTTCATCCAGGACATACGCCATGCTAAGGGCATGGATAGGGGCATC
>ERZ1673962.953-NODE-953-length-16171-cov-3.407669_pt1 | contig 16171 bp, 18 predicted proteins | sample MGYA00580188_ERZ1673962 | MGnify/ENA primary metagenome ERZ1673962 (study PRJEB41334, sample SAMN05608104) | rock metagenome | biome: terrestrial subsurface; feature: shale formation; material: shale | place: USA: Pennsylvania ... | reverse complement strand
TGGAAAAAGAGAGTCAAGCCATTGATATTCAATGACTTTCTGTGCTTTTGCTGCATGGGATAGTGGTGCCCAGGGGCGGAATCGAACCACCGACACTGCGATTTTCAGTCGCATGCTCTACCAACTGAGCTACCTGGGCATCTGGCCTGAGTTTAGGCCGGTCCGGGGAGCCCCGGACGCGAGTGGGCGGTTTATAGGAAATCGGGCCGGGCCTGTCCAGTAGAACCTCACGCGTAAAGCCCGGAATCTGCGCCTTTCCCCGCCTTAATCTTCCTCGCCGCCGGAGGGGCGCTGGGCCGCCTCGCGCAAAGCCGCTTCGGCCTCGAACTCGTCCGGCGGCTCGACCGCGGGGATCGCATAGGTGCCTTTCAGCCAGCGGCCGAGATCCACATCCGCGCAATGTTTCGAGCAAAAGGGCCGGTATTTCATCACCATGGGCTCGCCGCAAATCGGGCAGGGCCGGGCCTTTTTGTCGTTGTCGTTCGCCGCGCTCATGTCACCACTCCGATCTCCACCCGCTCCCGGTCGAAACGGGGCTCGCGGATCAGCTCGACCTTGGCGGGGAATTTCGCCTGCAGGCGCTGCATCAGGTGCCCTTCCTCGCGCTCCAGCCAGTCGGCGACTTCCGGGGCGACATAGACTTCCAGAGGGCGGCCGGGCGCCGCGGCCCCTTCGCGCACCAGCCGGCGCAGAACCTCATTGCCCATGGTCGCCGCCGTCTTGATGCGCGGGCGGCCTTTATGGCAGGTCGATTCGGTGAGCAATTTATCCAGCGGCTCACGGGTGCGCTTGCGCGTCATTTCCACCAGGCCGAATTCGGACATGCCGGAAATTTGAGTCGGCACGCGGTCCCGCTCAAAGCCGGCATTCAGCGCGTCCAGCACCTTGGTGATGTTTTCCTCGCGGCTCATATGAATGAAATCGATGACGATGAGCCCGCCCGTGCCGCGCAGGCGCAGCTGGTGGATGATCGCCTCCACCGCTTCCAGGTTGATGCAAACGCTCGTTTCCTCAAGGCCCGTCGCCGCCGTGTATTTGCCGGAATTCACATCGATGGCGGTCAGCGCCTCCGTCGTCTCGATGGTGATCCAGCCGCCCGAAGGCAGTTCGACACGCGGCTCCAGCGCTTTTTCGATTTCCTCTTCAATGCCGAAAAGCTCGAACAGCGCGCCCGGTCCGTTGAAAAGCTCGATCCGGTCCAGCATTTCCGGCATCGCCCGCTCGCAGTAACGCCGCGCCTCGCCATAGGCTTCCGCATCGTCGATGAGAACGCGCGCGGTTTCCAGGCTGGCATAGTCGCGCAAGGTCCGGCTGACGGGATCAAGATCATGGAAGACGACGGCAGGCGGCGCGGATTTCTTTTCCGCCGCGCGCACATCCGCCCAGTCCTGAGCAATGCGTTTGGCGTCTTCGATGATTTCCGCTTCCGTTGCCGCAAGCGCCGCCGTGCGCACGATGAAGCCGGCCGGCTCCCCCGTCACGCCGCATGCCTGCAGCTTATGGGCAATGCCTTCCACCAGGCCGGTCAGGCGCGCGCGCTGCTCTTCGTCCTCTATGCGCCGGGAAAGCGCAATGCCGGACTGGTTCGGCACCAGCACCAGAAGCCGTCCGGGAATGGTCACATTGGCCGAAAGCCGAGCGCCTTTTTCCCCGATCGGATCTTTGACGACCTGCACCAGAATGGACTGGCCTTCATGGACGCAAGTATTGATGGGCGGCAGATTTTCCGCGTCATAGGAGGGCAGATAGCAAAGGCAGCGGGCTTCGCGCACGCCCAGAAAGCCTGCCCGGTCGAGGCCTATATCGACAAAGGCCGCCTGCATACCGGGCAGCACACGCTGCACGCGCCCGAGAAAAATATTCCCGAGCAGGGAATGACCGGCCCGCCCGGTCTTGGCCTTCACATCCTCTTCGTTCGTGCGCTCCAGCACGAAATCGACGGGACGGCCGTTTTCCACCACGGCGACGCGCGTTTCGCCGAGGCCTACATTGATCAACACTTCCTCGGACATACATTCCCCGATGGCAATACCCGATGGGCGCTTGCCGCTCCCCTTCCATTTCCACAATCCTAGAGCTTTCGGCTCCCCTTGGGAACCGAGCCCGTTTCCGGCTTTCTTTTAGCTTAAAGAATCTGTGAAAAGAGGAAAGCCAAGGCCACTTAAAAGTTTCACGGTTTCCGCAAGAGGAAGCCCGACAACAGAAGAATAGGAGCCGGAAATAGAGGGAATGAAAGCCCCGGCAAGGCCCTGAATGGCATAGCCGCCCGCTTTTCCCCGCCACTCGCCGCTTTTCAGATAGGCCCTCATTTCAAGATCGGAGAGCCGCTTGAAGGTGACACGGGTCATCACCAAACGCTCGGCCTGCCTTGCCCCGCGAACCGCGCAAATGCCGGTATAGACCCGGTGCGAGGTGCCGGAAAGAAGCTCAAGACAGGCGCGCGCCTCCGCCTCCGTTTCCGCCTTGGGCAGGATGCGCCGCCCGCGCGCCACCACCGTGTCGGCGGCCAAAAGAAACGCTGCCTTATCGCCAAAGCGGGCAGCGGCGGCGGCCGCTTTTTCCCGCGCCATGCGCGCGGCATATGCGCGGGGCAATTCGCCTTTCAGCGGACTCTCATCGATATCCGCGCCTTCTTGCGCATCGGGCACAATGCCGGCCTGCGCCAACAGCGCCAGACGGCGCGGCGAGGCGCTCGCCAGGATCAGCCGCGCGGGCGCGGTGTTGCGGCTTTCAGGCTCTTTAGAAGATGAAGCGGCCATCGATATCGCCCGCCTGTCAAAGGGCTCGCCCATCAGGGCCTCAGCCGGTTCGGCGCTTATTTGAAGCGATAGGTGATGCGCCCTTTGGTCAGATCATAAGGGGTCATTTCGACCTGGACCTTGTCACCCGCCAGCACGCGAATGCGGTTCTTGCGCATTTTGCCGGCCGTATGGGCAATAATCTCATGCCCGTTCTCGAGCTTCACCCGGAACGTTGCATTGGGGAGCAGTTCGGCAACCACGCCCGAAAACTCGATCAGTTCTTCCTTCGCCATTCTCAACCTTTAGTAATTTGCGCTGGAGAATGCGCAGATCGCCGCTGGAAATCAAGCGTTCCGGCGGGTCTTTTTGACGCAAAAACAGGGTTTTAGGCGAAATCGGGCCTTAATCAACCAGGAAATAGTCGATACTGGAGACAACACGCACGGTTTTGGCGATCTGATCGGATTCGGAAATGCCCGGCGCCTGGTCCCGGGCGAGGATCTGGAAGACCCCCTGATTGGCCCTCTTGATGCCGCCGAGCTTGCTGCCCGAATCCTCGGCAAAGCTCTGCGCCGCCTCGCGGGCCCGCGCGGTTGCCTCATCCAGCATTTCCGGCTTCAGTTCGGCCAGCGACTTGAAAAGATAGATGGGCTGCGAGGGGCCCATGTCGGAGGAAAGAATCACCCCCCTTTCCACCAGATCGGAGGCGGAACGCGCCGCCTCGGCCACCTTCTCTACATCCTGAGAGCGCAGCATCAAAAGCTGGGAAATGATAAAGCGGTTCTCGATGGGGCCGGAGCGGTAAGGCTGGGCGGCGACATCGGTGACTTGCGGGCTTTGCAGCTCGATATTGGCCGCCTCGAAACCGTAATCCGCCAGGAAATCGCGGATCGTTTTCGCATCGGCGCGGATTTTTCCCTGCACTTGGCCGAGATCGTTGCCGGTCGCCACGAAACGGATCGGCCAGAAGGCAAGGTCCGCCGTCACATTGCGCTCTGAAAGCCCTTTGACCGAGACGACCCGGTTGCCCATATGCGCATCGTAATAACCGGTGCCGATGAAATAGCCGCCGGCGGCAACGCCAAGCCCGATAAGGGCGCCTGCAATGATGGAAAGCGGTGAGCCAGCCATGAATGTCTCCAGTAAATCCCCAAAACCGGAATAAGTTTAGCCGGTAAAATGCGGCGGGACTAAGACAGCGCCTATTCTTCTTTCTCGCCGAAACGGGCTTTGATCTGCGCGGCAAGATCATCGCGCACCTTGCGGTAGGCCTCGATCACCTGATCGCGCGAGCCTTGCACCGCCGTCGGGTCATAGGTCGGCCAATATTCCACCTCAAGCGCCTCGGTGCGGGTCAGCTCCACCGCCTTGTGCTGGGCTTCGGGGGTCAGGGAGATGACGATATCGAAGGAGGTGTCCTGCAATTCCTCGAAGCTCTTGGGCTCATGATCCTCGATGGGCAGGCCGATTTCGGCCATCACCGCCATGGCGAAAGGATCGGGATAGCCGGCGCGCACGCCGACCGAATCCACGAAAATCCGGTCACCGAAATAATGCTTCATCAGCGCTTCGGCCATGGGCGAGCGGACCGCATTGAGATTGCATGCGAAAAGCACCGCTGTCGGGCGGGTTTTGACAGGTGTTTCCACCATCACCGCCTATCCTTTGATGTGAAGCACACAGATCAGCGTGAAAAGACGCCGGGCCGTATCGAAATCAACCGACACTTTGCCGTCCAACCGGTCCTTCAAAAGCTGCGAGCCTTCATTGTGAAGGCCGCGGCGGCCCATATCGATCGCCTCGATCTGCGCGGGCGCCGCCGTTTTGATGGCGTCGTAATAGCTCTCGCAGATCAGGAAATAGTCTTTGATGATCTTGCGGAAGGGCGTGAGGGAGAGCATGAGGCGGCCATGTTCGCTGCCATCTTCCAGGCGGATATCGAAGACCAGACGGTTCTCCTCGATCGCCAGATGCAGTTTGTAAGGCCCGCCCTCGCTGCCCTCAGGGCGGAATAGGTTTTCTTCCAGAAGATCGTAAATGGCGACCTTGCGCTCATGCTCCACATCCGGGCTGCGGCGCACCACCGTGCGTTCGTCCAGCACAAGATCGACGATGCGGTAACGCGCGCGCTCCGCCTCGCTCATCGTCAGGTCTTCACCCTCTGCCGACTCTCCCGTCATGCGGTCACTCTAAGGCCGATCCGCGCCGATGGCGAGGGGCTGATGCTTCCCCGCGCCGCGGCGGATCGATTTATTTGTTGAGGCGGATGGAAACGGAGCGGCCATGGGCCTCCAGGCCTTCGGCCTCGGCGAGCGCCACGGCGGCCGGGCCGATGCGCCCGAGGGACTGCGCATCGCAGCGCACGTAAGAGGTGCGCTTCATGAAATCGAGCACCGAAAGGCCGGAAGAAAACCGCGCCGAGCGCGCCGTGGGCAGGACGTGGTTGGTGCCGGCGACATAATCGCCCACCGCTTCGGGCGTATAGCGCCCGAGGAAGACGGCGCCCGCATTGCGGATGCGTGCCGCCAGCGCGTCGGGGTCGGCCACGGCAAGTTCAAGGTGCTCCGGCGCGAGCCGGTCCACAAGCGCTACCGCATCTTCCAGCTTATCGACCGTGATGATGGTGCCGAATTCCTCCCAGCTCGCGCGGGCAATCTTTTCGCGCGAGAGAAGCTTCAACTGCCCCTCGACCGCTTCTTCCACCGCCTTGGCGAAAGCCGCGTCATCGGTGATCAGAATGCTTTGGGAGGAGGCATCGTGCTCGGCCTGGCTCAAGAGGTCCGCAGCGATCCAGCCCGGATCGTTCTGAGCATCCGCGACGACAAGAATTTCCGAGGGCCCGGCAATCATGTCGATGCCTACCTGGCCGAAGACCTGGCGCTTGGCGGCGGCGACAAAAGCGTTTCCCGGCCCGACGATCTTATCGACGGGCGCGATGCTCTCGGTCCCATAGGCGAGAGCCGCCACGGCCTGCGCCCCGCCGATCCGGTAAACTTCACTGATCCCGGCAATGCGGGCCGCCGCAAGCACCAGCGGATTGACCACGCCGTCCGGCGTCGGCACCACCATGACGATGCGCTCGACCCCGGCGACCTTGGCTGGCACCGCGTTCATCAGCACCGAGCTTGGATAGGCCGCCGTGCCGCCCGGCACATAAAGCCCCGCCGCTTCCACCGCCGTCCAGCGATGGCCGAGCTCGACACCCGCCTCATCCGTAAAGCGGTCTTCGGCAGCGGGAAGCTGGCGGGCATGGAAAGCGCGGATACGCTCGGCGGCAAGCTTCAGTGCCTCCACCGTGGCGCTGTCGCATTTGGCTTCGGCTGCGGCCAAATCTTCCCCGGAAATCCGCAAGCCCGCCGCATCAAGCTCCAGCCGGTCGAACTTGGCCGTCAGCTCCACCAGCGCCGCATCGCCGCGCGCGCGCACATCTTCGATGATGGCGGCAACGGTTTTGTTCACATCTTCGGAGACTTCGCGCTTGGCATGAAGCACGGCTTGAAACGCGGTTTCAAAGTCCGGGGCGCTGGCTGCAAGGCGGAAGGTCATGGAAGCGGTCTTTCAAGTTTCTCTGGCAGGCAAGAATAAGAGGCTAACCGAACAAATAGGGCGGCAGGAACGAGGATCACGCGTCATCCTCATGGGAGGGCAGGTTCGGGGTTTCCCAGACCTCGCCCATGTCCCGAAGCTGGGCTTCCAGAGCCTCAACTTCAAGACGGATTTCCCCGTCGCCGGAAAAGGTGAGCACCACGGTGCCCGAAGGCGCCTCACCTTCCTCGAAGGCGATGGAGAGGAGATTGAGCACGCCGTCCGGATTGTCTTGGCGGATTTTGCGCGATTTCACCGAAAGCACATTGGAAAAATGAAGGCCGGTGCGCGCCCGCTCAAAAGTCTTGCGCCGCTTCTTGCCCGCCGCTACCTCTTCCCAGCGGAAACGGTTGAAAACGGCCGCGAAAATGCGCGAGCCGGGCAGATAGGTCAGATCACCCACAAGGCCCACCGCGTCCTGCAGATAGGCGGCGATCACTTCCAGATCTTCCTTGTCCTCGGCAATCAGCTTGAGCGCCTGCATGGCTCTTCCTTGTTCCAGTCGTTCAGGTGGCGTTTATTTCAGCCGCTCGATCCGTGCGCCGCAGCGCCCGAGCTTATCCTCGATCCGCTCGAAACCCCGGTCGAGATGATACACCCGGTTGATAATGGTTTCGCCCTCTGCCGCCAATCCTGCAATGACAAGCGCGGCGGAGGCGCGCAGGTCCGAGGCCATGACGGGGGCGCCTTTCAGCTTTTTCACCCCGTGCACGATGGCTTTATCCCCGTGCAGCGAGATATTGGCGCCGAAGCGCGCCAGTTCTTGCACATGCATGAAGCGGTTCTCGAAAATCGTCTCGGTGATTTCCGCTTCCCCTTCCGCGCAGGTCATCAAGGTCATGAACTGGGCCTGGAGGTCGGTCGGAAAGCCGGGATAGACCTGGGTGACGACATCGACCGCCTGAAGGCGCGAGCCATTGCGCCGGACGGTGATTTCATCGTCCTTGACCAGCGCTTCGACACCGGCAGCCCGCATCACGGTCAAAGCCGCCTCGATCGTGTCGGGCCGCGTGCCCGTCAGCGTCACCTCGCCGCCGGTCATGGCGGCGGCCATGGCATAAGAGCCCGTCTCGATCCGGTCCGGCAGCACTTTGTGGGTGGCGCCGTGGAGCCTCTCCACGCCCTCGATACGGATGGACGAAGTCCCTGCCCCTTCGATCTTCGCGCCCATGGCGTTCAGGCACTCGGCAAGATCGGCGACTTCGGGCTCGCGGGCAGCGTTTTCCAGCGTGGTGACGCCCTTGGCAAGGGCGGCTGCCATCATCAGCGTATGGGTGGCGCCCACGGAGACGAGAGGTGAGCGGATCACCGCGCCTTGAAGTCCACCTTTGGGCGCGCGGGCAATGACATAACCTTCGTCCAGCTCGATCTCGCAGCCCATTTTCTCAAGGCCCTTGATGTAAAGATCGACGGGGCGCGCGCCGATGGCGCAGCCGCCGGGCAGCGAGACCTTCGCCTCCCCGAAACGGGCAACGAGGGGCCCAAGCACCCAAAAGCTCGCGCGCATCTTCGAGACAAGCTCATAAGAGGCCGTGGTGGAGGTGATATTGGCGGCGTTCAGCGTTAGCCGGTCCCCGCCGCTGCCATCGCCCGCGCGCGGCAGCTCTTCCAGCGCCGTTTCGACGCCAAGCTCGCTCAAAAGCCGGGCGAGCGTGCGCACATCCGTCAAACGCGGCAGGTTTTCCAGCACCAAAGGCTCATCGCTCGCCAGTGCCGCGGTCATCAGCGGCAGGGCGGCGTTCTTTGCCCCAGAAATCGCGATACGCCCCTTCAGCGGCTGGCCGCCTAGAATTCTGATTCTGTCCATTTAATCCCCAATCGGGCGGGAAGGCCCCTTTCTGTCCTTATAGGAAGCCCGCGAGCGCCCCGCAAGGCGGCCCTCCCGGCATGCTTAAAGCCCGGCGCCCGGTGGACGGGGCCGCAACAGCAAAGAAGCGGAAAATTCGGGCAAGTCTATGGCGGCCTAGTCTTAAGGGATCAGTCTGGAAGGGCTTAGTCTGGGGGGCCCTTCTCGGCCTTACCGGGCGCAGGCTCTTCCGCCGCCTCCTGCTTGCGCCCGCGCGCCTGCGCCTTACGGCGGCGCAGATTGGCCCGCAAGGCTTCTTCCAGGCGGCGCTGCTTTTCATTTTGGTCGGCTTTGCTCGGCATACCCGCTCCGGATAGAGAACCCTATTTAACCCTTTTCTCCCCTGATTTGCCGCCAGATTAAGCCTCGGTCAAGAGGTGCGATCCATACTTGCGCTCGGGGCGGCCCTGTGGCAGTTTCCGCCCCGCTGAACGCCCTGCCTTGCAGCGGTTTCCGGCGCCCTCGTAGCTCAGGGGTAGAGCACTCCCTTGGTAAGGGAGAGGTCGAGTGTTCAATTCACTCCGAGGGCACCATCTTTTCCGTTCGGCATCCCACAAATCGGCCTAAAGACCGGCGCGATTTCTGCCCCCGGCAGGCCAGGCAGGCCCGACCCGGTTCGGCGGCGGATCGCCGCTTTTATCATGCGCCCTTTATTCTGCGCCAGGAGCCTTCCTTGACCGACGATTTTGCCTCCCGCCTGAAAACCGAATGGTTCGGCAATATCCGCAATGACGTCCTCGCGGGCCTCGTGGTGGCGCTGGCGCTTATTCCCGAAGCCATCGCCTTTTCCATCATTGCCGGGGTGGACCCCAAGGTCGGGCTCTATGCCTCCTTTTCCATTGCCGTTCTCGTGGCGATCACGGGCGGGCGGCCGGGCATGATTTCGGCGGCAACGGCGGCAACCGCGGTTTTGATGGTGACGCTCGTCAAGGATCATGGGCTGCAATATCTCCTCGCCGCCACGGTTCTGGCCGGTGTGCTGCAAATCGGCGCGGGCCTTTTGAAGCTCGGCTATGCCATGCGTTTCGTTTCCAAATCCGTGATGACGGGCTTTGTGAACGCCCTCGCCATTCTGATTTTCATGGCGCAGCTGCCCGAGCTGACCAATGTGCCCTGGCTGACTTATGTGATGGTGGCAGGGGGCCTTGCGATCATCTATCTCCTGCCGCGCCTGACGAAGGCGGTGCCTTCGCCGCTTATCTGCATTCTCGTGCTCACCGCTATCTCGCTTTATTTCGGGCTCGAGCTGCGCACCGTCGGGGATATGGGCGAGCTGCCTTCCACCCTTCCCGTCTTCATGCTGCCGGACGTACCGCTCAATCTTGAAACCTTCATGATCATCCTGCCCTATTCGGCAGCCGTTGCCGTGGTCGGCCTTCTGGAATCGCTGATGACGGCGAGCATCGTCGATGATCTGACCGACACGCGCTCGGACAAGAACCGCGAATGCGTCGGCCAGGGCGTCGCCAATGTCGCGACCGGTTTCATCGGGGGTATGGCGGGCTGCGCGATGATCGGCCAATCGGTGATCAACGTGAAATCGGGCGGGCGCGGGCGGCTCTCCTGTTTCTGTGCCGGCGTTTTTCTGCTCTTCATGATCGTCGTGCTGGGCGACTGGGTGGCCATTATTCCCATGGCAGCCCTTGTGGCGATCATGATCATGGTGTCGATCGGCACGTTCAACTGGGGCTCACTCGCCAATCTCAAAACACATCCGCGTTCCTCGAGTATCGTGATGCTCGCCACCGTCATCTTCGTGGTCGCAACGCATAATCTGGCCATCGGCGTCTTGGTCGGCGTGCTTTTGTCGGGGATTTTCTTTGCCTGGAAAATCTCGCAAATCTTCCGTGTCACCTCCACGCTTTCCGCTGACGGCACGCACCGCACATACACCGTCGAAGGGCAGGTGTTTTTTGCTTCGGCGGATGATTTTCTGGCCGCCTTCGACTTCAAGGAAGTGCTGGATAAAGTCACGATCGACCTCAGCCGCGCCCATATCTGGGATATTTCCAGCGTGGCAGCCATCGACATGGCCGTGTTGAAGTTCCGCCGCGAAGGGGCGAAAGTCGATCTTATCGGCATGAACGAGGCAAGCGAGACCATCGTCGACAGGCTTGCCCTTCACGACAAGCCCGGCGCGCTCGAGCGCCTGATGGGCCATTAGGGGGAAAAATGAAAAAACTCATGGCCCTGATCGACGGATCGGTCTATTCACGCAGTGTCTGCGATCACGCCGCCTGGGTTTCCCGGCGCACAGGCGCTGAGGTGGAGCTCTTTCATGTGCTCGGCCGGCGGGATGTGGCCAGCAGCACAGCCGATTTCAGCGGCAGCCTCGATGCCGATGCGCGCGACACATTGCTTGCCGAGCTTGCCGAGCTAGACGAGCAGAAGTCCCGCTTCGCCCAGCGCCGCGGCCGGCTCATCCTCGACGAGGCCCGCAAGCGCCTGGAAGAAGACGGCGTGCGCGAAGCTGCCGTCAAACTGCGCCACGGTGATGTAGTGGAGACGGTTCAGGAATTCGAAAAAGATGCCGATCTCATCGTCATCGGCAAGCGCGGCGAGGCGGCGGATTTTGCCACGCTGCATCTCGGCTCGAACCTGGAACGCGTAGTGCGGGCCAGCCAGAGGCCGGTACTCGTTGCCGCCCGCGCCTTTCAGCCCATCGGCCGTATTCTCGTGGCTTTCGACGGCGGTCCGAGCGCCCTTAAAGCCATCAATTACATTGCCGAAAGCGATCTTTTCAAAGGTCTCCATTGCACGCTGTTGACCGTGGGGCCCGAGACGGACGAGAACCGGCGCCGGCTTGAAGATGCCGCCCATCAATTGCGCGCGGCGGGCCTTGAGACCGAACACGCCATTCTTCCCGGCCAGGCGGACAGCGTGATCGCGGATAAAGTGGCAAGCGACAAGATCGACCTCGTCGTCATGGGCGCCTATGGCCACTCACGTATCCGCAACCTCATTATCGGCAGCACGACGACGGAAATGATCCGCTCCTGCAAAGTGCCGATCCTGCTTTTCCGCTAAGGCATCGCATATGAAAAGGCGCCGGGGTCCGGCGCCTTTTTTTCTACGAGACAGAAAATGGTCAAGCGGTGCGCTTGATAAACCCGTCGATCAGCTCCACCAGCTCGGCGGGCTTGTCTTCCTGAAGGAAGTGGCCGCCGCCTTCGATCGTGACATGGGGTTGGCCTTTGGCGCCCGGCACCCGCTCCTGGAAAATTTTATCCCCGCCTTTCGTCACCGGGTCCTGATCGGAGAACGCCGTCAGGAACGGTTTCTCGAAGGCTTCGAGCACTTTCCAAGCAGCCTTGTTTTCCTCGACCGAGGGATGTTCGGGCGTGATGGGGACAAGCGCCGGGAAGCGCCGCGCGCCCGCCTTGAAACTTTCATCCGGGAACGGCGCGTCATAGGCTTTCTTATCAGCCTCTGAAAAATCGCGCACGCTTCCGCCATTCACGATATCGGCGACCGGCAGGACCGGCGTGCTCTGGCTGAAATCGAGCCACTGTTTGAAGGCTTCGCTCCAGCCCGTGCCGATGGGAAGGCCGGTATTGGCAACGACGACGCGGGCGAAACGCTCAGGAAACGCCGCCACGAGACGCAGGCCGATGAGCCCGCCCCAATCCTGACAGAAAAGCGTGATGTTTTTCAGGTCGAGCCCGGTCAGCCAATCGCTCATCCAGGCGACATGGCGCTCGAACGTATAATCTTCCTGCTCGGCGGGTTTGTCCGACTTGCCAAAACCGATGAGATCGGGCGCGAGCACCCGGTGCCCCTTTTCCGCAAGCCCCCTCACCATATGCCGGTAAAGGAACGACCAGGAGGGCTCGCCATGCATCAGGAGCACGGGGGCGGCGTCTTTCGGTCCTTCTTCCACATAATGCAGACGCAGCGGCGTACCGTCCGCATCCTTGAATTCATGATAATGCGGCGTGAAGGGATAATCCTCCAGCCCCTCGAAACATGCATCCGGCGTTCTGAGAACTTTCACCGGCTCCTCCCTGTTTTCGCTTTTGCGTTTCTTTTCAGCTTGCGCCGGAGATGGCCCGGCAGCAAGTGCCGGCCGCCTTGGGGGCAGACCGGACTTGCGTAAAAGTTTAACGTGAAAAGAAGGGAGACTTCATCACGATTATGCCAGAGGCGTCGAAGTCTCGTGGCTTTTGACCTTGCCTTGCATTTTATCGACCGCGTCCTTCATTTGCCGTTTGGCCGCCAGAAAGGCGTGATGCACGGCCACTTGCGGGTCGTCATGGGCTTTTTCGGGCGAATGCGCACCATCGATAATGACTTGCTTGCCGCCGGGGAGATTGATCTGCAACCGGGCGGTGAAAGGACCGGGTTTATGTTTTTGTCCGGGAGGGGTCGCCACCACAACGCGGCAACTCGTGAAGCGCCCGAAAATTTTCTCCAGCGCTTCTACCTCTTCATGAATGCGTTCACGCAACGCTTCGGATGCATCCAGATGATCGAACACAACTTCGACGGTTGCTTGCATGGCGATCTCCTTCCCGACCTTGATAAGAGCCCCCTTATTGGAGCTAAGGGAAGCTTACTCGAAATCAATGGCCTTGCGATTGATCTTTGTCATATGAACGCCGATTGGGCATCAAAAGGACCGGAGTGAACCGGAAGGGAAATGGGCACGTAAACCTGACATCATGTTCAGGAGCCCCCATATGCGCCGCTTTTCCGCAAGCCCTGCCGTTCGGAAGTTAGTATTAACTTTTCTGACCGCTTTCCTGCTGCAGATCGCTCCTGCGCAGGCGGCAAAAGAGCCCGGAGCGCTCGCCCCTGCCTATGATTTTGCCATCGAGATGGATGGGCGCGATGTCGGCCGTCATACGATCGCCTTCGAGAAGATCGGTGACGAGCTGCACGTCCATATCAACATCGATATCGAAGTGTCCTTCGGGCCCATCACTTTTTTCCGGTACGCCCATGAAAACCACGAGATTTGGAAAGACGGCCGGCTCATCTCACTCGAAACGAAAACCGATGATGACGGCACGCTTTACGAAGTAAGCGCCAGAGCGGGTGAAGAAGGCCTTGCCGTTGAGAGCAGCTCGGGCACCTTCACCGCCCCTGCCGGCATTTTGCCCACCAGCTATTGGCGCCCCGAGACGATTGAACAGACGCAGCTCCTCGACACCCAGCGCGGCCGCCTCATCGAGGTGAAAAGCGCAAAAGCGGGGAAAGAGATGCTGCAATTGCCGCAAGGAGCAAAGCGCGCCGAGCGTTACACAATGACCGGTGATCTCCAACTCGACCTTTGGTACGGCGAGGAAGGCACGCTGCTCAACATTGCCTTCAACGCGAAGGGCCGCTCCATCGCCTATGCGGTCAATGCGCTCGACTATCCCAAAATGCAGAAGGTGGCCCGAAATGCAGAAGGTGACCCGCTATGAATAGCGAAACGCAAAGACAAATCGCCTGGATTACCGGCGCAAGCTCGGGCCTTGGCCGGGAGCTCGCCCTGCTTATGGCAGAGGAAGGCTGGAATGTTGCGATCAGCGCGCGGCGCGCCGAAGAACTGGCGGCAGTTGCCGCCGAAGCGCGCGGTTATCTTGGCCGGATCTTGCCCGTGCCGCTCGACACGACCGACGCGGCAAGCGTGAAAGCGGGGGTGGAGCGCATCGAAAAGGAATTCGGGCCCATCGATCTTGCCGTCTTCAATGCCGGCACCCATCACCCGATGCTGGCCGAAGAGATTACGGCGGAAGCGGCGGGCGCGCTCATTGACGTCAATCTGAAAGGCACCGCCAATTGCCTTGCCGCCGTGCTGCCTTTCTTCCTGGAACGTAAAGCCGGGCATCTTGCTTTTGTTGCCTCGATGTCGAGCTACCGGGGCCTTCCCACCGCCGCCATTTACGGAGCGACGAAAGCCGGCATCGTGAATATGGCCGAAGCCCTGCAGCCGGATCTGAAGCGCAGCGGCATCAAGGTGCAAGTCGTCAATCCGGGTTTCGTAAAAACACCGCTGACGGATAAGAACGAATTTCCCATGCCCTTCCTGATGGAAGCGGACGAGGCGGCGCGCGCTTTTTATAAGGGGCTGCAAAGCGAGAAATTCGAGATCATGTTTCCGAAGATTTTCGGGCGGATCATGAAGGTGCTGCGCCTTCTGCCCGCCTCGCTTGCCTTGAAACTGACGGCGCGCGCTATTCCGAAGGAAAAACCCGGCGCGGCACAAACGCTGCGACCGCCAAAAGCAAAAGCGCTCAGGAAACGCGCTTGACCGCCTGATAGGCTTCGAGCGCCCTGTCCCGCGCCTCGAAATGATCGACGACGGGCGCAGGGTAATCGCGCCCGATCTTGATGCCCGCTTTTTCAAGTGCCGCTTCCGGCGCTTCCCAGGGCCGGTGAATGTGTTTGTCATCGAGCCCGGCAAGCTCCGGCACCCATTTGCGGATATAGGCACCCTTGGGATCGAACTTTTCACTCTGAAGCACCGGATTGAAGATGCGGAAATAGGGCGAGGCATCGGCGCCCGAACCTGCCACCCACTGCCAGCTTGCATAATTATTGGCAAGGTCGGCATCGGCCAGCGTGTCCCAGAACCAGTCCGCCCCTTCTTTCCAATGCACAAGCAAGTCCTTGATGAGAAAAGAAGCGGCAATCATGCGCACACGGTTATGCATCCAGCCCGTGTGCCACAGCTCGCGCATGCCCGCATCGACAATGGGATAGCCGGTCTTGCCCGCGCACCAGGCTTTGAAACCTTTCTCATCCTTTACCCAGGGAAAGGCATCGAAGGCGCTCTTCCAGTTTTCGCTCTCAAGCGAGGGCCAGTGATAGAGAAGATTGTGGGAGAAATCCCGCCAGGCGAGCTCGCGTAAAAACGCCGTGCCCGATTTCGTTTGCATGGCATCGGAGGCAAAAGCCGCCTCCGTCGCCGACCAGACCTGCCGTGGACCGATCTCCCCCCAATGCAGATGCGGCGAAAGACGCGAGGTGGCGGGCTGCGCAGGCAAGTCGCGTTTGGCCGGATACTCCCGCAAATCCTCATCCAGAAAGGCGGCAAGCCGCGCCCGCGCGCCTTCCTCTCCCGGCTGCCAAGCTTCTTTGAGGCCGCCCGCCCAATCGGGCTTTGACGGGAGCAGCGCGAAGGTTTCAAGCGCCTCGCCCTCTACTTTGGGACCCGCCACCAGTTCTTTCGGCGCGGGCAAGGGCGCGGGAATGGTTTTCTGCTGCAGTGCTTTCCAGAAAGGCGTGAAGACTTTGAAAGGCTCACCCGTCTTCGTCGCAATCTCCCACGGCTCGCACAGAAGCGCGGCGTTGAAGCTCTTTACCTCCAAGCCCTTTTCTTTCATCGCGTCTTTTATTTTTTTATCCCGCGCAATGGCGGCGGGCTCATAGCAGCGATTCCAGTAAAGCGCGCGGGCACCTGTTTCCGCGGCAAGCTCTTCGAGAACGGGACCGGCAGACCCGCGCTTTAACAGCAGCGGCACGCCGTGCTTTTCAAGCGCCGCGCCAAGCGCGGCAAGGGAATGATGCAGCCACCAGCGCGAGGCGCCGCCCAGCCGCATCACTTCTTCATCCAGAATGAAAATGCAAAGAAGCGGCGTGCCGCCGTGAGCCGCCGCCCGGAGCGCCGGATTGTCTTTCAGGCGCAGGTCCTGCCGGAACCACATAATGGCTGGGGAGGCAGGCCGGGCGGCGGCGTCGGGGGACTTAACCATCGTGTCGGCTCGCAGTTGAAATCACTGCAAGCTTCTACGAAAGGGGCGCCCGCGCGGTTTACCCGTGCGGCGCCCAAAACCCTGGCTCTTAGTAAGGCACATCCCCATTGATGGTGATGCGGTGCATGCGCCGGTATTGCGGATAATAATCCGCCACGGCGTAGTGCTGGGTTGCCCGGTTGTCCCAGATCGCGACCGAGCCCTTTTCCCATTTAAAGCGCACCTGAAATTCCGGTGTTTTGACCTTCTCATAGAGGAATTTGAGAATCGCCGCGCTTTCATCGAGCGGCAGCCCTTCGATCTGGGTCGTAAAGGTG
>ERZ1673962.952-NODE-952-length-16189-cov-136.351556_pt1 | contig 16189 bp, 15 predicted proteins | sample MGYA00580188_ERZ1673962 | MGnify/ENA primary metagenome ERZ1673962 (study PRJEB41334, sample SAMN05608104) | rock metagenome | biome: terrestrial subsurface; feature: shale formation; material: shale | place: USA: Pennsylvania ... | reverse complement strand
CACCATGCCGCTAGCTGGAAGAACCGGGGAGGTGTGTTGGCCAGACGCTTACCGCGTAGCGAGCCTTGCTTAGCCTCCTTCCAATTCTGAGACCAATCAGTCCACGGATATGGCGAGAACGCCCTTATACATAGGCAGCCGGTCGCAAAGTCCATCCGAGTCGACCAGTTCCAGGTTGGGCTCAAGCGGCGCATCTGCTGCGACGGTATCTTGGAGGTGGGGATGTACTTGCCATCGATGTAGCGGGCCTCCAGTTCCTCAGTCATCTCAAATAACGTCAGCCCAATGGCAACCGTCCCCACGAAGACCACTGTGGGCTTGGATGGTGACCACAACGCCGGATGCCGGTGCCTTGGCTTCTTGGGTGGGTGCTCATGCTCATCAAGCGAGGCCCGGGCATAGGTTCGGTCACTCGGTGCAAACATCACGCGATGGCCGGCAGCCTCCAGCTTGAGAAACAGCTGATTCGCCAGCTTCAGGGCAGGCTCCAGTTGCGGTTTGGTCACCACGACATCCACCAGACGCTGCCTACCTGGCTTGAGGAACCCTGGTCGATGACTCGCCCCTGCTCAAAGACCTCATACGCCCCCACGACAACAGGGTGCTGCCTTGATCGCGATATGCGGAGCTGTTCGGGTTTGATTTTGCGCGGTGCAGGTGCCTTCGGTACCGGTCGAGAAACAGCACCAAGAGCATCTCCCCTGCGCCAGACCTGCAGGTCACCAGGACCAGCCTCAGGCAGGGGTGGCTGAGGACTAGGTACTCCATTCGCCAGCTTTACCCAGTGCCCACGCGGCGGCCGCGGAACATTCATGCGGGTACACACGCGCGCCAAGAAGCTGGAAGAAACACGGTGGTGATCCGCGATCTTGGTCATGGGAAGCCGCCACACCTCTGCGTACATCTGCTCACGACTGACTGGGCCACCAGGGCTGGAACCAGGTTGCCGGGCTACCTCTTCGGAAGACACGTATCAATCCTCAAGCCTGATATCAGCGAACCAGCCAACGGCTGGCCATACGCCACGATCCATCAGGTCAAACCGAACCAAAACGGTTGTTGTACCAAACCCTCCCCAGCCCCCTCCACCACGTTGTTCGCCCGGCGAGCAACGGACAGCATCTGCAGAACGGATCAGGGTCGATAAGGAGGCGATATTCATGCCCGCATCATCTGAGCAGATAGCCGCACGCTTGATCAGCTGCCCACCCCGAATCCTGCGAGCCAGTGCGGCCCCCGCCTACCTCGGCATGTGCCGTACAGAGTTCAACAAAACCGTCCGGCCTTACGTGCGGGAATTCCGCATTGGCGTGCAAGGCATCGGCTTTGATCGCGAAGAGCTGGATGCCTGGGCAGACGCCTACATCGACCGAGCCATCATTGAAAAGGAAGGTGCCAAGGGACATGATCACTCCCGCAGCGAGCGCCAAGGAGAAAAACCATGGCGCGAAAAACCATTAGCGGCCTCTACCAAAGGAACGGGACCTGGCACATCGACAAGGTCTTCAGAGGTCAGCGAATTCAGGAAAGCACTGGATCAAGCGATAGGAAGGAGGCAGAGCAATACCTGATACACAAGCTGGAAAAGCTCCGGGAACAGAAGATCTACGGCGTCCGTACGATCAGAACCTGGCGGGAAGCCGCTACGCGCTACCTGACCGAGTACAGGGACCAGCCGTCGATAGGCCTCACAGCCATCTATCTGGAGCAGTTGGACCCGTATATTGGCGACCAGCCTCTGACTCATGTCGACGACGAGACCCTGGCTCCCTACATAAGGGATCGACTCAAGAGCACCAGAACCCGCGATGGCAAGTTGAAGCCTGGCGTTTCACACCGCACGGTGAACATCGCTCTGGAGCGCGTCATACGCATCCTGAACCTGTGCGCCCGAAAATGGCGTGATGAGCAGAAGCGTCCCTGGCTCGACGTTGTGCCGATGATCACCAAGCTGGAGGAGAAGAAAACCAGACGCATGCCCTACCCGATGTCCTGGGAAGAGCAGTCGATTCTCTTCACCGAACTGCCTGACCACCTGCGCCGCATGGCCCTGTACAAGGTCAACAGCGGCTCACGCGAACAGGAGGTTGTGAAGCTTCGCTGGGATTGGGAGATACCGATTCCTGAGCTCAACACCAGCGTATTTCTCATACCGGCGGATTTTGGTGGCCGACATGAGAGCTCCGGGGTCAAGAACGGCGACGAGCGCCTCGTGGTACTCAACAACGTAGCGAAGTCGGTTATCGAGGGACAGCGTGGGCTTGATCCGGTCTGGGTATTTCCTTACGGACAACCCGATCGAAACGGCACGGCCACTCCGGTTCACCGGATGAACGATTCGGCATGGAAGAAAGCCAGGGTCAGAGCTGCGAAGAAATTCCAGGAGCGCTTCATGCGCCCTGCTCCACCTGGGTTTGCTTCGATACGCGTTCACGACCTGAAGCACACCTTCGGTCGGCGGCTTCGGGCAGCAGGAGTGACGGAGGAGGACAGGAAGGCTCTGCTGGGCCACAAGAACGGCAGCATCACCAGTCACTACTCGGCCGCCGAGCTGTGCAAACTGATCGATGAGGCCAACAGGATTTCGGCCACCGACTCGCGCGGTCCGGCCCTGACAATTTTGAGGAGAATGGCAGGATGAAAAAAAGTCCCGCAAAAGTCCCTACGCTTCTACGTGTGAAGCGCCCATAAAAAAAATCCAGTCACCGCTAAGTGACTGGATTTCTAGGGATTTTTGGTCGGGACGGAGTGATTCGAACACTCGACCCCTTGCACCCCATGCGCTTATTAGATGGATTTCCATGGATCGTCATGGACGCTGCCGGATAGCCTTTAACCTAGCAATAGCAAGGGTTACAGGCTATTATTCCTTCCCATAATGTCCATCAGCGTCCACCACCAGCCAAGCGATTCGGTGGGGCAAAAGTGGGGCAAAATTCTAAGCCAATCGAATCAGGCAAGAGGTAGAGAGTGGGGAAGCTGACGGCAAAACAACTGGAGGCACTAACCGCAGACGACGATGGCAAGACATTTCGCGAGGACGGCGGGCTGGTCGCCAAAGTTCGTGCAGGCGTTCGCGGTGTCACTGTTCTATTTCGCTATGAATTCAAACTGGATGGGGTCAAACGTGATCATCGCCTTGGGAGTTGGCCGAAAAAACCCCTTGCTCAGATTCGCGCTGAACGTGATGAGGTAAAATCCACGGCATCGAAAGGGGTTGACCCAACAGCAGCCCGTAAGGCCGCCAAGATCGAAGCTCAAGCCGCAATCGCAGCAACCATAGCTGAAGCTGAACGCCAAGCTGCCGAAAACAAGACGGTGGCTGACCTGTTTGCCGAATGGATACGCGACGGCGTCTCCCGCCAGGACGGAAACGCCGAACTGATCCGCAGTTTCAAGAAGGACGTGCTGCCACTCATTGGCAAGAAGCCGCTGCGTAACCTGACTGAGAAAGACCTGCTCACTGTCCTGCGCTCAATCAAAGCTCGCGGCCTTAACCGCACCGTTGTGATTCGCAGCAAGGACATCGGCCAGATGTTGCGCTGGGGAGAGAAACGCAAGCCATGGCGCAGCCTGATGGCTGATGGAAACCCAGCCGACCTGATAGACGTAAGCAAGCTGCTCGATCATGACTACGAAGAGCAGCGCGACCGCCTGCTTTCCCCGGACGAAATCCGCGAGCTACGCGATATTTTCGAGAGCCTGGAACGCGACTACGGCGCCCTCCCCGTCGGGCAGAAATACTCAGGTATTCGCCCAGTCAACCCGCGTGTTCAGTGCGCCATGTGGATATGTCTAAGCACCCTCTGTCGCATCGGCGAGCTGCTCAAGGCCGAATGGCGCCATGTTGATCTGAAGAAAGGCACTTGGTTCATCCCGGCAGAAGCCACTAAAGGGCACAAAGGCAAGCGCCAGGACCACCATGTTTTCCTGTCAGCGTTCTCCGTGGAGCAGTTCGAGCGTTTGCAAAAAGAGACTGACCATACTCCGTTCTGCTTCCCTAGCAAGGACAGCAAGAGTCACGTCGATACCAAGACTGTCAGCAAGCTCATTGGAGACCGGCAGTGTCGCTTCAAGAACCGCAGCAAGCCCCTAGCCGGCCGGCATCATGACGACTCACTGGTACTGAGCAAGGGTGCCAAGAGTGAGTGGACACCGCATGATCTGCGCCGCACCGGCGCGACCATGATGCAGGAGCTGGGTGTGACTCTGGAAATCATCGACCGCTGCCAAAATCACCTGCTGGGAGGCTCCAAGGTACGTCGGCATTACCTACACCACGATTACGCCAAGGAGAAGACAGAGGCGTGGCGCCTGCTGGGGGAAAAGCTGGAATCGATCCTTTCCCAAGACCCAGAGGCTGCTGCTCAGACTCAGTAGCCAGCTTCTTTTTGGTGACGAAAGGCCAAGACATATGCGGTGTCAGCTGCGCATTCATAACGGTAGAGCGCGACGTACCCTGAGTCACCAAACTCGATGATCAGCTCACGCAGCTCCGGCAGATCTGGAAATGGGCGCCCTACTTCCGGGCTTTCCTCCAATCGTACGAGTTGGCGCTCGATGGCCTGCGCAGCACGCCGCGCAACCAGCGGGTCTTTATCGGCAAGGAAACGACGGCAACGCTCCAAGCCTTGCGCAGCACCTTCGGTGACAATCAATCGTGGCACTTGGGAAGCTCTGCCTCAGCATCTGTACCCCAGCTACTGAGCCAGGACCGGGCCTCTTGGCCAGTCAAATGCCTGCCTGTTTCCTGGTATGCAGCCCACGAGGCCAACGCTTCCTGCTTGAAGCTCTCACGGACCTCCTCACGTTCGACGTACTGGGTGATCGCTTCACGCATGATCCAGTGAGACGAGCGCTGGCGCTGGCTCGCCAACTGCTGAATGCGGCCTTTCAGTTCATCATCAATCTTGATAGAAGTGGCCACAATCAGCCCTCCGTTATCTAAAGGTATTACCTTTCAATAAGGTAACAGCGATGAGACGATCCTGTCCATAAAACGCCGATTGCAGAGGGCTGGGGTGGACCGGCTATGCATTCGTACCGTAAGGCAAGAAAACCGGCTCCTGCTTATAGATCTTCCAGCACCACCGGGATGGATTTTTCACCCGCCCGCGCTTTTGCCAAGGCTGCCAGCTCGAAATCGTCCAAGTATTCCATCATTTGCTCGTACAGCTCCGCCGGTACCAAATACCCCATTACGCGATTATGGTTGAGCACGGCGACAGGCATACCAGCTGCATCCTCCAGTACGCCGGATGGATTTCTCTTCAGTTCAGAAATGCTGACTGCTACATGCGCCAGGATCCTTTGCATAGTCAAGCCCTCACGCGCTTTGCAGGCCCTAATCAAAGCACACCCGTGACTGATCGTTGCGCGCCCTGGCGCTTTTAAGGCTGTCGATCTGGACTTTCGGCTGCGCCTAGTCTTTACGGCAACCTGCCGACTCCAAATAAATCAATGAAACTCATCCGCTTATGCTGAAGCCCACAACCGCACGCACCACGGGCAAAGCAAATGATCCGGGCGCGGAAGCACACTCGAAATCCATACTGCTATCTAGCTCGTTTTCCTTGCAGTTGCAATGCGTGGTGCGCTGAGGTCGGGAGGTTGCTATGCAGATGCCGTTGGCATTGAGTGGAAGGTTTTTCTTGAACTTGACGAAATCGTTCACCTATTCGATTCAAAAAAATCTCAGCACTACATAACCCCAATGACATCACCACCAAGAAGGCTCACCCCATGTCATTGCAATGCCCTCGCTGTCGCTCTCCAAAAGTCGCCTCCTTCCACCACGCCATGAAGATCGCTGCCGCTGTCGGCACGGTCGGCGGTGCTGCTCGTGGCATCAGTGCTGCGCTGGCTGGCGGTCAAGCCGGTGCGGCTGTTGGCGCCATTGCCGGCCCTGTCGGAATTACCGTCGGCTCGATCTCCGGCGCCATCCTCGGCGGACTGGCCGGCGGCGTCGGTGGCTGCGCGCTCGGCGCTCAGCTTGGCCACAAGCTCGATCGCCACGTCCTGGCTAACAACCTTTGCCTGCTCTGCGGGCATCGCTTCAATCTGCCGACCTGACCAGGCGGCTCCACTCCCTCTTTCTCTAACTCCCAGCCGGTGCTGCGCTCTGCGCGGCGCTTATGCCGGCGCGCACCCAAAGGAATCGTTCTCATGGCTCATCTCGTCGAAACCATGGCCTACGCCGGAGCTACCCCTTGGCACGGTCTGGGCAACAACCTGCCGCAAAAACAGCCCATTGAGGTCTGGCAACGTGAAGCTGGAATGGACTGGAAAATCTTGGAAAGCCCCGTTCATTTCAAATCGGACGCCATCGGCCACCTCGGTACGATTCATTCCTTCCCTGAGCAGAAGGTGCTCTATCGCTCGGATACCAAAGCCCCGCTGTCAGTGGTCTCCAAGCGTTATCACACCGTGCAGCCGCGCGAGGTGCTGGAGTTTTACCGGGATCTAACCGAGGTCTCCGGCTATGAGCTGGAGACAGCTGGCGTGCTCAAGGGTGGGCGCAAGTTCTGGGCGCTTGCACGCACTGGGCAAGGCACGGCAATCAAGGGTAACGACCAGGTCAACGGCTACCTACTATTGGCTACGTCATGCGACGGCACCTTGGCCACCACCGCAACACCGACCACTGTTCGCGTGGTGTGCAACAACACCCTGACCATCGCCCTGGACGGAACAAGCCGAGCGATCAAGGTGCCGCACAACACTCGCTTCGATCCAAATCTGGTGAAGAAGCAGCTCGGTATCGCCGTCTCGCAATGGGACGACTTCATGTACCGCATGCGCCATCTGGCTGAGCGCAAGGTGCAGTGGCATGAGGCAATGGGCTTTTTTATGAACGTCATGTGCGAGGTCAGTCCGACTGGCCAGCTTCCTGAACAGCTACCCAACGAACGCGCCCTGCGCAAGGTTCAGGAGCTGTACGAAGGCCGTGGCCGGGGCAGTCAGCTGGAATCGGCCAAAGGCACCGCCTGGGGCTTGCTCAATGCCGTGACTGAGTACGTCGATCACGAACGGCGGGCACGCAGTACGGAGTACCGGCTGGACTCAGCGTGGTTCGGGCAAGGGGCGCAGATTAAACAACGGGCCTTGGACGCTGCGTTGAATCTGGCCGCGTAAACCAACTGGCGTCACCACCCGGTCTAACTGGCTGGGTGGAAGTTAGACGGCGGACAAAAGTTCACAGATACTGGCAATTAACCATTAAAGAAGGATCTAGCCTTGAAACAGATAGCCATCGTTGCCCTGCTCGCACTGATCATCAGCGGATGCGATAAACCAAAGGAAGAGACTGCACAGACAAACCAGCCTCCTGCAATGTGTGCCAAGGATACAGATTGCAAAGGCGACCGCATCTGCGAAAGCGGACAGTGCATCACTCCATCGGCACAGCCCCTGGCAGCATCGAAACCCGAATTGCTCCAACCTGCTGCGCCCAGTGTTGCCTATGAATCTGTCCTGGTTTCTGGTGAAGAAGCAGGCCCTTTCACCGTCACCTCCATGGACAGTGGAAACGCTATTACTTACCAATCCAGAGCTGGCGTTATGAACCTTCTGGAGTCAGTCGTTGAATACGCCGACAGCACCGGTTACGTCACAATCGAAAAGGCTTATGCCTTCGGACCTAACAAGTACGTGCTGATTGTCTCTACAGGGGAAAACGGCATGTCCTGCCCTGCGACAACCTACGTCCTGAGCTTCGACACCCAAAGCGAGTATGTGGACGGTAAAGCCAGCATTGATGGCTGCTCAGAGGAAGTCGAAAGCTTCGCTGAAGGCAACAAACTCAGCATCAAGAAGGAAGGCGAGACCACCGTCGTTTTCAACGGCAAAGTCATCTAACACCCAATCGAGCTAACGGAACATTACTGCCCGATCTTTTCGGGTTGCAGAGCCACCCCAAGCCCCTGTGAAGAACGCCTTCATAGGGGCTTTTTCATGCCTGTGAGGTAATCCCATGAAAGCAACGTCATTTGACCCCAGCAGCAAGCCGCGCCCTGCCCTGCGCCTGGTCAGCACCAAGGAGCTGCCGCGCGAGGACTGGCTGCAGATCCGCAAGCAAGGCATCGGCAGCTCCGATGCAGCCGCAGCTGTCGGGCTCAACCCCTACAAATCACAACTGGAGCTGTGGTTGGAGAAAACCGGTCGTGATGCCAGCATGCCCAAGGCGGACCCTCACGATGAGGACAGCCCAATGTACTGGGGCAACGTTCTGGAACCCATCGTGGCCTGGCACTACAGCAAGCGCACCAAGAACAAGGTTCGCCGCGTCAATGCCGTACTGCAGCACCCTGACCCGGAGTTGCCCTGGATGCTGGCGAATATTGACCGGGAGGTTATCGGTGCCGACGACGTGCAGATCCTCGAATGCAAGACAGCCGGCATAAACGGGGCACGCCTCTGGAAAGAGGGCGTGCCCGAATATGTGCAGCTACAGGTGATGCACCAGCTCGCCGTCACGGGCAAACAGGCAGCAGATGTGGCGGTTGTGCTCGGAGGGCAGCATCTGGAGATCCATCGCATAGAGCGCGATGAGCAGATGATTGCTCGCCTGATCGAGCTCGAACGGCGCTTCTGGCAGTACGTGGAAACCGATACACCACCACCCGCCGACGGCACAGTTTCCGCCGAGACCGCCCTGCGCTGCCTTTTTCCAACGGATTCAGGCGAGACCGTGGATTTCAGCGGTCATGCTGGATTGTCGGCGGCCTACATTGAGCTCAAAGCACTGCGCCTAGCGATTGCCGATAAGGAAAAGCGTGAAGCCCAGCTCAAGCAGATGCTGCAACAGGCCATGGGCGAGGCCAGTCGGGCTGAGTTCACCAACGGGCACATAAGCTGGCGTAAAGCCAAAGACAGCGTCGGCTTCGACGTGGCCCGGCTACTTCAGGAAAGGCCGCACCTGAAAGCCAAATACTCGCTGGTTAAACCCGGCGCACGGCGCTTCCTAGTCGGCTGACTCCAACCTCTTCTCATAACTCCCTCCCCTTGGCCAGCCCATGCAGTTCGCACTGCGTGGCTGGCCTTTTTTCATTTTCAGGAGAACCACCATGCTCAAAGGTCTGGCTATCACTCCGCCGGTACTCGGGCGGATTTCCATCGGCAAGGTCATCGAGAAGAACGGCAAGCGAATGCCGGAGAAGGATGACCAGTTCACCATCACGTCGCAGGTGCAAGGCAGGGATGGCTGGCTGCTGCACCCGCTCAATGACGAGCTACGTCAGGGCAAGGACGACAAGCTGCGCAGCATTCCGGTACGCCTGCTGTTCAACGAACCGGAGCTGAATTTCCGAGCAGACTACACGCTGTTCGACCGACAATCCGGACGCCCCGTCTGCGTCGGCAATGGCGAGACCTGCAAGCGGGTTACCCAGGACGGCATGCAGTCGTTGCCTTGCCCTTCACCGGATGCCTGTCCGCTGGCCAAAGGCGGTGCCTGCAAGCCCTATGGCCGACTGAATGTGGTCATCGGCGATGAGGATCCTCTAGGCAGCTTTGTATTTCGTACCACCGGCTTCAACAGCATCCGGACCCTCGCCGCTCGCCTGCATTACTTCCAGGCCATCTCGGGCAACCGCCTGGCCTGTCTGCCACTGGAACTACGTCTGCGTGGCAAGTCGACACGCCAGAGTCATGGCACGCCGATCTTCTACGCCGACCTGACGGTACGCGGTGGCATGGAAATGGCCGAAGCATTGGTGACCGCCAATGAACTCGATTCTCGGCGCCAGGCTGCCGGCTTCAATCAGGCCGCGCTAGATGAAGCTGCACGACGTGGCTTCGGCAATGGTGCCTTCGAGGACAGCGAGGAGGATGTCAGCGCCATCGTGGAAGAGTTCTACCCCGATGGTGAATCATCGGCTGCAGTAACGACCATTCCACTCAATCCCACTAAACCTAGCCTGGCTGAAAAGCTCGATGCACAGGCTGCTCGTCAAACCCCACCCACAGACAAAAACCAAGGAGACCGTCATGCGCCTGCACAAACTGAAAGCCAGTGACACGAACGGCACCTACCTGGTCGAGTCGCCGGTGACGGAAACAGACATCCTGCTGATGGCTAAGCAATTGGCCAGCTTGCGTCTGCGCAGGGGACGCGCCCTGACGTCGCCTAAGGACGTGTTCAGTCACCTGCAGGCGCTGCTGTCAGGATATGAGCACGAGGTATTTGCCTTGCTAATGCTCGACAGCCGGCACCGGGTAATTGCTTTCGAGGAGCTGTTCCGGGGGACTCTCGATGGCGCCAGCGTGTATCCCAGGGAGGTCGTAAAGATCGCCCTGGAGCACAACGCCGCCGCAATGATCCTGGTGCACAACCACCCATCAGGTGATCCCGAACCCAGCATGGCGGATCGCAACCTCACCACAAAACTGCAGGAAGCGCTGAATCTCGTCGGTGTGCGCACACTCGATCACATCGTGGTGGGGGACGAAGGCTGCGTGTCACTGGCAGAACTGGGCTACCTGTAAGGAGGCGATATGAAGCTATTGCTACGCACGTTCGCAGCCGCGTTCATGTTTGCCGGGATCCTGGCTGGCTGCCTTGCGATATTGCTACTGGTGATTCTGGTGGTGCGCTTTCCGCCATTACTGATCGCTGTGGTGTTGGCGTGCTGGATCTTCAATCGGCCACCGAAGTCTGAACGCTAGTAGGTCAGAAAACGTGGTTACAGCTGAAAGGCTGTAACCATGCCACTGTCTGCTTTCTTTTTTGCTCTGCCTGGTTACCAGGAGCAAGATCACTCACTCGCTGGCATCCTCAACCTTAACGAACGTTGCACTGAACTCCTTGCATTGCCGCTGTTGCTGCAACCGGTTCGCAAAGCTAAACGCGTCGTTCAGTTCGAAGCGCTGGAAGATGTCCAGCCCACGTCCAAGCACGATTTTCCAGCCCGTATCAGTGGTGATGTCACGATCATGCTTAGTCCCTGTCGTGTCATACGCCCAAGTGAACTTGATACCCACCCCTGCACATGCGTCAGCAATTTTCTGCAGGCTTTCGGTCTGGCGATCTCCGTTGAACTCATCCTCGACCGTGACCACATGTACAGCTACTTCCTCACCTGAAACCAGCTGCTTGCTGATCGTTTCCATCAACTCCATTAGATTGCGCAGTTGATGGAACATCCGCAGGTAAGGATCAATAACGATGATCCGCTTAGCCCCTTTTAGATAGGGTCCAAACAGCTTATCGAAGGTGACACCGCGCTGGTTCTCCTGAATAACCAGGTGCTGAGACTTCAGCTCCGGCTCTGTACTCACCGAGACAGCAGGTTGTTGAACGAGCTGAGTACTGGCCGCAGCGCTCTCCGGCTCGCTAGGGACGACATTAGCCGTATCGAACAGATCCGACTCCGAGACCTCACTCGCCACTCGCCGGTGGTACTGGTTCGGATACTCCCCCTCCTCCAGGGTGCTGACCAGCTTCTCAACACCATCTTTTCCTTGATAGGCAAAACGAACAGCTGGGTAGGTGGTGTCTATACGCAGCAGCTGGTCCTTGACCCGCTTACGCCCTTCGATAGCACAGCGCAGCATATCCTCGACTTCTGACTCAGTCGCCTCGCCATGAGGGAAGAGGATCTTCATCAGACCGGAGAAAGTCTTGTTGATACCGTCACGATCACGCGTGGAGATTTCATCCGACAACGTGAATAGACCTTTGTAGCGATCCGAGAAGTCATGGCTGCGCAGTGAACGGAGGATCTCGGCCAGATAATCGACCACAAAGCCGTAGCCGCTGGAGAACATCTCCCCACGGATGACGTCCACCTCCCAGCCCGGAATGTAGCTGTGCAGACGGTCGAGGAAGGCCGAGTCGTGAAATTTCTCCGGCAGCGGATCGAACAGATCGCTGTGCTTGAGCATGTACGGCACTGTGTGATCGGTGTTGCCCACGAACACCATGCTGGCCTCGGCCCCAAGAGTTTCCACACCCCGCGAGAACGACTTGTTGGCCATGTAGTTCTTCATGATGTCGACCAGCGCCTTGTCCACCCGCTTCTGCTTGCCGGCGAACTCGTCGAAGGCCACCACGTCCCAGTAGCCGACCAGGCCGAGCTTGCCCGTACCATTGTGGACAAACAGCTTGGGCACCGTCACCTCTCCGCCGGAAATCAGGATGCCGTGGGGCGAAAACTCGGAGTAGACGTGCGACTTGCCGGTGCCCTTCGGCCCTAGCTCAATCAGGTTGTAATTCCGTTCGCAGAAGGGAATCAGACGGATCAGCTGCAAGAGCTTGTTGCGCTTGCCGAACATCTGCGGATTGAAGCCGATGCTCTGGATAAGCAGATCAATCCACTCATCTGTGGTGAACTGCTTGCGAGACTCCAAATAGCCGTCGAAATCAAAACGAGAGATCTGGATAGGCTTAAGCGACGCCAGCACCCAAGGAGAGGCGGACTTATCCTCGGTGTAGTCATACTCCAGATCAGCGATGCACCATACCCCGCCAACCAACAGCTTCTGATGTGCCTTCACTGTGCTGGAGTCGATCAGCACCTTTTTTATCCCGAGGTTGGCGAATTCAGCCTCGTACACATCGTCCTTGTCGTTGAGAGAAACACTTATACGGTCAATGACCTTGTGGCGCCCCTTCTCCTTAATCGTCGAACGCACTAGTCCCGCTTCGTTGCGATGCACATAGTGCTTGCGCAGGATTTCTTTAACCGTCTCGATGCCGGTTTGAATCGTCGACTCATCATTCGTTGCGCAGTACTGGCCCAGCAGGTACTCCAGCACGTAGGACGGCACGATGGCGTTGCCCTTAACAGCTTTGACCAGATCCTTGCGAACGACTAAGCCCGCGAAATGCTGGTTGATCTTGTCATCGAGCTGACTCATGAGGGCTCCCGCTTAAAAATCGAATTCACTGGTGAACGAACGACGAATCGTATACCGAGTGGCCTTGTACTGGGTGAAATGCGAGGTGCCTTCAACCTGCTCTTCGAGTCGTAGCTCAACCTGCTGGTTGTTTGCTTCATCGGCTTTCCGGCTCAGGATGAAGCGCACCGACAGCTCGCGCTCACGCGGGTTATCGGACGCGAAATCGAACGTCAGCTCATGCGAGTCGGAGATCAACTCACCGTCCAAGGTGTACAGCCCTGCACGCAACCGGCGAGCTTGTTTCTTCTCGGCGACCGCCTCGGACTGATAAAGCACAACAGCCAATTGGCCAGTCGTGATGCTCCTGCCGCCGCCACCGATGAACTCGACGTCGACACTGCCCACATCGCTTTGGCGCTTTTTGTTGATACGCACAACCGGGATCACCACTTCTTGCAACGTGGCTCCGCCATGTACGAACCGGCTGCCTGAGCCTTTGAGACGCAAGCGGTTGATCGACTTAGGGATCTGTACATCCAGCGATCCTTCAAGTCCCAGCTGTTCAGGGGTGAATGTCCGGAAACCTGCTTGACTACGCAGACCGCGCCCCAGGACGAAACGCCGGTCGCGATAGAGCACCTCATCACCTTCCGGTACGTTGCTGAGAAAATCGCTCTCCTCCAGCGGTCGGTGCTGGTAGATGAAGCCATGATCTGCAGTGACCAGCAGGTTGCTGGCATTGGCGTTGGTCAGCTTCTTCACCAGGCGGACAAGCTCGGACAATGTCTCTTCTGCCGCAGCAAATACCCGCTCCTCGGTATCTCGCGTATCGCCAGTCTTGTCGATCAGGTTGTGGTAAACGTAAACCACATCGTGATCCCGCAGCAGCGCCCGCGAATCCGCCTGGTTCATAGCCAGCAGATCCTTGGCCAAAACAACAGCAGAACTCGGCACCGCAGCAGCAAGGATCTTGCCGCGATTAGTCGAGCCATGAGCGCTCTGATCATCCACTATCGCATCACCGCTGTCGTTTTCAGCCAGCTGCAGTGCCTGGTTAGGTAGCAGTGCGGCCATACCCAGCTGCGTGTAGCTCGGCAACATGGAAAGCGCCGGCTCCAGTTCAGCCTCAAAGCGGTCTTCACGGCGAATCAGGCTCTGCAGCTCTTCACCTACCTCATAACGAAAGGCATCCGAGATCAGCACGCAGACCTTGGTCTTGCGCTCCAGGAAAGGCTTGACGCAGCGGCTGAAGAAATTCCGCTGCAGCATGATCGGAGCAGCCGTCCAGCTCGGAGCAGAGTCCACAAACTGCTGCCAACGATCATTAAGGCGCGCCAGATAGTTGTTGGTGTACTGGTTTTCGATCTGGGCGCTTAGCTCCTCCAGCAAGGAGGCCTGACCAGACTTGCGCGCATGATGGACGAACTTGCGATACAGCTGATCAAGCCGATACCAGCTCTTCGCATACTTCTCCACGCCATCGGCCAAGGAGGCCATTTCCAGCTTTGCTGCATCCAGTGTCTGCAGGAACTGCGCAGCATGATCCAGAGCCAGATAGACATCCTCGAAATGGCTGAACCAATGGCTCTGGCGCCGTTGACGCACAGATTGCTCGACATCGGCAGCAGTCGCCGTTCGGGCAACAGTCTCGCGAACCAGCTCACTGAGGATCTTGCGGTCTATCAGCTCAAAGTAATCAAGATCCAGGAGGGCTCGATAATCGAGCTTATGCAGCTTGTCACTAATCTGTAGCACCTCTGCACACTGCGCAGAGAGCAGCTCGAAGCTGCTCTCATGCGAACGGCTGTCCTTCCAGCGCCGGAGAAAGACTAAGGACTCCGCGGACAAACGTGCCTTGTACTCAGGATCCGTGCCCATCATGAAGCAGGCCTTGAAAAGCTCGATCACGAAATCGTGCAGTCCCGGCTGCTCCGACACATAGCCATAGGCGCGCTTCATCTGCTCCCAGAGGAAGCTATCCAGGCCGCTTGTTTCAATAAGCTTGATGCGTGTGACTTCAGCATTGGCGAGCTCAGCAAGCAGCTCTTCAAGAATTACATCCAATCGTGGCTCACAGCCTGCACACACGGCGAGCATCTTGAAGCGCAGCATGCTGTGCGAATCGCCCGACTGCAGCAGCTTATGCAACTGTTCACGCCGCTTAGCCGCACCAAAGAATGCAGCATGTTCCTCCAGCACCGGATAGCAGTCGGGCCCCAACTCCAGCTCAGCCAACCAAAGGGCAAGCTGGTCCGTGCGGAAGGTATTGCCGCTGGCCAGTTGTACATCAAGCAACCAGTTATCCAGATAGGCTGGCTCTGCACCCTCGCGATACAGCAGAAACTTCTGCTCGGGCTGCTCGCGCAGAATGCGGTACTTAACACCGAACTCGTTGTTGGCCAGCTCGATTTTCTCGATACCCGGCAGCTCTAGGGATGCGAAATCTGCACGGAACTCCAGACGGTTGTCGTACCAGAAGACAATACGCTGCTTCTCAAAGAGGTTCGTCAGCGCCTGGGTAATCTTGAGGTTACTCATGTACGGATCAGTCCTCACCCTTGGCGTCTAACCCGACGATCTTCTTCAGGGCTGCGCCCAGCTTGAGGTAGTTGACCTTAACGCCATGGTCCAGATCCAGCTCGACCTGCTCTGTCGCCAGCGGATAAAGCGTATCGCGCTCGTAATCATCCAGCTCAATAAGCTGTTTTTTGATGGTATCGGCTTCCTTGCTGGCCTTCGTCTTTTCGCTTTGACTGGCAGATGGGTTGATAGCTACCTGCTGCAGATAATCCAGACGCGAGGCGAGCTTCTTGCGGAAATCGCGCAGGTAGCTGAGCACCACACTGACGGTGTCCGGACGGTAACGATGCAGATAGACCAGTGCGCTGAAGGTGCCCTTGGGGCTGCTGAACAGCCAGTAGATGGGGCGCTTCTTGTAGCGCCTCACATGGTCTGCGTAAAACTCGCCAAGGAAGTAGTCGCGCAGGCTGTAGTTGCGCTTTCCCTTAACATTGAGCGCTTGCTCGATGAAAGCCAGATTGTCTTCGTAATGCTCATCACCAAAGGCCACGCGCAGAAATTGACGGAAACGCAGGGTGATGTCGTCCGGGAACCAGTCGCCATCCAACAGAGGGATCACGTTGTCGTCGTCGGCGGGGAAGCTGGGCTGTAAAACCTGATCCAGATAGTCAGCCAGGGTTTCCCCTTGGTTCGCCAAGATCAGCCCCGGCTTGTCGAGGCTGTAGCGGCCGAACATGCATCCCACGGCGTAGGACACCAGCTCACGCATGGTGTCGGCCTGCGGATTCCACGCTGACTCGGACACCCATTCCACGCACATCCGGACAGT
>ERZ1673962.951-NODE-951-length-16228-cov-5.741112_pt1 | contig 16228 bp, 16 predicted proteins | sample MGYA00580188_ERZ1673962 | MGnify/ENA primary metagenome ERZ1673962 (study PRJEB41334, sample SAMN05608104) | rock metagenome | biome: terrestrial subsurface; feature: shale formation; material: shale | place: USA: Pennsylvania ... | reverse complement strand
AGGGGATTTCCACCGCTGGACTGTCCGTGCATCAAGCCCTACGCTCTCTTGAATACTCACGCCAAAGCCCGCATGGCGCAACATCGCCGATTATTGTGCTGGAATTTGAGTGTCAACGCGGCGGGCCGCGCGCCGCGCGATCAAGCTGCTGACGACAATCTGCAATTGATGGAAAATCATCGCTGGCAGAATAATTACACTGATCGACCTGTCCCCGAAAAGCACGTTTGCAATCAAGAGCCCGCTCGCAAGGCTCTTGGTTGCACCGCATAATAAGACCGTGATGCGGTCCGCAGAGGACATGCCCGCAGCCCAACAAAAGGCAAGCCCGCTCAACATCGCGAGACCTAATAGAACGCTATTGGCCACGACGATTAACACAAGGGTGGAGAGCGCGAGATCTTGCCAGATGCCAGCTACCGATCCCGCGCTGAAGGCGGAATAGACAATCAAGGCGATTGAACCGCGGTCAACCACCTGCGTTAGGCGATTATGCTTTGACACCCAGCCGAAAATCCATGGCCGTGCAATCTGGCCAAGGGCGAAGGGAAGCAATATCTGCATTGCGACCCGCACAATACCATCAAAGCCACCGCCCCCCCCATTGGCATGTAACAGAACCCCAACAAGTATCGGCGTCAGAAGCACCCCTATTAGGTTCGATAGCGATGCCCCACAAATAGCGGCAGGCACATTGCCCTGGGCCAATCCCGTTAAGGCAATCGAAGACTGTATGGTTGACGGCAACACGCTCAAAAACAGCAATCCAGCGATAAGATCGGGCTCTAGCACCCGACTGAACGCCCTGGTCAGACCGACAGCAAGCAACGGGAACACTAAAAAGGTGTTCAGAAGGATGGCTCCCTGCAACTTCCAATTTCGCATCCCCGCCACGATTGACGCAGGATCAAGCCGCACCCCATAAAGAAAGAAGAGCAGCCCTATCATTCCCTTCGCGAAACACGACAATAGTCGTGCCGCCTCGCCGCTGACCGGTAGCAAAATCGCCAGAACGATCGCTGCGAACAACAGGATCAGAAAGGTGTCAACCCCGAGCCTCTTCAAGACAGACATGGGTTTCAATAGCAGCATTTGTCGCCTCGGCTAAGAAGTTCAAGGCACGGGTTTTTAATGGCCCAGACTGCGTGACTTATAGGAATGGACGTCATTCTCGGTGCCAAGCCAGTACGCGCCGGGAAACATACTCTGCCAGAGCAAAGAAAATCGCCGCGTAGATCAAAAGCAGGAAGGCTATAATGATCACGCGTCCCGTATAGGCAAATTGCAACGCATAGGTGACGATCACACCTAGGCCTTCTTGCGCGCCCAATAGCTCACCGGCGACTACGAGGCTCCAAGCCAAGCCAAGGCTCATCATGAACGTCGCGCGAAGCTCCGGAAGGATCGCTGGAAGGATCACGGACTGATAGGTCTGCCACCAACCTGCGCCAGAAACACGCGCCCGTTGCGCGTAAACGCTCGGCAGATTGCCAACAGCGTTAAGGGCACCAATGAACATTATGACAGCAACGCCATAAGCGATGAACAGAATGATGCCAAAAAGAGAGGCCCCAAACCAAAGGTTGAAAAGCGGGATCATCGCCAAAAAAGGTGCCATGCGCATGATGTGCACCGTTGGCGCGACCAAAGTGCTTGCGAGCCGAGACATCGAAACCAACAACCCCAAAGCCGTACCAACCACAACCCCCAGCACGACCCCTGCCAAAACCCGTGCGATGGTCACCAAAGATGCTTTCGCAAGTGCGAGAAAAGCCGCGGTATAGGTCGGCGGATCACCAGTCATCGGCGAGCCAACCCCAAGCCCGCCGGGCCAGTAATCAGCCATCCGCAAAAGTGAATTACTCCAAAGGTATTCCCATCCGGGGACTAACGGTTCGTCATAGCTGCCTGTTGCCGTTATCAGACGCGAAAGCAGCTCCCATCCAACGATGAAGGTGCACAGCACCACAGCGCTTCCGATGACCTTTCCAAGGTTTAGCCGAGTCTGGATCATGTTACTCAAGCCCCAGATTGTGCAAAAGTAGATGGCGCAACTCCAATCCCCGCGCGCTGGCGATCTGCTCGTCGCTTCGCGGAACTGGAAGATTGGTGGGCATATCCACCAGAATACGACCATTGCCGACAACGATAATACGAGTTGCTAGGCGCAAAGCCTCGTCAACGTCATGCGTAACGAAGAAAATCGTCTTTCGGGTCTTCTGCCAGAGCGTCAGAAGCACTTCTTGCAGTTGGCGCCGCGTGACGTAGTCGAGTGCGCCAAAGGGCTCATCCGCTAGCAGGATCGGCGGATCCATGGCAAAAACACTCGCCACAGCAACACGCGCACGCATCCCCCCCGAAAGTTCCCGAGGCCAAGCCTGCGCAACGTGAGAAAGCCCGACATTTTCAAGCTGAGCTAGCGCAACCATCCGTTGTTCATCTCGCGGTCGACCAGCAACCCGAAGACCGAAACCCACATTGTCCTCAACTCGCATCCAAGGAAAAACTGCATCGCGCTGAAAGATCACGCCACGATCAACGCCCGGACCGGAAATCTGCTGTCCCATGGCTTGAATTGAGCCGCTCTGCGGTTGGTTCAGCCCTGCGATTGCATTCAGCAGAGTCGTCTTCCCATGCCCCGAACGCCCCAAGACACAGATAAATTCACCCTGCTCAACGGTCAGTGAAACCCCATCGAGTGCTTGCACTGCACTGCCGTCGGCCCGGCTGAACGCGACCGAAAGTTCGTCAACTTGAAGCGCTGGCAACGCTGCTTCTCGAAGCTTTGTCATATTTTTCATCCTCAGTGTGCCCAGCGGCTGATCCGCCGCGCAGTCACCTGCAGCAGAAAATCCATAGTGATCGCAACGATCGCGACAAGGCCGACACAGGCCAGCATGCCCGCGACGTTGTTTACGTTTGTATAGGTCTTGATCGCTTGGCCAATCCCGCTGGGGGCACCAAGAATTTCGGTAAAGGTTTCAATGCCCCAAGCACTGGCAAGCGTAACCCGCAGGCCGCCAATCACTTCCGGCACGACGGCGGGCAAAAGGATCAACCGCAACCGAGTTGACCAATTGGCGCCGCGCGTTGCAGCCGCCAATTCATAGACCGGATCGATATTGTCCACGGCGCGCTGACTGAAGATTGTCATCATGACTGCGCTGTAAAGCCCAACCAACAAAACCTGCGTGTAGGGCACAACACCAAACCACAGTAAAAAAAGTGGCGCCGCGACCAGTACAGGCACCGTCCCCAGTACAAGTGTGATGGGATCAACCAGATACCGCAAAGGCCGGAACCGCGCACTCGTCAACCCCAACAAAAGGCCGATAGCAGCGCCAACAGCAAGGCCAAGCAGCACGTTCTTGACCGAGTAAATCAGCAGACCGGCATAGCCAATCCTGCCAAGGCCGAAGACCTGCAGGTGCGGTGAAAGCACAAAATTATATAGCATTTCGTCAACCACCCGCAGCGGCGAAACAAGACGACTATCAGGCAGTGTCAATGACAGCAGATACCATGCGAGGAAGAACAAGATTGTCCCTGCTGGCACCCTGCCCCAGCGGACAGAAAGCACAGCGAACTGGTGAAAGGCACTGCGCCCCCGTAGTTTGAGGGGCGCAGTCAAGGTGTTGTCCGAGGTCATTCTGTGATCGCCATGAGGAAGCGATAGGAATCGAGATAGTTAAAATTCTCAAAGTGCGCTTCAGCTTCAGCAAAGAGAACGCTGTCGTCGGCATCAAGGCTATCAGGTGTGATGCCGGCCATCAGCTCGACCGAAGCCGCCTTCATTTCGACCAGATCCGCATAAGCATCGCAGGCCCAAATCAGGTCATCGGCGTCGTAGCTGTCTTTTCGCAAAATGCCTTTGTCTTTATTGAACTCGACCGCCGCATCGAAGGCCAACCGATAGTTCAACGACGAGTCAGGAAGCGTGCAGTAATTTTGCTGGAACTCAAAATCCGACAACGGGCTGAGCGCATCAATGGTTAGTTGCAAGCCAGCTAAATCGAGGCTGGTTCCAGCAAAAGCGTTGACATAATCAAGCATTGAACCAAGCACATGCTCTGGATCTGCCTTCTCATCGCGGATGATACGGAACATGACCGACAGGAAACGCAACGCAGTTTCGGGGTTTTCGCGAAGCCATGTCTCGTCTGCTGCAATACCTGGCGTGCCGACCAAAGCCGCTGCTCGCGATCCTGGCGTGGCGGGCATATTGGTCAGAATATCGACTGGCGTGACCAGTGGCAGCCAGCCATCACCTTGCAATTGTGCCGTGAATGGCGCGCCGTCTGGCGACATGAACGAAACACTGCCACCACTGGCAAGCTGCAAAGCGTTGGAATCCGGCGTGATGATCAAATCGGTAGAGTCGGTCATGTCAAAGCCGCCAAGTTCGAAAACCGTATCAAGAAAAATCCGGTTGTCGATATTCGGGGCGGTCACAAAGGCTTGGCCCTCAAGCTGGCCCATGGTGGCTTGCATTGCGTCTTCAAAGCTCATGCCCACGCCCATGAATTCTTTCACTGTCTTCGCACCACTGTCGGGGCTGGCGAGGATAGCAAACCCTTGAAACAAGTCGGCCAGACCAAAAAAACGGATGGAATTGACGGAATCCATCGCAGCAATACCATCAGGAGGGTACCAAGTCTGCACATCAACTTCACGGTTAACCATTAGTGGTATTGCTTGGTCAAACATCACCTTTCGACCGAAAGGCTCGGGTGTGATCGTAATTCCGACATCTTCGAAATAGCCAAGGTTTATGCCCGCGACGAAAATAAGGTCATTGGCGACGGGTCGCATCCCAAGCGAAACGCGCGCCTCGGGAATTTCTGTTCCTAGCGTGACGTCTTCTAGCGAAAACCCAAGCCCTTTGGATTCTGCGGCAGCAGTAGCCCCCGCAATTATCCCAGTCCCAATTAAGCACACTGTCGAGCCCACCAAACGGGCGCGTGACGATCTAAACATATGGTTTCCTTGTGATTGGCGTGTTTCGAGCATGCAAAATTTCGACCATGATCGCGGCGATCAGCGCACGAGGTTTGCGGTCATCCACTCGCAATAAATGTATAATATGTAATTTATAATGTATTGCTAGGATATCTTGAGACCTGTAGTATGGAGCCAAGGAAACTGCGATGGACTGCCCGAAAATTACCCACGATGACCAAAGAACGGGCGGATTCTATCTAGACTTAACCAAAGAAAGGGACGGATTTCATGGAAGCACCGTACGATGCGGCCCAGCCGATTGATCGCCAGACGTTACACCAAGAGCTTGTTGGCAGACTGCGCGCGATGATTCTGGACGGCACACTAAAACCCGGAAGCAAAATTCGTGAGGTCGCGCTCGCCGAAAAATTCGGAGTATCGCGCACCCCTCTGCGAGAAGCCCTAAGAGCGCTCACAGCTGATGGCGTTGTCCATTTAGTTGCAAACCGTGGCGCGATCGTCGCCACTATCTCGGAACAGGAAATCAAGGAAATCCTACCGATCATCGGCGCCCTTGAAGCCCTCGCAGGCGAAATCATTTGCAGCGATGCAAGCGACGCGGATATCGCTTCTTTCCGCAAAATCCACGAGGCGATGATTGCTGAACGCGAGGCCGGCGACGAAGACGCCTACCAACGCCACAATCGCCATTTCCACGAAACGATCATGGACCTGTCGCGGAACACAATGCTGCAAAGTCTCCACGCGAACATGATTTTGCGCACGCGGGCGGCGCGTTTCACCAGCCCGAAATCGCCCGAGAAATGGGCCGACGCGATTATGGATCACGAACGGATCGTGACCGCGCTTGAAGCAAGAAACGCTACAGCAGTCGCGGCGCAACTAAAGCATCACATGGTGCAAACCGCCACCACTGCGCTTCAGGAATACACCGCCAAAATCGGCGAAAAATCCTGAATGCTCACCTGCCCCCTTCCTCCCATCAGTAACAATCAAGGAGACCTTCCATAATGGATCTAGTCGGAAAAACTGCCGTCGTGACCGGCGCCGGAGACGGTATAGGGCGCGCGACCGCACGCCTACTACACGCACGCGGAGCAAATGTGGCTCTCGTCGACCTGCGGGGCGCGCAAACGGTTGTCGAAGATCTTTCCTCTGATCGTGCAATTGCCGTGACAATGGATGTCCGAGACGCGTCGGCTTGGGCCAAATTGGTAGACGACTTGGAAGCGAAATTCGGCGCAGTTAATATACTGGTGAACAATGCAGGAATCGCAATTCCGGGGGATACCGTCGCAGATATCAACGAAGAAATCTGGGATAATATCATGGCCATCAATGCCAAAGGCGTTTGGCTGGGCATGAAGGCTGTGCTTCCCGGAATGATCGCCCGCAAGGAAGGTAAGATCTGCAACGTGGCCTCTACCGCGGCGCATATTGGTCTGCGCGATGCCGCCGCGTATTGCGCATCAAAAGGCGCGGTGCTTGCTCTGACCCGTCAGGCCGCCGTGCAATATGCGTCCAGCAACATTCAGATTAATTCAGTCTCACCGGGCACAACAATGACAGGAATCCAGAAGGATGTGACGGACGCCCAGCGGGCGGCATTCCTGCCGTTGACCCCCATCGGGCGGTTCGCCGAATCCGAAGAAATCGCCGAAACCATTGTCTTTTTGTGCTCTTCTGGATCGTCTTTTGTGGTTGGTGCGGATCTCAGCGTAGACGGTGGAATGGTCGCTCTGTGACCCGACCTCTAGGCAGGCCTTGACGCAGGGTCCCGCGCCATCGCCTGCCCATAAGCCTCGAGGCCCCGTTCCAAAGAAAAGCGGGGCGTCCAGCCAACCTCGCGTGCGATCCGGCTGATGTCGAACTCTCGTTGTACATCTGGCACCTCGTCTGCACCGGGCACCAAACGTATCTGAGCCCCATCAACAGTTCGCTGTGCAATGGCAGCGATTTCCGGCATCGTTAACGCCGCGCCGCCACTGACATTATAGACCCGACCACCGAAATCACGCGACGCCAAAAGCACCTCAACCAAGGCTTCTGCAACATCGTTTACGTATATGTAGTGGTATGCAAAATCAGGATCACAGGGGATTTCGGTTACGCGCCCAAGCTTGGCGTCGCGGATAATGTTCGCAAGGTAACAATTGGCCCGGCGGTACGGGCCGTACACCCGGGCGATCCGCAATGACGCACAGTCAACACCGTATTCTGCGGAAAATCCCTCTAACAATGTTTCGCACGACACCTTGCTAGAGCCATAAACCGAAGTAGGACGGGTCGTCGTGCTTTCGTCGATCACCTCCGTATCCGCATTGCCGTAAACACTAATCGAAGAACTGAAAACAACACGGTGCAAATTGTGCCGCCGCGCGAGATCAAGAAGCTGGGATGTCCCCACGATATTGGCCTGCACAATAAGCATCGGGTTATTGTGGGCCAGCATCGGTCCCGAAATAGCCCCACAATGTACAATTGAATCGATCTCGCGCGCTTTGACTAGATCATCCAAACGATCCGTGTCCTCAAAGCCCATGATTGTAAGCTCCGGGTCGGGACGTCCAAAGTCCGTGATATCAATGGCGTTAACGCTGTGTCCCTGTTTTGAAAGATGACGGCGCACCGCAGTGCCGATAAGCCCACTCCCGCCCGTCACCAGAACATTGCGCGGCACCAACGCCGCTTTTGCTGCTTCAATTGTCATACCGACTCTCTGTTATTTTTATGTTGCGCAGGAAAGTTGACCGTGGCCAATGCCGCCCGCTTCGGCGCGAGCAAGTCTGGAAGCCCTTTGGCGAAACCAAGCAATGCGCGGTCACGTCCAACAGCAGCGACCAACTGAAGGCCAATGCCACCGGACTCTTCGGTCATCTCCAGCGGCAAGTTAACAACTGCCAAACCAGCCACATTCATCCATGCAGTGAAGATTGCATGCCCTCGTGGGCCAACTGCCTGACCATCGATCTTTAGCGGAAAAGGCTCATCGGCTTGCCATGCCAGCGCAGCGATTGAAGGGCAGATTAACAAATCGTAATCCGCCATCAGCTCCCCCGCCGCAGCGCGTATTGCGCGGGCAACGCTTTGAGCCTGTAAAAGAGCAGCAGTCGATAGCGCCTCCCCTTTGGCCAGAAATGTTTGGGCGTTGGCATCAATATCCGTCGGCCCGTCACACTCGCCTAAATGCCAGGCCAGGCCAGCCGCGGCGACATCAGACCATGCCGCTGTGACAGCCTCCAAATCGTAGGGAGCTTGAATTTCCGTAACCTGGTGGCCTAGCCCTTTAAGCTTCTCAACCCACGCATTGCAGGCAACCGAGACGCGGCAATCGATGGGATGGCCATTCAAACGAGGCAAAAAAGCGATGCGTAGTTGCGTCGAAAATACTTCATCCGGCCCAAGGTCCGACAAAGTGTCGAAGACAATTTCAAGGTCTTCAACGGTGCGTGCAATCGGGCCAACGACCTCAAAGTCTCCCAATATTTCAGGGAAACCATCGTATCGGGCGATTTGCCCAACCGACGGCTTGTGGGCATAAAGACCGCAATGCGCCGCTGGTCGCCGCAAGGAACCGCCACCATCTGTGCCAATCGCGATTGGGCCGAACCCCGCCGCCACAGCAGCTGCGCCCCCCCCACTGGAACCACCCGGCGTCAGGCCTTGGGTGTGCGGATTGGTGGTTGTGCCCCAGACCACATTCGACGTGAACCCCTGCAGGGTAAATTCCGGCACATTGGTCTTCCCTAGAAACACCGCCCCTGCGGCCCGTAGGCGGGCGATCGGTGCCTCATCGCGATCTGGGAAGTTGTCCTTATAAAGCGCACTACCCCATGTCGCCGGGAAACCGACACACAAAAGGTTGTCCTTGATCGTCATTGGGATGCCATCCAATGGCGACAACGGCTTACCCGCTTGCCACCGAATATCCGCCTGCTGTGCGGCGCATTTTGCACCAGTACGATCTTCCGAGACAATCGCGTTCAATGTCGGATTCAGCGCATCTATACGCTGATGAATTTCAGCGAGCGCATTAGAGGGCGTAAAGGCTTGGGATGCATAGCCCGCGGCCAATTCGGCTGCGGTCAGTTGCCATAAGTCTTCGGTCATGTGATCCACTCCGGTGCGTAGCGGTAAAGGGTCTGCAGCCGGGACGTGAAATCAACTTTTTGTTTAAGCGCCGTCCCCGCAATCGGATCTGAATTGCGCAGCATTGTATCCGTGGCATCACGCGAAAATTGCCTGACAAATTGAGCACGCTCATCGCGCCGGACCGCAAAGCGCCTGGGAAGGCCACAAAGGTCATCGCCCGTGGTCAGCGAATGACGCAACTCGTCGATAAGCTCGCATGCATCCTCGATCGCTTGGGTCGCACCCTGCCCCAAAGTGGGCAAAATGGGATGCGCCGCATCGCCAACGAACACGACTCCCGGCCCACCGTCGTGGCGGATAGGGCCGTCTTGAAGACGGGCCCAATGCAGATCACAGTCAGGACGAAGCAAAGCATCAACCAAGAATTTCGCTTGATCTGACAATGGCTGGTCTTTCGGGCGATAGAGTGCAGCCAGAACCTTGCGCGATTTCATCTGATCCGTGACTTGAGCGTCATGACCAATCGGGAAGGAACCGGCACAATAGACAAGATCGCCGGGCACTCGAAATGCCAACAGGCGGTTCGGGCCATTGAACCATTGTCCATAGTCATTGATCGGGCAATCCGAATTCACAGACAACAACATGCGAAACAGCGCAACCCCGAAGAAGTCAGGCGGGTCTTCACCGCAAAGGGTTCGACGTACGTCCGAATAGCGTCCATCCCCGGCAATTATCAAATCGACATCATCGATCCTGCGCCGCACACCCGTCGCCGCCTCTATAGTTTCGACATGTATCCCAGTAGCCGTGCGGTTCACGCCCACCACTTCAACACCGAACCGGATGCAATCGCTGATCGGCGCGCGCAACAGGGCATAGAGCGATGACCAGCGAATGCGCACTCCGGGATTGTCGGCGACGTCGGCCAGATCCAAATCCATCAGTATGCGCCCGTCCGTCAGACCAACCTGCCAGTTGTGCCATGGCAGGCTTTCACGCCGAACAGCGTTGGCCCGCTCGGGCAGGATTTCCGCCAAAACCTTGAGGGCATTGGGACCAATGTTCAGCCCAGTTCCAACATCTAACTGCGCACCAACCGGGCTGCGCTCCAGTATAATGACTTCAAGATCGGGCCTGTCTGCCAAACCCGAGGCAATCAAGCACCCAGCGACTCCAGCGCCAGCAATGACAATACGCCGTTGTTTCACGCTACAATTTCCGAACAATCAACAATGACGCTGACCATCCCGCCGCCTGACGGACCCTGATGCTCCGCCCCACCCGAGACGAAAAGTGCGGTATCACCAAGCATTCCGGCCAGTAGGGCGCCGACGGCTCCACGGATATGACGTTGCTGATCCATGTCTCCGTCATTCAACATGGTGTGGTCGTGTCCGCGGATCATGCCGTCAGGGGATGCCTCACATTTCACGAACGCGGCGCGCAGCCGTGCAGTATCTTCGGGCGCAAGCTGACTGCGAAACCGAAAGCCAAGGTCGTCCAACATCCCTTGAACCCCGGACAAGTCTAAGGCGTCTTTCATCGGCGCATGAGCGATTTGCAAGGGTCCGGTCCAGCCGCGACCAATGCCTATAACCACGATCTCGTTGCAACACACCTCAACACCAGCAGACACACTTGCGATGGTCGAGAAAAGACTGAAATCGTTTAGAACTGCTGTTGAGTTCGCATCCACCGGGCTGATCTCACCCAGTGCAACACCAACTCCAAGCGCAGAGGCCGCACGACCATAAGCCATTAGCTTGCCCGGATCCGCAGTCGCAATAGATACCCCAGACGTATCGCTTTGTGCGATCGCGCTCTTGGAGAAAGCTGGGCCTTTTATCTGCACGAAATGCACATCTTCGGCTGACTCTATGCCAGCACGTGCCATTGCTGCCCGCACGGCCGTCGCAGTCAGATCGATCTGTGGCTGCCTGCCTACATCTGCCGGTGACAGTTCCGGCGTAAAGGCAATCCCGATTGCCAATCCGCGCGCCTCTGTTTCAATCGCAGTGGCGGGATCGACGGTAAAAACAGTGTAATGCGGCGACAGCACTCCTTCGACACCGCCCGAGAAAATGAAAGGAATGCGTGCCCGCACATCTTCGGGACGCTCGCCGGTTTGCTCAGCAATCAGAATGGAAAGCGAAAGCGAAAGATATCCGCGCGTGTAGTCGTTGACCAATCCGTTGCCATGGGTCTTTCCGATCACAGCAGTAATCTGATCAGCTAGAATGACACCGCTTTTAATTGCCTCAGCCAATCCAGAAACATCTGAAGGTTCTTTAAGACTGAACCTGTGAACATCTGTTTGCATATTCGTCTCCACTTATTTGAGGGGAAACAGCAGCTCCACTGTCTCCCCACCACAGGTCGTCAGATCAGTTGGCCGGTAGTGCTTTCATCGCCTCAAAGACAACATGGCTGAATGCATTTTCAGGGGTCTCGGTCAGAACATCATTTTCCAGCAAAATATTGATCGTGCGCGCATAATCCGCTTCATCCAGATAACCCATACCTTGGTCTGGACCGTCGATAAGTTTTGCGATTTCCTCAATCTGGGTGATCTGGTGTTGCTCGGTCTGAGCGCCAGTCATGTCATTTTCCAAAATGATGTCGACGGACTCTTTTTGGTTTTCGGCCGCGTACTCCCAGCCCTTCAACGAGGCACGCAGAAAGCGAGCATAGATATCAACCCATTCCGGATCAGAGAGACGTTCCTCAAGGACATATAGTCCATCTTCCAGCAGGCCGACCCCTTGATCTTGCCAAGGGAACGTCAGCAGATCATCTTGTGTGAAGATTCCACTTTCGATGATTTGCCAATATTCGTTGTAGATCGCGGTCGCGATGCAATCGGCTTGACCGTGTAGGATCGGATCGACGTTGAAGCCCTGCTTCAGCAGCGTAATGTCTGGGTTGGCCCCATCAACAGACAGGCCTAGCATGTTCATCCATGTCAGGAATGGGTATTCGTTTCCGCCAAACCAAACGCCAATCGTCTTACCTTCAAAGTCTGCGGGTGTCTCAATACCGCTTGATTTAAGACAAGTGGTCATCTGCGCAGATTCTTGAAAAACTTGGGCGATATTAACCATTGGCAACCCTTTTTCGCGTGCCGCCAAGGCCGCAGGCATCCAAGTGGTCACGATGTCTGCCCCGCCACCAGCAAGGATCTGCTCGGGGGTGATATCAGGACCGCCGGGCTTGATCGTCACATCCAAGCCTTCGTCCCCATAGAAGCCTTTCTCTTGGGCAACATAATAGCCAGCGAACTGCCCTTGTGTGACCCATTTAAGCTGCAAGGTGATCGCGTCCGCTGCAACTACAAGTGAGGGGCAGAACAGTGAAACGCTCAGCGCGCCCATTTTAAGACATGATTTCATCATTACTGTTTCCTTTGTTTGGAGATGTGCGCGTCTACTGCGCTGTTGGATTTCTGGATGTGGTCACACGTTCGGCAAGACTGATCCCGCCGTAGACAAGGGTTCCGACCAGCGCGCCCATCACAATGGTCGCCCAGACAAGATCGAGGTTCATCCGCGCCAGTTCTACGGAGATACGAAAGCCCATGCCGAACACAGGCGTTCCGAAAAACTCGGCAACGATCGCCGAGATAATCGCGAGGGTAGAGTTAAGCTTGAGCGCCGTTACAATAAGCGGCACAGCAGAGGGAAGTTTCAGCATAAACAGTTCGGTGCCATAGCTTGCGTTGTAGGACCGCATCAGGTCGCGCTGAATGCCATCCGGCGTGGCCAACCCAGCCGAGGTATTGATCAGCATCGGAAAGAACGTGACCATGCACACGACGGCCGCTTTGGATTCCCAACCGAAGCCGAACCACATCACCATAATTGGCGCGAGACCGACCATCGGAACAGCACTCAGCGCCGTGCAATAAGGCATGAATGCGCGTCCGATCACAGGAAATCGGTCGAACAGAATTGCCAGACCGAAACCACACGTGCAGCCCATGGCATATCCACGCAGCGCGGAACGGAACAGGGTTTGCAACGCATCTGACCACAAGATTGGGAAATGGGCGACGAAGGCATTCAGAACGCCGCTTGGTGCTGGCAAAAGGACCGGCGATATCTGCGCCCCACGCACGGCGATTTCCCAGCACAGGACCCACCCAAAGAAGAACAAGGCTGGCACCAGAATTTGGACAGTGCGCCCCGGGTGCGCAGATAGCCATGCCAGCAACCGCCAAAGGCAAAGCATCGTTGCAACCAACGCCAGCCAGCCCCCTACTCCGAATACAAATTCGGCCTCCAGCAGGAAATATTGCGCCGCGCTACCAGAAACAACGGCCACCAACAGGACTGCTGGGGTGACACGAACTGGACCGAAAAACACTAGGATCAACAGCGCAATCAGTTGAACGGCGGTCAATGCTGCCGCGAGCGGCGCATCGATCCAAAACCCTACTTCAGACCCGTCCCAGATCGGCAAAAGGCATGAACCCAGAATGGTAGCTGCCGCAAGCCCAATCGCGGGTTGGCGATGAACGTTCATCGGCCCAACCCCGCAACCAGAAAGCGGCGCTCGATCTTTGTCACGATCCAAATCAACAAGATGCTAATTGCCGCTGAAGCAACAAGCGCCGCCCAGATTTGCACGGTCTGACCATAGTACGAGCCGCTCAATAGCCGCGCCCCAAGCCCGACGCCGCCCCCCGTCGGCATTTCCGAAACGATAGCACCAACTACACCGGTCGCAGCGCTGATCTTTAAGCCAGTGAATAAAAACGGTAACGACGCCGGCAATTTTAGTAAGAAGAACCGCTCACGATCTGTCGCGGCATAAGTTTCGAAAAGCTCTGACATTTGCCGATCAACCGAGCGAAGCCCTTTCACCATCGCAATTGTCACCGGGAAAAAGCACAGATAGCTGGTGATCAGGACTTTCGGGACAAACCCAGAAAGTCCCAAATTGCCAAACAGCACGACTGCCATCGGGGCTATTGCCAATATCGGAACGGTCTGGCTTGCGATGACCAGCGGCATAGCACTGACTTCCAGCGTTCGATTGTGAACGATAGCCGTTGCCAGCACCAAGCCGAATGTCGCCCCAAGCAAGGTGCCCGCCACCGCCGTGCCCAAAGTGATTGCGCTGTGGTGCACAAGGCTGCGCGGGCTCGTTACGGAGTGGCCGAAAGTCGTGTTAAAAATTTCGGTCGCAATCTGATCCACAGTGGGCAGGACGGGCCGCGCGGGCCGCAGCGCCTCTAGGGCAAGGGACGTGAACGGCAGCGGCACGTCATCTCGTGCATGGATCACCATAACCTGCGGAAAGTTAAGAGCCAGAGCAGCGACATACCAAACAATCAAGATTGCAAGGCCCGCTACACCAATCAGGGCCAAATCGGTTTTCCGTTGTTCAAGCATTCGCATGCCCCGCATGAAGACCGCGCCGGACGCGTGCGGCGATCTCAAGAAATTTTGGCGTGTCGCGAATTGAAAGGTCGCGTTTGCGCGGCAAATCACATTCAATGACCTCAAGAATCCGCCCCGGTCGCGGACTCATGACAACGATATGCGTGGACAGGAACACCGCCTCGGAAATTGAGTGCGTTACAAAAACACAGGTTTTTCCGGTCTCACGCCAAAGATCCGTAAGCTCAAGATTCAGGTTGTCGCGCGTGATCTCGTCAAGCGCGCCGAAGGGTTCGTCCATCAACAAAAGCTCTGGCGAAAAACTTAAAGCCCGTGCAATTGAGGCGCGTTGTTGCATACCCCCCGAAAGCTGAGACGGGTAATTCCGGGCGAAATTCTTCAACCCAACACGTGACAATTGCTTCGTGACGCGATCCGCATTTTTAGCGGAATCTGTTTTCATTATCTGCAGTGGCAGGCCGACATTGTCCGCGATATTTCGCCAAGGCAGCAATGTTGGTTGTTGAAAAACGTATCCATACAGGCGTTCAGCCCGCGCCACTTTGGGCTCCAACCCATCGACACGGACATGGCCAGACGTGAAGCTTTGCAAATCTGCGATCACCCGCAACAACGTTGTTTTTCCGCACCCCGAAGGTCCAATGAGGGAAACGAAGTCCCCCCGTTCGATCGCAAGATTGACGTCGCTTAGCGCATGCACCTCACCACCAGCAGAATTGAAGGTGACGTTCAGGCCTTCGGCCGAGACTACCGGCGCAACACGCATGGACTGGGCACTTGTGGCAGCCATTTAATCTCTCTCTTTCCTGAGTTAGTGCATCCCTTGATGCGGACGAAATCCTAAAGTTTGTGGGCCGACCAAAAGCTGACGGATCGGTTTGGATACGTTTGGCGTGACAAAAGCTGACCGATATGTCAACTTTCGCAAGGAATAGAAATTTGGGACCTAATGAATTGACTTCAAATTGTGCAAAGCCTGAGAAACCGCGGAGAAAAGCAGCGATACGAGAAGCGAACGAGGCCGCAATCATTGCAGCCGCTGAGAAGCTTTTCGCAAAACATGGCTATCGCGGATGTTCGATCAGCATGGTGGCGACGTTAGCCGGTGTGCCAAAATCGAACGTCTACCACTACTTCGACGATAAAGACGCCCTGTACGAAAAAGTACTGGACCGGACGCATAAGTGGTGGAGCGATGCAGCGCTGGTATTTGACAGATACGATAATCCCGTTGACGCACTTGGCACTTACATCGATCGTAAAATGGATATGAGCCGCGAAAATTACTACGGTTCGAAGGTGTGGGCAAGCGAGGTCATAGCCGGAGCACCAAAGCTACGAGGATATCTGGAAACAGAGGTCAATGACTGGGTTGAAAAACAGGTCTCGCAAATCCGCAGATGGATCGAAGAAGGTCGGATGAAACCTGTTGACCCCTTGGCGCTTCTTATAATGATCTGGTCAACTACCCAGTGGTACGCCGATTTCGAATGTCAAATCCGCATCCTGAACGCGGGTAAGGACTTCGACGATGAAGAATTCGATAAAGCGAAGGCAACCGTCCGCGAGATCATTCTGAGTGGCACGGATGCGATAGGCTACCATCGATCATCACCATATCGACGTTGTGAGCGTCGGCAATGGCCTCCATGATCCGGTCCCAGTGGCCCACATAGCTCCACCGGTTGTAGCGGTTATAGACCGTAGTCGGCGGGGGTGGGCGCTACCTTGAAGTGCGACTCCTATTAGAAACCAATGGGTTATCTAAT
>ERZ1673962.949-NODE-949-length-16273-cov-4.579850_pt1 | contig 16273 bp, 13 predicted proteins | sample MGYA00580188_ERZ1673962 | MGnify/ENA primary metagenome ERZ1673962 (study PRJEB41334, sample SAMN05608104) | rock metagenome | biome: terrestrial subsurface; feature: shale formation; material: shale | place: USA: Pennsylvania ... | reverse complement strand
GGCCGAGTGGTCGAAGGCGCTCCCCTGCTAAGGGAGTAGGCCCGGAAGGGTCTCGAGGGTTCGAATCCCTTCGTCTCCGCCACCTTAATTTCAGGTGTGTTTTTTTATATTGTTTTAAAACAAAGTGTTGAGCCTATACTTGCTCCGGATGCGAGCTAGGTCTTCTTGATTTGCTACCCATTCTGCTCCACATTTTGCTTCACAATGCGATATTGTGAGGGTGCAGACATGTCAAAACCTGTCTTGCGTGGAATGACTTGGTATCTCAAGCGTCGGGTGCCTAAACGCTATGAGACAGTCGAACCGCGATCTGTGGTATGGGCGAGCCTGAAAACCGACTCCTACAGTATCGCTCTGCAGAAATCAGCGGGCGTATGGGCCTCCTACATTGAAGGATGGGAGGCATTGCTGGCCGGCCGGGACGGAAATGCGAACGAAAAATTTCGAGCGGCGCAACAGTTGGCGGCCATTCGGGGATTTCAGTTTCTATCCGTCGATCACGTGGAGCAATTACCTCTGGAGGATATCTTGCGGCGTGTTGAAGCGACGCGCGGAGCAGATGGCGCACCTGATGAAGTGGCGGCCGCCGCGCTGCTTGGGGTGGTTGAGGAACCAAAGCTGCGGTTGTCGGACCTCGTTGACCATGTTGAACAGCTCTCTGCCTATGATAACCGTTTCAAAAGTAGTGAGCAGATGCGCCTGTGGCGATCCCCTCGCTTGCGGGCAGTCAAAAATCTGATCAAAGCTGTCGGCAAAGACTTGGCTGTAGTTGATGTTACGGGGTCCGAGGCTCGCAAACACAAGAGGTGGTGGCAAGCACGACGGGCCCAAGAAGGACAGTCTGCAGAAACAGCCAATAAGGATTTCGCCAACATGGCCGGCATGCTGGCTCGCTTCTACGAAGAACTCGAATATGAGGATCCGCCGCGCCCCTATGCGAGAATTTCCATTCGTGATCGCCATCAAGAACCTGAGCAAAAACGCGAAGTGCCCGTGGATTGGATCGTTGAACACTGGTTTGCCCCCGATGCGCTCAGCGGATTGAACGATGAAGCCCGAGATATTTTGTTGATTTCCATCGAGACAGGGTGCCGCCAGAACGAGATCTATAATCTGCCTGCATCTGCCATCCGCCTTGAAGGTCCTATCCCGCATTTGCACATCGCACATGAAGAATCTGAGAACCCGGAAGAGCGCCGCGAGGTCAAAAACTTGCCATCGCATCGGGAAGTTCCACTTGTAGGAGTTGCCTTGGCTGCAGCTAAAAGACACCCGGAGGGCTTCCCGAGGTACCGAAACAAGAGCAGCTATAGCGCGTCGGTTAATAAATACCTGCGAAACAACGGGCTGTTGCCTGAAGGGGTCACCATCGGTGGAACGCGTCATAGTTGGGAGGGCCGTATGAAGCGCGCAGGTTATGAAATGGATGATCGCGGCGAACTGATGGGGCATTCACTCAAGTCGCGCCGTGGGCGCGAGGTCTATGGGGATGGAATGACGTTGTCCGACCGCCTTCAGATCGCGCAAGAAATCATGCTGCCCGTCCCTGCGCACCTGAAGTAAGGCCATCCAGAAGGGGAGCGGTGACAGCTATTGCGGCGTGGTGCTGAATGCACTGATCCTGGAGGGACAACCTGACAAGCGGCCTTCAGAGAGCGGTATTTCTTTCTTCCACTGGCAGCCTGACCTCGGAGGGGCGCTTGGAGTGTTGGCCTATTGTTTTCTGGTTGCAATCCACCGCTATTTCGCGGGTGTCTCCTCTCTCTAGCAAGACCGCTGTCATCGTACATTCAGCCATTTCATTTGCTCCAAAGGAGTCCAGACCAATCAGTCGGAGCATTAATTTCGTCGTGCCGGTCACGCGTGACAACGAAATGAGAATGGCTTCATCCGCCGCGCAACGCGTAAACAGAATTTAGCGAAAGAAAAGATCGGGATCATTCTGGGTGGATGAAGGGTGAAGACAGTATAGCTGAGCGTTGCTGGCGTCCTGAACTGCGTCTCGACCGCGCACTCGCGCATATAACTGCTGATGGTGTTGCGAGATAGCCCCGTGCGTCAGGATATCTCTCGAATTGGCATTTTATCGAGCAATGCCCTGCGTTGAATGGCACCCCATATCTCCCAGACCTAAAGCGTCTGGGCAACATGTTTACATGGGGCAATTCGCACCGAAAAGCTATGGGGCCTACTGGCTCCTTCTCGGCGGAAGCTAACACCTTAGAAGCCAATAGGGCGGGGTGGTTGAAGATATGCCCAAGAATGTTTCTTGACAGTCGATATTATATAAATAACATTTATGAAATAAATAACACTCAAAGACTCGCGCTGGGGAGAGGAGCCCTGGCGAGAGGCGCGCATATCCGGCGCGGGATTGGAGTTGGTTTCTCTGGAGGAGAGGGGCCTGAAACTGAGCATGCGTGGAGGCATGCTCGCAATGGGAGGAAACTATGAGAAAACTTATGCGCGGTCTTTCGGCCGCAGCCTGTGGTATTGTGTTTGGCACAACGTTGGGCGCAACAAGCGTATCGGCTCAAGACGCAGTTCCTGAGATCAAGGACGAATATCGCTTTGTGATGATCCCGATTCTGGCGCAGGCGTGGTTCGACATCGTTCACGACGCGGCGGCGGATTCCGCGGAACAGTTGAGCGCCCAGCTCGGCACCAAGATCACCATCGATTACCAAGCCCCGGCGCAGGCCGATCTGGTCGAACAAAACACGCTTTTGGAGCGCGCCATCGCGACCAAACCCGACGGCATTGCCATCGATGCCATCGACGTGAATGCCAGTATGCCGATCCTCAACGAAGCCCGTGATCGCGGCATCCCGGTCGTGCTTTTTGTCTCAACCGCGCCGCAGGGCTCGCAATTCACCTATATCTCCAATGATTTCTACGATCAGGGGCGGATTTTGGGCGAAGAACTTTTGAAGCGCATCGACAACAAGGGCAAGATCGCGATCCTGCACGGTGTGCCGACCAACTCCGCCCATGCGGACCGTTACAAGGCGTTGACGGACCTGTTCGCGCAATACCCGGAAGTCGAGATCGTCGACGAGGGCTTTGATTATGACGATGTGCAAAAGGCCCAGACAGAAGCCTCGCGCATGTTGGCGGCCAATGCCGATCTCGATGCCATCGCCGTGGTGGATGCCGCCGGTCCCGTTGGTGTGGGGCTCGCGCTGCGCGAAGCGGGGCGTGTCGGCGAGGTGCAATTCGTCGGCATCGACGATGTGCCGCAGCTTCAGGAACTGATGCGTGACGGGGTGCTCGATCTGTCGATTGCCACCCGCCCGCGCATGATCGGCGAATGGTCCACGGTGGCGCTGATGCTTCAGAACATGGGCGTGGAAACGCCGTCCTGGATCGACACGGGCATCGGCTACATGACGCCTGACATGGTGGCCGAAGGCAATATCGACGGCTTCTAAGATCCGGTTTCAGAACATCGACCGGGCGCATCCCTGCGATGCCCCGGTCTCCTTCGCAGGCCAATCTCAGGGAGATCGATATGAGTCTTTTGGAAGCCCGTGGCATCACCAAGCGCTTTCCCGGTGTGATCGCGCTGGATGCGGTGGATTTGCGGTTCGAACGCGGCGAAGTGCATTGCATCGTTGGCGAAAACGGCGCGGGGAAAAGCACGCTGGTCAAGGTGCTGACTGGCATCTACCGTCCCGATGAGGGCGATTTGCACCACGATGGGGAGGCACCTCCGGCGATCGGTTATGTGCCGCAGGAGTTGAACCTTTTCGACCATATGACAGTCGCGGAAAACATGTTCCTGCCGCTGGAAAATGGCGCGCTGTTCCGCCGCAAGGCGCTTGAAGAGGCGGCGCGGCCCTTTCTTGATGATTTGAAAATGACCTGTGCGGCGGAGGATCTGGTGCGAGGCATTTCGGTGGCTGAAAAGCAGCTTTTGCAAATCGCCCGCGCACTGGCGAGCCGCCGATCCGATATTCTCATCCTCGATGAGCCGACCGCCTCTCTGACCGCGACAGAAATCGAACGGCTCTTTGCGATTGTCGAAGAGTTGCAGGCGCGCGGCACGGCGATTGTCTTTATCACCCACCGGCTCGACGAGGTGATGCGGCTGCATTCTGTGGTCTCCGTGCTGCGCAATGGCTGTGTGGTCGGCAACTCCGATGGCGAGGAGGTCTCAGAGGCCTGGATTGTCTCCAAGATGACCGGCAAGGAGATGGATCTGAGCACGCTCTACCGTCCGCGCACCCCGCGCGGCGACCGTGTGTTCCGGGTCGAGGGGCTGTCTGGCGATGGCTTCGAAGAGATTTCTTTCGATCTTCACGCGGGTGAGGTCCTGGGGTTTGCCGGACTGGTGGGCGCCGGGCGTTCCGAAGTGCTGCAAACGCTCTTCGGGATGCGCAAACCGACGGCGGGGCAGGCATGGTTCGACGGTGAGCCATGGGTGTTCAACAAACCGGCCCGCGCGATTTCCAAGGGGGTGATGTATCTCTCTGAGGAACGCAAGGCGCATGGGATTTTCCCGCATATGTCGGTGCGCCAGAACGTCGGCGCAGGTCTGTTGCGTGACGTGGCGCGGCTGGGTGTGGTGTCCAATGCGCGCGAAGCAGAGGCCACAGCCAAGATCATCGGAGACTACCGGGTTAAAACCGCCTCATCCGAGACCAAGATCATGAACCTCAGTGGCGGCAATCAGCAAAAGGTGCTGATCGGGCGGGGCCTTATGGCCAACCCGCGGGTGATGATTTTTGACGAACCGACGCGCGGCATCGACGTCAACGCCAAGGACGAAATTTACCGCCTGATGCAACAGGTCGCCGAGGATCAACAGATCGCCGTGGTGCTGATCTCCTCGGAAATCGAAGAGCTGTTGAAATGCAGCAACCGGGTTCTGAGCCTTTATGACGGCCATATCAACGCGGAGATCGCGGGCGAGGAGCTGAGCGAAGAACGCTTGCTGTCCTCGATTATCAACACGGGCGGCGCCTTTGATGCGACGGCCGCAAACAGGGAGGATGCCCATGTCTGACGGGCTGGTGAACATGACGCGAAGACGAGGTTTCAATCTGAAAGGCGGCGGCCAGATTGTCGGGGTTCTGATCGCTTTTGTGGTGATCTGTGTGGTTGCGTCTCTGGTCGCGCCGCAATTCCTGACAAGCTACAACATGACGATCATTTCCCGCGATCTCGCCTTTATCGGCATCGTGGCCATCGCGCAGGGCATGTTACTTTTGCTCGGCGACATTGACGTCTCCATCGGCGCAATCGCGGGGCTGAGCGGCATCGTCTGCACCAAGCTTTTGGTCGATGCGCAGCTCGATCCGGCGCTCGCCATCTCGGCGGGGTTGGCGGTCGGGGCCATTGCGGGCGCAGTGAATGGCACGATCATCACCATGTTCAACCTGAACTCACTGGTGGTGACCATCGGCATGCTCAGTGTCTATTCGGGTCTCAACCTCTGGATCACCAAGGGCCGCACCATCGTGGGCCTGCCGAAAGAGGTGACGGTTCTGGGCGGCGGCACGCTCATGGGGGTGCCGGTGCCGGTCTATATTATGGCGGGCGTCTTTCTCGTGATCCTGTTCCTGACCACGAAAACGGTCTACGGGCGCCGCCTTTATGCCGTGGGCAACAGTCGCGAGGCCGCCAAGATCATCGGTATCCACGAACAACGTGTCCGCATCACCGCCTATGCCGTGGCGGGCGCACTGGCCGGGCTGGCGGGGATGTTGTTGTGCTTCCGCCTTGTGTCGGCGCAGGCCTCGATGGGGCAATCCTGGCTTTTGCCGTCGATTGCCGCGCCTGTCATCGGCGGGATCGCCACCACGGGCGGCATCGGCACGATCTGGGGCGCACTTCTGGGCGCGGCCATCATCGCGGTGATCGGCAATGTGATCGTGCTGGGCGGTGTCGACGTCTACCTGCAACAGGTGGTTACGGGTGCGATCGTGGTGATCGCCGTCGCTCTCGATGCCATCACACGCAAAATGGGCCGGGGCTGATCCCCCGCCCACAAATTCATTCCAAAGGAGGAGATAGGAATGTCCGAGGAAACCAAAATCACTCAGATCGGTGTCGTCGTGCGCGATCTGGATGCGACGATGAAAATGTATCATCAACTTTTGGGCTGGGGACCGTGGAATGTGTACGAACACACTGCTCCCGTGCTGCATGACACCCATCTGCACGGCAAGCCTGCCACCTATTCGATGCTCTGCGCCGAGGTGATGGTGGGTGACATGTGTTACGAGTTGATCCAGCCGCTTGAGGGCGACTCGATCTACAAGGAATGGCTCGAAGAACATGGTGAGGGCCTGCACCATGTCGCCGTGATGAAACATGGTCAGGGCGCCGCCGACCAGTTCAAGAAGGACATGGATGCGGCGGGCGCGAAGATGCTCATGGGTGGGCGCATCGGCGAGACCATCGAGTTCTATTACCTCGACAGCGAGCCGCAACTGAAGGTGATCCTTGAATCCGGCACTGGCCACGCTATCGACTTGAAACCGATCCGCACATACCCTGAGTGAACGATCCCGGTCCCAAGAAAAAGCCCCCGCATTGCGGGGGCTTTTTTATGTCTCGCTTTGTGGTGCTTTAGGCCGCGATGCGATGATCGTCTTTGCCAAAAACCATGATGTGTTCGGGCCGAATGCCAAGCGCGAGGGTCGCAGGGCGCTCCGTGTCACTGCCTTGCCGGATCACCTCGATCTCACCGTCGCCAAGAGTGGCGAAATAGCTCGTCGAGGTGCCGACAACCTGTTGATTGGTCACATCGAGGGTCAGCCGGTTGGCCTCGGAGGAATTGTCGAGGAAATGTTCGGGCCGGATGCCCAGCGTCACAGGCCCCTGAGCCGCCGTGGCGCAGGTCAGAACCGAGCCATCGCTCAGGGTCATCTGATGCCCGTCGGCCTGCGCGGTGACAAAGCTCATCTGCGGCGAGCCGATGAACCCCGCGACAAAGCGGGTTCTTGGCGCGGTGTAAAGCTCGGCCGGGCTGCCGACTTGTTCGATCCGCCCGTCCTTCATCACCACGATACGGTCCCCCATGGTCATCGCCTCGACCTGATCGTGGGTCACATAAATCGAGGTCACGCCGATCCGCTGTTGCAGGGCGCGGATTTCCTTGCGCATCTGGACGCGGAGCTGAGCGTCGAGGTTCGACAGCGGTTCGTCGAACAGGAAGGCGTTGGAATGTTTGACCATAGCGCGGCCCATGGCCACCCTTTGACGTTGCCCGCCTGACAAGGCGCGCGGGCGGCGGTCGAGATAGGGGGTGATGGCCAGAATGTCGGCAGCCCATTTCACCCGCTTTTCGATCTCCTCGGCGGAGGTTTTGCGCACCTTGAGGCCGAAGGCGAGATTTTGCGCCACCGTCAGATGCGGGTAGAGCGCATAGTTTTGAAACACCATCGACAGATCGCGTTCTTGCGGCGGCAGGTGGCCGACCGGCGTGCCGTCGAACAGAATATCGCCGCCCGAGATCGGGTTCAGCCCGGCCACACAGCGCAGCAGGGTCGACTTGCCACAGCCTGAGGGGCCGACGAGCACGATGAATTCGCCATCGTCGATCTCAAGGTTCAGCCCGTGAAGTGCCTTAACCTTGCCGTAGTGTTTTTCGAGGTTCTGGATGTTGATTGAGACCATGGGTTCTCCTCCCAAGTATGGTGGCGTTGCAGGGCGCGCGCTATTTGATGCTTCCCTGTGTCAGGCCGCCGACGAGATGTTTCTGAAACAAGAATGCGATGAGGTAGATCGGCACCATGCCGGTGAAGGAGGCCGCCGCCATCTGTCCGAAATTCACCAGTCGCTCGCCCTGAAAGAGCGACATGCCGACCGTGATCGTGCGGCTTGCTTCGCTGAACGTCAGGGCCGAGGCAAAAAGAAACTCGTTGTAAGACAGGATGATACAGATCAGCGCGGTGGCCAGAATGCCGGGAAAAATCAGCGGCAGAATCACCGCGAAGAGCGTGTGCCAATAGCCCGCGCCGTCGATCCAGGCGGCTTCGTCGATCTCTGCCGGGATGTCGCTGACAAAACTCTTGAGCAACCAAAAGGCGACGGGCAGGTTCATCAGCCCGTGAACCAGCGCAAGGCCCGGAATGCTGTCCATCAGCTGTGCGGTTTGCAACAGATAGAACAGCGGGATCAGCGCGATGATCGGGGGCGCGGCATAAGAGGCCAGCGTGATGTTGGGGACGGTCCTGCGAAAGGCGCCGAGTTTGATCGTGGCATAGGTTGCGGGCACCGCGATCACCAGCGTGATCACCCCACTCAAAAGCGCCACGGCGACCGAGTTCCAAATCATGCGCAGCACCGGGACATGCGCGAAGGCATTGGGGTAATTTTTGAGCGTCGCGGCCTCTGGCAGGAGCCGACCTTGCAACACATCGTCGGGCGTTTTGAACGAGGTCGAGAACAGGTAGACGATGGGCAGCGCGAAAAAGATCAGCATCGCGGCCAGAAAGCCGAACCGGATCAGGCGATCCGTGCGGGTGTCCTGAACAGAGGCGGTCATCGACGTTTCTCCAGATGATTGTGCAGCAAAACGATGGGCAGGGTGACGACAGAGACGGTGATCGCGAACATCAGCGTCTGGGCCGCGGCGAGGCCGACATCGAATTCCCGCAGCGCGGTTTTCCAGATCTCGAACGTGGCGATGTTGGTGGCATTGCCGGGGCCGCCGAAAGTGAGCGTATAGACCAGATCAAAGGTCTTGAGCGCCATGATCACTCGCAGCAGGTAGACAGAGAGCAGCGCAGGCGCGATCATCGGCAGGGTGACGGTCCAGAAAATCCGTTTCGGATAGGCGCCATCGAGGGCGGCGGCCTCTTCGACGTCATGTGGTACGCCTTGCAGGATCGCAAAGCACAGGTTCACGATCAGCGGCGTCCATTGCCATGTGTCCGCCAGCATGATCGCCGGAAAGGCGAGGTCATGGTTGCCGAAAAACGAAATCGGATCGTCGATCAGCCCGGTGCGCAGCAAGATGCCGTTAAGCCAACCGCCTGACGGGTTGAGGATCAGCTTCCAGGCGATCCCGACCATCACCGGCGGTGTCATCAGCGGCAAAAGCACGATGGTCCGAAGCCACCGCCCGCCACGCACGATTTTGCTCAGGATCACCGCAAGGTAGAGCCCAAGCGCCAGTTGCACCAAGGATACGATCAGCGCGAACAGGATGGCATGGCCCACGGAGCCCGAAAAATTCGTGCCGCTGAGCGCCCAATCAAAATTTTCGAGGCCCACAAAGCCCTGAAACTGTTGGCCGAGATCGGAGCGGGAAAAGGCCAGAAGCACGAGGTACACCAAAGGGTAGCCCGCGAAAATCGCAAGCCCGGCCATCAAGGGCAGGGTCATGCTCCATTCCGCACGCTTGCGCTGGTTTGCGCCGCGATCTGATCCGAAAGAAGCTGCCGGTGGCGTCGCCATCATGGGGCCTCCTCTGTGTTGTCATTCATGAAATTACACCCCTTGGGCGCGGCATCCGCGATGCGCGTCCAAGAGGCAGGTCCTGTCCGCAAGGGGCTTAACGCAGCAGGCGTTCCCAGCTTTTCTGCGCCAGCTCCATCGCCTCTTCGGGCGTGCTTTCGCCGGAGATCATGATGGCGAGCTGTTCAGACAGGCTTTCGAGCATGCGCGGCGCTTGCGGTCCGGTGGGCCAGGCCATCGCCCCATTGAGCGAGGCGCTCGCGGCCCGTTGGCTTCGGGCGTTGAAGGCCTCGTACTCCGGGCTGGTCAGAGCGGAGATGCGGGTCGGATCGATGCCGGAGCCGGTGGTGGTCAGCAAGTCGAGATGCATCTGCGCCGAAGACGCCAGTTTGATGAACTCCCAGGCAAGGTCTTTCTTGCTGCCATAGGCCGCGATGCCAAGCGCCCATCCCGCGTTGAGCGGCGCGCGGCTTTCGGTCTGGCTGCCGCCGACCGGCAATTGCACCACGTCCCATTTTCCGGCGATCTTCGAGGTCTCATTGTCTTCGGAATAGGCGCCGAGGTCGATCCAGCCTTCGGTCATTGCGGCGCGTCCGCCGACAAAGGCGGTGAGCGCCTGATCAAAGCCGGTTTCCGCGGGTGTCGGCAGAGCCGAGGGCACCGTGGCGACAAGGTTCTGGGCCGCCATGAGCGCGGCGTCGCTGTCGAGCGCCGGACGCCCATCCGCATCGAGAAATTCGCCGCCATAGTTGGCTAGGCGGTTGGCAAAGACAGAAATGTTCTGAAGCGGGGCACGAATGCCCATCAAGGCCATGCCATAGATGCCATTGGCGCTTTCGGCCTTGGTGATGGCCGCGGATGTGGTGATGACCTCATCCCATGTTTTCGGGGGCGTCAGACCGTTTCGCTCGAAAATCTCGGTGTTGTAGAACAGCGCATGAGTGTCGCCATCGAAGGGCAGAGCGTAGCGACGGTCATTATAGAGGCTGTAGGGATCGTAGACGGTTGCGATGAAATCTTCCGGCATGATTTCGTCCGCGTCGGCTTCGATTCGGTCGGTGATGTCCTCCAGAACGCCGGTTTCGACCAGTGAGCCTTTCGAAATATACCAATAGTCAAAGGCGTCGAATCGTTTAGCGCCGGATTGCAGGTCGAGGGTGAGTTGCTGCTGAATCTGGTCGAGTGGTACGGGGACGATCTCCACCTTCACGCCGGTTTCCGCCTCGAAAGCCGCGGCGACAATTCGGGCGCCGCCCACCTGAGGCTGGGACATCAGCACGGTGATGGTCTCGCCCGCCTGCGCATAGGCACGCGCTGATAGCACGCCACTGCCCAAAGCGGCGCCGACCGCCAGTCCCATGCCACCGCCCAAAACTTGGCGCCGCGACAGCGCGGCCCCCGTGCTTTGCGGTTTTGTCCGATTATTCGTCTGAGTTTTGCTGTTCATATTTTCCTCCCTTTGGGCTGGGCCCTGTTTCCTCCCGGACCGGCAGCCGCATAAATGACCTTGACATGAAATTAATATCAGTCAAGTTATTTATAACATGTGTAAGACATGGAATGGGAGGACGACATGGAAAAACTGAAGATTGCCGCCATTGGCGATCAATTCATCACCTCGGCGGTTTTTGAGACTGCGGTGCGCGATGCGATTGGCGCGGACTGCGAGGTGGTCACGCGCGATCTGCAATGGCCCGAGGTGCCGTTCTTTGCGCATGACGGACCGGCGGGAACGGAAATCAAGGAATACAGCGGCAACCCCAAGGATCTCGAAGCCATGCTGGCGGAGGCAGAGGTTCTGGTGACGCATCTGGCGCCTGTGACCGCAGAGCTTTTGGAAAAAGCACCGCGCTTGAAATTCATCGGCGTCTCGCGCGGCGGGCCGACCAATATCAACATGGAAGCGGCCCGCGCCCGGAATGTGACCGTGTGCAATGTCCCCGGTCGCAACGCCTCCGCCGTGGCGGAGTTTACAGTCGGGGCAATCCTCGCCAATGTGCGCCGCATCACCGTGGGCCATGCCGGGCTGTCCCAAGGCATCTGGCGCGGCGATCTCTACCGTTACGACCGCACCGGCGACGAGTTGTCGGATCTGACCGTCGGGCTTTTGGGGTACAGCCATATCGGACAGCGGGTGGTGCGTCTGCTCAAACCCTTCGGCTGCCGGATCTTGATCTGCGATCCCTATGCGAAACTGACCGTGCAGGATGGCATTGACGGCGTCGAACAGGTCGAAATCGACGATCTGATTGCGCAATCCGATATTCTGAGCCTCCATGCGCGGGTGACGCCAGAGACGATGGGGATCATCTCGGAGGAGCGGATCGCGAAGATGAAAAAAGGCGCAGTTCTGGTGAACTCGGCGCGGGGTGAATTGGTCGATCAACCAGCGCTTTGCGAGGCTTTGCTCAGCGGACATCTCGGCGGCGCGGCGCTTGATACTTTCGAGGTGGAGCCGCCTAAAAAAGACGATGAATTGTTGCGATTGCCCAATGTCACCCTGACGCCTCATATTGCCGGTGCATCGCGCCGCGTGGCGACATTCGCCGCCGAACAGATCGCAGAAGATCTGGCGCGTTTTCTGAAAGGGGAAAAACTCAGAAACTCATGTAACTGAGGCAGAATGCGAGACATTTCGAGACGGTGCGGGGAGGCATCGTCAGGGAGGACATGATGAAGACAGCCTATGTGATGGCGGTCGATGCCGGCACTGGCAGCGGGCGCGCGATTATTTACAACACGCGAGGTGAGATTGTCGGAAGCGCCCAAGAGGAATGGGGGCATCCGGCGGTGGAGGGTGTCCCCGGCGGTCTGGATTTCACGACCGGGCCAAATGGTGCGCTGATTGACCGGGTGATTGGCCGGGCGATTGCCGCCGCTGAGATCTCCGCCGGGGAGATCGCCGCTGTGTCGACGACCTCGATGCGTGAAGGGATCGTGCTTTACGACGATACGGGCGAGGTGCTTTGGGCCTGTCCGAATGTCGATGGGCGCGCGCAGGTTCAGGCCGAGGCGCTGACCGAAGCGGGCATTTCGGATGAGATTTACCGGCGCGGTGGCGATTGGGTGTCGATCACGGCGCCTGCGCGGTTGCATTGGCTGCGTGACAATCGACCTGATATGTTCGCGCGTGTGCATCGCCTCGGGATGATTTCCGACTGGATGGCGACCCGGCTGACGGGCGCCTATGTGACCGAACCCACGGCGGGCTCGTCGAGTGCGCTTTTCGATCTCTCACAGCGCGCCTGGTCCGAAGAGTTGCTTGGATTGATCGGGCTGTCGCCAGAGATCGTGCCGCCGGTGGTCGAGGCCGGGACCAAGATTGGTGACGTCACCGCAGAGGCCGCCGCGCGCTGCGGTCTGGCCCCCGGTACGCCGGTGGTCGCGGGCGGCGGCGACACGCAGCTTGCGCTTCTGGGGCTGGGCCGTCGGGCCGGTCAGGCGACATTGGTGGGCGGAAGCTTTTGGCAGATGACGATCCTGTCGGATCAGCCGCTGGTCGATCCGGCTTTTGGGCCGCGCACGCTGTGCCATGCGCGCCCGGAAGAATGGATGGTCGAAGGGATCGGATTTCTGAGCGGCTTTGCGCTGCGCTGGGTTCGGGATGCGTTTTTTGAGCCTTTGTTAAAGCTTTCTGGCGGCGAGGTTGACGCCTTCGATCTGATTGAAAAGCTGGCGCAAGACACGCCTGCGGGCTCCGCTGGGGCGATTGCCGCCACGGCCTGTCCGATGCAGTCGGATGCGTGGAAACAGCCGCCCCTGAGTTTTCTGGGCCTCGATCTGAACGCGCCGGGACTGGCGCTTGGACAGGTGGCGCGCTCTGTCATGGAGGCGGGGGCCTTCCTGGCCAATCGTCACCTTGAGACGCTCGAAGCTCTGTCGGGGCATCGCTATGACACGCTGCAATTTACGGGTGGATCGAGCCAGGGCACGCTTTGGCCACAGATCATTGCGGATGTGACGGGACGGGACATTGAGATCCCGGTGGTCAAGGAAACCACCGCGCTGGGGTGCGCCATGTTGGCGGCTGTGGGCGCGGGACTGTTTGCGACGCTGGACGAGGCGGTTGCGGCAATGGCCAGCCCGATCGAACGCCGCGTGGTGCCCGATCCTGACAACATGGCGCTCTATGCGCCGTTGAAAGCGCGTTGGTCTGAGGTGACCGACGGGGTGCGCGATCTTGGTGAGGCCTCCGGTTTGGAGCCGATCTGGCGTCCGGCGGGGGCGCGAGTGAAACAGTAATTATGGAAAAGGACATGTGATTATGAAGTCTCTTTGGGACGAAGCGGAAGCAGAGCGTTTGCGTCGGGCGGCGGGGGATGATCCGGCAGAACAGGATCTCGCGATGCGGGTCTACACGTCGCAGCTGATCGGGCAGGAGCCGGATCTGGTGCTGCATGGCGGGGGCAACACGTCGGTCAAAACCCGGCGGCGCGACGAGAACGGCGCCGAGCAGGATGTCATCCATGTGAAGGGCTCCGGTTGGGACTTGGCGACCATCGAGGGGCCGGGTCTGCCCGCGATGTGGCTCGATCCGCTGTTGGAGGCCCGCAAGACGGCGACGATGTCGGACGAAGAGATGGTCGCTTTTCTGCGCCGCGAGATGTTGGACCAAAGCGGGCCGAACCCGTCGGTGGAGGCCTTGCTGCACGCATTTTTGCCGGCGAAATTCGTCGATCACACCCATTCCTGTGCGGCGCTGGCCATTGCCAATCAACCGGACGCCGCCGAGCGCGCCCGCGAGATTTTCGGCGATGAGCTGAGCATCGTGCCCTATGTCATGCCCGGTTTCAAACTCTCGCACGCGGCGGATCAAATCCATGTCCAAGAGGGCGCGGGAACGTCGGGGCAGTTTCTGGTGAACCACGGCCTGTTCTCCTTTGGCGACGATGCCCGCACCTCTTACGAGCGCATTCTGCGCTATACGACGATGTGCGAAGAGTATCTTGCCGCGAAAGGCGCGGCCTTGTTGCCCGAAGAAGTCGGCACGAAGGCGCAGGACCCGGAGGCGCATACCTCGGTTGCGGCGCTGCGGGATGCCTTGAAAGAATGGGGATTTTTTGCGGACAGTCTGGCGCTTGATTTGCGTCTCAGCGATGCGAATGACCGTTTTCTGGCGCTGGAGGGATTGGCGGAGTTGACCGGGCGCGGCACCGCGACACCGGATCACGTCATCCGCATCAAGCCCCGTCCGGTCATCGGCGAGGCGACATTCGGTGTCGAAAACTGGCGCGCGGCGATCAAAGATTTTGCGGCATGGTATGAGGCCTATTTCAACCGCAATGCGCCCCATGCCGACGAGCCGAAAACCATGCTCGATCCGTTGCCGCGTGTGGCGCTGATCCGGGGGCTTGGGATTGTCGGCATCGGGCGGACGCCCAAAGAGGCCGGTGTGGCCGCCGATCTGGCCGAACAAACCGCGCGGATCGTTTTGGCCGCAGAAGGGATCGGGCGTTTCACGCCGCTCAACGAGCGTGATCTGTTCGACATGGAATATTGGTCGCTGGAACAGGCCAAGCTCAAGCCGAAAGCCTAAAAGAGGCCGCTACTCGGCGTCCAGAATACGCTGGGCCACGCTATAGGATGAAATAAAGCCATTGAGCAGGCCCGAGCGCAGCGCCGCACGGGCCGCTTGCCATTTCTCGATCCCGGCGCAGACGGCGACGATTTCGCGGTCATGCATCAGGTCGCGCTCCATCCCCAACATGCGTTTTGCGATGCCGCTGTCGATAAAGGCGCCTGTATCGTCGATCAGATTGCCCGCAAGGTCGGCGGCCACGCCCTGGCGGATCATGTCGCCCTGTTCGGCATCGGTGATCAGACCGAAAGAGCGAAAAAACGAGCCGGGGCCGACATGCCCGACACCTATCATGATCATGGAGGCGTCGCGCAACCGATCAAAGGATTCCCGGATACTGCGTTGACGCAGGAACAGGGTGCGGTCCGCTTCGCTGTCGACGATCAAGGGTGCGGTAAAGGCGTACCCTTTGCCTTCGGTCTTGTCGATCAGGGCGTGAATGACTTCGAAGGGGTTGGCGTCACTCAGGGCCGCGAAATCGCCAGTGACGGAAATGAACTCCGCTTTCTTGCGTTTGATCGCGGGCATGGCTTTGACAATCGCGGACATGGTGCGCCCTGACCCGATGCCGAGGATCATCTGATCCGTGCTTTCCAACCGGCCATGCAGGAACCGCGCCCCGGCACTGGCGACGGCGGGCATCGAAATATCCATGGTCTGGAGTTCGTTCACATCCGGCACGATGGTGCAACTCGACAGACCGTAATCCTCGATCAGGCGGCTTTCGAGCTCCATGCAATTCGTCGGGACATTGTTCACGAAAATCTTGACCAGCCCCTGTTCATGGGCGGCTTGCACGAAGCGATGGACTTTCATCTTGCTCAGACCGCGACGCGTGGCGATTTGCGCCTGAGTCAGGCCGCCAACGTAATGCATCCATGCGATTTCGCGTATCTGGTCTTGCGTGTCAGAGTTCGATCCCATGCGCTTTATGTCTTGATTCCGAAATATACTGTCAGGTGTCCCATATGATAGACATGTGATGGTGCGTCGCAATAGCTGTCTATGATGTGCAACTCTGGAGTGGCCATCAAGGCTAAGGCCTGTCGTCTCATCCGCTTGCACTTGGTTGAAAAGACATTCCGGTTTTGCCTGTAGCCGCCCTTTACACTTTCGCTTCTCGCCAAAATAAGGCCTATGCGTCGACCGACACGCGCAACAAGCGATAGAAGAATAGAAAATCCTCAGATAATATCGCGATTGACCGCTAAAATAGCCTTTGGTTCTCTGAGAGATGCGCATGAGCAAACCTACCAAACCTGCCAATAGTCAGACCTTGCTTCG
>ERZ1673962.947-NODE-947-length-16299-cov-3.803497_pt1 | contig 16299 bp, 17 predicted proteins | sample MGYA00580188_ERZ1673962 | MGnify/ENA primary metagenome ERZ1673962 (study PRJEB41334, sample SAMN05608104) | rock metagenome | biome: terrestrial subsurface; feature: shale formation; material: shale | place: USA: Pennsylvania ... | reverse complement strand
CGTCATTCACCAGTACACCGAGTGTGTACCGATCACCTCACCACTTGCGCTATCTCAGCTTAACGTTGAATATTCTCGCGCCTTATATTCTAACGTACCCTTTACATCCCACCGCTATAGCGAGAGACACCTTACCCACACCTACCCCAATCACTGTCAACACCGAGCACTGTTGCACTCTGCAACAACATTGCGTTGGTCGGTTATGCTTCCATCTAGGGGATTTCAGATGGTTAGTCGGGAATAGCCACCTAGTGCTACTGTACCAGCCGATGACACTCTGATACAGGGAACTCGTTTAGAATGGTACCCGGAGCGGGACTCGAACCCGCACACCATAAGGCAGGATATTTTAACCATCAAAAAAGTCATCAGCTATACCCAGCACCATAAAGTCTAGCTACCTCACCATACATGGTTACGATCTCCCATGTCTACCAATTTCATCATCCGGGCACTACTTCTACAAACTATACGTCATGTAAGTAGAAATTAATCGGATACCTTATATAAGGCATACCCATAATGAACTGTACCTATGCCTCATCCAACCATTCAATGGTAATGTCCGTAGGGTATATAAAGTGTCCTCTACCCGGCGTATTGTACGCCTCACCCTGCTCGAACCCTCTAGGGCGGTACACCTTCACTCGGCCATTGTGTGCCATTTTAACAGGCTCGAGTATCCAGTGCTCCCCTGTAATGTGGGCGGTTGCGACATGTGAACGTTGTGTTAAAACGTCGCTTGTAAGCAGGTGCGCATCCGAAACCCCTAAGGGTCTGTATACATGAAAGATAAGGTATTCTAAAGCTGGGTCATTTTTAAAGAAACGACCCAGGCCTGGATACATAGACTGGACACATTGTTCAATGGTGGGGCATACTGAGATATGGGCAGGTTCACCTATTACCTCCTTGCGGGGGTACCATCGTGTCTCCAGGGTGCGGTCGAACGAAAGGTGCCATAGCTGTAGGTGCGGATCAGTTACTGACATGTGGAGATGCCTTAGCCTCTGGGTTAGTTTCAATGAGTGATCGGTCTGGATCCAATCCACGTTCGTTGCTAGGGTCACGACCAGTGCCCTCACCCTGCGTAACAATAGTGCGTAACATACTCAGGTGATAACGGTACAGCGCCTCTACCTTACACAGTCGCTCATATTCAGCCTGTGTAATCTCGATCGTATTTTCCATAATCCCTCCCCTACTACCATAGAAACCAATCGCCTTCACGGGTCTCCATGGAAACCTCGGTGTGCTTGCGTAGTCGTTTTATAGCCGCTGTTTTATTAGCCTCATTAAAGTGCGGCTGATATTGCCAGTGTACGGTACATAATGACGCTCCTTTGTTATGTAAGACTATACGATCGCCCCTACCCTAACAAACGCCACTGCTCATCGGAGAGGTTTATTAATATAGGAGAGGTGGCGCTGTCAGGTCTATGCAGGTATACCGTTTTATCATCCGCACTGCGACACTGATAGTAGGTGCCTTCTTCTGTTACCTTCGTACGGTGCATCATAAACGGTCGGACACCTACATCAAGTGTCTTACCAGTAGGGGTAAAGCTAAACCCCACTACGTCCACCATCGGCATACGTACGTAGGTCGATGTGACCACTAACAGAATGTTACACTCGTCCACACGGTGCAGTGTAACACCCTGTATTTCAGTTTTATACATAGCCGTTTCACTGTAACCGGTTACCAGAGACTCCGTATCACCGCAAAACCATTGTGCGTATACCCCCAACATATCGCCCTGCTCGACTGAACGTAGTGAAGGACGAACCACAACCACCCCGGCACTATGGTTCAGCCCCTCCTCAAACAATACCCGCCCTTCGCAGACCGTGGTGGAGCATAACAGGTGACGTTTACGTACCTTTAGCCAGGCACCGTTTTCTTTATAACTATACTCTAAATAATCCATACTGCCCCTCAATGTCGTATCTGAATAAAACTTAATGCGCCCGTACTGCCCGCACGTCTCACTGTAAAGGCACTGCCTTTCCACGTAAAGGTATGGAGCGCCTCGTCACCTATAACGTGGGTAGGGCCACGTTCCCCCCGTGCAACCACTATAGTGCCTTCTTCCACACTGAAGACCATTAACTCCAAAACATGATCCTTAGTATAATGTCCAATGTAGAACCCTGCCATATCGTACGCCAGTGCCGGTAAACTCTTTAGGCTCACTATCCCTAGCGGAATACGTACGCTATAGTTTCCATCCCCCATTACACCTATAACCCGAATATACCCACAGACCTCGTCCACGGCATCCTTCGCCTGCTCGATGCAGTACTCTAATCGCCCCAGAGGCGTTTCTATCGCCTTTATCGTAACATCCATGCCTACACCCCTCTCTTCATTACCTTTATCCCTTAGACCGCCTCTGGAGTCGCCTCCGGTGCATTGATCCGCAATGTATACCGATCCCCTAAACAACCGACCAAAAGATCGCGCGCTTCTTCGCCCTCAATGGTAAAGTCCACCTCAATCGAACCAATGTGCGTAATATCCGAGACTGTCCCTTCGTGTAGCTCCCCTCGATTGGATATCAGGTAAATATCCGGTATAACCTCATCCTCACAGACTATCATTAGATAGGTATCCAGTCCGGGCTTACTAATATCTACGATCTGGGGTGGCGACTGGGATTCGATTGCAGTACTGGTAACCGACAGTGTGTAGTTATGCACTGCTGTATCTAGATCCACTTGTGTAATGCGTTGACCGTTACGTTTATCGTAGCTGTATATAGAGAACTGGCCACGGCTATACCAGTAGTGCATATAACGATCGTCCTCACACTCGACCAAGGGTACCTCTATAGGGGTCATGAAGATACGGCGCAGTGTACGTGTAAACCAGTTGCCCCCTATCATGGCTGGTTCGATTCGAAGTACAAATCGTTGGATTAAATGATCTTTAGGTCCTTCTACTGTCTCAGAATAGATAATAGCTAGACCCTTCTCTGGAGTACCGATCTCTAAAATGACACTGCGCATGGTTACATTTCCTTTATTAAAGACTCTATCTGATTCTTACCATGTACACTTTTTAACCAGAATATAGAGCATATACCCCAAACCCCAATGTTTACAGGGGTCTGGTTTCTTAAGTGCTTGATTTTAAAGGGATTTTCGAAAATCCAGAGTTGTAAGGCCCCTCTCCCCCTTCCGGTCGTCTCTCCTGGTTCGTGTCTCGCTTTCCAGCTCGCCCCTCCCAGGGCGAGCCTGGAAGTGGTTGAGGTCTTTTTTTCTCTCTAAAAAATACATACGTCTTGTGAAAATTCACAAGACTTGTAAAATAGTCAATAAAATCAGAGGTAGGAGGAACGACTACCGATAACAGTAATTAGCCCTACACCCTTTTAGGGGGTGTAGGGTTTTACAGGTTTGAATAGAGGGTACTCTGTAGTAGAGTACACTGTACACTAGAATGCAGTAGACATAAACACCAGTAGCCCAGCGAAGCGTTACACCTAACCCAGCGTAAGCTAAATTGGCCTTACCGGCCTGAGGTCACAAAAATGGGTGGCGCGCGCGGCACCGATTATTTTACTATAGTAAGAATGTACAATAAAAAAATAGATAGTCCCTACCCACCCATAAGGGCAGGTAGGGATAATAGTTAGCGCTTACTGAACCACTCTTTAAGGGTCAACTCACCGCCACACTTGATCTTGTGGTACAGGTAGTCTTCCAGTATGATCTCGGTCCAACGCTCACGGTCGAACTCATCCAGAATATCCTGAGGATCCATGAAGCCATTGAATACCAACTCATCCTCAGCGGTCGTCCACTCCTCAGTCGTCACCGAGATAAGGATAGGACAGCCAAGGTGAACGGCTTCAACACCGCCTTCAGCTGCAATCTTATTGCGCATATGAACGGACTTTACTTTGAAGCCCAGTACCGATGCAATCTGTCCATGCCAGCCACTATCGGTCTTCTGATAATAGCCAAAGCCACCCTCTACAAACTCACCGGCATTGACCTCAGCCGTCGGTACCAACTCTTCCATCAACTCACGCATGATAGCCTGATGGTAAGTGGTGTCCCAATCTAGCCGCTCAGAACGACCATTACTCCAGGCCAAATCGGACATATCAATGTGGCCGCCCAGACCTACGGAGTGCTTGCCCAGCAGGCGATCTTCCCCAATGCCTTTAGTGCGCTGGTAGGTAAAGAGCTTACCGTTGCACTCTACGAGGACATAGGGGAGAACCTGACGGTAGTTAGGATTAACCTCTAGTCCAGCCCGCTGGCCGATAAAGATGTCACCCCCCTCTACAGTAAAGGGGACCAGGTTCGTATTGTCCGCTTTAGGGACGATGTTAGCCGGTACAGCGAAAATATGTTCTTGATGTTTCATGACGTGTCCTTTTATGGAAAATGAAGTTATTTTCAGCTCGTACATTAGGGCAATGCCTACCATACGTTCAGTAGGCGTACAGTGTTTTAGTTACTTGTTTTCAATGGCCCATGTAGCCAAACCCTTTGACTCTATGGTTAAGGTCCATTGAGGTGGAGGTAGCTTCAGCCAACGTAGCGGTGGTAAGGTCAACCGGCGGAAGACCCATGTGGGTGCGTACACGTGTCACCTCCTCACCCTCCAGTGGTCTAAATTTCAAAATGCCGTAGCATCGACCCGGCCGCAGTAGGGCCGAGTCTACCTTACTGGTACTCTCCAGGTTGGTGGATATAATGATTTTAGCGCGCGTACTCACAAGTCCGTCCGCACCATTCAGTAGGGTCGACATAAGGACATTGCCTTCTGTACGGGTGCGCACAAATGCATCAGCATCCTCCATTATCAATAGTCCCACCTCATCGTCCTGCATGTCCTCTGCAAGTTTAGTGCTCACGCCGGGGTGCTCCAATACCGCGGCGTCCTGATATAGGCTGACATTCTCTACGCCCTGCCTGGCTGCCGCCATGGTTAACCCTTTGATGTAGCTGGTTTTGCCGGTACCCGGAGGGCCAATGATAAAGAGTACGTTGGAGGTCGACCCCATAAAGGCGGCCATCAAATCCTCCGGTGACTGGTCCAGATACGGATAATGTTCCGCTTTAAAGGTGGGAACACTATCCTCCGTCAAGGGTAGTGCCTTGCTAGTGATGCCACGGGCGCTAACACGGTAGACGTTGACCATTACCTGTGTGGCGAGTGTGAAACAACTATTCATCATCTCCAGGTATTTTTTCTCCCACTCATCGTCTATGACTCCAACGACGGTTAACGTCCCGTGAGTATTTTCCCGTACGCAAATGCGGCCAACCAGTTCATTAGGGTCGTCCCGATTATAGAGGACGACTGTGCGAGGTCCATAAATGGCCGCCCCCATCGTCATGCACTGATTATCGATTGCCCGTGCCAATGCCCCCAGCGCACCCGTAAGGGTATCAGGCGACTCACCCGTAGTAATGCGGTGTCGGTGCAGGATGGGGCAGATCCCCATGTTGTAGAGGCGGGCATCCAAAAAGATCTCGGGATACTGTTTATCGTTTGCCATAGCGGCCTCTTGTGCGATTTTCTCTACCAGCACGTTGCGTTTTAACATATAGACTCCTCACCTATGTATTGGGTATTTTACAGAATGCGCCATTTACTCATCAGCGATTGATGAGCAGCTACACATTCCACCACACGCGAAGCATACGGGGGAGAACATGAGTTGCCCACGGTAAGCCTTGAGCTCTCTATACGTTTCACGTATATCTGCCAGGGCGGTGTGGGCGTAAACTTTATCGATGGGCTTAAGTAGACCCGGGAAGGCGTACTTGAAGCCCGATACGTCCACCATCTGGTAATGCAGGTATGTATCCAACGTAGGCATTTGGTGGCGAATAAAGTCCCGATCAAAGCCGATACTGTTGCCCGTCAGTACACCGTTATTGTCCGGGTTGTCCTTATTGAACTGGGTAATCCCCTGCTCTTTCAGGAACTGAATGAGTTGCCCCTCTGCGTCCTTCCGATCTCCTTCAGAGTAATATTGGACTGCTGACATTTATCCAGTAGGCCACTCTTGGTGTGCTGCTCCAATGCCCAAGGGTGGAGCTTGGCAATGTCTTCACTGGAGGCATGTAACGCCACCTCAAAGACGCTAACCTTTTCGATGTCCTCGGACATCTCCAAGTCTGTAACGAAGCAGGCGATCTCTAAAATGGGGTAGGTAGCTGCCCCATAGAAGCCTCCTTCTTGGTAACCACTGAGACCACCTGTCTCCATGTCCAACCAGACCAACTTACGTTTATATGTATTCTCTAACACCTTAATATCCTCTCGCCTTTATCGGTATGTATTTATCCGCATCTAGAATAACGATCTCCGGTACTTCTGAATCCGTCAAAATAGCCTTTAGACCACTACACTGCCACTCAACCGGATCATCCGGATATACGTGGTTTCCGCCAGCTTTACGACACGACCATGCAATGTACCGTAAGGTCTCCGATACCGTATCCCCTATCCACCATGTGCCTTCCGCATCCACCATCCAGTAACAGTCCGTGTAGTCTGTAATCGGATAACTATGCACTGACCAGCCTAGTAACCCAGCAAACAAACTACGTTGTATGCGGTGGTATTCCGCCACAGCGCGGGTAGTACCAGTCGATCGAAGTCTGTTAACATATCTACCCTCATTTATGTACATACTTACCTCCTTACAGTGGGAGACGGTCTACGGCATCTGCCAGCCCGTACATCGCAATTAGAAGGAGCAGTACAAATACCGCCTTGACGGATTCCGGCACACGTGAAATGCCTCGACGTATGTTCATTTTACCTCTCCTTTAACCAACCTACGTTGCATGCGCTTTAAACGAAAACAAAGGTCGGAATGGGACCCCTGTACCACTAGCGCCTCACGCGCTTCCCGTAAAAGCGCGATTAGTTCCTTTTGCTCCTTCGGCATTTTACAGCCTCCTCTAAATTGTCTAACCACCAATCGTAACGCAACTGTAAGAGCTCCATCTCATGTCGCACCATTGGGGTAATCTCTTTACCTAGATATATTACCACATCACCCTCAACCCCACAGTGCAGGCGATGGAGGTCTTCTTTCAACGTTACCGGTAACTCTACATTGCGCACGGCTTATCCCCTTCATCAGTATCCTATGTTACTCCGTTAGTGACACGCTGACCGTTTAGCCATTACGGTAAGCTCCTTGATCCGTCCGCCCCCGGCCAAGGGGCGGACCCCTATGCCCTTACTCGATATCCTATGTAAGTGTCCTGCATCATTTACATTTCCTTTTCGTTTAGAGGGCATGTCGTTGAGATGTCCTCTCTTTTTATATACCTAACTGGCGTCCGTTAGGGACGCACTTTATGCCGCCTATACGTATCGGTAATATAGGTTTACGTTAATATTCAAAAGCAGTTACTTAGGCCGATGCTATAGATTCCCTTAAGTACCAAGGTAGACTATGAACACATCACTTATGCAAAATGACGCTGTCGCCCAGGCGAAGTCTACACTGTCTAGGCTCCACGCGGCAGTAGGTCGTACCAGTACCCTATCCCTCAGTGGCGCGTTAGTACCACGCGTGGTACTGGCAAAACTGGTATCCAGACTCAAAGGGTTAAAGCTTTTACCCTGCCCTGAACTCGAAACCCATTTAGTCGCCATCGGTAATGGTATCGATAAAGAGGCCCTTTATACCGTACCCTATATCGGTGCCCGTGTTACAGTAGAGCTCTATGGCATACTGGAAATCAGTGAACGCATTGAGACTCTACTGGCTAATAAACAGTCTGCTACCGATAACCGATGGTATTTGCCCATTGGCCGACTCCACCCGCTATCCGTTGAGGTGTGGATCTACACAGACGTCGAGAACCGTGTACGCGTAGAGTACGTAGACGGGGAGACACGTACGCCGTTTAATGGGACGTTAGGTGACTGGTGTAAGACCATTTCACCGGCACCACCCACGACATCCAATGTACTGCCGCCTCACCCGACTGGTTCACCTGCGATGGAAGCACGGGGTGAGTCCACCTATGTGAATATAAAAGCGGTGTACGATGAGTATTGTAAGTCGGTAACCTTCGACCGACGATGGGGTAAGCTCACCCTAACGACGATTCGGGCCTTTGAAGGTCGTGATGAGGAACACATTAATTTCCTAGGGGGGAATCTGGTAGGCGTATATCGGTTACACTGGCGTGCCGATGATGCATCAGAGTGGTACGAGCGACTGCGTATCGATGACGTACGTAGCCTGAAACAGGATTTCCACGACCTTCCGACCATTAACCCTGACTTCCATGTCGTGGGGAACCCGATAAACGCAAGTTTCCTATACGCAGTGCACCGGGTACTGACCGGTGATCTACCCGAACGCGAGCGTACAGAGGTTGCGGTGGCAATCCTTGCACACATGCATTACCAGTTCCTATCCTCCCTACTGTACCACCAATTCCCGTACCGGGCACAAGAGGCGATTGCACTGGCACTGTATGACTCTTTGAGTCGTAAATCTATGCTGAAGCAGTACCATACCTGGGGTAACCTTGTACGGGCGCGGTCGGAAGACATTATCAGTAAGGGTAGCATTCATTACCAGACCCTAATTGACTTTTCAGATGACGAGAAGATCATTTACGCTATCAGTGACATCCAGTCTCGTATCCGTGAGGTCGTTAAGAAGTTAAAGTCTGAGTACATGCGTCTACGGGATCAGGATGCACGGGTCATGTCACAGGGCTCTACCTTAGTGACCCGAGAGGGTGAGACGGTGTTGCGGGAGTTTGAGAATAAAGCCGCCGGGCTGCAACGTGCGCTTAAGGACATCATACGCGACCCCCAGGACCTTATTCGCAATGAGGTGCTAGAGAGTACCTTGAAGATGGTCACTACCGCAGATGAGCGGTATCTGCGTACCGCACTCCTTTATTTATCCGACGCGATGGGTAACAAGGAACGGGCCTCCGTTGAGGCCTTGGTCGATGCGTTAGTAATCTTTATCCAGGGGTATTTACGTCGTGCACCGGCTAGTGAACGTACCCTTATTCATGTGGTCATGAAAGTACGTAACCTGATGCGCTCCTCACAGCTTGCCGCCTCGGACGCCATTGCCTTACGTAGCCTAACAGCCGATCTTATAGAAAAGGCATTGGAAAAACGTAACGCTACGGTGCAGGCCTCTACCCGCATTGCAGTCTTAGTGTACCTAACCATTCGCCTACTTACCCTTAATCATTTCAAATAAGAGTATCCCTCATGAGTTGTTTACCGGATAAATGTCTCTGTAATAAGACCTCCCTTACGGCACTGCTGGATCCCGGCAAGATCGACAGTGAAAACTTCGCCTATACCCTGACCTGTGCCTTAACTGATTTCAATAACACCCTTATGGAAGTGAAGCCGCTACCCCAGTCGGTGAATGAGGCGAATCTTCATACCACAATTGTAGAGCTGTTGAAACCCACGCTGAATGCCCATAACTGGGACATCAGTGTAGAGGTGGCAGGCCCTTATAGCTGGACTGTAACCACATGGCCTCTTCAGGCCGCTACGGAGGAAGGGTGTCTGTGCCAGCTTTCGTGGGACGTTAACCTTATCTGCATCAAACGGGTGAAGAAAAATACATGATCTCGACTAAATGGACAGAGCGATTTGTGGAGCTAAGTCGCCACGTGGCTACCTGGTCAAAGGACCCATCAACACAGGTAGGTGCACTGTTAGTGAATATGGATAAGAATGTACTGGCGTTGGGGTACAATGGGTTTCCACGGGGGATGGATGATACTCCAGCCTTTTACCATGACCGGGCTTTTAAGTACAAGCATATTTTACATGCAGAAACTAATGCCTGTTTAAATGCACTCTCCAGTGGCAGTCGGGTAGAGGAAAGTATCCTGTTTGTAACCCACCCGCCGTGTACCCATTGTACAGGGGTAATCAAACAGGCCGGTGTCGTTGCCTGCATCTTTCCAATGCCCGATGATGACTTCCTCAGTCGCTGGCCGTTAGACGACACGATTGATCACTTCAAGCGCGTGAAGTTAGGGCTGGCAATGTGGGATGGCGATAACTTGGTATGGCTACACAACGTATAACACGAATACTCCACTCCCCACATGGGGAGTGGAGTATTATTATTAATATCCTCGATTTCGTAACAGTGCCCCTCGTAAGCTGTTTGTCTTACGTTTGGACTCTTTGACTTGCTCTAAGATACTGTCCATTGACATGGCGCTACCGCCATCCACCTCCGTACGTGCGACCAACCGTTTAAGGTTAGCCTCAATGCGAATGCGCTCCGCTGGACTGTCCGCTTCCTTAAGCTGCTCCTTAAGGTCCTCAATCTCTAGTCTAAGCTTAGCCTGCTCACCCCGCTTAACGGCATCCTCTTCTGACAGAGTTGCCCCGTCATCCGACACCAGCGACATTACGTCCCGGGTGTCCAAGCCGTACTCATCCAAGTGACGCCCATGGGATAAGAACCAATGTCCCAATAGCCACCCCATGACCAAGTCATCGTGTCCTCCCTCTGGATGGTCCACGCGCCCATTACGGGTAACCAGTCCCCGGATTTCAGAGGACAGGGTGCGGTCTCGTACTTTATGGGCGGTGGTCTTCGCCGCTTGCTGGAGGACTGTATCGTAGAGAAAGGCCCTGCGGTTACCCGTGGTCATAAACCCAAACTTACCCTTATGACGTAAGTAGAACTCCTCCTTACGCTGACTCAAGGGACGACACAGCTCCTTGTAGTCTTCTGGGTACTCGGCTTTATTGTCAATGAGTCTATTGTAGATGCGGCGGAAGGGGTCTACACCGTAGGTCGGTAGCTTCGCAATCAGGTAATCCAGTATACCCTGTGCAGATGACTTGTTCTCGATCATCAGGATGGTTTTGGGGAACCGGACCATAAGCTGTAACAACCACTCTGCATAACGGTACAGGTTAGCCTCTGAAATATCGGAGGCTGCGGTAATCGAAAGGTCACGGCTATCGAGTATCGCAAGTCCATTGCTGTCGCGCCCTACGGCGTTCGAGCTATCCAGAGAAAGGATGTGCCAGTGGCTATCCATCACCCGTGTAATGTCCGCATGTGGAAGGTACCACCGCAGTATGTAGTTATTGGCACTGCGTTCAATATAGAGAGGATCCATCTCAGATAAGGCGATGGCTTGGTTTAGCTGTATGGAGAGAGGTGAACTCTCTGTACCGCTAGTCCAGATATTAAAGAAGTCACGGTTTGCCAAGTCTTCAGAGGCACGGGCGTTATCGATCGCTTCTCGTAGCCAGTCGTCCGTTTTACCCAATTGACGGTGACTAAAGGTGCCGTTGATCATGGGGCTGTTTGAGGTAGAGTTAGCTTTAATGACTCTTACCAAATCCTCAATGTTTACACAATCGTACAAACATTCATTCCAGTACATGCCATTGTGTACCAGGTTATATGCAAAGCGCCCCTCTTTCGTATCCTTACGTCCAGCCGTTGTAGTAAAGATGTTCCCATATAACCCTCGTGCCATCTTCGCATTCTCACGCGCCGCTGTAGCTGCCGCCAGTGCCACTGGCAAGGAGATGTGGATATTCGGGATATAGGGCAGCTCGTCCGCCTGTAGTATAGCTGCGGTCAAACCACGGCCCAGGTTATCGGCACCCTCACGTGACTTCTGACCCACTGCGGTAAGATACTCATTAGAACGCTCAACCATGGTAACAATTTCGGTATTATCCGCATCATTACGGGTGGTCGGATTCAGGTAGTTCGGTAGCTGATCCCGTATCGCTTTAATGCGGGCGACGTTCTGTCGACGTAGGGGATGGTCCTTGGTAATAAGCTGTACTTTGGTACTCCACGCCATCATGGTCAGAATAATAACCATGAGTACGTCGGTTGATGCCGACTTACCGGTCTGACGGGGCTGTATCAACGCGTAATCAATGTGGTTAAAGAAGCACCACATCATGGAGATGTTACCCCGGTTCGCTTTAAAGGGAATGGGTGCAGGGCCACCCTGTGGCGGTAGGCGAATCACTTCTCGAACAACATACCACGGGTTCCATTGACATTCAGTGGCGATGGCAACCTTCGTTTCAAAATCCAAATTAGGGTCATGGGGGTCTATACCCTGTAGTGCGGGGTTTAGCAGTGATAGGTGAAACGCATGGTTTTCAACACCCATCTCACGGTAGACCGCGGCCAGACGTAAGAAGGACTCGTTTGTCGTGCGGGTATCCGCAATGGCGGTGCCGTATCGGTTCCAATCAGACTTGAACAAAATCATACCGAATATCCTTAAAGGTAAAATTAACTAATAGATTCAATCGCACGGTACCCTTTAAAGGTACTCTCCCTATCCCACTGTGGGATAGGGAGAGTATGGTGTTAAATGTCGTTCTCAATCGATAGTGGTGTAATGCCGACAACCTTTTCACGTCCGTTAGCGATGACTAACCAGACAATGTTCAGCGGCCATGCACGGTCCCATTCGCGGTCTAGACCTAACCGGAAGGTTTGGTTCCAGTCCTCTACAGCGTAGGTACCGATCTCCCAGTCACCGTTATCCCCACCGTTCTCTAAACGGAAGTGGGTTGGGGTTGGCGCGGCATCCAGGAGTTCAGGGTCAAAGATCGGATCCATGCTACTATAGAGTACCGACAGCCAGTCGTATACCACCACCTGGTTACAACTGATGTTGAACGGCTTCTCATCCAAGGAACTTGCAACCGCATACACATCATGTCCAAACTGCGTATACCCATCACCCAGATAGTCAATGATCCAGTTATCTACCTCAGTGGCATTGGGCGGGTTCAAGGTTAGGGTAACCTGCTGAGTATGGGTGTGTCCAGGGTATGCGCCTGGCATTACGCTATCCAGATCCAGTGTAAGGTTAAGGATTTGAGTAATGCCAAATGACAGTCCGTTAAAGTCCCACCCATTACTTTGCTTAACCAGCACCTGCTCTGTGACGTCCAGGTTCAATGTATATTCCACATCGGTCAGACGTATCCGCAGTTCGTACTGGGTTCCAGTCCAATACGGAATGACGTAGAGCTTAAACGCAAAGCTCTGACTGGTGGGCACGTTCGCCAGCTTATACGTTTTACTGATCGAGGGAATCGGTGTGCCCGACAGGTTAATTGACTGCTCTTGAGCACTCGGATAGTAGGTTAATACCACGTGTGTGGTTGGTCCCAACAAACTGGTATTGAAATTACTTAACCCATGGAGCTTTACCCGCACCCCGTCAATCGCATGGTCCTGGTAGTTCCCATCGCTATAGTGGACACGACAGGTTAGCATGGACGTGTTAAAGGGTACGTTAAGTTGGTTCTCAATCAGGAGGGGATCATGGTCAGAGAGCAGGTGAGAGATAAGCTCTACGTCCTCTACATAAACGTTAGAGGCAGTAGGACCTGCAATCATGTTTGCATTGCGTACAATGAAACTATGCTCCCCACAGGCACGACCTGCGGCATTGTAGATAATCGCAGTGACTATCTCACCGTCCTGTAGGTCCTGGCTGGTATGGCAGCGCGCAGGACGCTTCAGCGTGGCGTTGCCTTGAAACAAAGGTACAAGGTCTACAGATTCTGAAATAACCGCACCCCGACTGTCAACGGATTGAGAGATAACCGTGCCCTCTGGCGAGGTATCGGTACCCAGATAGAGTTTCATCTGAGTCGCTTCACTACCGTATACCCGATACCGACTATCAATGGACAGGGTAAAGGGTTTGGTCATCTTATCAATAAAGATGCGGGTTGCAATATGGGGCTGGTAAAGTTTAAGCCCTTCGTGCAGGTTATCGGGATCTTTGATTTCATTCTCAAACCGAGCGGCCGGGTTAAAGGGTACCAGGGTAGGAATTGCGGTTACCGCATCCACCCCATCCACTCGATAGAAAAGGTCAAACCCGTCAAATACAATGTCCCCTACGTTAGGGACATATAGCGTATCGGACGTGTCAATGTTTTCACCCGTATACACCTCTCGCAAGGTCCATACGCGAAACCCTCGTTCAGGGTCCCGTCTGTATACAACTGACATACTGTCACCTTATGCTTTTACTACATTGAAGTAGGTATTAAAGACCAGCCGCTTGTGGAAATAGAGCTCATTCAGTATCCGTAAGAACATAAACTCATCTTCCGTTACCTGTATCTGCTCATTCGCAGGACGGGGATGGACATCGATCATGTTCCATTCCAGGTCTTCTGATAGAACATCACTCTCAAGCTCACCTAAGTACTCATGCATGGCCACTACCGCTGCGCCACGACTCAGTCCAATGCGTGCTACGTCGATTACTTTATCACGAATACGCTGTACCGTACGGTATACGAAAGGACTGTGGATCGCGTGGGCATGTGTAATAAAGACCGGCGCCTCTGTGTAGGGTCTCTCCAAAATGGGATAAAGCAAGCGGCTAGCGTCTGACTCTGAGGCCTGGTCTAGCCCGTAGCGTACCAGTACCCATTCTGACAGGGTACGTACCGGCATCTCTCGGTAGTAGAGCCCTCCTTCACGGATTGAAGGGGCAATGACCTGATCTGGACGCTCCGCTAAATCCCATTCATCCACTGACGAGAGTACACCGTCCACCACGAGGGTATGGAAACGAAGATCACTAAAGCGAGTCGACTGTCCGTCCACCATTCTACGGTTACGGACAAACCCCGACTCGGACCAATAATCGGTTTGATCGGGTAGACCGTAATGAAAGACCTGTACCCGTACACGATCGTTTAAATGTCCTAGGTGGTATTCCTTAGCGTAGAGCTGAATGTTGGGGTAGTCTACTTTAAAGTCAATGCCCTCTACTAAACGCCGTCCATCCAGATAGATTTCTAGATGTGAAAGACGTAGCAGTGTGGCTGGGCCTTCATCGGCATAGATCGAGAATGGGTGGTAAAGGAGTTCAGGGTCTACCGACAGGTCACGGTAGATGCTGTCCCGGATTGAGCGACGCATCCGCTCATCGTTCTTATGATGATCCAGCCACGTTAAGGTACCTGTGGACTGATCCACGCTATAGTCGATATCCAGGTAGGCCGGGTGCCACTCCTCACTCGGTACTGAACGCCAATAATACTGATCCCCAAACCAATCCGCCTGAGTAATGTAATCAGTATCCCGATCCATCCCATCGCCGGTTTCACGTCCATCCCCAGGAATACACCGTACCCGTTTAACCACTTCGCTTAGCTGAACACTACTGCCGTAGCTACCTTCGGGTACCTGCACGACTTCAATCAGAACACCGTTTACATCATACCCCAAGACCATACAGCCGATGGTGGCTATCCAGGGCAAGCGGTAATTCCATTTATTTGAGCTTGCATTCCATACAAAGTGAGACTCGGGATAATGTCCCTCCAATACACGGCGGTTCACCTCATCGTAGCTATAGAGGCCTGCAAGCGTATCCAGTGAAAGGGATCCAGCAATGCCGTTCTGCCACTGCATGTAGGCAGACTGTTCCAACTGGGTGGGCTGCCAGCCTGTAAAGGTACTCGTCGTCCCCACCATTAGACTGCGACGGTATGTCTCATCCACCCGATAGAGGTCCAGTGTATGCTGGCCATCGACCTGAGGGAACCGCTTTACCGCATCGGTGGTCTTACGGAAGAAGATTCTGAAGAAAGGCTCTACCAACGGCAACGCGTCCCAATGTTCCTGAATCAAGGCCTCGACCCGACGACTGTCCACCCCAAAATCTTGATGGGTAAGCTGTCGAATATCGGCATCTTGAATGCGGCTAAAGAAGATGCCCTTATAACGAGGATAACTCCCTACATTCGCCTGGCGTCCTACGAGATATATGTCTAACTCATCGGCGGGAACCGCTTGCTCAGGGTCATCCAAGTTTAAAGACACCAGCCACTTATTGACCTGATCGAGTTCAGAATAGTAATGCATTAGGTCGTTGATGGGTAAATCCAGATACCCCATCCCAGACTTATCCACATGCACGGCTAACGTATCGCCCGCCTGCAGTTCACTGACACTGATGTCGTTAACATAGTAGCCATTATGGAATAAGAGCTTATGACCTTCTTCCTCTAGCCGCCATCGCGTAATAATGGGACCTGCGTCATCCACCACGTTTAGCTGTCCGCCCACATAGTTAATGGGCGTATCTAGATGCTGTCCCTGTTCCTGTAGCCAGTCATTTGAAAAGACTCGCAGATAAAGAGGCTGCTCCGTTTCCAGCAGTATCTCATTTATCTGCGCGTTAACCGCTAGGGTTAGCTGCATGCGTTCATTACGACGAATATAAATGCTGGACAAGGGGAGTTGCCGCTAGATCGGA
>ERZ1673962.946-NODE-946-length-16315-cov-4.405105_pt1 | contig 16315 bp, 18 predicted proteins | sample MGYA00580188_ERZ1673962 | MGnify/ENA primary metagenome ERZ1673962 (study PRJEB41334, sample SAMN05608104) | rock metagenome | biome: terrestrial subsurface; feature: shale formation; material: shale | place: USA: Pennsylvania ... | reverse complement strand
TAGCTGTCGGCGTCCGGCCTTGCCGTTGCATGGCTGCCCGAAAATGACAATGCGGCGGTTCCCAATACGAATTCTCTGCGTCTCAAGGGGGATCTCCATCTAGGCGACTGTCGGAACGAGGACCTAATCAGGCCCTAATCAGGCAAGGGGTAGACTTTTTCGAGCCCCGGATCACTCTGGATCGCCCCAGATGTCAAGACCGCGGTCCCCCGAATGGCGCTCCAGCATTCCTTTCGGGTGGTGACATAGGTGCAGTAGGGATTTTCCTGCCAATCGGCCAAAAAAGCCTCCTTGAGATCCGGACTGTTCTTCGCGAGCTCGGCACGTTTTGTAGAAGCGCCAAGCACGACACCTGCGCCAAGAGCCGCCAAAAATACCATCTCTGCGCCATAATACGCATCACCCCCAAGGAGACGAAAACGATCTGCATCATGGCCATAAGCCACGAGAAGCGCGTTGTAAGAAATCGGGCTGTCGCCTTGGCCCCAATCGGCCATGTCCTTGACGCGATAGGCGGCATAGTTCTCTTCTCCGAGGTCCGCGATGAAGTCGTCCAGCATCGTTTCAGTCACACCGCGCAGCGGATCGACATAGACGACATGCGGCCCGCCGCTCCCTGCCCGAACAATCGCCACCGATCCGAATTCAGCCTCAGAAGCCTGAGCAATGAGATCATCCATCGGGTCGATACCGGATCGGAAAATGAGGTCACCGGCGCGCCAATCCCAGGCGGCTTCATCCCATTCACCGGCATGTGCTTGCAAAGCAAAAACGCATTGGAGCAGACAAGCTACGCCCGAGATGATTCGAACGCCACCTGTCCCAAGATCATTTGACACCTGCCTCAGCGTCCACATCTTCTTCTTGCCTCTCAGCGCCACCGTTCCGTTCATCTCATTATCCGGTGATCTACCCGTCCCGTTCGTGTTGAGACACACCTTAGAAACAATGCGACGCCGCTGCCAGTCGCCGGAATCGGATAAGCGGGCATTTGCGCAGCCGCAGACCGGCCGAGATCGCCATCTTTGAATACATCGACGGCTTCTACAATCCGCGCTGACGGTACTCAGCATTGGGCTGGAAAAGCCCCGTCGCTTTCGAACGGAAGGTGGCTTAAACGAGCACTTGGGGCGGCAGATAAACGTGACAAGTCCATAAGAGAAAATCCGGACGCAAACGCCGCGGGGATTGCCACATGTCCTGCTGAACATTCCTTTCAGGTGGCATATTTGGTCACGCCCCAGACCCGGGGCGATGTTACCCCACCTGACGCCCATGCGACCAGACGCCGCGAATGACCGGGGTGCCTTCGATCCGCGCGATACGGACCAGATCGGCGTGAAGCCCCTCCGCGATGCGGCCACGATCCATCAGGCCCACGGCATTTGCCGGATTGGTTGTCACGGTGGCAATCGCGCGCGGAATGTCGTCCCACAGATCCGCCAAAAGAATGGCCGAGGACATCAGCGCCGAGGGCACATAGTCCGAGGACACCACATCCAACAGCCCGCGCTCGGCCAGATCATGCGCGGCGACATTGCCGGAATGCGAGCCGCCGCGAATGAGGTTCGGCGCGCCCATCACCACCGCGATACCGTGCAATTTACAGGCCTGTGCGGCCTCCACCGTGGTCGGAAATTCTGCCACCCGCACGCCATGCTGGCGCGACACCTCAACATGATCCGCTGTGGTGTCGTCATGCGAGGCCAAAACCGCACCGTATCGGTTTGCCTCGGCCACGGCGACCTCTTCGTGACGCGCGCCATAGGTGTCGCGCAGCTCCAAAAGATGACTGACATGCTCTTCGAATTGCGCATCGGACATGCCGCGTTTTTTTTGCACATAGTCTTTGAGTTTGGAAATATCGCGAAACTGCCGTTGCCCCGGTGTGTGGTCCATCAAAGACACAAGACCGATGCGATCCTCGGGGCCGAACTCGGCCATTTCCGCCTCAAGCGTTTCCGAACACACCTCGGCACGAAGATGCAGGAAGTGGCTGATTTTCAAGGCGTTCTGATTGCGCAGCATCATCAGTTCGCGTGACAGGGAGCGTGCGTATTTGGCATAGCCCCCCGCATCCCCGGCCCGAATGATGGAGCCCACCCGCATTGCATCAAACACCGTGGTGATACCAACCGAGGCCAGTTCGGCGTCATGGGCGATGATCGCCGCCTTATGCGGCCAATCGACTTTGGGACGCGGTTCGATGTGGCGTTCTAGGTTGTCGGTATGCAACTCGATCAGCCCCGGAATGATCAAATCCCCTGCCACATCAACGGCGCCGGGTACAGAACTGCCGCCCGTGCTCACATCGGCGATTTTGCCCCCTTCCACGCGTAGAGTGCCTTGGATAACCTCGGTCTCAAGTACAATTCGGGCATTGGTCAGCGTAAAATCAGTCATCGTGTCGTCCTGTTGAGAGACGCAGGGTTTGCCCGATCAATGTCACAGAGGTGTGACACAAGAGGGCTAAGGACTGCGCCATGGGGGATTTTGACATGGAAAAGTTTAAAAGATACGCGATCTATTACGCCCCCGAACCGGGGGCCTTGGCGGATTTCGCCGCGGCTTGGTTGGGCTGGGACCCGGTTTTGGGTGTGGTCGTTGCACACCCGGATCTGCCGCGCTTGCCCTGTCCCGTGGCACAGATCACCGAGACCCCGCGTAAATACGGGTTTCACGGCACGTTGAAGCCGCCATTTCGCCTCTCTGGGCCGCTGGAGGCGCTCATTGCCGATCTCGAAGCCTTTGGCCGCACCCACGCACCAGTCGTTTTGGATGGGCTGCGTTTGAGCCAAATTGGTCGGTTTCTGGCTCTGACCCCCACGGGCGATCTCGCACCTTTGGAACGTCTGGCGGGGGAAGTCGTGAGCGCCTTGGATGCCCACCGCGCGCCCGCGGGCGAGGCCGAATTGGCGCGCCGCCGCGCGGCGGGCCTGACGCCCCGGCAAGAGGCGTTGTTGGCCAAGTGGGGCTATCCCTATGTGATGGAGGAGTTCAAATTCCACCTCACCCTGTCCGGCAAACTGACCGATGATGAGGCCGCCGCCACCAAAGCCGCTCTTGCCCCGGTGATCGCCCCGCTGTTGCCCACGCCCTTTGTCATCCGTGACCTGTGCTTGTTTGGCGAGGCAGACGATGGTCGGTTTCATCTGGTCCACCGTTACACTCTTTCGGGCTGAAGGGCGGCAAGAAAGGCCGCGACCGCCTCGTCGAGGGCGCCATCATTGTTGACGCGGCGCACGGGCAAGCCCGGCGCAATGTCATATTCGGCGCGGGCCAGCCGTTTTTCAATTTCGGCGCGGGTTTCTCGCCCGCGTGACGCCAAACGGTCGGCCAGCACCTCGGGAGATGCGGTGATCAGCAAAACACCCATGTTGGGATAAAGCGCATAGGCCTCGGGCAAGATCGCGCGCGAGCCGTTGAACAGCACGTCGCGGCCTTCATTGAGCGCCGTCTCAATCTCGATCGGAACGCCGTATTTCAACCCATGCGCCTCCCAATGCAGCGCGAACTCTCCGGCCGCCAGACGGCGGTCAAATTCCTCGACGCTGACACCTTCGAAATCCTCGCCGCCTGCGGCACTAGGCCGGGTGATCACCCGACGTGCCACCGCCAGATCGCGCCGCACCGCGCGCGCCGCGTCAATCAACGTGTCTTTGCCCGCCCCAGAGGGCCCGACCACGGCATGAAGGCGACCGACCATCTCAGACCTCCTTCGCGGGGGTGAAATCGGAGACATCAATCTCGCGATCCGCCACCCGTGCGCGCGCGGGCGCATCGTGGAAAATCCCGATGATCGCGACACCGCGCGCCTTGGCCTCTTCGATCAGGGTCAAAACGGTTTCGCGGTTGGTCGCATCGAGCGAGGCGGTCGGTTCATCCAGCAACATCGCCGGATAGGTATGGGCAAAGCCGCGCGCGATGTTGACGCGCTGTTGTTCGCCGCCCGAAAACGTCGTGGGCGACAGCGACCAGAGCGTTTCGGGAATGTTGAGCCGGGCCAAAAGATCACGCGCGCGGGCAAAAGCCACCTCTTTCGGTGTGCCAACCGAAAGCAACGGTTCGGCCACAACCTCAACCGTCGGCACGCGGGGCACAACGCGCAGGAATTGCGAGACATAGCCTAAGGTGGCGCGTCTGAGCGCGATGATTTCGCGCGGCTCGGCGGTTGCGACATCGCCCACCATGATCCGCCCGGATTGGCTAAGATAATTGCCGTAAATCATCCGCATCAGCGTGGATTTCCCCGCGCCTGAATTACCGATCAGCGCCACGCATTCTCCGGGGGCCACATCAAAGGTCGCCCCCGCCATCACCGGGATCACCGCCGCGCCTTGATTGTGCAGCGTAAAAGATTTGGAAACATTTTCGAGATGGATCATAGGATTACAGCCATTTTTTCCATTTGCATAAAAGATAAGTGCCAAGCCCCGAGCCGAGCATCAGCACTGTCGCGATGTGATAGCCGTAGGGGTTTTCAATCCCCGGCAAGTTCGGGAAGTTCATGCCATAGACGGAGGCGACCAAGGTGGGCGGCATGAACAACACCGCCACCACAGAGAAAATGCGGCTGGTGTTGCTTTGCTCCAGATTGATCAATCCAAAGTTCACATCGGTCAGTTGCGACACCCGTGCCGACAAGAAATCGCCATGCACCGCAAGCGCCTGACAATCGCGCACCAGAGCTTTCAAAATCTCGCGCTGCGCCTTGTCGCCGCGCTCATCCAACCCGAGCCCAAAGCTCGACAATGCCCTCTCAACCGTCAAAAGCGCATGTCGGACTTTTGCCACCTGCTCGCTTTGCCGCCCCAAAATACGCAGCGCCGAGGCAAGCTCCTCGCCACGCGGCGGCGGGTCGCGAAACGCGATATGGGATTGCTGATCCAAGGCTTTCCCAACGCCTTCGAGCAAATCGGCCAGACGCGCCACGATCTCTTCGACCAGTCCCAAAAACACCCGCCGACGCCCGGAACAGCCCGCGCTTGATTGGCCCGCATGGGCGGCAAAGGTTTCAAACGGCCGCGGTGTGTGATAGCGCACAGTGACCAAACGCTCCGGCGTGATCAAAAAGGCAACCGGGCCAAAGCTCGGCTCCTTCATCTTGTTGAGCCCCGGCAAAACCACGGTCAACACTTCGGTATCGCCTTCGCGGTAGAGCCGATTGGAGACCTCGATTTCCTCCATATCCGCGAGCGTCGGCACCGTCACACCAAGGGCTTTTAACGCCTCCACCTGCGTTTCCAACGGGTTCAGAAGGTCGATCCAAAGCGCCTCTTTGAGGTCGCCTTCAATCGGCATCAGTTCCAATCCAGAGGTCACAAGGCGGTAGGCATAAAGCATGGTGTCAAACCTGAAGCACGGAGGACACGAGCAGTTGCGTGTAGGCGTGTTGCGGATCATCCAAAACCTGATCCGTCAGCCCGGTTTCCACCACATGTCCTGATTTCATCACCATCAGACGGTCGGCCAAAAGCCGCACTACCGCAAGGTCATGGGTGACGATAATCGCAGACAGGCCCATTTCGCGCACCAATCCGCGCAACAAATCCAAAAGCCGCGCCTGAACGGAGACATCCAAGCCGCCCGTGGGTTCGTCCATGAATACAAGGCGCGGGCCGGTGACCAGATTGCGGGCGATTTGCAGCCGCTGCTGCATCCCACCGGAAAAGGCCGTGGGGCGGTCATCCATCCGATCCTCGTCGATTTCGACCCGGCCAAGCCAATCCACCGCCTGCGCCCGAATATCGCCATAATGGCGCGCACCGACGGCCATCAACCGCTCGCCAACATTGCCGCCTGCGGACACGGACATGCGCAAGCCATCACGGGCGTGTTGGTGGACAAAGGCCCAATCGGTACGCGCCAACATCCGGCGTTCGGGTTCGGACATGGTCAACGTGTCGATCAAGCCGCGATCACGGGTGTCAAACAGGACCCGCCCGCTGTCGGTCGGAATATGGCCCGCAAGACAATTCAACAGTGTCGATTTGCCGGAGCCAGATTCGCCCACGATCCCCATGACTTCGCCGGGATAAAGATCAAATGACACTTCGGTGCAACCGATCCGTCCGCCGTAGGTTTTGTGGATGTCTTTGACAGACAAAAGCGGGACGGGCGCAAGCGGTGTGATATGCGCGTTCATTGGGCGGCCTCCTCGGTCGGGCTGAGACACCCACGGTGGCCCTTGGCCTGCCGTCCGGCGCAATAATCAGTGTCGGAACACACGAACATCCGCCCGCCGTCATCATCAATGATCACCTCATCCAGATACGTGTGTTCCGCACCGCAGAGATCACAGGGGTGATCGGCTTTGGAGGGATCAAACGGGTGATCTTCGAAATCAAGCGAAACGACTTTGGTGTAGGGCGGCACGGCATAGATGCGTTGTTCGCGACCCGCGCCAAACAATTGGATCGCCGCCATGTCCATTTTCGGATTGTCGAATTTCGGGATCGGCGACGGGTCCATCACATAGCGCCCCTCGACCTTGACCGGATAGGCATAGGAGGTGGCGATATGACCGTGGCGCGCGATGTCTTCGTAGAGTTTCACATGCATCAGGCCGTATTCCTCAAGCGCGTGCATTTTGCGCGTCTCGGTCTCACGCGGCTCCAAGAACCGCAACGGCTCTGGGATCGGCACCTGATAGACCAAAATCTGCCCCTCTGCCAAAGGCTCCTCAGGGATGCGGTGGCGGGTTTGTATCACCGTCGCCGTGCCGGTTTTTTCGGTCACGGCAATCTCGGCAGTCTTTTCAAAGAACTTGCGGATGGACACAGCGTTGGTGGTGTCATCGGCGCCTTGGTCGATGACTTTCAACGTGTCCTCCGGCGTCAAACAGGCCGCCGTCACCTGCACCCCGCCGGTGCCCCAACCATAGGGCATCGGCATTTCGCGGGAGGCAAACGGCACCTGATAGCCGGGGATCGCAATGCCTTTAAGGATCGCGCGGCGGATCATCCGTTTGGTTTGTTCATCCAAATAGGCGAAGTTATAGTCGCTCATTCTGCCGCCTCCTTATGCTGGGCTGCAAAGATTTCCGCACGCATTTTGCGGACCAATTCCATCTCGGATTGGAAATCCACATAATGTGGTAATTTGATATGCTCCAAGAATCCGGTCGCCTGAATGTTGTCACAATGATACAGGACGAATTCTTCGTCATGTGCCGGAGAGTTCGACATCTCGACGCCAAGCTCTTTGGACCGCAGCGCACGATCGACCAGAGCCATGGAAATCGCTTTGCGTTCGGTTTGACCAAAGGTCAGGCCATAGCCACGGGTAAACTGCGGCGGCTCGATCTTGGAGCCGGCGAATTTGTTCACCGTTTCGCATTCGGTCAACTCGACCTCGCCGATCTCAATGGCAAACCCCAGTTCGGGAATATCCAGTTCCACCGCGACCTTGCCGATGCGCAACTCACCGACAAAGGCGTGACTGTTGCCGTAGCCGCGCTGGGTCGAATAGGCCATGGAAAGCACAAAGCCCTCGTCGCCCCGCGCCAATGCCTGAAGCCGCAGCGCGCGGTTGGCGGGCAGTTCCATCGGCTCGCGAGTCAAATCCGGCGGCGTGTCCTCCGAACGGTCCTCGGTCTGGATCAGCCCCTCTTTGTTGAGAAACTCGGTCACATGCGGTGTCGGCTCCAGTCGCGGCGCGGCCATCTGTGCCGCCATCGCTTCGCCATCCGCCGCCAGTTTGAAATCCAGCAAACGGTGGGTGTAATCGAAGGTCGGCCCAAGCACCTGCCCGCCCGGCACGTCTTTGAACGTCGCGGAAATCCGGCGATCACAGAGCATGGTCTCGGTTTCAACCGGGCGCGAATGGCCGATGCGCGGCAAGGTGGTGCGATAGGCGCGAATGAGGAAAATCGCCTCGATCAAATCGCCGCGCGATTGTTTGATTGCCAGAGCGGCCAGATCGGGATCATAGAGCGAGCCTTCGGTCATCACCCGGTTGACCGCCAGCGCCAATTGTTCGCGAATTTGCGGCACCGACAGTTCCGCAACCGACGTGTCCCCCCGGCGCTCCTCGGCCAGCCAAGCATGGGCATTGTCAATCGCCCGCTCGCCGCCTTTGACAGCCACATACATCAGTTCGCCTCCATCAGGTCAGACACATTGGTCGTGCGCGGCAGTCCCGCAAGCCGGGTTCCGGCGGTGAAATAGAAATCAAGGCCCAGCGGGAACAACCCCGCGTTCATTTGAAACGGCGCAAGATCGGGCAAAGCCAGCATGGCGCTGTCTTTGATCCCCGGCCCGCTCAGGCGCATCCCGTCTTGGTTCAGCGCGTCCATTTCCACGATCAGCGTGGTCGAGCGATCTGGATATTCCGGGGTGCCGATGGGGAAGACTGTGATCGGGAACAGCGCCTCCCATGTGCCAAGCGCGAACATCGCCTGTTCGGGACCAACCAGCGGCGCGCCGATGTGAAAGGCGACCCAATCGCGGATGTCCGGCGTGTCATGCGCCCCAGCCAGATAGATCGGTGTCTCCGGGTCACAGAGCGTCAGGATCAGGGTTGCCGCCGCTTCGGATACGGGTGCTGGGGCCTTGGCACCCGAAATGTCATGGATCGTTCCGGGCCGCGCCAGCGTTTCAAGGGCGGCGCGAAAGGCGCGTGACGAGTCCTGTGGTGGGTTGGTGAAACCACCTGAGAGGCTTTGCATGTCCATCAATCTTCTCCCCGCACCATCGTAAAGAAATCAACCTTTGTGGCGGCTGCTTTTTCGGCGCGCTTAACGCGCTGCGCAGCGAGCCGTTCGCTCAGCGGTGTCAACACCGCCGCCTGTACCGCCGCCGCATTCGGCCCCTGCATCATCGCATCCACAATCGCCGCCTGTTCGGCGTGGCGTGTGTCGCGGCCCTGCACATAGGCGTGGCCGACCTCGCCCGTTTCAAGGCGCAGCGAACAGCGCGTGGCAGTCATTTCGCCCAGATTAAACGCTGTGCCCGTGCCACCCATACGGCCGCGCACCATCACGCCACCGATCTCCGGCCGACGCAGCCAGTCAAACGCCGGAAGCGCACCGTAAGCCGTGATTGCCGCATTCAAATCTTTGGGATTGGACTTTGCCAAAACACTCATCCAAGCCTTTCGTGCGGCGGAATCTGGCGCCTCATCTTGACTGGGGGTCGGGTTCATTTTGTTCATCTAGACACCTTGCGGATTTGTCTGTTATCCTATACAACTAGACAAATCATCCCTGATCCGTGCCCATACAGCAAGCCCTAATTCGTGAAATTATTATGACGGAGACCCCCATGCCCCGCACGATGCCCCGCACGCCCGTGTGGAAATCCATCGCCGAAACCCTGAGCGAAGAGATCGCGCGCGGGCATTATAAGCCGGGGGATAAATTGCCGACCGAGGCGGAATTGTCCGCCCGGTTTGGCGTCAATCGGCATACGGTGCGTCATGCCCTGTCCGATCTGGGCGAGCGCGGCATCGTGCGTTCAAGGCGTGGCGCGGGGGTGTTTGTGCAAAGCGCACCGGTGGATTATCCGCTCGGCAAACGAGTGCGGTTTCACCAGAATATCCGCGCCACGGGACGGTTGCCCAACCGCCGGGTGTTGCGCCTTGAAACCCGGCCCTGTGATGCCACTGAGGCCAGTGTTTTGGCACTTTCCCCCGGAGAAAACGTTTTGATTTATGAAGGCTTATCCCTGTCAGGCGACACGCCCGTCGCGCATTTCATTTCGATTTTCCCGATCACCCGGCTCGCTGGTCTCGACACCCATTTGACCCAAACCACCTCGGTGACGGAGGGGCTCAAAGCCGTTGGGATCGAAGATTATGTGCGGGTCGAAACCCGCGTCAGTGCCGAAAGGACCACCACCACTCAGGCGCTGCACTTGGGCCTGCGCGAAGGGGATCCGCTGTTGCACACCGTCAGCCTGAACTCCACGCTCGACGGCATCCCCGTCGAGCGTGGCCTGACATGGTTTGCCGGAGATCGGGTGACGCTAACTGTCACACCGGACTGATCCAAACGTCACGCAGGCGATACAAAGCCTCTGTATTTATTCCTGAATTATTAGAAACGTCTTAAGTGGCAGGTGTGAGTTATGGCGATCCTTCCCCCGCTGCGCTTTACGGGCGCAACCCTTCTTCGTGACGGCATATTGCAACGCCGTTCGCTCTGTGTCGAACAGGGCCGGATTTCGCGCGGCGCCTTTCCCGAGGTCGATCTGTCGGGCTATCTGATTCTTCCGGGGATCATTGATTTGCATGGCGATGCGTTTGAACGCCACATCGCGCCGCGTCCGCGCGCGCCCTTCCCGATCCGCTCGGGCCTCTCCTCTGCCGCACGCGATGCGGCGGCGCATGGGGTCACGACGGCATGGTTTGCCCAATGTTGGAGCTGGGAAGGCGGATTGCGCGGGCCGGACTATGCCGAGGAGTTGCTCGGCGTGTTGCAGGCCTTTGCCCCAACCGCCCTGATTGATATTCGTCTGCAAATCCGTTGTGAAACCCATATGGTCGACAGTCGGGATCGGCTTTTGGCCGCGATCCGCCGGTTTGGCGTCGATTACGTGATTTTCAACAATCACCTGCCCGAAGCGATTGAGGTCGCCAAGAAAGACCCGATGGAATTTGCCACATGGGCCAAACGCAGCGGGCGCAGTTCGGAAGAATTCATCAAGGTGTTGCGCGAGGCCAAGGATCGCAAATCCGAAGTGCCGCGCCACCTTTGCGCGCTGGCCGAGGCCTTTGATGTGCTGGGCGTCACCTACGGCAGCCACGATGACCCGGACGCGGAAACCCGCGAAGAATTCCGCCTTTTGGGCGCACATGTCGCCGAATTTCCGATCTCGGAAAAGGCGGCGGCTGCTGCCAAGGCGATGAATGACCCGGTTCTGATGGGCGCGCCCAATGTGGCGCGTGGCGGGTCGCAGTCGGGCAACATCTCGGCCCAACGCCTGATCGAACGGGGCCTGTGTGACGCGCCGGTCTCGGATTATCATTACCCGGCTTTGGCGGCGGCGGCTTGGGCCTTGGTGGACAAGGGGGTGTTGCCCCTACCTGCCGCCTGGGCGATGATTTCCACCAAACCCGCCGAGATCATGAACCTGTCTGATCGCGGCAATCTTGAATTTGGCAAACGCGCCGATTTCGTGATCATGGATGAAGAGACCCGCGAGATCGAAGCCACAATCTCAAACGGCCGCATCGCCTATCTGTCGGGGCGGGTCGGAGAACGCTTGGCGCGCTCCGGTCGGGATGTGCGGATGGCGGCGGAATAGACCCGCCGCCTGTCCACCTACCCGTCCGCCTATTCGTATTTCTCAAGAAACGCCTCGGCAGGCAGAGCGCGAAAATCGGCAAGCGCGCGCTTCAGCGCCGCATGGCTCCAGTCCCACCAGGCCAAAGCCTCCATCCGTTCGGCAATCCCGTCCGGGTAGCGCGCCCGCAGCGGCACGGCGGGCACGCCCGCGACAATCATATAGGGCGCGACATTTTTGGTCACCACCGCGCCCGAGGCCACGATGGCGCCATTGCCGATGGTTACCTCGGGTTTGATGATCGCGCCATGGCCGATCCATGTGTCGTGGCCGATGATCGAGCGCCGGGCAGAGCGCGCGGCAAAGAACGCCGGATCGTCTTCGGCATCGTCCCAATAGTAAGACGAGCGATAAAGGAAATGATGCAGGGATGCGTTTTTATAGGGGTGATCAGTGGGGCCGATCCGGGTGAAAGCAGCGATATTCGCAAATTTGCCCAAAGTGGTGTTGGCGATGTCCGCGTATTGATCGCAATAGGCGTAATCCATGAATTCGGAGTTCAAGACCCGCGCGCCTTTACCAACCTCGCAATAGGCACCAAAGGTCGACCGGGTCACCTCGGCTCCGTCATGGACAAAGGGGGCGGTGGCACTGAGTTTTGGCATGATTTACCTCGTTGAAATCGCGGATGCCTCCGGCGGGAGTATTTCGATCACGATAAAGACTGCAAGTGCTGTCTTCTTTGCAGATCAAATACTCAGTCGCCCTTGATCAATTTGCGCCGCAGCCAGCTTGAGATCGTGTCCATCCCCATCACCATCAAGACGATGAGAATGATGTAATAGGTGACCTCTTCCCAATCCTTTTGGGTGATCATGGCTTGGGTCAGCAAAAGCCCGATACCGCCTCCGGTGATCGCGCCGATGATGGTGGCGGAGCGAGTGTTGGATTCGAGGAAATACAGCACCTGCGAGAGTAGCACGGGGACGATTTGCGGGATCACGCCGAAACGGTAGCGCTGCAACGGTTTCGCACCTGTCGAGGCGATGCCTTCGATTTGTTTGCTGTCGACATTTTCCAAGGCTTCGGAAAACAGTTTGCCGAAAGAACCGGTGTCGGTGAACAACATCGCCAAAGCGCCGGTCATCGGTCCGGGGCCAAAGGCGCGCGACAAAAGGATGGTCCAGATCAAGCCATCGACGCCGCGCAGAAAGTCAAACAACCGTCGGGCCAACAGCCGCACCGCGATAAAGGGCGCAAAATTTTTGGCCGCCATGAGGGCCAGAGGCAGCGCGATGATCGCCGCACCAAAAGTGCCGAGAAAGGCCATGAGGATGGTTTCAAACAGCGCCCAAGCGGTCTCGCCATGCCGCCAAATGGCGTTGTTCCAAAAGTCATGCCATGCGCCTGCGATGTTCGGTCGGGTCGGGTCGAGTTGCGGCCCGGTGAGGACCTCCATCAACGAATGACCCGAATAGGGGCTGTCCAACGTGACCCAGAACAACTCCCAGCCGAAGTCATAGACAAAGACCTCGGTGCGCGCTTTGGTCAGCGACAGGCGCGCCGCGTCGGTGGTTATGGTCACGCGGGTTTTGGAATAGGAAATCCAGTCCGGCCAAGCCGTGGTATCGAGATTGAGCGTAACGCCATCGGTTCGGTTTTGCGTCGCCTCAATGAGGCCGAACCCCGGCACGTCATAGCGGACAATGTCGCCGATAATCTCAATGGTGCCGCCATCATCAAGGGTGATCACAGCGGCGTCATCTCCGACCGTGACCCAGCCGGGATAGTTGCTGGCGTCATAGGTGCCTTTGCGTTCGCCTTCGACCGCGACGTCAATGGTGCCGGTCCGGTTGTTACGCTCGACCACGGTTTTGTAGCTGTATGTGTCCGAGACAAGCGTCACCGCATTATCGAGGCGGGCGCGTTCAGCCAGTCCCATGATGTCGAAGGCGAAGAAAATATAGACAAAATAGCCCAACACCAACACCGGTGCGACAAAGGTCAAAAGCCGTTTGCGGGCGATCATCGCGGCGGCGCGATTGTGCATATGTTTGGGATCATCAGAGGGGGACACAAAGCTCATTTGCCGGCTCCTTTGTCAGATCCATAGGTCAGGCGGTTGCGCACATAAGACGAAAGTTGGTCGAAAAACACGATGGTCAGGAACAGCAGGATGAACACGGCAGCGGCCTCGTCAAACTTGCCCTGCCCCCAGGAAATCGCGTTTTTAAGCTCGTAGCCAATGCCACCCGCGCCGACAAAGCCGAGGATCGCGGAGGCGCGGATGTTGATTTCAAAACGCAGCAGCGCATAGGAAAACCAGTTCGGCGCAACCTGCGGGATCAGCCCCAAAAGCATGCGCTGCGGCCAGATCGCCCCGACAGAGGCGAGGCCTTCGAGCGGCTTTTGATCGGCGTTTTCATTGACCTCGGAGAACAGCTTGCCCAGCGCCCCGACGGTGTGAAAGGCAATCGCGATGGCCGCGGGCACCGGCCCGCCGCCCAAGACGAAAATCAATACAAGCGCGATGACAATCTCAGGCACGGCGCGCATCAGGTCCATGATCCGGCGAAACACCGGGATCAAACGCGGCCAAGGCGCGAGGCCCCGCGTCGCCAGCATCGACAAGAGAATGGCAAAGAATGCACCAAACAGCGTGGCAACTGCCGCGATATTGATGGTCTCAACCAATGCCGGAAGGGCATTCTTCAAATGATCCGGCAGGTTGGCGCGTTTGGTCCAGGCCTCGGACATCACCTCGGCGGGGAAATCGAAAATATGCGGCAGGCCGGGCAAAAACCCACCGGCATTGCGGTCATTGGCAATGCCGAAGCCGGAGGCCATCAGCAGCACAAAGACCAAAAGCATGATCCCGCCATAGAGACGGCGTTGACGGGTCAGCGCAAGATAATGAGCGCGCGTCGCGTCCAGGGGCGCAGCGGAGAGATCGGCCATGTCGGGAGGTCCTTGTAAAAAGACCCCGCACCAAAGCGCGGGGTCTTGGTCAGATCAAATGATCTCAGTTGGCTTGCGACAGACGTGCGGCCACGATGGATTCGTAGGCGGCATGGGTGATCGGCTGGAAGCCCAAGGTTTCGCCCGCAGCCATGCCGTAGGTGCAATCGGCGTCGGTGTTGATCATATTTTCGACCAGCGCGGTCATGGTGGCTTTGACATCAGCCGGCAAAGATTTGCGCAGCACAACCGGACCCTCAGGGATCGGTTTGGAGCGCCAGATTTCCACGAAATCGTTCATGTCCACAAGACCCGCGTCCACGGCCTTGCGGAAGGCACCGGAGTTGTACCCGTCTTCCCATGCGCCCTGGCCATCGGCCCAGGTCACGCCAGCGTCGATATCGCCATTGTTGACGGCAACGATGGTCTGTTCGTGACCACCGGTGAATTTAACCTCACCGAAATAGTCGCCGGACTCCATGGTGATACCGTCTTTGTACTGCGGGATTTCGATGGAGGGGATCAGATAGCCGGAGGTGGAGTTCGGATCGCCAAAGCCAAAGCTCTTGCCAGCCATGTCGTCGAGCGAGGTGATGCCAGTCTCTTTGCGGGCAAAGCCGATGGAGTGGTAGCCATAGGAGCCATCAAGGTTGATTTTCACCAAAACCGGCTCAACGGCCTCAGGGTCTTGCACATAGATCCCCGCGTAGGAGGATGCGCCGAGCCAGGCCATATCGATTGTGCCACCCAAAAGGCCCTGCATCACGCCGTTATAATCGGCGGGGGCAAAAAGTTTAACCGGAACGCCAAGGGCCTCTTCGGCATAGGCGCGCAGGCACTCGTTGGAATTCAAACGGTCTTGGGCGTTTTCGCCGCCCAAAAGGCCGATGTTGAATTCTTTGATCTCTTGAGCATGCGCCGCACCGACAAGGGCGGTGGTCGCAAGAACAGCAGCAAGCAGGTTTTTCATCTGTCTCTCCAGGTTGTATGGCCCGCCCAAGGTTCGGTAAGAGGCGCGCCGGGATGAAAGCGGTTAGATCGCGACTTCGGCATTGCGGATTTCGGCCGCTTCAATGTCGTGGTGATCGCGAATTTCGGTGGATGTGGCGGCCTCGGAAAAATCCGCGCCCGCGCCATAAATGTCGCGCGCCACACCGGTTGTGAGCTGTGCGGGGGTGCCGTCAAACACGACGCGCCCGTCACGCATCCCGATGATGCGGTCGCAATAGCGCCGCGCGGTGTCGAGCGTATGAAGGTTGGCGATGACCATGCGGCCGTCCTCGTCATGGATGCGTCTAAGTGCTTCCATCACGGTTTGGGCATTCATCGGATCAAGCGAGGCGATCGGTTCATCGGCCAAGATCACTTTCGGGTCTTGCATCAACGCGCGCGCAATCGCGACCCGTTGTTGTTGTCCGCCAGACAGTGCCTCGGCACGTTTCTCGGCATGTTGGGCGATGCCCAGACGGTCGAGAATGTCGATGGCTTGGTGAATGTCGCTCTCGGGATAGAGGTTGAACATCGTCGCCAAGGTCGAGCGGCGGCCCAACGTGCCATGCAGCACGTTCGAAACCACATCCATCCGCGGCACAAGGTTGAACTGTTGAAAAATCATCGCGCAGGTCGATTGCCATTCACGCTTGGCCTTCCCCGCGAGCGGCAACACATTGCGCCCCTCAAAGGCCAAAACACCCTCAGACGCCTCGGTCAGCCGGTTCATCATCCGCAAAAAAGTCGATTTGCCCGCACCGGAACGGCCAATGATCCCGATCATCATCGGGCGGTCCACGCGAAAGCTGACGTTGTCCACGGCGAGGTTGCCCCCAAACCGCTTTGTCAGGCCTTTGACTTCGAGCATTCTGATCCCCTCATCTCGTTGCGGGGATAAAGCACAGAGTCTGAAACCTCTTTGTGACGCTCCGGCAAAAGATTTGTAACAGCCCCCCTGCCCCTCTTTTCGCGCCTCAGCGCCAAAATCGCAGATCACGCAGATCACGCAGAACCCATGTGCGCAAAAACCGTGCAACTTACCTTGCTCCATGCCCCGAGCACAGTATGGTGCCCCCAACCGAAAGAGCCGAGGTCGTTACCTTGCCCCAGCCCCTGTCCCCCACACGCCCCGACCCCAAGCG
>ERZ1673962.944-NODE-944-length-16354-cov-5.346892_pt1 | contig 16354 bp, 15 predicted proteins | sample MGYA00580188_ERZ1673962 | MGnify/ENA primary metagenome ERZ1673962 (study PRJEB41334, sample SAMN05608104) | rock metagenome | biome: terrestrial subsurface; feature: shale formation; material: shale | place: USA: Pennsylvania ... | reverse complement strand
ATGAGAATATAAAATAAATCTTTGAGATGAAATACAAATATGAGAGTATCAATTAGAGTATATAGAAGATATATATATTATGCTAAATAAGCCAAAAAACTATATTTCAAGTAATATTGATGAAGCATGATATAAGTCATGTAAAGCTTTATTAGAATGATGCCCATATGATGAAATAGTAGAAATTATGTGAAGATTAGATGTTGATACAACTTGATTAATATTAATGACTAATAAATGAAAATTCTAAAAAAGATATATTTAAAAAATATATAGTTGAGACAAAAGAGCTTATAGACGAAAAATCAATAGAAAAACTAGAAAAGTGATTAAAAATAGATGACTATATAACTAAACCTGCAAAAGTTAAAAAAATAAATGATTACAAAATAGAATTATCCATAAGTGAATGAAAATTTCATCAAGTAAAAAAGATGTTAATTGCAGTAAAAAATGAAGTTGTAAATTTACATAGAGTAAGTATATGAGAAATAAACATTTGAGACTTAGAAGAATGACAATGGAGGTATTTAAATAAAAATGAAATTAACTATTTAGAAAATGTTTAAAATAAAAAAAATAATAATAATTGCTTTATTAATAATACCATGAGTTTCTTATGCAAATGAAACAATAAATATATCTTGAAAAGATTATTCTTTCAATCAAGCTTATAATATAATTAATAATAGCTTTAATAAAAAATGGTGAAATGATTTTGATAAAAAAGAAAGTGCTTATATAGAGCTAAAAAGAAAATTAAATCAAAGAACTAATAAGTCAGAGAAAATAAATAAACTTATAAACTTATTTGAATATTCTCTAGAAAGAACAAGAGAGGAAAGAAAAGAGTTTTATTCAAAAATACAAAAAATTAAGATTTGAGAATCAACAAATAATCAAGATATATATGCTTATTATAAATGAGATCCAAAAAACGGATATTTCTGAATATTTTCTAATATACATGGGTGATATGAATATTGAACATATAATACAGCAAGATACCTATTAAAAGAATTATATAATAGTGAAAAAACATGATGGTTTATAATACCAACAATTAATCCTGATTGATTAGATTATTACTTAGAAAGTGATAAAAAATATGCTGCTTATCTTGAGTGAAGAGTAAACAAAAATAATGTAGATCTAAATAGAAATTTTTGTACAGATAATTATGAACTAAAAAGCTTTGAAAAAAACTGATATACAGTATTTACATGAATAAACTGATGTAATGATCAAAATGAAACAAAGATAATAAGTAAGCTTATAAAAGATTATAACTTCAAAAAAATAATATCACTTCATTCTAAATGAAATATATTATTCTTACCAGACAATTCTTTTGATGACGAAAATGTTATTAAATTTTGAAATGAAATAGCTAAAAAACTACCATGATATAATTTTGATACAAACTATCTAAACTCAGAACAAAAACAAAATAAAATAAAACTTTATGAAATAGATGAATGATGAATCTGAGAATACACTTGAACAATGGAAACATATATATATGAGAAATATAAAATTCCTGTTATACTAATAGAATTAAAAGATCATTGAAAAATAGAATACTCTATAAAAAATATAATAGAACTATTTGATTAAAAAAATATTTGACTTAAGCAATAAAAAGAATATACTAAACTTAATGAGAATGGTTCTCATTATAAATTTATCATATAATTTTATATATTATGAAAGAATTACATAAAAAAGCTTTGAAAGCATATCTTGAAATGTTCACAATCCATATTGATACAAAAACTAAAGACGCAGATTTTCATAAAGAAAATGAAGGTTTTTATGAAACATTATTTGATGTTGCTCATAAAATAGGTGAAAAACATGCTGATTTATGAGGTGAAATAGAAAGTTCTAGTTTAGAAGAGAAAAAACAAAGAGCTCATGATATAATAAAAGAACTTAGAGAAGAAGTTGAAAATTATGCTAAAAATAATGAAATCACATTATGAACTGAGGATTTACTAGGTTCATTAGCTAATGATTTAGAAGACATAGAATGAAGTTCTAGAGCCTTTTTGAAATAATTTTTAAAAGTCCATTTTTATAATGGACTTTTTTTTTACACAATAAATATTGACTAATAACAATAAAATTGTTATATTAACAATCCTAAAACTTATCAAATATATTATGATTTTAAGTTGAAAAAAAATTATTGAAGAAATAAAAAATGGTAATCTAACAATAGAACCATTTGATATAAAACAATTAAATACTAATAGTTATAACTATAGACTAGCTAGTCATTTAAAAGTATATGATTGATTTGACTGAGAAAAACCAATATTCAAAGATGTTGAAATACCAGAAACTGGTTATACTCTAAAAAAAGGATATATGTATCTATGAGTAACAATTGAAAATATCGGTAGTACAAAATTTATGAGTTCACTTATATGAAACTCTGACATGTGAAGATTATGATTATTTATGCAATTATCAGCTAACATGTGACATATATGAACATCTCATAGTTGGACTTTGGAGATATACCCTACAAAAGATGTAATTGTATATCCATGAATGATAGCATGAAAAGTTTCATTTTGGGATAAAAAATGAGATGCTGAATTATATCAATGAAATTATAAAAATTTCTCAAAACCACAAGAATCATTACTTATTAAATAAAAAAATATGATATTAACTTGAAAAGAAATAATAAAAGAAGTTAATTCTTGAAATATAAAAATAGAAAACTTTGATGAAAAAAATATAAATACAAACTCATATGATGTAAGATTATGAAATCAAGTTTTAAAATATAAAGATAATACTCTAGATAGTAAAAAAGATAATGAGTATGAAATAATTAACATACCAGAAGAATGATTATTACTAGAAAGATGAGAGTTTGTATTAGCATCAACTAAAGAAAAATTTTGAAGTACAAAGTATACTCCCCTAATACATAATAAATCATGAGTAGCAAGATTATGATTATTTATACATATAACTGCTGATTTAATAGATACATGATATTATGGTAACTCAACTTTACAACTATTTGCAACTCTTCCTGTAAAAATTTACCCTGGTATGAAAATATGACAAGTAAGCTTTTGGGAAACAAAATGAGAAATAGATATATATAAATGAAAATATAGTGAATGAAATGGAATAATTTCATCTAAATCACATTTAGATTTTTAATATAAAAAGATATTTTTAAATAAAAATATCTTTTTTATTTGCATTAAATATTTTTTTTTATAAAATCTCGCTCGCAGTAAATATTTAACTAGCAAGTTAGATATAATAAAGGAGAAACATACAGATGAAAAAAACTGCCCTATTAGCAATCTTGTTTATGATGTTTTCAAGTGTTGCATATTCATGTAATGATGAATATATAAACTACATGAATTCCATCATTGAAGACACAAGACAAGATATTGATGGAGTAATCGCAGAAAACATGCCAAATTCTATAATAATAGCTCAAGCTGTTTTGGAAACAGGCTATGGGAAAAGTCGTGCTGCAAGAAGACAAAATAATCATTTTGGGATGAGTTCTCAAAATAGAATAATGACATATGGTTCAGTTGAAGAAAATGTGGAAGCATATTTCGTCAATCTTAGTAACCATAATGCATATAGAAAACTTAGAGAAACTTTGGAATCAGATAGTTATGACTTGCCAAAAATAATAAACTCATATGCAGGTTATTATGCTGAAGATCCACATTACTCTAGAAAAGTTTTGAGTGTAATTAATAGCTGTAAATTGAATTATTACGATTCAAACAGAAACCTATTTGCTCAAAACTAAATATATATCCCCTTACTTTTTTTGTAAGGGGCTTTTTTATAAAAAATAAAAATTGACTTTTGTTATTTTTTATAGATTATATAAATCATTAAATTAATATATATAATAATATTATGACAAATACTCCCAAACATAATTTTATAAAAGAATTAAATAGAAGTTCTGAAATTTTAGAACTAGTATCTACATGATTAGATATACCAGAAATAGATTGAGATAATTTTGTAAAAAAAGTTAAACATCAAGTTAGAACAATACTGTATAAAATTATTATAGAAGAAGAGCTATCAGAAAAAACAAATCTTGAAGCAATAGATATTGTTATAGATAGATTTAAACAAGCTGTATGAAGAGTTGTTATAGAAAAAGATATAATAAAAAATGTAGAAAATTGATTATGACCAGAGCTTTTTGAAACTAATGTCCTAAAAAGAAGTCCTTCATGATATAATATAATTTATTTAAATGTATTATTATCAATAACAAAAGAAATATTTGAAATAGCAAAACCTATTAGAGAAGAACAAAACCTATCTAATATTCAAATACACGCTATAAAAATTGATATATTAAGTAAAATAGAATGATTAAAATCATTAAACTACTTAGAATACCTAATGGACTGATATATTGAAAGATTAGAAACTACAAAAGAAAGCTATGAAGTAACTAAAAAATTTTTAGATAATATAAAATAAAAAAATGTTTGATAAATTAAATCCAAAAAATTGGTGGAAAAAAGATAATGATGAAAATGAAACAAAAAAAGAATGAGAAGAGGAGTGAGAAAAAGATAATATAAGTAAAGCAATAGAAGAAATTGAACAATTAGAAGAAAAATCATCAGAAACAAAAACACAATCAATAAGTGAAGATATTAAAAATAATGTTGATAAAATACTTGTAGCTAGCGACAAAGATAAATTAAGATATTTCCTAAAAGATTTTTTTAGAAAAGAAACATGAAATGAAGTATCTGTAGTAGATAGCTATAATTGAGTTCAAGTAAATACATGATTATTAGTATCAAATAATAAAAGCATAGAATCTATAATTATTGATATGCTATGAGAAGAGTCAGTAGAATTAAAAGGAAAATCTATAATTATATGAAATCTAGAACTAGATATAAATATCTATTCAGAAATTAATTTATCAATAAGATCATCAAAAATAAAAGATAATGATTTAAAACTATTAAAAGAGATACTACAAAAACATTTAATTAAAAATGTTGCTTCAAAAAATGAAGCTCTTAGTTGAGATAATATAGTTGATATATTATGATTAGAAAGAAAAAACTTAATTTTTAGCGAAAAAAATTCTTTTACAATAGCTCTATGATTAGAATGAAAAATTGATATTAATAGTCAATCATTAGTTGAAATGATGTTGTCTCAAGATAGTTTTACAGATAATTATTTTATAAAAATATGAAATAAATATTTATCTTGAAATTCTATAAGTGTAAATGTAACTAGTAACAATAAAGATTTTTGATACTATAATGTAGAAATAGAAAACAGAAATGATGACTTAATAATAAAAGTATCGTCAAATAATAGTCTTATAAGTGAAGAAATTGTATCAAAGTTTATAAAACCATTAATATACAAAATATTAAAATTACAAGATACATGAGAAACTAGTATAAAAAAACTTGAAAGTCTATGAGTAAAAGTAAATATTTATTCAAATGAAGAATTAAGCATAGATCAAATATGTGAACAAGAATGATTTGTATGATATGAAGATATAAAAGATGAGGTTGATACAAAAATACTATCTCCTTGGAGACAAAAAGATAAATATCAATCAATATCTAAAGAAATTTTTCCAAATATAAAATCGATAATTCCTAATTATGTGATTTTTGAATGAGAACCATGAACATGAAAAACTACAAAATGAAAAATAATAGGTAGATACTTATGATATCCATTTATATATATTCCTATTAATTCAATAACATCAAAATGGTATTGAGAAAGTGAATCAAGACTAAATGAAATATTTGAATTAGCATGAAAAATCTGAGAAGAATATTGATGAGCAGTTGTAATGATAGATGAAATAGATGAGATTTGAGGAAATAGAGACAACTCTTATGAAGCTACGGCTAGAGTAACTTGAGTTTTACTTAAAAAGCTAGACTGAGTAGAAAAAATAGATGATATTTTACTAGTTGCATCTACAAATAGACTTAATAAACTAGATCCAGCATTAATAAGTCGTTCTAACTTAAACTTGAATTTTAGAAGACCAAATAGAGATGAAATAAACTTAATATTAAATCATTATATTAATTGACTATGAGCAATATCAGATGATATACTAGATAAACTAGAATGAAAAAGTTGAAGAGATTTATCAAATTTGGCTAAAGATTTTGTATCTCATATAATAAAAAACTTTGAAAAAGAACAAATAGAAGAAAAATCATTATTTATAAGTGAATTTAAAAAATTTATAGAAAAAAGAGACTAATAATTAGTCTCTTTTTTGTTTTGATTTTATTTCTATTTTATAGTTATAAATAGAAGTCTTCATTGTATATTGATCTCAAATATTATATGTATCTGGAATCCTTCATTTTTCATCTAGAACTAAAGAATATCATTTTCAAATTACTTTATCAGGAGAATTATAAACTATAGTTTTGTAGGTATTTAGAAGATTATTTTTTAAAATATTAAACTGATAAACAATTTTTTTATCTATATTTAAAAGTTTTAAATCATGATCATATTTTTTTACTTTGTTTCATATTAACAAAGGTAAATTCTTTGATATAAAAGAAAGATCTCTTTTGTATTGATTAGAAAAATTAACTATAGAATTATTAATGTATTCATAGTTAATATCTAATTCCCTCTTATAATCATCATAAATATCAATAAGTATTTTTGCTGCTTCACTAGGAGTTTTACAATCATAAGATGAAACCATATCAAGTATACTTTTATCTACAGTATGACCAACGGCAGACATAACAGGAATTCAAAAATCACAAACATAATGACACAAATCAAAGTCATTAGCCCAATTCATTCATTCACTTCAACCTCATCATCTAATAATAGCAACTAAATTATATTCATCCTTTAATGATATTTCTTTTAGTCTTCATAAGACTTCATTACTTGCTTTTTCTCAATGAACAAGAGAAGTATAAGTATCTATATCAAAATTATATCAAGATTCGTTTAAAATAGTCTGAAAATCTCTAAATCATTCACTTTTATCTCAAGTGATTACTGCGATTTTAAAGCTAGGATTTCATATTGATTTTTTTGAATTATTATCAAAAATACCCAAATCTAATAATTTATTTATATTTTCTTTTTTTTGTAACTCTAATCAACCTATGAAATAATCACTATGAATTTTTAATATATTAACTGAAAAATTATAAGTTCTATGAAAACTTGGTTTTACAGTAAACAATATTTTTTTTCAAACTAAATCTGATATATCTGAAATTCAAGTTTCTCATAAAAAAGACAACATAACTCTTGGGTTAAATATGTTAGCTCTAGTAGAATCTATAATTTTTCAATTTTTTATTTCTACTAATTCAAAATAATAAAATTGTCTATTTTGTTTTATTGACTTTACTTCAGCTTCAACTATGTATTCATAATAACCTATTATATCATCAAATTGTCATTTTATAATATCAAGAAATTCAGATAATTTTAATTTTTTGTTATTTAACATTATTATTTTTCATTATTATCTAATTTTTTATCAAGTTTCATAAGTTTTTCATTACAAAAACTATATAATTTTTTTGCTTCTTCTTGTAATTTTATCAATTCATCAACATCTATAATTTCTTCCCTATCTAATAAATCAGATATTTCTATTAATCTTTCATAAGAATCTTTAAAGTTTTTTTGTTTTTCAGGCATTATTAAAATACTTACATAAATAATAAATTTAATTTTATCTAATATTTATATTTTTCAAATAAAAAAACTATAAGTTGAAAAATATCATTTTTAAGTTAAAATATATTCATATAATGATAAAAATATTTTTATTATGAAAACAAGTATTTGGGAAAAATTAATTACTATATTTTGGAAACAAAATAAACGGCATAGACATTGAGTATTAGTTCATACACTAAAAGTAACATACTATATTATAAAAAATAAAAAATATAGAATGATAAGTGCATGATTGCTTCATGATTTATGAAAACCAGTAATGGCTACAAGAAACAAAAATAAAAAACTAGATTTTTCTTTTCACTGACATGAAGAAAAATCATACCAAATAATTAAAAATTGGCCTTTTATATCAAACTATACAAAAAAACTAGTTAGATGGCATTACTTAATAAGATGAACAAAAAAAGCACTAGAAAAAAGTAAGGATGAAACAAAAAATAAAAAATACAGACAACATTGGAAAAGTGAATATACAAGACAAAAATATGTATGGGATAACCTAGATGATAGTTTTAAAAAAGAACTTGCACTATTTTTAAAATACGATGATATGTGAAAATAAAAAATACTAATAAAAATTAGTATTTTTTTATTTAAATCTTCATAATGAAAATCATGAAAAATTATTTAAAAGAGTATTTATTGAAACCTTAAATACAAAAGAAGAATCATGAGGATTAACTATATCAACCCATCAGTTTTTTAAATCAAAGTCATAAACACTATAAGCATGATTAAAAAATAAACTTATATTATTTCAATAATAATCAAATCAATAATAATAATCTGAATCAGATTTTGAGTTATTACTATTTGAATACAAAGTAACTATATTTTCATCTGACAAAGAGTTAATAAACATAGTTACAATATCAAAATCTTCCTTTGTAAATCAAGATGAATTTCTACTAACAAATATATCTTCTCAGTATTTTATAATAGATCAAGAAATAATAGTATCTCAATAAAACAATTTTAAAGTTTCATCCATATATCATCATTCATATAATAACCTTGAATTATAAATATTTTTAAACATTGTTTTTCATGAATCTCATCACCTAATAAAATTAATAGCTCTAGCATGAGCTCTTTCTAAAATAAGATCACCTAAGTTATATGTAAACTGCCTATTTTTTCACATAGAATTAATATCATCAATAGTTATATTTATAACTTTGTTTAATCACTTAAATACAACATCATAACTTCAATCTGATTTTATATTAATCATATTTTGCAATATAATAGATCAGTTAGGATTATTCTTTATTGAGTTCAAAATAGAAACAAAATAACAATTTCAAACTTCTCATTGCTTAGTAAAAGAGTTCAATCAATATGGCCATAATGTTTTAGAAATATCTATATTTAAAAGTTCTTGATTTCTTAATAATAAAACTTTATTTCTTAATCAATATTTTCTTGTTATAAAATTAATATCATTTTTTCAAGATCTAAATCAATCTATAACAGAAATTATATAATCAGATTTATATTCTCATATTTTAACTGCTTGAGATAAATAACTATATAACTGAGAAAAATCCGAAGAATTTAATATATTAGTTTCAATAGTATTATTAGATAATATTTCTATAACCTTATCCCTAAATCAAAAAGAGTTAGTTAACATATTTATAGGAATAGTTCAATTTATATATGATTCTAGTAAACTAGATATTTCATCTGTAGTATAAAATTTTGAAGATCCTAAAATACCTCAGTTTTTTTCTACTGAAGCAATTAAGTCATTCAATGTTTTTGATTCATTAAATATTCATGAAGATAAGTCTATATTATCAGGTTTATTCATGAAAAAATATACTAAAAAATTATATAAATATATTTTATCATTTATATATAAATAAATCAAAGCATTTTTTTATTGACATTATATAAAAAAATAGTATAAATACCTTAATATATTTATATTAATAAATACAATTAACATATGTCAATATTAAAAAATAATACTTCTGGAAGTAATATAGAATCTCCTAAAAAATCAGTTGAAAAAAAATGAATAAAAAACAGAGTAAATACTTATGTGTTTGCTATAGGTTTATCAGTAGCGGCTATAGTTGGTACTAATACTAGTGCAAATAGTGAGAATAATAATTCGAATGTAGTAAGTAATGAAGTAGCATGAGTACAAATAAATAACTCCAAAGAACTAATTGATTTATTATCAAATTTTTATTCTATGCATGAAGTAGAATTAAATAAAAATCAATTAGATTCACTATATGATGAATACAATAGTTTAAATATATGACCAAATACCAAAATATATCTTAGATCAATATTACTAGAATCATATCTAAAAATTTTAAAAGTTTGATATACAGTAAATTGATATCAAGAGCTTGATAAATTATTAGAAAAAATAGATGATTTAAGTGAATGAAAAATAACTGTAAGTATTTGAGATTCTATGCCAGAAAATTCTGAGTTTTCAAATAGTTTAACTGTAGAGTGAGAATTAAAATGAAAAGAGATTATTATAGAAGAAAAATGATGGTCTTTATTTTGATCTAGCAAAAATGAAACTCAAATAGAAATAGATAATAAACAATTATTAAATGTTTTTGTGTCAGATATACCTGATAGCATTGATCAATCAATGAATAAAATAATTGAGATAAACGATCAATATTTAAAAATCCAAAAATTACTTAGAGATGCAAGACAAAGAATAGGTATATTACAATACAACTTACAACAAATAGAACAAGAAAAAATAAGATTAGAAGATCAACATAAAACTCAAATAGGCGATATAACAAAAGATAGAGATAACAAATTAGAAGAATCTAAAAATAGTTTTAATACAAGAATACAAGAACTAGAAGAAAAACATAGAAGTGAAATACAAATATTAGAAGAAAGTATAGATAAAAAAGAAGAAGAAATACAAAAATTAAATCAAGATCATAACTCTCAACTAGAAAGACTAAGAGCTACTCATAGTGCTGAAGTAAAAAGAATAGAGGACGAGTCAAATCTAAGAATAGTTAGACTTCAAGAAGCATTTGAAAAAGAAAGAAATGACTATAATTCTGAAATACAAGTATTAAAAAATGAGATAGAAAATATAAAAAAAATTAATGATGCTCAAATAACAACTTTGAGAAACCAAATTGATGAGTTAACTCAATCAAACAATGAATTAAACCAAAGAAATAGTACTCTTCACAACCAAATAACAAGCCTTAACCAAACAATAGAGATACTAGAAAAAAAAGAGCAATCATTAAATGAAGAACTAGAAAGAAGACAATCAGAAATAGATATAATGATTTCTGAAAAAAATCAATTAGTTCAACAAATAGACAAAGTATGAGATGCAAGAGATATATTATTGGCTCAAACTCAAGATAATTTAAATAGAACTCAAGCCTTAAATAATAGATTAAATAACAGAATATCACAACTTGATTCTCAAATAGTAGAATTAAAATCTCAAATAAATGCTTTAGAACAAGAGAAAGCTCAATTATTAGAGTTAGAAGAAAAAGCTCAAACATTGACATGAGCTTTAGAAAAAATAACAAGAATGACTTCTGAAATAGATGAATTAAAGACACAAAATCAAGAATTAGTAGAAAAAAATAATGAATTAACTAGATTAAATGAAGAATTAGAGTGATTTAGAGATTATGTTAATAAATACAATGAAATACTTCCAAACTACAACGAAGCAACAAATAGAATTGAAGACTTAGAAGAAGAAAGAAAAAAACTACAAAATGAAATAGAAATATTAGAAAGAAATAATAACTGACTTAGAGATAGTATAAGTAGTCAACAAAGAAATAATCAAAGCTTACTATCACAAATAGATAAACTGCAAACATCATATGATGACTTATTGAAATGAAATATAAGTATATCAAATGAAACTATAACTCAAAAATTAAGAGATGAATATGAATTAAATCATAGATTAAATGAACAAGTTCAAGAACAAGCAGATTTATTAGAGAAAGCTAATAGAGAAAAAGAAGAAGCTCAAAGAGAACTAGTAAGAGTAAAAGCTGATTTTGCTGAAAGAGAAATTGAATTAAGAAGAGAGTATGAAGAAAAAGCAGCAAAATTACTTAGAGATTTACTTTTGAAAAAGTAATATTTGCAAAGAAAATTATAGTATGATATTATTAATTTAATATTATACTATTTTTTTTATTATTATGAATGCAAATCCAGAACAAAGAAATAATAACATAGAAGCTGATTCAATTAATGAAGCTTTAGCACAAAAATTAAATGAGTTACAAGAAGCTTTAAACAAATTAGTAGAATCATGAGACATAACAGAAGATAATAAAGAAAGCTTTATTAAACTATGGCTATGAGATGATCCTTCAAAAATTACAGAAGAATGAAATTGATTAATAGATAAATTTTTACAAGAAGCTAGAGAAAAGTTAGAAGCCAATCAACATGATCAAGAAATGATTACAAATATAACTAAAATAAATCTACAAAATTTTATAAATGATATTGAAGCAAAAGATTTTTCTTTTACAGAAAGCTTACAAGCAAGTTTTAGAGAAGAAGAAAATGAAGTATCAGTGGAAGAAGATCAAGAAGAACAAGATAGTGATTGAGCTGTATCTCAAGAAGAAAATAATGAGGAAGAAGTTAGCCAACAAATAAGTGAAGAAGAATTAAGAAAAACTACATTAGAAAATAGATACAATGAATTAACATCTATTTTAAGAGAAAAAATTGATGAAGCAAAATCATTATTATGAGATAAAGCTAGCGAATACTCTGTAGAAATAGAATTAACAGAAGATCAAAATATAGAAAAAAATATATCAGAAATAGAATGAGCTATAACAATAGTAGAGCAAGATATTCAAGATATAAAAAATAATACTCATGAACTTCAAATAGAAGAAGAAGTTGAAGAAGTTGTAGAAGAAGCTGAAGAACAAGTAAAGGAAGAAACAAATGAAAATTCAGAAGAAGAAGTTGAAGAAAATACAGAAGAAGAAATAGCTACAGCAGAAGCTCAAGAAGCACCTATAAATGAAGTTATAGAAGAAGACCATTTAGAAGAACAAAAATCAAATGAAGTAATAATCAAAAAATGAGATAATTTATGGAATATAGTTAAAGAACATTATTGATTATCAAAAAATACTGATGTAGCAAATAAAATAAAAGAAGTTATTCAAGCTCAAGAAGAGTCAAAAACAAAACAAAGATTAGTTAGAACAAAATGAAATCTATTATGGGTATGAGATAAAATAAAGTTACCATAAAAAAATAAGATTAGTATTATTTACTAATCTTATTTTTTGTTTCTTCAATAAAATCTCTAAAAGTTTTATTTTGTTTTTTTAATTTTCTTCTAAGTAATCAATACGCTCATAATCAAATTGATGCAATAAATCATATTACTCATGAATAAGCTATAGTATTTTTTGCATTATCCCAATTTTTTGGAGCTTCCATTCACACTGGATTTTTTGCATAATCATAAAACAACTCTCTAAACGCAGTGTTTTCAAACTCATCCATAGTAGGTAATAGGTAAGTATCAAATCAATTATCAGATAAAAAATCTTTTATATTTTGATTTTTAAAAAGTTCATAGTATTTTAAAGCTGAATAATTAGAATCCTTTATATCATCTATTAATAATATCAAGTCGCTAACAGCTAATAAATAATCTTTGTTTAATAATTGTAATCTTGATTTATAAAACTCTAATCTTTGAGATAAAACATCTTTATTGTATTCTATTTTTCACTTATAATCTCTTTTTAATTTTGGATATGATTCATTATGTATATCATCTCATAAAGCTTCTAATACTCTTAATATATAGTTTTCTCATGTTCAAACTAATGTAGTTTTTTCCGATCTATTATTTATTACTAATAATAATTTTTTATATCTTGTTTGTAAATCACTATTATAAAGTATTTCATCAGTATGAACTCATGATGCTAATAACCATCAATTAAGATTATAATAATGTTCATGCATTTTATCTAATATTAGACTTGTTTGAACTACTTTTCATACAATATTAATTTGTCTTGAATCATTAAATCTAAATAATTCCTTTAATAAATCATAAACTTGATTTCAGACTTCTAATCTTTGTTCTGGAGTCAAAAATTCAACATACTTTATTTTATCTGATATTTGTTTTACTAACTCTAAATCATCTTCAATATCTTCTTCATATCTTAATTTTCTTCTATCTACTACTCTTTGGATTTCTGGATCATTTAAAAATTCTATAGCTCTTTGAAGCTGTTCAACATTTGGTAGTTTTACTAGTGAATTATCAGCATTTTTTAAATTAGTAAGTCTAAGTTGAAAATCTCAATAAGAGCTGATTTTTCATAACATTCTTCAAACCTCTTTCATAATTTTTCTAAGAGGAATTCCTTTTTCATAACTTTCTTGAACTAATATATGTGCAAGAATATCGTAATCTTCCCTATTTTTTGCTATTGCTTCAATAATCATAGAATCAAGATCAGATAATTTTACATCTTCTACAAAAGATTCTTGTAATAAGTTTTTTAAAACTGCATCTATAAAGTCAAGTGGAATAGATATAGATTGCATACTAGGAACTATTCATTTTGTTAAATCTATATCAGGATTTTGAGAATATTTATCAATAATAATATCTATTAATTTGTGTTTTTTTAATAAATCTAGACTTGAAAGCTTAGTAAAGCTTTCATATCTATCAGAATAAAGCTTTAGTTTTGATTCTAATTGAGTATAGATTGTTGCAAAATTATCAGCAGGAAAAAAGAATATATCAACATCTTTTGAAGCCATATCAGCATTTTCTATATATGAAGAAATTATTTCTTTTTTTCTAAGTTCAACATATTCAAAATGAAGAGCTGGTATATTGCTTGTTTCAAAATAAGGGATAGGAGCATTTATATTTACTGCTCATGGATTTAAATCAGCTTCATTTTGCATGTATCACATAAGTTGTAATCATTGAATTTGAGCCTTATAATTAGCATAGAATTGATTAATTTGATTTTGATTAAGACTATTAATCAAGGATTGAATTTTTTGTTCTCTATAAGAAATAAGATCAAAATTCAAACTAGTTCTTTCTCTACTTCAATCTTTTAAAGACTGAATTCTATTCATCATTTCTACTTCGTAATCATCATATTTTAATTCTCTATATTTTCAAAACTCATATCTTAGTATAGATTCTTTTAGTTTCAAACTAAGGTTTTCATCTTTTCTAAGATAGTAAGTATTAGTTATTTCTAATTGATCTGTTATATAATCATATTTTGATTCTATTCAATGACTATTTTTTAAATTATCATTTGGTATAAGTAACTCACTAGGAGTATATGTTCAAATAGTTACAAACTCAAAATAAAAAAGTGTTCTAGCATGATTATTTTTTGATATATATTTATTTGGTGAATTAGTATCATGAAATCAGTCCATCAATATAGGACCTGATATTTTTATATCATCTTGAGGAGATATTTTTAATCTATCTGATGGTTTTTTGTTTAATTCTTGATATAAGTCTATTTTTTCTCAGTTTACCTCTAAATCTATCATAGAATGAAAATAATGCATATTTTCTATAATAGTATTTTTTGTAGCTGTATTTAATGCAGATCTATAACCTCATCTTTGTTGAACAAATTTTGCTATATAAGTTACTACATCCAAGTTATAATTAATTGATTCTTTTGATTCACTATTTATATCAAAAATATCTGAAGCTTGAAACTCCATATCTCAGTTTCATAAATAAATAGCTTGGTGTGTATTTATACTCATATGAGCATTGGGATTTTTAAGTAATTTTTCTTGATTATACTCTTTTACCCTCCATTTATAACTACTAAGATTAAAATATATAAACAAAATACTTCATGGCACTCAATGATTTTTTAAATGATTTCAAGTTTGAAGTAGTGATTGATAATAATCTTGCTTATCTTTTACTATATCATTTTGACCTACTTTTTCGAAATCAAAATGATTCATCATATCATAAAACTGGTAATATAAACCTGCTCTTCTAAGTTCATCTGGTAGCATCCAAGCATCTATTCATTCTCTATTTATATAAGAATTTTCTAAACCTGTTCTATCACTAGGTTTTTTCAAAGATGATAAAAATCATTTAATAGTACCAGCACAATAAACTCTTTCAAACCAACCATAATCAACAAAAGGAGGATGAATAACATCTAGTCATCATTGTTTTATATTTCAAAGCATTGCATTAGACATTCTATCTAATCAAATAGTATTTACCTGTCTTGGAAAAAGGTTTTGAGAATTCAAAGCATCAACCAAGCTATTTTGAGATTCAAAATTAGATATAAGTAAATCATTATAAACTGATTGATTAAAAAATTTATCACTTGATAAAAGAAATGATACTCATGTTTTTGTATCATCTATAACTTCTGAAGTATTTTCTATACTAGCATAACTAGGATTTGAAACACTAAGAGCACTTGCCAAAATTCAAGCTTGTAGAGTTTTTTTCATAAATATATATATATTTACAATTTAATATTTTGTTTTATAATTTATACTTATA
>ERZ1673962.943-NODE-943-length-16398-cov-121.845744_pt1 | contig 16398 bp, 13 predicted proteins | sample MGYA00580188_ERZ1673962 | MGnify/ENA primary metagenome ERZ1673962 (study PRJEB41334, sample SAMN05608104) | rock metagenome | biome: terrestrial subsurface; feature: shale formation; material: shale | place: USA: Pennsylvania ... | reverse complement strand
CCAGAAGTAAGTCGAAGCACTGAAGAAAAGCCGGCCACAAGCCGGCTTTTTTATTGCCCGCGATTTAGCCTTCCGCTTCGTCCTCCGGGCGGCCGACGCGAACCTGGTTTCGACCTCCGTGCTTGGCGTCATAGAGCGCCTTGTCCGCCCACGCGATCAACTGATCGATCTCATGCTGCCCGGCATGCGTCTGGGCCACGCCGATGCTAACCGTGATCCCGATGTTGCCCGCTGCGGTCGTCAATGGCGCCTGCTCGATGGCCATGCGGATCTTCTCAGCCACACTGCGTGCGCCGTCGAGATCTGTATGCGGCAGTGCGATTGCAAACTCCTCTCCACCGAGACGGCCGAACAGATCGTGCGCGCGCAGCATGCTGGCGCATGTCGCGGTGAACTGCTTGAGCACCGCGTCGCCGATCGGATGGCCGTGCACATCGTTGACGCGCTTGAAGTGGTCGATGTCGAGCATCAGCAGGCTGAGGCTTTCATCGTGGCGGCGAGCCCGGGCAAGCTCGGCTTCCAGGCCGGCCAGGAACGATCGACGGCTGCTCACCCCCGTCAGCACATCGGTATTGGCCAGCTGCGCCAGTTGATCGTGAGCCTGACGCAGCTTTTCCGTGCTCTGGAAATAGCGGTTGCTCAGGACGAATATCAGCAGCGCGACCGCCGCCAGCAGCAGCGAGATGATGCCAGCGGAGGCAATCAGCAGCTCCCGGCGCTCATCGAACGCAGCCATGAAATCCTTCGGCGACAACAGCACCACGACCACGACCCCATCATCGGCGAGCCGCCGGTAGGCGCCCAGCCGATACTCACCATTGATGGAACTGACGCCTTCGTAAAACCCGTAAACAGGTGCTTTCGGATCGAAGTAGGGGCGGTCTTCCGGCACCTTGAAGTGACCATAACGGCCGGGGATTGAGGTGCCTGAGGCTATGGCCCGCAGGCTACGGTCGGTTCCAACGAGCGCGATAGTGCCGTCCTTACCCACGTTTATTTGCTGGTAATAGTCGGCAAAGAAGCTGGTGGGAACCGAGAGCACCAGCACGCCGGCAAACTGACCATCTTTATGGATAGGCCTGGTGAACTGGATGGTCCACTGCTTCGACACCCGGCCCAGGACCGGCTTGCTGATAAATAGACGGTCCGCCTGCGGATTGTCGAGGTGCACGCGGAAATGCTCGCGATCACTGAGGCCCACTGCCTTCGGCGTCGGCCCCAGATTGGAGAAGGTCAGCTTGCCGTCTTTACCGATCACCGCGAGCTGCGTGATGAAACGCCCGTAGGCACCCAGTTCCTCATTCACATGACTGCGAAGGTCGGGGTGCTCCAGCACATCCTCACGCATGTCCAGTAGGATGATGTCCATAAGCCGGATGGTGCTGCGTACATGCGCCTCGAAGGCGGTGGCCAGGTTCATCGCGTCGTTGCGCGCGGCGTCGGTGGCGAGGACGCGCTCGTGCTTTATCTCATTGATAACGAAGACCCACATTGGCACCAGCGTCAGGGTCAATATGAGTGCCGCCAGTAGTCCTGCCTTGCGTTTCAAGCTTCCGCTCCGTCGCGTCCTACGCGAAGTTCTTGTTCTGGAAGCTACCAGACGCGCACTTGCGTCCGCCGGACACGTTGTCGCAGCTCAGCTGCCACGTTCGGCAGCAGGCACTGCGGACCCAGGTCATCGCGTCAACGGCGAGGTCTCTACTGCACTCGGTGGGAATACCCACTGCTTTAGCAGGGATTCCCGTGACCGTACGGTTTCGCTATGGTGGCATTCAGGTATCACGGAGTGATCGCATGGTCCAGGGCTCAATCCTATTGCTGCTGTTCATCGCCTTGCTTGGCTGCCAGCCCGACCCGGACTCCGTTCGGGTCGGCAGTAACCGCTGGCTCGGCTATGCACCCTTCTATCTGGCGGACGAGCTGCAATGGACGGCCCCGAGCGGCGTTCGCCTGGTTGAGTACCCAACCACCACCGGCGTATTGCGCGGTTTCCGCAATGGCATGCTGGATGCCGCCATGCTGACCCTGGACGAAACGCTGCTGCTGCAGGCCAGCGCCGATCTGAATCTGGAGATCATTCTGGTCACCAATGTTTCCGCCGGCGCGGACGTCCTGTTCGCCCGCGCCCCGATAGCCACGGTCGACGATCTGCGCGGCCGGCGAATCGGCGTGGAGAACACCGCGCTCGGTGCCTATTTCCTCTCCCGCGTGCTGGATCAGGCGCAGCTGGATATCGCAGACCTGCAAGTGGTCAGCCTGCCGGTACATGAGCAGGCCGAGGCGTATGCCGCCGGGCGCGTTGACGCGGTCATCACCTTCGCCTCGGAAGGGCCGGCGCTGGAGGCCAGCGGCGCGCGCCGCATCTTCGACAGCCGCCAACTGCCGGGCGAGATCGTCGACGTTCTGGTCGTTGATCGCCAGCGGGTCAATCCTGAGCAGCGCAAGCGCCTCAGAGCGCTCTGGTTCGACGCCTTGCGCGCCTGGCAGGATCAGCGCGCCAAGACCGACCCGCACCTGCTTGCACGCCTGGGCCTGACGCCCGCTGCGCTGCAGGTCACGCTGGACGGCTTGCTCATGGGCGATCGCGCGGTCAATCGCGAATGGCTCCGTGACGGCCAGCTACACCGCAGCATCGCACGCCTGAACCAGTACATGGGCGAACGACAACTGCTGAACAACGTCCGGCATGAGGGGCTGGTCCCCCGCTGCGAGGTGCTCGAATGCTGACAAGATTGTCGCTGCGAAAATCGCTGCCCCTGCTGCTGGGCATCTTCGGCCTGATGTTCACGGTGCTCCTGACCACCTGGCACCTGCCGACGCGCATCGAGGAAACGCTCACCGACTGGCGCGACCACACCGCGCAGCACCTAGCCCTGCTGCAGAGCAGCCTGAGCGACCATCGCCGGCTGGGGCGCAACGCCGAGCTGGAGACGGAGCTGGCCGACCTGGCGAGCCTGGAGGGGGTGCGCTGGGCGATGGTGATCGGCCCTGACCTGCAGATAATCGCCACCACCCGGCTGGGCCTGACCGCCGAGCGACTCGAGCTGATCGACGCCGCCGCGCTCAAGGCCCGTGTCGACAGCGGTCGACCCGCCTGGGCCGGCGAAGGCGCGCGACAGCTGGCGATCTACCCGCTGGACCATGTCGCACAGGATGGCACGCCGGTGCGCGAAGCGCTGCTGGCCGAATACGACTTCACGCCGATGCTCGCGCAGACCAAGCGTGACGCCTGGTTCTATCTGGCCCAGACCCTGACGTTATTGCTGCTGCTCGGCCTGATCCTCAACCGCATCTACGGACGCCTGCTGACGCGCCGCCTGGCGCGCATCGACCAGGCCGCAAGGCAGTTCGCCATCGACCAGCGGCCACAGACCCTGGCGGTGGCCGGCCGCGATGAGATCGGCCGGCTCGCCGCCACCCTCAGTCGCATGATGAACCAGCTGCACGAGCGGCAGCTGGCCCTCAGCGAAAGCGAACAGCTCTTGCGCGACCTGATCGACACGGCGCCGATCGGCATGCTGGTGGTCGACCGCGAGCTGCGCGTGCTGCAGGCCAACCCGGCGGCTGCCGCCCTGTTCGGTTGTACGCCGGAGGAGCTCATCGGCAACCTGCCGGGCGACCGCCTGGCAGAGAGCGATGCCACCGCGCGCCTGCGCAGCACGCCGGCGAACACCACGCTGGAGCTGACCGGCCGCCGAAACGGTCAGGACATTCCGCTGGAAATCAGCTGCACGCCCTTCCAGCGCTACGGCGTGCGCCATTTCCTGGTCCTGCTGCGCGATATCAGCGACCGACTGCGCGCCGAACAACGGCTGCGCTTTCTCGCCCACTTCGATCCGCTGACCCAGCTGGCCAACCGCAACTACCTGATGCAGCGCCTCGACCAGCTGTTGGCAGCTCGCCTGCCGTTGAGCCTGCTCTACCTCGACCTGGATCACTTCAAGCGCATCAACGACAGCCTCGGCCACGAAATAGGGGACAAGTTGCTGATACAGATCGGCGATCGCCTCGGCCAGCTGATGCCGGAAAAATCTTTGCTTTCGCGCACCGGTGGCGACGAGTTCATGCTGTTGCTCGACAGCAGCGATGCCCGGCGTGCGGAACAACTGGCGAAAAGCATCATCGAGCGTTTCGAGCTGCCGGTGCGCATCGGTCAGTACGAGTGCTTCGTCAGCCCGAGCATCGGCATCGCCGTCAGCGACGGCCGGCACAGCGCCACCGAGCTGCTCAAGCGCGTCGACCTGGCGCTGTATGCGGCCAAGGACGCCGGACGCAATCGCACCGTCATCTACAACGAAGCACTCAGCGACGCAGCCGCCAGCCGCCGTGAGCTGGAGCAGGCGCTGCGACACGCCCTGGATCACGAAGAGTTCGTGCTGCACTACCAGCCGCAGGTCAACGCCCAGGGTGAGCCAGAAGTCATGGAGGCCCTGCTGCGCTGGGCTTCGCCGGACCGCGGCCTGGTGCCGCCCGGGGAGTTCATTCCGGTGCTGGAAGAGAGCGGCATGATCATCGAAGCGACCCGCTGGGTGTTTCGCGAGGCCTGCCGCCAGGCTTGTCGCTGGCACGCCATGGGGCATGCGCTGCGCATCGCGGTCAACCTGTCGCCACTGGACTTCCGCCAGGCGGATCTGGCCGGCAGCCTGCTGGCGATTCTTGAGGAAGAAGGCGCATCGGCGAGCATGCTGGAACTGGAGATCACCGAGAGTGCGCTGCTCGAAGCCGATGAGCATGTCCAGCAGACCCTCGGCCGCCTGAAGGCCGCCGGGCTGCCGCTGCTGCTCGACGACTTCGGCACCGGCTACGCCTCGCTGACCTACCTGCAGCGCTTCCGCTTCGATGGCATCAAGATCGACCGCGAGTTCGTCAGCGGGCTGCCGGATAGCGAACAGTCGGTCGCGCTGGTGCGCGGCATCCTCACCATGGCCAGCCACCTCGGCCTGCACGTGGTCGCCGAAGGCGTGGAGAACGAGCGTCAGGCGGCGTTCCTGCGCCTCAACGGCTGCCCCAGCTTGCAGGGATTCCACTACGCACGGCCGCAGCCGGCAGCGCAGTGCCGCCTGCAGCAGAACGGTCGACCGATCAACCTGCAGCTGCCGCTGGACGGATAAGCACCGACCGGCGTGCCAGCATTAAGCCTGCAATTGCGAACAGTTCGCATCTGGGATAGTTTCGTTGCCCCTCTCGGTGGCACGCTCCCATGCGCGACAACAACAAGATTTCCGATTCCTGCCTGCAGTGTTACGTCCATCATCGCCAGCAACTGGTCGCCCACCTCACGCGCCTCGGCGGCTGTCGCGCGCTGGCCGAGGACCTGGCGCAGGATGCCTGGCTGAAGCTCGCCCAGGTCATGCCCGAGCAGCGTCTCGACAATCCCAAGGCCTATCTCTTTCGCATCGCCACCAATCTGCTGCGCGACGCCATGCGCCATCGCGCCTTGCTCGGTGCATCAGACGAAGCTCCGCTGGAACTCATCGAAGCCGTGCAGGCCGACCCCTGCGCTCTGGTTGAAAACCACTGCGCGTTGCAGTGCGTGCTGCGCCAGCTCGATGACCTGCCGCCGCGTTGCCGCGAGGTGTTCGAACTGGCCCGGCTGGAAGGTCTCAGCCAGGCCGAGATAGCCGGACGCCTTGGCATCTCGGTGAATACCGTGATCGCCCAGCTGGCCAAGGCTCGCCAGCGGCTGGAGCGGCCGTAACTTTTTTCTTCGACGCCGTAATGGTTTTTCCGCGCTGATTCGTCTTGCCTGTGCCCTTGCGCAATTGAGAGCTATTCTCGATTAACCGGCATCCTCGCAGATGCTTTCGTGCGGCCCCGCCGCCAGACAAGAAACCACCGATGTCGCGAAAACGGCCCGTTCCGGGCCACGGCCGCGCTCGGCCCGAGGAATGTGCATGACCCCGTCCAGTACCGTAGTGCCCTTCGCCCCCGGCCCCGTCAGCAACGGGCTGTTCACCCGCAGCAATCACGATGACTACCGCCAGCTCCTGCAGCAGGGACTGAACCTGGTGCAGCAGTGCCTGCAGCGCCAGCAGCAGCCGTTCAGCGGCATCCTTCCGCAGGAACTGGCCGCCGATTTCGAACGCGTCGATCTGGAGCGCCCGCTGGGCGACGCCGGCGCCGCGCTGCGCGAGCTGGATCAGCTCTATCTGCGCGACGCGGTGTACTTCCACCACCCGCGCTACGTCGCCCACCTCAACTGCCCGGTGGTGCTGCCGGCGCTGCTCGCCGAAGTGCTGGTGTCGTCGCTCAATTCCTCGCTGGACACCTGGGACCAGAGCGCCGGCGGCACGCTGATCGAACAGCGGCTGATCGACTGGACCTGCGCGCGTATCGGCCTCGGCGGTCAGGCCGACGGCGTGTTCACCAGCGGCGGCACCCAGTCCAACCTGATGGGCCTGCTGCTGGCCCGCGAGCACGTCTGCAATCGCCTGCCCGGCCACGGCGGCAACCTGCGTCATGGCCTACCGGCCGGGGCCGCCGGGCTACGCATATTCGCCTCCCGCGCCAGCCACTTCAGCGTGCAGAAATCCGCCGCGCTGCTGGGCCTGGGCTACGACGCCGTGCGCAGCATCGAAACCGACAGTGCCCAGTGCATGAGCGTGCCGGCGTTGGCCCAGGCGCTGGCCGACTGTCAGCGCCTGGGCGAGCTGCCCATGGCCGTGGTCGCCACCGCCGGCACCACCGACTTCGGCAGCATCGATCCGCTGCCGGAAATCGCCGCGCTGTGCCAGCACTATGGCGTCTGGCTACACGCCGACGCGGCCTATGGCGGCGGTTTGCTGGTCGCACCGCGCTACCGCGACTGGCTGGCCGGCATCGAACATGCCGACTCGGTCACCGTCGACTATCACAAGTCGTTCTTCCAGCCGGTCAGCTGCAGCGGTTTCTTCGTTCGCCAGCGTCAGCACCTGAGTTACATCACCCACCACGCCGACTACCTCAACCCGCGCAGCCAGACCCGCGAGGGCACGCCGAACCTGGTCAACAAGAGCATCCAGACCACCCGCCGCTTCGACGCACTGAAGCTCTGGCTGACCCTGCGCATCCTCGGCGCCGAGCATATCGGGGCGATGTTCGAGGAGGTCATCGACCGCGCTGCCGACACCCATCGCCTGCTCGCCGAAGACCCGGCCTTCGAGGTCTTCGCCCCGTGCCTGAGCACCCTGGTGTTCCGTTTCGTCGCCCCGGGCGTGGCCGACGAACGCCTGGATGACATCAACCGCGAGATCCGAAAGGCGATCTTCCGCTCAGGCGCGGCGGTCATTGCCGCCACCGTGGTCGAGGGCCGCCAGTACCTCAAGTTCACCCTGCTCAACCCGGAAACCACGCTGGACGACCTGCGCACCATCGTCGAGCTGATTCGCGGCCACGGCACTCGCCTGCTCGACGGCCTACCCACCGCCGCCAACCAGTAAGGAGATCGCACATGAACAAGATGTATGACTTCATTGGCATCGGCATCGGCCCGTTCAACCTCGGCCTGGCCTGCCTGGCCGAGCCCATCGACGGGCTCGATTGCCTGTTTCTCGACCGCGCCGAGGGTTTCAACTGGCACCCTGGCATGATGCTCGACAGCGCCACCCTGCAGACGCCGTTCATGGCTGATCTGGTGACCCTCGCTGACCCAACCAGCCGCTTCAGCTTTCTCAACTACGCCAAGCAGGTCGGGCGGCTGTACGCCTTCTACATCAAGGAAGATTTCTTCCTGATGCGCCGCGAGTACAACCAGTACTGCCAGTGGGTGGTCGAGCAGCTCGACAGCCTGCGTTTCGAGCACTTCGTCCAGCACGTCGACTACCTCGACGAGCGCCGCTGCTATCGGGTGCGCGGCGTGCACACGCGTAGCGGCGAGGGCTTCGAGTTCCTCACCCGCCGTCTGGTGCTCGGCACCGGCACCACGCCCCATCTGCCGACCTGTTGCGAGGCACTGGCCGAGCACGTCAGCCACAGCGGCAACTACCTGCAGGACAAGCCGCGCCTGCAGGGCAAGCGCTCGATCACCGTGGTCGGCAGCGGTCAGAGCGCGGCGGAGATCTACTACGACCTGTTGCAGGAAATCGACCGCCACGACTATCAGCTGAACTGGATCACCCGCGCGCCGCGCTTCTTCCCGCTGGAGTACACCAAGCTGACGCTGGAAATGACCAGCCCGGAGTACATCGACTACTTCCACAGCCTGCCGCGCAGCACCCGGGAAAAGCTCATCGACAGCCAGAAGGGCCTGTACAAGGGCATCAACGCCACCCTGATCAACGCCATCTACGACGAGCTGTACAACCAGAGTCTCAAGGGCGAGGTGCCGACCCAACTGCTGACCAACGCCGAGCTGCGTCGCTGCCAGCGCCTGGGCGATGGCACGCTGGAGCTGGAGTTCTTCCAGCATGAGCTGGAGCAGAGCTATCGCCACCGCTGCGACGCACTGGTGATGGCCAGCGGGTACCAGTACCGCCTGCCGCGATTTATCCAGCCGATTGCCGAGCGTATCGCCTGGCAGGCACCGGAACGCTTCGCCGTGGCGCGCAACTACAGCATCGACCGCAACGGCGGCGAGGTCTTCGTTCAGAACGCCGGGCTCGTCGATCACGGTCTGGTCACGCCGGATCTCGGCATGGGCTGCTACCGCAACGCCTCAATCCTGCGCGAGATCTGCGGGCGCGAGCACTACGCGGTGGAGACGAAGATCGCCTTCCAGCAGTTCAGCCTGCCGCGATCGCTGGCACCGCAGGGCGCGGTGGCGGCGCGATGACGCTGCGACGCGCGCTGATCGGCATGACGCTGCTGGCGGTGCTCGGCGACAGCCTGCTGATGCCGTTCTACCCGCAGTACTTCACCGAACGCTTCGGCGAGCTGCGCAGCGAGCAGGTCGGGCTGTACCTGGCCGCGGTGTGCCTGGTGGCGATGCTTGCCTTGCCGCTGTGGGTGCGCCTGTCCAGGCATGCGCATCCGCTGCGCCTGCTGATCTTCGGCCAGCTGATGGCCGGGCTGCTGGCGCTGGCCTGCGCGGCGATCGAGCAACAATGGCTGTTCTGGCCGGTGTCGCTGACGATGATCGCCTTCAAGGCCAGCTACCTGCTGATGTATCCCTACGTGATGGGCCTGGTGGGCGCCGACCAGCAGGTGCGCACCATAGGCCTGCTCTCGGTGGTGGTGCATCTGGGTGCGATTGCCGGCGCGACGCTGGGTGGCGGGGTGCTGCATTACCTCAGCCCGGCGCGCATGTTCGTGCTGATGGGCCTGATGGACTTCGTGCAGATGGCTGTCAGCCTGCTCTTGTTGCGCCATGCGCCGCAACCGACTCGGGTCGATGCAAGCACGCCACCACGGCCGCGCGGGGAGCACCTGGCAATCGCCCGGCTGTGCCTGCTGATGCTGGCGTTCTACTTCTGCATCTACCTGGCGCGGCCGTTCTTCACGCTGTACTGGGAGCAGCTTGGCGGGCCTCAGGCTAGCTGGATCACCGGCCTGGTATATGCCATTCCCGGCATGCTGGCGCTGCTCGCCCTGGCCCTGCATTACCACGCCGGCCAGCACCTGACCGCCTGGCTGCTGCTGGGCGCGGCCGGACTGGCACTGCAGGGCATCGAGCAGATGCCGCTGGTACTGGCCGGGCGCGTGCTATTCGGCTGGGCGCTGTACCAGCTCACCGTCGCGCTGGATGCACGACTGTTCGCCCTCAGCCGGCCGGAGCATTACGGACGCGACTACAGCCTGATCAACATCTTCCAGAACCTCGGCGTGCTCGCCGCCTCCTGGCTGGCCGGGCTGGTGGTGCGTGATGCCGGCCTCGCCGCGCCGTTCTTCCTGTCCGCCGTCGGCCTCGTTCTCACCGCCTGCGCCCTGCGCTGGCTGCTGGTTTCAGCACCAGTCAGTGCGCCTCTCTGTGGAGCCAAATCATGAATACCGCTCTTTCCCGCGCGGATGGTCCGCGCTTCGTTCGCTACTGCAGGCTCGGCGCCATGCACTTCGAGACAGTGCAGGCCGAGCATCTGCCGCTGCTGCACGACTGGCTGCGCCGCGACTATGCGCGCTTCTGGGCCATGGGCCATTTGAGCCTGGCGCAGCTGGCCAATTACGTCGGCGAGATCCAGCACAGCAGCCATCGCGACATTGCCCTCGGTATGTGCAACGGCGAACCGGCGTTCCTTTTCGAGGGCTATCACCCAGCCCATGACCGCCTCGCCGACCACTACCAGGTGCGCCCCGGCGACCGCGGCATGCACCTGCTGCTCGCCCCCTGCGAAAAGCCCGTGCACGGCTTCAGCCTAGAAGTCATGCGCAGCATCCTCGCCTATCAGTTCGCCGACCCATTCGCGCGGCGCATCGTCGTCGAGCCCGATGCGCGCAACGCCAAGGTGCACGCCTTGAACCAGCGCGTCGGCTTCGTCTACCAGCGCCTGCTGCACCTGCCGGAAAAGGACGCATGCCTGGCGTTCTGCACCCGCGCGCAGTTCCTCGCCACCCTTCAGGAGAATCCGCAATGAATCAGCTCGTGCAACTGCCAACCGCCGCCGGCGATCTGGCCACCGAACACCTGCAGGCCGAACATTGGGCCCGCGCCAATCGCCTACTGGTGAAGAAAGCCCTGGCCGAGTTCAGCCACGAGAAGCTGTTCAGCCCCGAGCCACTGAGCGACAGCCACTACCGCGTCGCAGTGCCGGACAGCTCGATCGAGTACCGCTTCAAGGCACGAAGGCTGGCGCTGGATCACTGGTCCATCGTTACCGACTCCATCGAGAAACTCAGCAATGGCCGGCAACAGCCACTGGACGCGCTGAGCTTCATCATCGAGTTCGCCGACACTCTGGGCATCTCGGAAAACAACCTGCCGGTCTACCTCGACGAGATCAGCAGCACCCTGTTCGGCAGCGCCTACAAGCTCGCCAACAGCCCGCTGAGCGCCGCCCAGCTGGCCCTGGCGGATTTCCAGCAGATCGAGACCGGCATGCGCGAAGGTCACCCGGGCTTCGTCGCCAACAACGGGCGGATGGGCTTCGATGCCCAGGATTACCGCGCCTACGCGCCGGAAGCGGCGAGCCCGGTGCGCCTGGTCTGGCTTGCCGTGCACCGCAGCCGCGCCAGCTACAGCGCCATCGACGGGCTCGACCAGCCGACCCTGCTGCGCGAGGAGCTGGCTGGTCAGCTCGAGGTGTTTCATAGCCAGCTGCGAGCGCTGCAGCTTGACCCCGACGACTACCTGCTGATGCCCGCGCACCCCTGGCAGTGGCACAACATCCTGGCCATCGGCTTCGCCGCAGAGATCGCCAACCGGCAGATCGTCTATCTCGGTCTGAGCAATGACCGCTACCTCGCGCAGCAGTCGATCCGCACCTTCTTCAACCAGAGCCAGCCACAGCGGCGCTACGTGAAGACCGCCCTGTCGATCCTCAACATGGGCTTCATGCGCGGGCTGTCGCCGTACTACATGCAGGCCACGCCGGCGATCAACGCCTACCTCGCCGAGCGTGTGGCCAGCGATCCACTGCTGCGCGAGTGCGGCTTTCAGTTGCTGCGCGAAGTCGCGGCCATCGGCTATCGCAACCCTTACTACGAGCAGGCGCTGCCGGCCAGCAGCCCCTACCGCAAGATGCTTTCAGCGCTCTGGCGCGAGAGCCCGCTGGGCCACATCGAACCCGGCCAGCGGCTGATGACCATGGCCGCGCTGCTGCACAGCGATGGCGACGAACGCACCCTGCTGTCGACGCTGATCAGCGCCTCGGGCCTGACCGCCGACCGCTGGCTGCGCCGCTATCTCAACGCCTACCTGACGCCGCTGCTGCACTGCTTCTATGCCCACGACCTGGTGTTCATGCCGCATGGTGAGAACCTGATCCTGGTGCTGGAAGACCATGTACCGGTTCGCGTGCTGATGAAGGACATCGGCGAGGAAGCGGTGATTCTCGATGCCGACGCGCAGATTCCCGAGGCCGTAGGTCGCCTGGCGGTATCGGTGCCCGACGAGCTCAAGGTGCTGTCGATCTTCACCGACGTGTTCGACGGCTTCTTCCGCTACCTCAGTCAGATTCTCGATGAGCAGGTAGGCCTTCCGGAGCAGCGCTTCTGGCAACAGGTGGCCGACTGCATCGCTGACTATCAGGCCAGCCAGCCGCAGCTGCGCGACAAGTTCGCCCGCTACGACCTGTTCGCCGAGGAATTCGCCCGCTCCTGCCTGAACCGCCTGCAGCTGGGCAACAACCGGCAGATGCTGGATCTGGCCGATCCGGCCGGTGCGCTGAAGTTCGCCGGCACCCTTAAAAACCCCGTCGCGCCCTATGCGCCGGAACGCTGAAACCCAATGGGCGGATGACGAGGCGCTGAACGACCTGCTGTTGCGGGTGCGCAACGCCCTGCCCGGACTGGACGGACGGGTTGGCTCGCCACGACCCGACGAGCTGATGCTGGATCGCCCGCAGTCGCTGGCTACCCTGCTGGCGCACTGGCAGGCGGCGCATCCGGAAGCGGGCCGGCACTACTGGGCGGCGCGCTGCTGGACGCTGTTGGTCTGGCAGCCGATCTATCTGCAGGTGCTGGCCGTACAGCTCGACGGCCAGGCACCCGAGCTGCACGGCATGGCGCAAGGTCTGCAGCAGGGCTTCGTCGCCGGTTTCTGCCTGCCGGCACACAAGCCGCTGCACGCCGACGCTCAACGCCTGCTGCGGCATGCCGGGCAGCAGATCCGCCAGTTCTGCGCCCAGGCCCATGCGGCCTGCGGCGCGTTGCTCGGCCTGCATCCCAAGCTCGCGCAACGCCTCGCCGCGGATTGCGTGATGGCTGCGCTGCTGCACACGCAACAGACCGATGGTTGCGGCAACCTGCAGCTCTGCCGTCGCGCCGATGCCTGGCTGGATGCGTGCGGCATGCCGGGCGCCAGCGGCCTGCTGGCGGTGCAGCTGGCCGACGGCGGCACCCGTCTCGGCTTGCAGCGCAAGGCCTGCTGCCAGCATTTCCGCCGCGCCGATGGCGAGCTCTGCGACAGCTGCCCGACGCTGCCGCTCGCCGAGCGCACTCGACGCCTGCGCGAGCAGCATGATTAGCGCTCGCTGACCTCAGGCAGCATCCCGACACCTTACGCAGCTGGATACACATCACGCGGGCGAACCTTGTGGCTGCCGCGGGCGTTTCTTTGCTAATGTCGCGCCCGTTTCCGACTCGCTGCCGACGACAGGTTCCCGCATGGCCCGCAAGAAAGCTGCCCTCGATTTCGAACAATCCCTCGCCGAGCTGCAACAGCTGGTCGAGCGCCTGGAAAGCGGCGAGCTGTCGCTGGAAGACTCGCTGACCTGTTTCGAACAGGGCATCGGGCTGACCCGCGACTGCCAGGCGGCGCTGAGCCAGGCCGAGCAAAAGGTGCAGATTCTCCTCGAGCGCGACGGCAGCCTGCAGGAAGCTCCCTTCGAGTCGGACCCCGAAGCATGATGATCGGCGCCTACCAGAAAAGCGCTCAGCAGCGCGTCGACGCTTGCCTCGAAATCCTTTTCACCGCACCACTGCCGCAAGTCGAACGCCTCTATCAGGCCATGCGCTACAGCGTGATGAACGGCGGTAAACGGGTCCGCCCGCTGCTGGTCTACGCCGCCTGCGAAGCGCTGAATGGTGACAAGGCCGATGCTGACGGCGCGGCCTGTGCCGTCGAGCTGATCCACGCCTACTCGCTGGTACACGACGACCTCCCGGCGATGGACGACGACGACCTGCGTCGCGGCCAGCCGACCACTCACAAGGCCTACGACGAGGCCTGCGCGATCCTTGCCGGCGACGGCCTACAGAGCCTGGCCTTCGAGGCCATGGCCGAGGCCGAGCGCAATCCGCAGGACGCCGCGCTGCGTCTGCGCATGTTCGCCGTGCTGGCCCGCGCCGCCGGGCCGGCCGGCATGGTCGGCGGCCAGGCCATCGACCTCGGTTCGGTCGGCCTCAAGCTCGATCGCGACGCGCTGGAACTGATGCACCGGCACAAGACCGGCGCACTGATCGAAGCCAGCGTGCAGCTCGGCGCCCTCGCCAGTGGCCGCGCCGACGCCGACAACCTCACCTCGCTGAGCCAGTACGCCCGCGCCATCGGCCTGGCCTTTCAGGTCCAGGACGACATTCTCGACGTCGAAAGCGACACCGCGACCCTGGGCAAGCACCAGGGCGCCGACATCGCTCGGGACAAGCCGACCTACCCGGCACTGCTCGGCATGGACGCGGCCAAGGCCTACGCGCTGGAGCTGCGCGACCAGGCACTGCACGCGCTGCGGCCGTTCGATATCTCCGCCGAGCCGTTGCGCGAGCTGGCGCGCTACATTGTCGAACGACGCAACTGAGCCTTTCGCCGAAATAGCAGTCAAACCCCTACCGGACCCGGGGCCGTTCTTATCGAAGGGCCCATCGGGTAAACTGCCGCTCTTTTTTCAACAACAACGATCCGCCTGATGCCCAAGACTTTTCACGAGATCCCTCGGGTTCGCCCCGCGACGCCCGTTCTTGACCGAGCGGCGACCCCCGAACAGCTGCGCCGACTGGGCGAGGCGGAACTCGAAGAGCTTGCCAACGAATTGCGCCAGGAGCTGTTGTACAGCGTCGGCCACACTGGCGGGCACTTCGGCGCCGGCCTCGGCGTGATCGAACTGGCCATCGCGCTGCACTATGTCTACGACACCCCGGACGACCGGCTGGTATGGGATGTGGGCCATCAGGCCTATCCGCACAAGATCCTCACCGGGCGCCGCGAGCGCATGGCCACGCTGCGTCAGAAGGACGGCCTGGCCGCCTTCCCGCGCCGCTCGGAGAGCGAATACGACACCTTCGGCGTCGGCCATTCCAGCACCTCGATCAGCGCCGCCCTGGGCATGGCGGTCGCCGCCCGTCTGAAAGGTGAGCAGCGCAAGTCCATCGCCGTGATCGGAGATGGCGCCCTGACCGCCGGCATGGCCTTCGAGGCGCTCAACCACGCCCCGGAAGTCGGCGCCAACATGCTGGTGGTGCTCAACGACAACGACATGTCGATCTCGCGCAACGTCGGCGGGCTGTCCAACTACCTGGCCAAGATTCTCTCCAGCCGCACCTACTCGAGCATGCGCGAAGGCAGCAAGAAGATCCTCTCGCGCCTGCCGGGTGCCTGGGAAATCGCCCGCCGCACCGAGGAATACGCCAAGGGCATGCTGGTGCCCGGCACGCTGTTCGAGGAACTGGGCTGGAACTACATCGGCCCCATCGACGGCCACGACCTGCCGACGCTGATCGCCACCCTGCGCAACATGCGCGACCTCGACGGCCCGCAGTTCCTCCATGTGGTGACGAAGAAGGGCAAGGGCTTCGCTCCCGCCGAAGCCGACCCGATCACCTGGCATGCGATCAGCAAGCTGGAGCCGGTCGGCGCCCCGGTCAAACCGAAGAAGCCCTCAGGGCCCAAGTACTCCAATGTGTTTGGCCAGTGGCTGTGCGACATGGCCGCCGCCGACCCGCGCCTGACCGGCATCACCCCGGCGATGAAGGAAGGCTCGGACCTGGTGGCCTTCAGCGAACGCTACCCGGAGCGTTACTTCGATGTCGCCATCGCCGAGCAGCACGCGGTGACGCTGGCGGCCGGCATGGCCTGCGAAGGCATGAAGCCGGTGGTGGCGATCTACTCGACGTTCCTCCAGCGCGCCTACGATCAGTTGATCCACGACGTCGCGGTGCAAAACCTCGACGTGCTGTTCGCCATCGACCGCGCCGGGCTGGTCGGCGAAGACGGCCCGACCCACGCTGGCAGCTTCGACCTCTCCTACCTGCGCTGCATCCCCGGCATGCTGGTGATGACGCCCAGCGACGAGAACGAGATGCGCCGCATGCTCACCACCGGCTACCACTTCGAAGGCCCGGCCGCGGTGCGCTATCCGCGCGGCAGCGGCCCCAATGCGGCCATCGAGCCGGGACTGGAGCCGCTGGAGATCGGCAAGGCCGTGGTGCGCCGTCAGGGCAGCAAGGTGGCGCTGCTGGTGTTCGGCGTGCAGCTGCCCGAGGCGCTGCAGGTCGGCGAGGCGCTGGACGCCACGGTGGTCGACATGCGTTTCGTCAAACCGCTGGACGAAGCCCTGCTGCGCGAACTGGCGGGCAGCCACGAGCTGCTGGTGACGATCGAAGAGAACAGCATCATGGCTGGCGCCGGCAGCGCGGTAGCCGAGTTCCTCACTGGCGAAAGCATTCTCAAACCGATGCTGCATCTGGGCCTGCCCGACTACTACGTCGAGCACGCCAAGCCCAACGAAATGCTCGCCGAGTGCGGCCTGGATGCGGCCGGCATCGAAGCGGCCGTACGCAAGCGGCTTGCGGCACTCGGCAAAGCCTGACGTCGTTTTGGTGGATGGGTGGAGCGCCATCCACCCTACACTGGCCACTCCGAGTCGCCCCATCGGCAGACTCGCTCCCTCAAAGTGG
>ERZ1673962.941-NODE-941-length-16407-cov-4.248899_pt1 | contig 16407 bp, 18 predicted proteins | sample MGYA00580188_ERZ1673962 | MGnify/ENA primary metagenome ERZ1673962 (study PRJEB41334, sample SAMN05608104) | rock metagenome | biome: terrestrial subsurface; feature: shale formation; material: shale | place: USA: Pennsylvania ... | reverse complement strand
GGATAGTCCTAAGCTTTTAACGTGGTGACTATGCCACAACGCCACGTACTACACATCAGGGTGTGGCAGGCAGTACCTATGAGGGATGGCAGCTGGTTGGATTTCATACCAACGTACACTCAGCTCAGAACTGAGAGGCTAAGCAATAGCAGAGGGACTATCAACACTACGACAGCTGATAGTATATACTACACTGAGGACTCGCCTACAACCTATCCATCGAACTCATCCTGCATCACAGTACCCGAAGCATACTGTGGTAGGACTCGAACCTACATCCTACGTAGTCTTGGACACCACATAGGCACACCCTGTAAGGGGGCTTAGATCAATTACAAGGGGCTTTCTGTTGCACCTATATCAAGGCATAGGTTACACGCAGCAAGGCTATAGCGGGCACGAGAGAGCCACTCTCGATGCAACAGATGGCACCCCAACAGCTTCACCGTTAGGTGAGGCCGTCAACTTCGTTGACTTGAACTACCTCGACACACTGCAATCAGAGGCCCCATCCTAGGCAGGGGCATGAAAGTTAGGTGTGTGTCCGAGTAAGTGCTACTTCAGTGAGCGGTACAGCACATACAGCCACAGCATAACAGCTGCGGCCAATGCAGTTTCAACACCAGTCGGCATTGTAGTCTCCTAGTTATGGTGCGTTGCACCAGATGGAATGGAAGGTAAGGTTCGGTTGTCCACCGTTACGCGGGGGCTTGGGTTTGGTGGACATATGCAGCAGATCAGTGAGCAATCCGCTGCATCTTACGGATGTGATCACGTTCAGCCTTGAGTTTCTTAGCGGCTTCACGTTCTTCTCTCCGTTGTTCACGTTTCTCATCAAGCATACGTTGCTTGTCTTTCATTTGTTCACGCAGCTGCTTGTGCTTGCTGCGAGTGGCAGGATCAACAGGCGTGTTGAGTATGTCAACCAGCTTGTTGTACCCCTTGACTATCGCTACCTTAGCAGGGTGCTTGACTTCATGGTAACGTACTTCACAGTAGTCAAGGCGTTCAGCCCACCACTGCTCATACTTGCTGATGCCTTTGAAGGCAGGCTGTGCCCATGACTCACGACTGTCATGCTCAACAAGATGAGGGTTGTTGTACCTCACCCGAGTAGGTTGTACCTTTTGGATGAGTGCTTTGGCAACAGCATCATTAACGTCACGCTGACGTTCAAGAGTGCTGTAGTATATACTACTCGGCTTATGCAGAGCAGGCTTGGCTTTCCGAGACATAGCAGCATAAGCTACAGCCTCGTTGGCAGGATTACGTGTTGCACCTACCTTACGTTTACGCCCACGAATATATGTGGGGTATGCCTTGTTCCAGAAGTTTACGTACTCGTCATGTTTCTCCTGTTCAAACTCAGCCTGAGCTGTACTCAGGATGTGATCACCAAGGTTACGCAAGAAGCGTACCATGTTCCGGTGTTCGACAGCGGACTGTCGTTCCTTGCAGCGCATGTCTGCATGGTCGCGCATCACCTCACCAAGGCGAGGGTCGCCGTACACGAATCGTGCAAACGCTACCTCCATACCATCCATTCGAGCAAACGATTGGAACATACGGTACTGGAAGAGCATACCATCTACGTCGTCAGGGATTTGCGGGGGCTTGGATTTGACGACATAATCAAGGCGCACTTGGTCAGGGTCTTTACCTTGACGGTGCGACAAGTCATACTCCATCAGGTTATTAGCCTGACGTTCAGCTTTCAGCTCCGCTTTGGTAGCCTCAAGCTCCTGCCTAAGCAGGTTGTTCTCTGATGTGGCATCAGCCAGAGCAGAGTCAATCATACGCCAGTCTTTCTCAAGCCCTTGGTTCAGACTCTTGACCAGCAGCAGCTCAGTCTCAGGGTGAGACGCAGCCTCGTTGATGGCACCTGTGTTTACAAGGGGGCCACCGTCTTTCCATGTGACAAAGTTATGCACATGTGTCGGCCAGTTCTGCGGTTCAACGTGGTTGATGAACCATTGAACAAGACCGTTGGTCTTCGTAGCCCAGCTGTTAGGTTTTACTACAGGCTGTGCTCGGTAGTGCTTATCGTTAGCTGCCCGCCAATCTCGTGTCGGAGTTGGTGGAAGCTCAGTAGTATATACTACAGCATTCTGTGGTTTATATTTACCAGTGATGAACTCACTGATGGGAAGGCCAGATGGTGTCTTAGGCTCATGCTTTGCAGACATGTCCCAGAACTTACGATCAAGCGGCTTGCTGTTCTTCTGGTTGTGCCATGAGACACTGCCAGAACGCTTGTGCTTGACCTTATACGGAGGTGCATACCCTCCATAGGCATCTGGATTTAGGAACGGGTTGTGGTTGATGTCAGGGAGACTCTTGAACTTGAGTTTAGTCAAGCCCTTGTGTCCATTCTGAGCAGCAGCACGAGCCTCAGTGAGACTTGCTGAGTTCAGCTTGCCCTTGTCATCCTTACTCCACGGCTCTGTTGCTACAGCTGACCGGCCAATCTCTTTGGTGATACGAGACCAGTTACGGAACTCACTGATAGCTAGAGCTTTATCATGCAGCCAGCCATGCTTGTTGCCTGATGTGCTAGGCACCACGGCTTCAGCTTCATTACCCGTCTGTGATACAGGCTTACTCTTCTCAGGCTTTCGCGCTGAGTTGATGCTGGTTACATTGGAAGGTGGAGAATTCCGCCGCACTATTGTGGGCGGAGCTGATATGTCCGACAGTAGCTGCCCAGACAACCAGTCCTTACTGAATGTGTTGATTGGCGCACCTCGGTTCAGAGGCTTACCGTGTCTGTCAACACGTATTAACTCCTTCTTCTCGCGGAAACGTATTACGTTCCCTTCAACATGCCCACGAGCAGAGGTCTGCTTGGTAGGCTTTCTTTTCTTAGCCATGATACATCTCCGATACACTTGTTTGTGGTTTATTTAATTGATAGAGTGTGCATCGCTTCACACTCACACAGACCTATCGCAAACGCATGTGATGAGGGGCCATTGCATATAGTCACTCACGTAGTTGACATCAGCACGACAATCATCACAACTTTACCAGCACTGACAGGGGCACACCTGTATAACTGGTCACGCACTAGAGCATAACAAGCATAGCAACTGTATGTGTTGCCATCGTTGAGGGACTCGAACCCCCGATGTTCTAGTCTAGTTTTAAGCTGTGAGTATTGCGTGTCGTGTACGCTCACCTCACTATTATGACTAAGACATTGCAGTTATGTGTCAGCAATGATGACTGATGCCCGACGGCACTGCACCCATACCAGCCACCTGCCTAGGATCGGCAGCTGATATGAGCGGAGTGGAGCAGTAGAACGATAGTATATACTACCAATCAGCTGGCTCTGGCCAGATTTAATTAATCAAACCAGCTGACTGGCAGCACACACCACGCTCAGGCGCTCTGTGATGGGCTGTACTGCGGGTTACTACTCAACCCGCATGGGTTGTACTGCTTGATGAGAACGTGTGTTGTAGGTGGCTGTAGCCCCTGCAACGGAGTGAGTTATTAGTGGTTAGCAGCCACCTTAGCACCGGCACTGTTACCAGTGACGGCTCCAATCTTCTTCTTACCATGGCCCAGCTTACGCAGTCGGGCAGCGGCAGCATTCTTAAAGATATCCGCAGCTTCAAGAGCTGCATCTTCCGGCAGTTGGGCCAGAAGTTTCATCGCCTCTGCCACACGGGCATTGACGTTGGACGGCAGACCTTTCACCTTGGTGGCTACACTGCCAGTGCTACCCCCCTCATCAGTAGGTGCAGCATCCGATACTCCGGTCTCACTCTTCTCCTTCAAGGCTTTGCGTACCTCTTGGAGTTTCATGTTCAGGTCATACGGGCCACTACATTTCATAATGTCCCGCCGATCAACCATCTCAAGAGCACGTTTGTAGTTACTCTTGTACTGTGTCCATGAGGACAAGTCTTTTACTTCAGCATCCTCACCGAATGCTTCTTTCAGTTCACCTTGCAGTGTGTTTTCGACCTCGGTCAGAGTCTCTCGGAAGAGAGTTACCAGCTCGTCAGCTGTTGCATCAGGGTGTTCATTCAGCAGTGTGATCACAGCTTCGTGAAACATTTTACCAAGCCCCCGCTTGGATTTCTCTACCGCAATGGCAGAGTGAAATGCAGAGCTAAATTGCTCAACGGATTTTACTTTGTCAGCCATGATGGCCTCCTATCTGTTTCAGTTTAAGTGAATGAGTTTATAGTCCTCCGACTAGCTGTAACAGACAGGGGCCAACTGCAATGACAGCAATAGTATATACTATCATTGCAGCTGACCCCCATCGCTACAGATTCTGCTACTAACATGCATTGCAACAAGCACAGCATGGCCCGGTAAACTCACGAGGTACTGCCTATCTATGCACTACATGAGAGTGTCACTGTGTCTGTCTACACAGCCTGTGTCTCTCCACTGTACCCTGACCTGAGCCAAGGCACAGCAGGCAAACTACAGGGTTTCGTACAGTAAATCCTTTGGCTCTAATAATCCTTGGTTTACTGCTTCGGTTATACCTAGTATGAATGATAAGCACAGCCTAGGAGGTATTCGTACTGTGTTGTCTACAGTAAGAACATCAGGGGCTACGCCGTTGACTGCCTTGACCAGCAGGCAGGACGTATCAGTTACAGCAGGTTCAGCAGTGTTACTGACAGCAGTAAAGCTGTCGATACCACCAGCAGGAACAGCAGGCTCACTCTCACTTTCAGCTTTCTCATTCTTCACCTCGTTGTTTGTGTTCACGGTTTCGGTTTCTCCTAGCAACGTGGCGCAAGTAGCGACGGCGATTGCCAAGAAAATTGCCAGCAGCAGGGCTCGCACCACCCACACTGACATGTTGATAGAACGCTTTTGTTTCTTCGGCATCTTTCTTCCTCTTGATTGCGGATAGTATACACTGTTTGAGTTTACGCACATCTACCTCCCTTGGTTGGTGGGTTTATGCTACCTTCACTGTTGTCATGGGCAAGTGAAGTAGCCCTGTCTTATGTGCTGTGTAGGCACGTACTTTGTGAGGAGGAATTCCTGCTGCAATAGCCTCGTCGGGTGTGAAGCCGGGGCTACCAGTGACAGGATGATAGCCAGCACAGCGCAGTACGTAGCCGCGCTTAGTCGAAGGCTCCACAAAAAGGAACCACTCGGTGAACGTGAAGCAGTCGTAACACTTCACCTTGTAATCTGCTTTGCTTGCAAAGTACAAAGCATCTTTGTTGAGGAACCTGCGTGTCTCCTCATCAGCAATGACATATAGTTGCTTGCCTTCGATGGCAATGAACCCATTCTCCCTGACCTCGGCGAGGATGGCACACTCAGAGTCATAGCACTTGTGGTTGAGGATGTTCACAATCACCTTCTTACGTTTCGGAACATCCGAGCTTGTTAACTTGTCTACACTCATGCCATACCCTCCCATACCGGCATGTTGTTGTACTTGATGCGGTTGATTTCACCACGGTTACGGATAGGCATATCCTTAAGCCGTGCCCATTCTTCACAGCTGAACAGAGTACCGAAGTGGACAGCAGCAATACCTACATCCACCCTGAAACACTGGCGCTGTTCATCGTACCTGATTACACACTGCTCTTTGATCTTCACTGTTTAACCTCCCGACAGTTAGCTATAAGTAAATGTTTGTCAATCCAACGGCAGTATTCAAACCCATTCTTGCTGAAGGCTTTGTCTGCATACTCCCCCTTCAATGGTGTATGCATGGCAATACATACGATGGTTGACTCCGGTTCCGCAATGATCACATGAAACTTCCGCTTCTTGCAGTACATTACGTACCCATCTGTGAAGTTACGCAACACAGATAAGTCCATGCCCTCTCTAACTTCTCGGATTTGGGGCGGCATCTTTGGCGCACTCATTAGAATCCTCCTGCTATTAGTAGTACCACGATGACACACAGCAATGCTAATCGCATAGCCACGTGACCTGTTCAAACATCAAGCCAACAGAGATGATGTGGAAATCCACCTTGCCTTCAGGGATCATCAGCTCTTTGCTTATTTCTCGGGCAGATAATCCGCTTAGGTATCTGGCGTACACGGTTTCGGAAAGAGACATAACGTCCGTCCTCATACTTAGGGATGTTGATAAAGATGAACAGTACCCACACGCTGATGAGTACAGCAGCTGCAAAGATAACTTCACTCATCCAGCACCACCTCTTTGTTGTTCAGGTAACGCAACTCATGAGGGTAACAAGCCATCATAACTGCACCATCTGTCACCGTAACAACAGTGTTACCTTGGTTGTTGTTCCAGTGCGGCACCTTAGTTACCTTGTGGATTACTCCAACGTTACTGCCACCATCTTTCCTGTAAAAGAGACAGTGCGGCAGCATTTTAATTTTACGTCCGGCAAGGGTCTTCATACCCGTACCTCCCTATTGTTAAGGTAACGCAGCTCATGCAAATAGCACAGCATGATGCCGCCTTTATTATCAGCCACCCTTACCAGAGTTTTATTTCTGCACCATATGACAATAGAAACTACTACACCTTGGTTGTTGTTGGGCATCACCTTAACCTTGCGCCCTACAATTTTTGACTTACGCATAGTAAGCAGCCTCCCTAGAGACAGCGCCATAAGCATGGCCTGCTGTGTAAGCTTCACGGTACAGCTTAGGAACAGATGTCAAGTCCTCAAAGATACCGCACATGCCGTCCTTCTTGCCCTTACTCCACCACTTGCGGTATCGGCATACCTTCCTGTTGTCCATGCCTTTAAGTTTGTTCAACATGCGTCGCTTCATAAGCTGCACCTCTTGCAGTTCTGTTAGATAAAAGAAAGCCCCGATAGTAATAGTATATACTACCGAGGCTCTAGGTTTACCGGGGTCAGCCAGTACACACTATCACTAGCCCTGTCGTACTGACCAAGGCTAGTTGTAGTATATACTATTCACAGCAGTAGCTTGATACACTGCCATCCTCTCGGAAGACTACGAGGTAATCAACGTTATCTCCCCACACTACACACCAGTTGCTTGGCATCACTTCAAAGAAACAATCCATACTCACCCCCACAGTACCTGCATTACCCATGCCAACGTGACCATACAAGCCACACCCATAGCAAACCACATAGTACCGTTCATGCCATACTCCTTCTGTTATGCAGGCTGGCGGTGCTTGGATTGCTTGCCAGCCGCAGCTTTCTTTTCAGTGTGCTGCCATTGGATACCGTTCTCGATGGCCAAGTCACGGATTTTAGGCAACATATCCTTATCGTCTTTGATAGTTACCCCCTCTTTAGCTGCCTTGTTTAGAAGACGTTTGATCTCCTTCATAACATCAACATCTACTGTGGCTTTATGTGAGCTGTCGTTGTGCTCGAACCACGGATACTCCGGAAGAGTTACGCTTGGCTTATCCCGAAACTTAAAGCTGTGTGTTTTGTCTTCGTTCTTTGTCCACTTCACGTCAGCATGTGCCTTGATGTAGGCTTGCACCTTTTTTGTATTGACAGTACGCACATGCTCCGCCATCTGTACAACCATGGTAAGGCGCTGTAAGGAGCCATGGCCGCCTTCACTTTGCGGCATGGCTTGCAAGAAACCATCGTCTAATAGTTCCTGTACTACCGGGCCAAGCGCCTTGCCTGCATTGTATGCAGCGGTAAGTTTACGTTTGAAATCCGAAGAACCCATAAGCTGTTTCATAGTAGACCCCTTTCCACTTTCGACGATAGGCACTCAGGATTAAGTACCTATTGCGGAAAGTGAAACCGCCCTCAGCATCATATACCAAGGGCGGCAACACGTTACACAATGGGATAGTTTCATACACACTGTACAAAAAGGCGCTACCCTTTGAAACTTGTACAGCGGGAACTATATTACATTCATCGTTTCAGATGAATCATCCTCTGCATCATCTTCTTACCGGGCTACTGCCAGTAGTATATACTACTGAGAGTTTCACCCGTCCGTCGATAGGTTAGGGAACGACACCGACTGCCTGTACAGTCATAATGGGCCACTGGTCTCTGCCTAGTATCAAAGGCTCAAACAACGCGGAATTCAAAGATTTTGCGGTTAGGTACTCCCGTACTATGCATACGGTTTTTCAGGTCGCTACTTTCAGTCAGGCTGTACATATACACAGGTAGTAGGTAATCTAAAGAACGGTTAAACCCTGTATATATGACGCTCCACGTCCGTCAAGTGTTGCGCGAATAAGGCGCTTGGTATATAGTTTGCGGTTTGACGCACCGCCATTTTAAGGCCACCACTAGCAGGCCAGAGACTTAGCAGACACCCGTCAAGCGGGAATTACACTGTTAGTCTAAACTTTCTTTCAAGGCTGGATACTATCTTATAATACCCAGCTTTCAAAGTCAAGCGACATTCAACATTTTAATTCTTTGCCATTCCTCTGCAACTATAGCTTGCAATTCTCTGGACAGTCTAGCAAAGATTACCTTGTTTTGCAAGACTTCCCTCCCTTTCTTTACACTGTATTTAGTCAGGCCATGTGGCATATCATGCCGGTATATTCTGACACCGTTTCCAGTGGTAAAGAATGTGGTTTTTATACCGTTATTCTTTATCATTCTCTTAGCCATTGTACTGCCCTTCTTTCTATTTGTCAAGCTGTTTATTTCTTTCAATCTGACAAGGTAAACGAGAACCATATAAGGTAACATTTTACCCACTGAGTAGCGGCTAGGGTTTTAACGTCTTTATCCGTGACTGTTCCCGCTGTTTTCAGTTGTCATTTCATAAGGCACAGGTTACACTATGCCTTACAAGATGTCAACTGTTATCGGAACCAACCTTTAACTTTTTTCTTGGCTTCTTCTTCTGGCATACCATAGCCTACTAATTCAGCTATGCATTCTTTTTTAGTTTGGTTTCCTACTCTATAGGAAAGCTCGACTGTTCTAACAGTCCAATGATCTAGTTTCATAATGTAGAATCCTTTATCACGTTGTCTATGGTTCACATAGTATATACTGTTCGACTGAAAGTAAAGTAACAGAATGTAAAGTTGTGTAACGAAATGTAACCAGATTGGTGTATATAATGAAGGAAGACTTAGATGAGAATGATTATCATTTAATAGGTTTCACGTGGAACATGGAACAATAAACTAACCGATAGGTTAGAAATCTAATCTAACGATTAGAGTAGTATATACTATGTAGGAATGTGACATAATGCATTATGCATATATATGAATAGTGTATGATTAGCATATGAAATATGTGTGAATTGCACATAAATGATGGGACTGTATATGCATACAGTATACGATTAGTATGCTAACTATGTGCGAATCGTATGCAATTGGTATGCCAAGTGTAAGGAATGTTACGGGATGGTAATTATTCAAATGAGAATCATTCGCATTTAGGAATGTCAAATTGTAGGCTAATATGATTGTCGAACAATCCAACACATGCAACGATCGTGCCAAAAAAGGAGGGGGGAAGAGGGGGGTCGGGGGGTTCGTTGTAGTGCATTCAGCCCCAAAAAAATTGCTACAAAAAAATATGAATTGGGCTTTTTCTTTCTCAGTTGGTTCATCCCAGCTCTAACAGCTATGTTAGATTATTAAATTATTTTCAAATATATGAATCGCATACATATCGCATATAATGCACACATTAATAACCCCCAAAAGATAAGCTGAAGGGGTGCTATCTTCGCATGGGCGAAGAAGCAAAGAAGAAAAAAAAATAAAAATTTTTGAAACTTTTTTGAAACTTTTACGTATACTATAATAGGAGTTACAAAAAAGACGTAAGTCTTAAAGAATAAAGAAGATGATAACGACTCAATAATACAGAAAGTATTAAGATAATAAAGAAGAATATAATAGTTATAACTATATGTCTAACTGATCATTAGACTCAAAGGAATTCTTAATGGATAAGCTTATCTACAAAGGAACTATGAATGACTACCGGACTTTTGCAGAAGCTGGTATCACAGAAGGTTCCTACAATGAAAGAGCTATGCAGTACTTCAAATACCTAGGTGCTACTGCTGATAGCTTCAACGAGGCTTACAAGCAAGCCTTGGCGGGGGGCAGTGTATGGACTCCCTTGCAACTATTTGCCAATGGCGAACAAGGCGCATGGTACGACCCATCTGACCTGACCACCCTCTACCAAGACGAAGCAGGTACAACCCCTGTCACGGCGGACGGCGACCCTGTGGGTTTGATGATGGATAAGTCGGGGAATGACAACCATGCGAGTCAGAGCGTGGCGGCATCACGGCCTATCTATCGGACGGATGGGACGTTGCATTGGTTGGAGTCGGACGGGGTTGATGACTTCTTAGATAGCGTCGGGCTTGTCCCATACGACGGCACGCAATGGTTTATATCTACAGCGATGGCCGTGACGGGGGGTGGGGGATACCCCGGCCCTTGGAGATTCCTTAGAGACGGAGGGTCTCCAGCAGCGACCACAGATTCCCTGTTGGAAGAATACACAAATTCCCCATTCACTCGAAAAGCTGTAATTCAAAGATACCCGAGTATAGTATCCTGGTATGACAATAGTGCTGCTCGCCCTGCGGCTGGTGAAAATCAAGTTTCTTGGCAGACGCAAGGCTCAGTAGCGAGGCAACAAGTAATACCGAGACAGACTACGATTAGCGAACTCGGAGCAAAATCGCTCACGTCCGGTAACGCAACCTTGTCTCTATTCAGAGGCTACTCTGGCCAGTTCATGGCGGGGAGGATTTATGGATTTATTTGGTTGTCTCGCACCCCGTCAGATGGTGAGCGCGATAATACTAACCAATTCTTGATGGACAGAAGCGGAGTTGTTGTATGACCACCCAATACTCCCAAACCATAACCCTAGCCGTCCCTGAACACCTGATCGACCAAGCCAACCACCTAGCCTGTCTAATGGGCGAGAGTGCAGCAGACATCAACACATTCCGTCAGGCCACCTACACCAACGGCACCACCGCCTACGCCGTAGCCCACACAGTCTGCAAGCCAGTCGTCACCGATGCCCTGTCAACCCTGACGCTACCGCCTGACCCAGACCACGTACCGCCTGAGTACGACCGCACGCAAGCCGAGGCCGCTGTGGCAGCGATACAGTCGGGGGAGATTCTGGTGGCGGCAAACACCGATCCGCATGAGCAGTTCAAAGAATGGAATCTAGAACCTATTAGCGTAGAAGAGGAACTCGTTTAACATGGCTATTGAAGTAAACTTAAGAGACATCCAATCAGGGTTCCTTACAGCTACTGCCTTCACGCAGAACAATACCTTGATTGAAGAAGCTTTCAGTAAAGCTCTAAACCGTACAGAGTCAACTGACAATGCAATGGAAGTAGATCTTGATATGGGGCTTAACGCAATCTTTAATGTTAAGACAAACTTAGATGAACCAACATCTTTGTTAACTCTTGAAGATGCTGATGCGCGTTATGTAAACACAGATGGCGATACTCTTATTGGCGATTTAAATGCCGGTGGGTTTAATATCACAAACCTTGGTATCCCTTCCGGGCCTAACGATGCGGCACGTTTATCCGACGTTGGCCCAGATTCAGCGGCTAATCTTCGAATTGAATTAGCCTCCAACGCTCAAGGCGAAGGCTCCGACCTCGTAGCCTATACAGGGGCGGGGGAGACGGTTACGGAGGCTTTGGATAAGCGCGCCATCTACGTTGGGAGTGTTGCGGAGCTTGAACTTTACGACACGTCAGGATTAGTTGACGGACAGCAGTTTAGCGTTTCAGATTCGGGCATTTACGTTTATGTATCTGCAACAGACACCTTTGTAAAGGCTTCATATACAGCAGTCGGCGGTGCAGCCCTTGTCGGCTTAAGCGAGGGAGGAACGGTTGAGGATTCCATTGACTACGTAACGCCCGAAATGCTGGGCGCTGTGGGCGACGGTGTGACCGATGACAAGGCCGCTTTCGATTTAGCTATAGCCACCGGCAAGCCGGTTAAGTTGCAGTATGGCAAAACGTATTTGTGCAGCCCGTTGGCGGCTTCGGCGGCTATCTCTCTTTACTGTACGGGCAGGTATGGCGCGACCTTGAAGCTTAAGGACGCAACAAACGACCACCTGATCACAGCGACAGGTACATTTTTTTCGAGTGGCGTAAAGTTTGACGGCAACAAGGCAGGCCAGACAGACCGCTTAAAATCTATTATCAGCGCAACCGGTACAAGCATTGTTTCTTGGGACTGCCATTTCACCGAAAGCCTGTTCGCCGGTATTCACGTGGAGAACGCGCCTCTAACTTATCTGGGTCTAAGGGGCTGCAAGTTCGACGCTATGGCCGAGGCGACAGGGGTTCAGGGTGAGCAGACACAAGCGGTTAACTGCCGTGTATCTGGGACCAGTGCGGTGGTTGACGTAACCGGCTGTCAGTTCCTCGCCGACACTCCGTCTGACACTGACGCGGCCCCCGGCGGCATGATTTTTGATGTGGTTACGGCGGCAACAGACAGCTACCTTAAGGCCAATATCGAGGGTAATTACTTCAAGAACATCGGCCAGCGAAAAAGTTTCGGCACCGGAAACCACTACATCGGTAGCGTTGATTTTTATACGAATGTCGATAACGCGGCTGTTACCGGAAATATCGTTGACAATTACTACTATGTCCCGCTAAAACTTCAAAATTCAAACAAGGTCATTTGTTCTGGCAATATCATTAATGGTCAGGCCGACGTAAATGCTGGTCAGGCCATCGTGTTCCAGAACGCAAGGGACCGTCAGGCAGCGATACGTGATCTTACTTGCAGCGGCAACGTCATAACCTTGTCAGGCCGAACCAACGATGGCATCTATGTTCAGGGCGACCCTGATGGCAGTTACTCCACGGATCGCGTGGTGATTGAAGGCAATACAATTTACGGCGCTCAATATTGCGTCAATATCAGTTACGTGCAGCGGGCGGTTGTAAACGGCAACAACATGGAGCTTTGCGTTTATGGGTTTTATGCGCGAGACATTCCGGCAGCGGGGCAGGTAAAGTATTCCGTAACCGGAGGCCATATCATTAACGCCAATAGTCGCGGGGTTTACGTTAACGGTAATTCGGTTAACGAGTGCAAGCTAAGTGTTGTCGGAGTGACCTTTGAGGATAGTGTTGCCTTCAGCATCGACACCAATTGGGTAAAGGATGCGGTGATCACTGGTTGCCAATTCGACAACACAGACAACGGCGCTTTAGTCGATGACATACGAATCCAGAATGGTACTATGGCTGTTGTTACTGGGTGCTCTAATGGCACGATTACAGCAAATGTCACGATGGGTGTAGGTACTCTGAAGCAGGCTGGCAACAGTTGGAGCTAGGCATGAACATAAAACACATCATCATCCATGTTGCAGAGCGCAAGGGGGTTTGATATGAGCGCACAGCACTTCAGCCAGTTTAAGGGCGACACATGATATACTTCACCCCTTCCGAGATCACCTGCCCTTGCTGCGGCGAGAGCTGAGGAGTAGAGATGACAATCCCCCCTCCCCGAACAACTAAGAGAGTACGTGATCAGGCCGGCATGATTGGAGGTTGAAATTTTATATGTATTTAGAAGCAAACGGTCTATACCGTACTGACAGTTTATTTGTAGAACGTATTGCTAAACGGCATAAGAACCAAGGCACTAAGCCTGTGTATTGTTTGAATGAAAGGCAGTCTGTTAAAGGTTGCCCTCAACTTTACACGCTTATGATGGACTCCGCAGATGAGTACGACTTTGCAATTAAAGCCTTTGGTTCTAAAGGGCACCTTGATAAATTAAAAGAAGTTAAATGGTTTATGGAAGGTTGGCAAGGTTCTGTCACCTTCCGTGGTTATGCAGCTTGGCTTGAAGATATGAAAGAGCGAGATGCCAGTATTGGTAAGAAAGTTCTTATCGAGAAAGCGCAGGATGGTGATGTCAATGCAGCTAAAAAGCTTATTGATATGCACAAACAAACTGCAAGCAAGGGTCGCCCTAAGAAAGAAGACATCATTAAAGAAGCGGCTAAGAAAGCAGAAGAAAAGACAGACATCGAAGAAGACCTTAAACGACTGAACGTAATTAAACTCCGAGGATGATATGGCAAACAAGCAAACTAAAGAGCAGATTAGAGAAGCAGCAGAAAACGATTTGTTCACGTTTGCAAGGCTTGTCAACTACAACTACGCTTACGGAGACATTCACGAAAAGGTTTTCAGGTGGCTAACTAAGGAAGATGCTAGTAAGCGACAGCTGCTACTACTTCCTCGGGGCCACCTAAAGTCTCACTGTATTGCCACATGGGCTGCATGGGAAATTACACGTAAGCCTTGGACATCTATCGTATACCTTTCAGCTGGTGAAGACCTTGCAAAGGATCAGATATACGCTATCAAAAACATGTTAACTAACCCTGTGTATCGCAGGTATTGGCCTAACATGTTGCACGAGAGGGAAGGTGACAGGGAGCATTGGTCTGCTTACAGCTTTAACGTAGACCACCCTGAGCGTAAACGTAGAGGTATTCGAGACCACACTATCATTGTTAAGACGGTTAAAGCTAACTTCACAGGCTTGCACTGTGATGCTATTGTCTTCGATGATGTGGTAGTTCCTAACAATGCTTACACAGAAACTGGACGTAAGGAAGTACAGAGAGCTTTGTCTCAGTGTACATCTATCCTTTCTCCCGGCGGTGTGATCAAAGCAGTAGGCACACGATACCATCCACGAGATGCTTACCAAGATATGATGGATGCTAAGTATCGTATCTGGGATGAGGTAGCTAGAGAGTTCATTAAAGAAGTTCCTCTGTGGGAAATCATGGAGGAAGTCGCAGAGGATCACGGAGACGGTACAGGTAACTTCCTATGGCCTCGACAGTACTCTGAACAGAACGATGAATGGTATGGGTTCGACATCCAAGAACTAGAACGTATCCAAGCAGATTATCGTTCTCGTAATGAGATGGCTCAATACTACGCTCAGTATTATAACGATCCCAACGATGACTCTACTAACCTTCTTGATCGGACAGTCTTCCAATACTATGATCCTAAGTTCTTGACAATCACCCCAATGGGTGTTAGGTTCAAAGGCAAGAAGCTCAACCTATCAGCTGCAATGGACGTGGCTTGGACAGAGGTAGGCGGATCAGGAGGTAAGGCACCTGACTATACAGCTATTGCTGTTGTTGGTGTAGATGAAGACGGTTTCTACTATGTCCTAGACTTAGCTAGGTTCCGTACTTCAAACTTCCAAGTATACTACGATAACGTTATCTCCCTTTCAAACAAATGGGGATTCCGAAAGATCACCGTAGAATCTAACGCTGGTGGTAAGCTAGTTGCTCAAGAGATACAAAGGCTAGCTCGGGAGAACGGCGGTACACTGTCTGTAGAAACTAAGTCTAACGCAGGCTTCGGCGCAAAGTCTAAGCTCATGCGTCAGTATGCTATAGTCAACCCTAAGTATGAACTTAAGGCTGTGTTCCACAGGCGTGATGGTCTTACAAGTGTTCTTGAAGAAGAACTTGTACTTGAACGTCCGCCTCACGATGACTTGGTTGATGCTCTTGGCATGGCTCTTGAAGCAATAAAGCTGCCTATGAAGTCTAGGCAATACTTGGATGACGATAAGAAAGTTATAACTGACTCAAGGTTTGGCGGGCGACGCAGCCGATAAAGGATAAAAGAATATGGCATCTACTGGTTCTAATACAGCAGATTTTGAAAATGCGCTAGGGCATCCAGACAACCTTGCCGAAGAGATCATGGGTCTCTGGTACAGTTGGAAGTCAGCGCGTAGCCTAGCCGAACAGCGTTGGGCTGAGGCAAAGAAGTATGTCTTTGCTACAAGTACACGAGAAACAACTAATGTGAACAACCCTTGGGATAACACAGTACACCGTCCTAAGCTGTACCACATTTACAACAACCTTCTAGTTAATACAGACTTCTCTCTGTTTCCTAAGAGCGACTGGCTAGAGTTCATCAGCTTTGATGCACAGTCAGACTCTAAGACTAAACGGGAAGCTGCTCTTGCTTACCTGCGTACCAAGCACCGCTTGTCAGGGTTTCGGCGGGTTATCCGCAAACTTATTTCAGATTGGATTCTCTATGGCAACTGCTTTGCAGGAGTAGAGTACGTATCAGAGAAAGCATTAGATCCTTTTACAGGAGAGGAAGTTGTATCATACCAAGGCCCACGGCCTTACCGTATCTCTCCTTACGATATTGTATTTAATCCTACAGCTGTATCCTTCGAGGACTCTCCTAAGATTGTAAAGATTTACAAATCAATGGGAGAGATTGAACAAGAGATTACTAACGGTAACTCTATGTTCGATGAAGAAACCTTGAAGAAGATGAAGAAGGATCGTCTTGAAATTCAGAACATGCGGAAGGCAGAGCTTGATGCAAATAAAGCTAGAGCTTTTGCTAGTGACGGTCTTGG